>Ga0233380_1000008_pt1 | contig 310180 bp, 294 predicted proteins | sample ElkDunMinimDraft_9_FD_191541 | JGI IMG/M metagenome (GOLD analysis project Ga0233380, IMG submission 191541) | Fecal eukaryotic communites from dung pellets of Tule Elk in California, USA - Elk Dung F36 | ecosystem: Host-associated > Mammals > Digestive system > Large intestine > Fecal... | reverse complement strand
CCAAGGGCGCTCCGCTCACAGTGGGGCGTCCACCCTCGGCATTATGTGGAGCGAATACCGCCAAAACCCCAGCAAAACCGCCCGCCACAGGCCGACGCTCCGCATAATCCCGAGCTACGCATAATCGACCTTATGCGGTGCACCGCATAAGGTCGAGATCGGGGCCGCCTGGACCAAGCGCTCCAACGAGGGCCGCGACTATCTGGGCCTCAAGCTGGACGACCCTTCGTTCAACAGCCCCATCTACGCCAACCTCTTCGACGACGAGGACGCGGACACCTACTCGCTGATCTGGTCCCGTCCCAACGGGCGGCGCAGCGACTGAGGACCCGCGTCAGGCCCCGGCCGGAAGGCCGGGGCCTTCGCATTCTCGAACGACCGAATCAGGCAGCGGCTTCGACACCGGCAGTCCGCTCGCCGAGGGCGAAATTGCTGGAATTCAGAGGCGAGAGCGACTATTATAGTCGTAGTTTTAGCGTGCGCGTAGGACCGTGTGGGAGGTGATCATGCATGATCACCGCCCGACAATTTCGGGCCGCACGCGCGTTGCTGGGTTGGACACAGGAGACGCTCGCGGACAAGGCCCGGGTCTCATTGACCGCTCTCAAGCGCCTCGAATCCCATAGCGGGCTGGAGGTGTACGAGACGACTCGCGATGAGGTGAGACGAGCTTTCGAACGCGCCGGCATCGTCTTCCTGAACTCCGACCAGGGCAAGGGAGTGCTGTTGGTCGATGCTAAGAAAGACGCCTGATTTTCCGGCTATCGCGGCAACGCGACGACGTCGCGCATGTGTTGCCCGCTTCATCATTGCGATCAAATCAGCGTTAACAATGTTTCCCGGAATGGATAAACCGCGTCTTCGGGGGATGTTGTGACCAAGACGGACTTTCTCGACCAGCCACCGGGCGGCGCGGCGCTGACGGCCTACGATCGGACGCATCTAAAGCTCTACGCCCGTCTGCTCGATGCCGAGGCGCAAGGGGCGGATTGGCGAGAGGTGGCTAAAGTCCTCTTCGACCTCGAGGCCGATCGGGACGAGCCCCGCGCTCGGCAGGTCTACGACGCACATCTTGAACGCGCCAGATGGATGACGCAGGGCGGCTTCTGCGAGTTCCTTGGCTCCCGCGCGCACTGAGGTGATGCGGAACGCGCATCACCTTCATCCACCTTCGTTATTCCCAAGCCTCATTCAACTTGGAATCGTGCCCCATGCATAACTCGCGTTGCGTCTTATTGCGCGGAGGCGGTGGAGGATGTCCGAGGACGAAAGCTGGCGGTCTGAGGCCGCTTACGATTACATCGATGCGCTAACGCCCGGTGATCTTGCCTGGGAGTTTCTGCGGCGCAACCCAGACTACAGAAAATCCTATCGGGAGCTGATAGCCGTCGGGCGCTTGAGCGAGAGCGCCGCGCGCGAGTTTGCCGCCCAATGGGGGTTGCGATTTCGTCGCCGACCCGCGCAACTCGGCGCTCATCCAGCCGATCTTCTGGACCCCGCAAGTCGATCCGGCTGCGATCATCCTGACGACAGGCCCAGCGCCCGATGGTCCCCCGTTCACCGCTGAAGATGTGCACGCCCATGTAATCCTTCAGTATGACGAGGCGCTCGTCCGGCTTGAGATGCGACGCGAAAGCTTTGACGTCGCGCTGACCGCATTGTCCAGCCGCCAAGCGCTCGCCGCGCTTCTCATTCTCGATGATCTGCTGCCGGACCGCCTCACCGCTTTGGCGCGCTTCTGGGCCGCCATCAAGAACCGGCGTGCGCCCGCCGACCCCCGAGTCACGCCGCAGCGCCAGCGGCGCGCTCGCCTGATGCTCCGCGTCGTCGACGCCCGTGTCGCAGGAGCGAGCTACCGCCAGATCGCCGCGCAGCTCTTCCCGAACCTCAAACACGACTCGGCGACTTGGGTCGAGAACCCTGTCCGCGAGACGACGGTCCGCCTTGCCCGGGACGGCCTGGCGTTCGTCCGTGGCGGCTACCGCAAAATCCTTCGGCTTCCGCGTCGCTCGCGATGACACGCCCTCGGTGTCGAAAATAACTTCCTAATTCCGTTCCTGTCGAACGCGCCGGCCTCCCGCCACGGTGCTCGCAACCCGCCGCTCGTTCGCAGCGGCAACCAGCGAGCACACGGAGGTGCGATCATGGCCGAAATAGCCGCCAGTATTCCGCAGCGCTATCTCAGAACGCAGGAAGCCGCGCGGTTCCTCGGCCTATCCGAGCGCACGCTCGAAAAGCACCGTACCTACGGAACCGGCCCGACCTATCGCAAGCTTGGTGGTCGCGTCGTCTATGCGGTGGAAGACCTCCAGGCCTGGGCGGACCAGGGTCTCGTGACCTCCACCTCCGATCCACGCGCAGGCACTGTTCTGCCCGCCAAGCGTCAGCCGAAATCTCCCGCCACCGCCGGCGGGCGCTTTCCGCGCTGAGACGGCGCGCCATGCCGTCCCGCCACCAGCATCGCGATGAGCGTGCGCAGCTCGATCTGTTCCGGGCGCTGCCCGGCGATCTTGCGCCCCGCGATGCGCAGGACCTCATGGCCTATCCATTCTTCTCGCTCGCCAAGTCGAAGCGCCTGGCGCCGATCGACTTCAAGGCAGGCTCGGTGAAGATTCGCGTCGAAGCCGTCGCCGAGCACGGCATGGCGACGATCTGGGACGCCGACGTCCTGATCTGGGCCGCCTCGCAGATCGTCGAAGCACGCGACCTCGGCCTGCGGCCGTCGCGCCTAATGGCGACCACTCCCTATGAAATCCTCAACTTCATCGGTCGTGGCGTGTCGCTGCGCGATTACGACCGCTTGAAGGCCGCACTCGATCGGCTTCAGTCGACCACGGTGGCGACGTCCATCCGTCAGCCGACCGAGCGGCGGATGCACCGCTTCTCCTGGATCAACGAGTGGAAGGAACGCGCCGATCACCGAGGCCGCCCGCTCGGGCTCGAACTGATAGTCCCCGACTGGTTCTACGGCGCCGTGCTGGACGACGCGCTCGTACTCACGATCGACCGAAACTACTTCGGCCTGACCGGCGGGCTCGAACGCTGGCTCTACCGCCTGGTGCGCAAGCACGGCGGTCGCCAGGAGTTCGGCTGGAGCTTCGACTTCCCGCATCTCCATTCGAAGTCCGGCAGCCTCTCGCCGCTCAAGCACTTCGCCTACGACCTCCGCGACATCGTCAAACGCCAGCCGCTCCCCGGCTACCGCCTGACCATCGAGCAGGGCGTCGGCGGTCCGGAAATCCTCTCCTTCGTGCCGACCGATCCGGATGCCCTCGGCACCCCGCGCCGTCGTCGCCGGACCAAATCTCACCCTGGGGATAAGCTGTGAATAGTGTCGTGCTATCAGGGACCGGCACTATCGTGCCATCGGGGACTGGACTCTCGTGCTATCGGGGACCGGAATCGTCGATTCCTCGCGCTGAATCAGCAGCTTGCGAGCCCCGTAACTTATCTAACCTAGATTCCTACGGAATCTTTCTAACGCAACGGCCGTTTTCGGCCGCTGTGGACGAGTCCCCGATCGCCGGGAGACCGTCATGATCGTCGCCCTCCTCAATCAGAAGGGCGGCGTCGGGAAGACGACGCTCGCCCTCCATCTCGCCGGCGAATGGGCTCGCCGTGGACAGCGTGTCACGCTGATCGACGCCGACCCACAGGGCTCGGCCCTCGACTGGTCGCAACAGCGCAGCCGGGAGGGGCTGGAGCGGTTGTTCGGTGTCGTCGGCCTGGCCCGCGACACGCTCCACCGTGAAGCGCCGGAGCTGGCCCGCGACGTCGACCATGTCGTGATCGACGGCCCGCCCCGTGTCGCGGGGTTAATGCGCTCGGCGCTTCTCGCGGCCGATCTCGTGCTGATCCCGGTGCAGCCGTCGCCGCTCGATGGCTGGGCGTCGGCCGAAATGCTGGCGCTGCTCGGCGAGGCCCGCATCTATCGCCCGCAGCTCGCCGCGCGCTTCGTGCTGAACCGGTGCGCTGCCCGCACGATCCTGGCGCGCGAGACCGCCGAAACGCTGGCGGATCACGACCCGCCCTTGCTCTCGACCACAATCGGCCAGCGCATCGTCTTTGCCGACGTTGTGCAGACCGGCCGGCTCGCCGCCGAGCAGGACGAGGATTGCCCTGGCGCGCGCGAGATCGCCGCGCTCGCGGCGGAAGTCGCGAGGATCGGCGCATGAGCGAGCGGTCCCCGAAGCGCAGCTTTGCGGCGCGTCCCGCCGATCCCGAAAGCTGGATCAAGGCGCCCGATCGCCACGCGCCCCGCGGCCAGCCCGCCGAGGATTTCTCGGCCCGGCTGACGATCGACGTAACCGCCGACATGCGGGGCCGCATCAAGATCACCGCCTTCCAGCGCGGCCAGACCGTCGCCGACATGCTGCGCGCGCTGTTCGAGCGCGAATTCCCACCCCCGTCAGGAGAAGGACAATGACCGGCCTTGTCGCCGCGCCAAAACGCGTCGGCCGTGCTGCCGCCGAGCCGCCGCCCGAAGCGTTCACCCAGGTCGAACTCGTCTGGATCGAGAAGCAGACGGAGCACTGGGTCCGCTTCGGTCGCGAGCGGCGCGAGCAGATCCTCGACCGCCGCCGTCGCATCCTCTTCTTCCCTCCCGGCAGCGTCCTCGCGCTGGTGCGCTGGGCGGGGAACGAACACGGCACCGTGGTCTCGCGCCTCGACATCCTACGCACAGTCGAGTGCGATGCGCCGTGTCAGACGGTCCCGACCGTGACGCCTGGCGCAGAGGTCCTGCTGCACGTCGATGGCTGGCCAAAGGTGGAGCGCATGCTCCAGTTCATCGACGCCATCGAAGCGCGCGGCATCGATCCGATCGAGGTTTCGCCGGACCATTGGCGCCATGTCCACAACCGAATGACCGTCGGCGAAACACCGCGCGCCTATGGTCCGCGCCAGCATCGCGCCTTTCTTCTGCGTCGGGAGATCGGCGCATGACCCGGCTTACCTACGCCATCGTCACTACGGCGGCCGTCTCGCTTATCGGCGTGGCTTCGATCGCTTCGTTCGCGCCGCGCCTGATCTGGAACGCGTCCGCCAGCACGCCGGTCGGCTTCTACACAATCGGCGACGTGGGCGCGCTCGACGTGACCGATCTGGTCGCCGTCGACGCACCCGAGCCGCTCGCAACCTTCCTGTCCGATGGCGGCTACCTGCCACGCGGCGTGCCGCTCCTGAAGCGCGTCGCCGCGGTCCCGGGACAACGGGTTTGCCGGACCGGGCTCGCCATCACGGTCGACGGCGTGCCGATGGGCGACGCGCTCGATCGCGATCGTCGCGGGCGCCCGCTGCCCGTCTGGCAGGGCTGCCGGTTGGTCGCGAACGGCGAGCTGTTCCTGATGAACTGGCAGGTCCGCGACAGCCTCGACGGTCGCTACTTCGGGCCGCTCCCGGCCTCCGCCGTGATCGGCCGGGCAACCCCTCTCTATACCGACGAGGACGGCGATAGCCGCTTCGTTTGGCGCGCGCCGACGCGGTGACGGCGCGCCCATGACCCTATCCACCGCAATATGAAGGAGACGACCCATGCCCGTGATCGGTCAATTCATTCGCGAAAATGATGGCTTCATCGGCCACCTGACGACGCTGTCCTTGCATCAGGACATCATCATCGTCGCGGCCGAGCCGTCCGATGCCGAGAACGCGCCCGACTACCGCGTCCATGTGCTCGACACGATGAGCAACGAGACCGGCGCGGAGATCGGCGCGGGCTGGAAGCGCACCGGCGAGAAGGCCGGCGACTACGTCTCGCTGCAGCTCGACGATCCGACCTTCGAACATCCGATCCGCGCCAACCTGTTCCAGTCGGCCGACGACAAATCCGCCTGGGGCCTGCACTGGAATCGCCCGCCGAAGCGCGGCGAGCGGGACTGAGCGATGCCCGCCGCGCGCATCAAGCCTGTCGTCGGAGGGAGGATCGCCCTCCGACGTGCAGCCCTCTTTCTCCTTTCCGGCCTGATCCTCGCCGCACCGGTCGCGAGCACTGCCCACGCCCAGCAGACGCCGGTCGAGCGGCCATCACGCAGCGATCCATATGGCCCTTACATCGCCGAGGCGGCGCAGCGTTTCGGCGTTCCAGAGGCATGGATACGCGCCGTCATGCGCGTCGAAAGCGCAGGCGATGTGCGCGCCATCTCTTCGGCCGGCGCAATGGGCCTGATGCAGATCATGCCCGCCACTTGGTCCGAACTGCGCGTCCGGCATCGGCTCGGCGGCAATCCCTACGATCCGCGCGACAACATTCTGGCCGGCGCTGCGTATCTGCGCGAGATGCACGATCGCTACGGATCGCCCGGCTTCCTGGCGGCCTACAACGCGGGTCCGGGCCGCTACGAAGAGTATCTCGCGGGCCGCCCATTGCCGGCTGAAACGCGCGCCTATGTCGCCGCGCTTGCCCCCGTTGTCCGCGGCGGTGACCTCGCCGGCCCCGTCGTTGTGGCGGCGGCCGATCCGCTCGCCTGGACGCGGGCGCCGCTCTTTGTCGTGCAGTCGGCTGGCAGTGGACCTGCAGCGCCGGTGCAGTCTGAGGGCGAGCCAGACGCGACGACGGCGGCGGCCCCGGAGCGCGATCAAGGCCCGGTGGCTTCGCGCACCGATGGCCTTTTCGTCGCGCGCAATGTCCCCGGTGGTCCGCGATGACCGCGTTCGCACCCGTTCGCATTGTGGCGTGTTCTGGCGGACGAAGGGCGGTCTGGAGAGGAGGAGCCGACAGCACAACCGCACGATGGCGAGATAAAAGCCGGCGATGTGCGGCTTGGTGCGGTCGTGTGTTTTCAGGGACTTATGGCGCATCTGCGCGAGGTGCGCCTGATCGGCGCAGCCTGCGCATTCGCCATTTCGCCAAAGAATTCCGCGCGATTGCGCGATGTGCGGGGCCTCGACCATGAGCGGCGAGGACGATTTCCGCATCCGGCCTGGTCGCATCCGCTCGACCCGCGCCCAGCAGGCACGGCCCTTCATCGCCCAGGCGCTCGCGGCCGCACAGCGGGCTGGCGGCCGCATCTCGCGCACCGGACAGATCAGCAAGGGCAACCGCTCGCGGTTCGGGCGCGGGCAGCGCGCGACGGTGCAGGCCAATCGTCTTCTCACGAGCCGATCGCGCAACACGGTCATCAAGACCCGCGTCGTCCGTCATAGCGCGCGGGCCGCGCCGCTCGCAGCTCACCTCAGCTACCTCCGCCGCGAGGGCGTCACCCGGGATGGAGAGAAGGCGCACCTGTTCGGCCCAGAGAGCGAGGACGCCGATCCGAAGGCCTTCGCCGAGCGCACCCAGGACGACCGGCATCACTTCCGGTTCATCGTCTCGCCCGAGGACGCGACGGATATGTCCGACCTCAAGACCTTCGCGCGCGAGCTTATGGGCCAGATGGAAAAGGACCTCGGCACCAAGCTCGACTGGATCGGTGTCGATCACTGGAACACCGACAACCCCCACGTCCACATCATCCTGCGGGGGCGGACCGATGACGGCCAGGACCTCGTCATCTCCCGCGACTACATCAAGGAGGGCATGCGCGCCCGCGCGCAGGACCTCGTCACCCAGGAGCTGGGGCCGCGGACAGAGCATGAGATCCGCCGCAACCTCGAACGGCAGGTCGGCGCGGAGCGCTGGACCGATCTCGATCGCCAGATCGCCCGCGACAGCTATCGCACGGGCGTGGCCGATCTCGCCCCGCATCCTGATCGCCAGCCCGACGAATTCCACGCGCTGAAGGTCGGCCGGCTACGGAAGCTGGAGACGCTGGGCCTCGCCGATCAGGTCGGCCCTGGTCAGTGGGTCGTCTCGGAGAATGCCGAGAAGACGCTGCGCGCGCTCGGCGAACGCGGCGACATCATCAAGCGCATCCATCGTGGCCTGAGCGAGCGCGGCATCGAGCGTGGCGCCGCGAGCTATGTGCTCGCCGGCGAGAGCCTCGACGATCCGATTATTGGGCGGCTTGTCGATCGGGGGCTCGATGACGAGCTGAAGGGCACGGCCTATGCCGTGGTCGACGGCACCGATGGGCGCACCCACCATATCAAGCTCCCCGATCTCGACGCCGCCGCCGACAGCGCGCCGGGGTCGATCGTCGAGTTGCGCAAGTTCGACGATGCGCAGGGTCGCCGCCGTGTCGCGCTCGCCGTTCGCTCCGATCTCGATATCGAGCGACAGGTCCATGCGACCGGCGCCACCTGGCTCGACCGGCAGGCCATCGCCCGCGAGCCGGTAGCACTCGGCGGCGGAGGCTTCGGCGCGGAAGTGCGCCAGGCCATGGACCGGCGGGCCGAACACCTCATCAGCCAAGGCCTCGCCGAGCGGCAAACGCGAGGCGTCAGCTTCTCGCCGGGGCTGATCGAGACCTTGCGCCAGCGCGAGGTCGAAGCGCTCGGAGAGAAGCTCGCGGCCGAGACCGGCCGACCATTCTCGAAGGCCGGAACGGGCGAGTATGTGGCAGGCACCTATCGGCAGCGCTTCGCGCTCGCCTCGGGCCGCTTCGCCATGATCGACGACGGCCTCGGCTTCCAGCTCGTGCCCTGGTCGCCATCCCTCGAACGCCAGCTCGGCCAGCACATCTCCGGCGTCTCGCGCGGAGGCGGCGGCGTCGACTGGAGCTTCGGCCGCAATCGCGGCCTCGGCATCTAGCCCAAACAAGAAAGGAGTGCCCCGCCATGTCGGCGACGAAGATTCTTTGGGGCCAGATCCTCACCGTCTTCCTGATCGTGTTGATGACGACCTGGGGCGCGACGCAATGGACTGCCTACCGTTTCGGTTTCCAACCTCAGCTCGGGCAGCCATGGTTCGAGCTCGCCGGATGGCCGATCTACTATCCGCCCGCCTTCTTCTGGTGGTGGTACTTCTACGATGCCTATGCGCCGCCGATCTTCGTCGAAGGCGCCTATATCGCCGCGTCGGGTGGCTTCATCTCCATCGCGGTCGCGATTGGCATGTCAGTGTGGCGAGCACGCGAAGCGAAGAACGTCGAGACCTATGGTTCGGCCCGCTGGGCGCGCCCTGACGAGTTGAAGGCCGCGGGCCTGCTCGGTCCAGATGGTGTCGTGCTCGGCAAACACGAGCGTGACTATCTTCGACATGACGGCCCCGAGCATGTGCTGTGCTTCGCGCCGACGCGTTCCGGCAAGGGCGTGGGCTTGGTGGTGCCCTCGCTCTTGACCTGGCCGGGCTCGGCGATCGTCCATGACATCAAGGGCGAGAACTGGACGCTGACCGCCGGCTATCGCGCTCGGCATGGCCGCGTGCTGCTCTTCGATCCAACGAACGCGAAGTCGGCCGCCTACAATCCGTTGCTCGAGGTGCGACGCGGCGAATGGGAAGTCCGCGACGTGCAGAACATCGCCGACATTCTGGTCGATCCGGAAGGGTCGCTCGAGAAACGGAACCACTGGGAGAAGACGTCGCACGCACTTTTGGTCGGGGCAATCCTCCACGTCCTCTATGCCGAGGCCGACAAGACCCTCGCCGGCGTCGCCGCTTTCCTGTCCGATCCGAAGCGGCCGATCGAGTCGACGCTCGCGGCGATGATGAAGACCGCCCATCTCGGCGACGCGGGCCCGCACCCGGTGATCGCCAGCGCGGCGCGCGAGCTGCTCAACAAATCCGACAACGAGCGATCCGGCGTGCTGTCGACTGCGATGTCTTTCCTCGGCCTGTATCGCGATCCCGTCGTGGCCGAGGTCACCCGGCGCTGCGACTGGCGCATCGCCGACATGGTCGGCGGCAAGCATCCGACCACGCTCTACCTCGTGGTCCCGCCATCCGACATCAACCGGACCAAACCACTGATCCGGCTGATCCTCAACCAGGTCGGACGCCGGTTGACCGAGGATCTCCAGGCCAAGAGCAACCGCCATCGGCTGCTACTCATGCTCGACGAGTTTCCCGCGCTGGGCCGGCTCGACTTTTTCGAGAGCGCCCTGGCGTTCATGGCGGGTTACGGCCTGAAGGCGTTCCTAATCGCTCAGTCGCTGAACCAGATCGAGAAGGCCTACGGTCCGAACAACTCGATCCTCGACAACTGCCATGTTCGGGTCAGCTTCGCGACAAATGACGAGCGGACCGCGAAACGCGTTTCGGATGCGCTCGGCACCGCCACCGAGATGAAGGCGATGAAGAACTATGCCGGCCACCGGCTATCGCCTTGGCTCGGCCACATGATGGTGTCGCGCTCTGAGACCGCCCGACAGCTTCTGACGCCGGGGGAGATCATGCAGCTTCCCCCTTCCGATGAGATCGTCATGGTCGCCGGCATTCCGCCGATCCGGGCGAAAAAGGCGCGATATTATGAGGATCAGCGGCTTCAGGAGCGCATCTTGGCTCCGCCGACCCTGACGAAGCCGAGGACAGGTCAAGCCGACGACTGGAGCAAATTGGCGCTGCCGTCAGCGCCCGATCTCCACGCACCGATCGCCGCGCAGGAGGCGTCGGACGATGATCCGACAGAATCCGAGCGTCGCCATCAGCCCGAACTCAGCCGAACGAAGACCGTCGAGCGCAAGGCAGTCATCGAGAACGAGTTCGAAATCGATCCTCGGGATGACGTCGAGGAGGATGCCGCGCGCCTCAGCCGCATGACCCAGACCATGCGCCAGGTCGCCCGTCAGGCATCGCTCGACCCGGGCGACGGGATCGAGTTGTAGGGGGCGGCCGTGACGAAACCTCTCAAGAAACAGCGGCTGTCGGTCTATCTCGATCCCGATGTGATGAAGGCGCTCGCCGCGCACGCCGCGCGGCGAGACCTATCCCTGTCGCTGGTCGCAGAAGCAGGCATCGCCTCCTTCTTGTCGCCTGATGCCGCGGAACGGCAAGAGGCGGCCACCACTAAGCGGCTCGACCAGCTCGATCGTCGCATCGCGCGGATGGAGCGCGATCTTGGCATTTCAGTCGAGACGCTCGCCGTGTTCATTCGCTTCTGGCTGACGTCCAATCCGCCACTGCCAGAGCCGGCACAGGTTGCGGCGCGCGCCAAGGCCGCCGAGCGCTACGAAGCTTTCGTCACCGCCCTTGGCCGACGACTCGCGCAAGGACCGAAGCTCAGGCAGGAAATCGCGGAAGACATTCCCGCGCGCGACGCGGAATAATCACTGATCTACGCATCGCAAGTATTCGGGCGTTCCGCCGTTTCCCTGTCTTTGTACGCCACAGTACGACGACCACATTATGGTTGTTGTCAGGCCATGATTTCTGCCTCTTCTACTCATCCCCGATCCAGGGCCGCATGTCGCGGTCCCGCAAGAGAACGGGGACGACGTGGCGGCCACTCACCAGAAATCGGAAGCGATCCTTCGCGGTGCGCGCATGCTGCGCACAGCCCTCGGGTCCGCGATCGCCACGTTTCTGGAAGATCCCGCGATCGTCGAGGTGATGCTCAACCCCGATGGGCGGCTCTGGGTCGACCGGCTTTCCGAGGGGCTTTCCGATACGGGTGAGCGACTGTCGCCGTCAGACGGCGAGCGCATTATCCGCCTCGTCGCCCATCACGTCGGCGCCGAAGTTCATCCGGGTGCCCCGCGTGTCTCGGCCGAACTGCCCGAGACGGGGGAGCGGTTCGAGGGGCTGTTGCCCCCCGTGGTGTCCGCGCCGGCTTTTGCGATCCGCAAGCCGGCCGTCGCCGTGTTCACGCTCGACGACTATGTCGCCGCCGGGATCATGGCGGCGGCTCAAGCCGAGACCTTGCGCCAGGCGGTTGCCGATCGGCGCAATATCCTCGTCGCCGGCGGCACCTCGACCGGCAAGACCACGCTCACCAACGCACTGCTCGCCGAGGTCTCCAAGACCTCGGATCGCGTCGTCCTGATCGAGGACACCCGCGAGTTGCAATGCGCGGCACCCAACCTCGTCGCGATGCGCACGAAGGACGGCGTCGCCTCGCTCTCCGATCTCGTCCGTTCCTCGCTTCGCCTGCGCCCCGACCGCATTCCCATCGGCGAGGTGCGCGGCTCCGAGGCGCTGGACCTCCTAAAGGCCTGGGGCACCGGCCACCCCGGCGGCGTCGGGACCATCCACGCTGGCACCGCCATCGGCGCGCTCCGCCGCATGGAGCAGCTCATTCAGGAAGCCGTCGTTACCGTCCCGCGCGCGCTGATCGCCGAGACGATCGATCTCGTCGCCGTGCTCTCCGGCCGCGGCGCTTCGCGCCGCCTGGCTGAACTCGCTCGCATCGAGGGACTCGGCCCCGACGGCGACTACCGCGTCATCCCCGCAAGCCAGCCCCTCACAGGAGACCCGTCATGATCAAGCACGCCCTGCGCATCCGCCGCCACATCGCCACGGCGGTGTCGGTCACTTTCCTCACACTCGCCCTGGCGCCGGCCGCCCACGCGTCGGGTTCGTCGATGCCCTGGGAGGCGCCGCTTCAGTCGATCCTTGAATCGATCGAGGGGCCGGTCGCCAAGATCATCGCGGTGATGATCATCATCATCACCGGCCTGACCCTGGCCTTCGGCGACACGTCGGGCGGCGCCCGCAAGCTGATCCAGATCGTGTTCGGCCTGTCGATCGCCTTCGCCGCGTCGAGCTTCTTCCTGTCCTTCTTCTCGTTCGGCGGCGGGGCGCTCGTCTGATGGCCGACGGCGCGGATCATGGCGGCGAACTGCCGGGCTTCTCAGTCCCGGTCCACCGGGCGCTGACCGAGCACATCCTGCTCGGCGGCGCGCCGCGTTCGCTGGCCATCCTGAACGGCACTCTGGCCGCCGCGCTCGGCCTCGGCCTGCGCCTCTGGCTGGTCGGCCTCGGCCTCTGGGCCGTCGGGCATTTCGCGGCCGTCTGGGCCGCCAAGCGCGATCCCCAGTTCGTCGACGTCGTGCGCAAGCATCTGCGCATCCCCGGCCACCTGTCGGTCTGAGGAGCGACGCGATGATGAACCTTGCCGAGTATCGCAACCGCAACACCCGGCTCGCCGACTACCTCCCTTGGGTAGCGCTGGTCGGCGAAGGCATGGTGCTGAACAAGGACGGGAGTTTGCAGCGCACGGCGCGCTTTCGCGGCCCCGACCTCGACAGCGCCGTACCGGCCGAGCTGGTGGCCGTCGCCGGCCGGCTCAACAATGCCTTTCGTCGCCTCGGCTCCGGCTGGGCGATCTTCGTCGAGGCGCAGCGCCATGGCGCCGCCACCTATCCGGCCAGCATGTTCGCCGACAGCGCTTCCGGCCTGGTCGATGCCGAGCGCAAGGCCGACTTCGAGGAAGCCGGCGCGCATTTCGAGTCGAGCTATTTCCTGACCTTCCTCTATCTGCCACCGGCCGAGGACGCCGCCCGCGCCGAGACCTGGCTCTACGAGGGTCGCGATCATGCCGGCGTCGATGCGCACGAGGTACTGCGCGGCTTCGCAGACCGCACCGATCGCATCCTTCAACTCATCGACGCCTTCATGCCGGAATGTGCCTGGCTCGATGACGGCGAGACGCTGACTTATCTGCATTCCACCGTCTCGACGAAGCGGCACCGCGTCCGCGTCCCCGAGACACCGATGTATCTCGACGCGCTACTCGCCGACCAGCCGCTGACCGGCGGGCTGGAGCCGCGCCTGGGCGATGCGCATCTTCGCATCCTCACCATCGTCGGCTTCCCGACCGCGACCACGCCCGGCATCCTTGACGAGCTGAACCGACTGGCCTTTCCCTATCGCTGGTCGACCCGCGCCGTCCTCCTCGACAAGACCGACGCGACGAAGCTGCTGACCAAGATCCGGCGGCAATGGTTCGCCAAGCGCAAGTCGATCGCTGCAATCCTCAAGGAGGTGATGACCAACGAGGCCTCGGCACTGGTCGACACCGACGCGGCGAACAAGGCAGCCGACGCCGACATGGCGCTGCAGGAGCTGGGCGCCGACTATGCCGGCCAGGCCTATGTGACGGCGACGATCACCGTCTGGGACGACGATCCGCGCATCGCCGCCGAGAAGCTGCGGATGGTCGAGAAGGTCATCCAGGGCCGCGACTTCACCGCGATGCCAGAGACGATCAATGCGGTGGATGCCTGGCTCGGCAGCCTGCCGGGCCATGTCTACGCCAATGTCCGGCAACCGCCGATCTCGACACTGAATCTCGCCCATATGATCCCGCTGTCGGCGGTGTGGGCGGGACCGGAACGGGACGAGCACTTCGACGCACCCCCACTGCTTTACGGCAGAACCGAAGGCTCGACCCCGTTCCGGCTTTCCATCCATGTCGGCGATGTCGGCCATACGCTGATCGTCGGCCCCACAGGCGCCGGCAAGTCCGTGCTGCTGGCGCTGATGGCGCTGCAATTCCGGCGCTATGCGCAATCCCAGGTGTTCGCGTTCGACTTCGGCGGCTCGATCCGCGCTGCCGCACTCGCCATGCGCGGCGACTGGCATGATCTCGGCGGTGGGCTTACCGAAGGATCGGACGACAGCGTGTCGCTCCAGCCGCTGGCCCGCATCGACGACGTCGCCGAGCGGGCCTGGGCCTCCGACTGGCTGATCGCGATCCTGGGGCGCGAGAGCGTTGCCGTCACGCCCGAGGTCAAGGAGCACCTCTGGTCGGCGCTGTCGTCGCTCGCCTCCGCACCGATCGCCGAGCGGACTCTGACGGGCCTGTCGGTCCTCCTCCAGTCCAACGACCTGAAGCAGGCGCTGCGACCCTATTGCGTCGGCGGTCCCTACGGCCGGTTGCTCGACGCCGAGACCGAGCATCTGGGCGAGGCCAATGTTCAGGTCTTCGAGACCGAAGGTCTGATCGGCACCGGCGCTGCCGCCGCCGTGCTCGCCTATCTCTTCCACCGCATCGAGGACCGCCTCGACGGTCGCCCAACCCTGCTGATCGTCGATGAAGGCTGGCTCGCGCTCGACGACGAGGGCTTCGCCGGCCAGCTCCGCGAATGGCTGAAGACCCTGCGCAAGAAGAACGCCAGCGTCGTCTTCGCCACGCAGTCGCTCTCCGACATCGACGGCTCGGCGATCGCCCCAGCCATCATCGAAAGCTGCCAGACCCGCATCCTGCTCCCGAACGAACGCGCGATCGAGCCACAGATCACCGCCATCTATCGCCGCTTCGGCCTCAACGATCGCCAGATCGAGATCCTCGCGCGCGCGATGCCCAAGCGCGACTATTACTGCCAGTCCCGCCGCGGCAACCGGCTCTTCGAGCTGGGTCTGTCGGACGTAGCGCTGGCGCTCTGCGCCGCCTCGTCGAAGCAGCACCAGGCGCTGATCGCCGCGGTTCACGCCCGCAGCGGCACGGATGGTTTCCTTGCCGAATGGCTTGGCGAGAACCGGCTCGGCTGGGCCGCCGACCTCATCGCCGACCTCACCAACATCACCCCCCAAACCGATCCGGAGGCACGCCCATGACCCGTTCCGTTCGTTCCCGCTCACGCGCGCTGCGCATCGGCGCCGCGCTCCTTGCCGCGCCGCTCGCGCTGTCGCCAATCTTCGCCCCGCCGGCCGCCGCACAGTGGATCGTCTATGATCCGACCAACTATGCGCAGAACGTCCTGACGGCGGCGCGCACGCTCCAGCAGGTCAATCAGCAGATCACCCAGCTTCAGAATGAAGCGACCATGCTGATCAATCAGGCTCGCAATCTCGCGAGCCTGCCGTACTCATCGATTCAGCAGCTTCAGCAGTCGGTGCAGCGCACCCAGCAACTTCTCGCGGAGGCGCAGGGCATCGCCCTCAACGTCCAGCAGATCGACCGTGCGTTTCAGACCACCTATGGCAACGCGTCGATGTCGGCGTCCGATCAGGCGCTCGTCGCGGGAGCGCGCGAGCGCTGGCAGAACACAGTCGGAGGCTTGCAGGACGCCATGCGCGTGCAGGCCGGCGTCGTCGGCAACATCGACACCAATCGCGGTGAGATGACGGCGCTCGTCGGCCAAAGCCAGGGCGCGACCGGCGCGCTTCAGGCGACGCAGGCGGGCAATCAGCTTCTCGCCCTGCAAGCACAACAGCTCGCTGACCTCACCGCCGTCGTTGCCGCCAATGGCCGCGCACAGAGCCTCTCCGAGGCCGAGCGGGCGGCAGCGGCCGAACAGGGCCGCGAACAGCGCCGCCGCTTCCTGACGCCGGGCACGGGCTACCAGCCCGGCAACGCCCGCATGTTCCCGAACGGCAACTGAGGACATGGTCATGGACGGCAAGATGCTCGCGCGGCTTGGCGCCGTCGTGTTCGTCGCGGTCGCGGTCACCGCGACCGCGATCGAGATGACCCGCAAGGAGGAAGCGCCGGCGGCCTGGCCATCCGGCCGCTCTACCCAGGCTCAGGCCGATCCCCTGCGTGACGAATTGATCCGCTGCCAGTCCCTTGGCGAAGCGGGGCCGCGCGATCCGGGGTGCCTCCGAGCCTGGGCAGAGAACCGTCATCGCTTTCTCGCGCCCGGCGCTCGTCCGATGGAGCGTCTCCCCGAACCGCCTCCGCCGAATGCGATTCCGCGCGAGATCCCCGACAATCCGATCCGCCGTGAAAGCGCGCCCCAGCCCGACGAGGCACGGTAGTATCATGGGCGGCACCGGCGTCATCGACCACTTCCTCGAGGTCTTCACCCGCTACATAGACAGCGGCTTCGGCCTGCTTAGCGGCGAAGTCGCGTTCATCGCCACAACGCTGATCGTCATTGACGTGACGCTAGCGGCGCTGTTCTGGAGCTGGGGCGCCGACGACGACATCATCGCACGGTTGGTGAAAAAGACGCTGTTCGTCGGGGTCTTCGCCTACATCATCGGCAACTGGAACAATCTCGCTCGGATCATCTTCGAGAGCTTCGCAGGCCTTGGCCTGAAGGCCAGCGGCACGGGCTTCACGACAGCCGACCTTCTGCGCCCCGGCAAGGTCGCTCAGACCGGGCTCGACGCCGGACGGCCGCTGCTCGATTCGATCTCCAGCCTGATGGGCTACTGGTCGTTCTTCGAGAACTTCATCCAGATCGCCTGCATGTTCCTGGCGTGGGCTCTGGTGCTGCTCGCCTTCTTCATCCTCGCCATCCAGCTCTTCGTCACACTCATCGAGTTCAAGCTGACGACGCTCGCCGGCTTCGTGTTGATCCCGTTCGGCCTGTTCGGCAAATCCGCCTTCATGGCCGAACGCGTGCTCGGCAACGTCATCTCATCCGGCATCAAGGTCCTGGTCCTCGCCGTCATCATCGGCATTGGCTCTACGCTGTTCTCCGAGTTCACATCCGGCTTCGGCGGCCAGAACCCATCTATTGACGAGGCTATGGCGATCGTGCTCGCCGCTCTGTCGTTGCTTGGCCTCGGCATCTTCGGTCCCGGGATCGCGAGCGGCATCGTCTCCGGCGGTCCTCAACTCAGCGCCGGCGCCGCCGTCGGCACAGGCCTCGCCGCAGGCGGCATGGTGGCGGCAGGCGTCGGCGCGGTCGGCGCAGCCGCGTCCGGCGGCGCGGCACTCGCCGGTGGCGCAGCAGCAGCCGCCCGTGGCGGTGCTGCGCTCGCAGGCGGGGCTTCCACTGCCTACAGCCTTGGCGCTGCCGGGCAGTCCGGCGCGACAGGTGTCGCCTCGGGGCTTGGCGGGGTCGCTCGTGCCGGTGGCAGCGCTGCGGTCTCACCGCTCCGCCGTGCGGCCTCCCGCGCCGCCGAGAGCATGCGCTCCAGCTTCAACGCCGGTGGCAAAGCCGCGTTCGAGGCGACGGGCGGCTCCTCCACCATGGGCTCGATCGGCGGTGATGCCGCCGGTGACGGCGCCGCGTCCTCCGGTGCCGCCAATGCCGGCGGACCGCCCGCCTGGGCGCAGCGGATGCGCCGCTCCCAGCGCATGACCCATGCCGTGCAAGCCACGGCCCATGCCGTCCGCTCCGGCGACGCCCACGGCGGCGGCTCCTCCGTCAACCTGTCCGAAGGCGATCGCTGATGTTCAAACGACCCACCACCCATTACGGCAAAGCGGCCGAACCCGAGACGCCGTATCAGCGCGCGGCGCAGGTCTGGGATGAGCGCATCGGCGCCTCTCGCATCCAGGCCAAAAACTGGCGGCTCATGGCCTTCGGCTCCCTGATCCTCTCCGCCGGTTTCGCTACCGCGCTCGTCGTGCAGTCGGCACGCGGAACGATCGTGCCGTGGGTGGTGCAGGTCGATCGCGTCGGTCAGGCTCAAGCCGTGGCGCCGGCCGAGGCCGACTATCGTCCCACCGATCCGCAGATCGCCTTCCACCTGGCGCGCTTTATCGAGCAGGTCCGCTCGATTCCTGCCGACGCGATCATCGTGCGTCAGAACTGGTTGCGGGCATACGACTTCACGACCGATCGCGGGGCGATGGCGCTCAATGACTATGCCCGCTCGAACGACCCGTTCACGCGGGTCGGCCGCCAGCAGGTCGCCGTCGACGTCTCAAGCGTCATCCGCGCGTCTCCCGACAGTTTCCGCGTCGCCTGGGTCGAACGTCGTTATGAGAACGGCCAGCTCGCCGAAACCACGCGCTGGACGGCGATCCTGACGATCGTCGTGCAGATTCCTCGCAACGCCGACCGGCTCAGGGCCAATCCGCTCGGCATCTACGTCAACGCCATCAACTGGTCACGGGAGCTTGGGCAATGAAGCCGTCTTTCCGTAAAGCCGGAAATCCGGCTTCACACACAATCGTATTCGCAGTTCTGCGGAAAGCCGCATTCCCTGCGGTCCTGCTGGCGACGAGCGCGCTGGCCGGCTGTGCGACCACCAATCCACCGCCGGAAATCTCCTACGACAATGCGGCCCCGGCTGTGCAGACGGTCGATCCGCCAGCGCCCGTCACCGTGGTCGAGCTGCCGCGGCCGCTGCCGCTACCCGGCCAGTTGCAGCCCGTGCCGGAGACGCGACGCGCGCCCGAGCCGACCAACCCGACGGCGCGCGTCAATCAGGCCAATGAGGCGGCCCGCGTCCAGCCGGTGCGCGACGGCTTCATCAACTCCATGCAGGTCTATCCCTGGACGCAAGGGGCGCTCTATCAGGTCTATACTGCTGTCGGGCAGATCACCGACATCGCGCTTCAGCCGGGCGAGCAGCTCGTCGGCGCCGGTCCGGTGGCGGCCGGGGACACGGTCCGCTGGATCATTGGCGACACCGAGAGCGGATCGGGCGCGACGCGCCAAATCCATATCCTCGTGAAGCCGACGCGGGCCGACCTGATGACGAACCTCGTCATCAACACCAACATGCGCACCTATCACATGGAGCTGCGCTCGACCGAGCGGACCTATATGGCATCGGTCTCCTGGCAGTATCCGCAGGACCAGCTCATCGCCCTGCGCCGGCAGAACGCCGAGGCGCAGGCCGCCCAGCCGGTGGCGAGCGGAGTCGATCTCGCCAACGTCAACTTCCGCTACGCGATCGAGGGTGATCGCGCGCCCTGGCGGCCGCTGCGCGCCTTCGATGACGGCCGCCAGGTCTTCATCGAGTTTCCGCGCGGCATCGGTCAGGGCGAGATGCCGCCGCTCTTCGTCGTCGGCCCCGAGGGCAATACCTCCGAGCTGGTGAACTACCGCGTTCGCGGCCACCACATGATCGTCGACCGCCTGTTCGCCGCCGCCGAACTGCGTTTCGGCTCCGGTCGCGAGCAGAAGCGCGTCAGGATCTTCCGCACCGACGGAAGGCCGACCTCATGAGCGAGAACCCGCCCCGGAATGAGGAAGTGCCCGACGATGGGCAGCCCTTGACCGGCGAGCCGGTCGGGCCAGCGCCGATGCGCCTGCGCGCCGAACCGCCCCGCGTCACGCGGTTATCGCGGAAGGTTCTCGCCGGCCTCGGTCTTGTCGCCAGCGTTGGGCTCGGCGGTGCGCTGATCTACGCGCTTCAGACACGCGACGGCGGTCGGCCGAACGACGAACTCTATTCGACCGAGAACCGCTCGACCGCTGACGGACTGGCCGGCCTGCCGCGAGATTACAGTGGCGTGCCGCAGCTCGGTCCGCCACTTCCCGGTGACCTCGGGCGGCCGATCCTCAGCACCCAGGATCGCGGACAGCCGGTGCCGACACCCGGAATCGCCACGCCCAATCCCGGCATCAGCCCGGAAGAGCAGCGCCGCCTTCAGGAGATCGAGACCGCGCGGACCAGCCGCCTTTTCTCCGGATCGGAAAGCCGGGGGGCGCCCGCTGCGGCGGGAGGTGTCCCGGCACTCCCGCCCGCGCCGGATTTGACGAGCCTCGGCCTCGCGCCGCCGCCGGCCACACCCTCCGCGCAGGATCGCCAGAATGCCTTCCTCAACGCAGCGGCCGATCGCCGGACGGTCGCGCCCGATCGCGTCGTTGCTCCGGCGTCGCCGAACATCCTTCAGGCCGGCGCAGTCATCTCGGCGGCGCTCATAACCGGCATCCGATCCGACCTCCCGGGACAGATCACCGCCCAGGTGACGGAGAACATCTACGATAGTCCGACAGGCCGCATCCTTCTGGTGCCCCAGGGCACGCGCGTCATCGGCCAGTACGACAACAACGTGCAGTTCGGGCAAAGCCGTGTGCTGCTTGTCTGGAACCGGCTGATCTTTCCGAATGGCCGCTCGATCGTGCTCGAGCGCCAGCCAGGTGCCGATGCCGAAGGTTTCGCCGGCCTGCAGGACGGCGTCGATTACCACTGGTGGGATCTCGCCAAGGCGGCGGGACTTTCCACGCTGCTCAGCGTCGGCGCCGAACTCGCCGTGGACAATGATGATCGCTTGATCCAGGCGATCCGCAACGGCGGTCAGGACACGCTTAACGACGCGGGTCAGCAGATCGTCAGACGGCAGCTTAATGTGCCACCGACGCTCACCGTCCGGCCAGGATTCCCTGTCCGGGTTATCGTGACGCGCGATCTCGTGCTCGAACCATATGGGGGATGATAATGTCGAAGCTCAAGCTGGGGCCTATCGCGGAAGAAAAGCCGATCAAAGTTCAAGTCGAGTTGCCTGCTGCTCTTCATCACGACTTGGCCGACTATGCCGATCTGTTAGGGCGCGAACAAGGGCAGCCTGCGGTCGATCCGGCTAGGTTGATCGTTCCTATGTTGCAGCGGTTCATCGCGACCGACCGCGGTTTTGCAAAAGCTAGGCGAGCTACGACGCAAAAGACCGAAGATTAGCCAAGACTCCTCCCCTTCAACCCTGAGAGGGTGTCGAGACATTTCAGCAGCAGTGGTAGGGCGGGATTGTCGTTGTCGCAGCATGAAATCGTAGCAGCCGTAGGCGCTCGGGCCGATGAAAGCGGGACCAACGCGATGTCAGTTTGGCGAACCAACGTCGTGATGGTTAAACCGAAGCCCTGCTCGACCATGGTGAGGAGTGTCTCCCGGCTGACCTGTTGAATGGATAGTTGAACCTCTCCTTCTACGGCTCCTACCATGCGCTTGAGCAAGTCAGAGAGTTCACGTCCGGCACCGTCGGAACGAACGAGGAAGACCTCGTCGCAGATGTCTTCCCAAGCCAATTGCATTCGCGACGCCAACTGGTGACGCTGGGACAATGCCACAAACAAAGTGGGATCGCAGAAGCGTCGAATGTGAAACTGGCGGTTGCTGTTTGTGCGAAGGCAAATTGCGGCATCCAGTAATCCACGCCGCACCCGCGATGTATTCTCTTCTGACGTGCCTTCCTCGAGCTTCACCTCGATAGTCGGATATTGATGTCGAAAGTCCGCGAGAAGGTCGATGATTGGGCCCGCCGGAAACGCTTCGAGCATCCCAAATCTGATAAGCCCGGTCTTGAGGTTTCGTGTGGACCGGATCTCCGTCGCAGCCTCGCGCAGGTATCGCGCTCCTACAGCCGCGTGCTGAAGAAAGCGTGCTCCCTCGGGCGTTAGCGCGGCACCTGTTCTTGTGCGCTCGAACAGCGAAACGCCAAGCTGACGCTCTAGCATCTGCACCCGACGGCTCACGGTAGATTGGGAGATCGCAATGCGTTCGGCCGCCCGGCGAAAGCTACCTGCCTCGGCGACCTGGATCGCGTATTTGAGGTATCGCAGATCAAGCGTCAGATCGGGCATGATGCCCCTCCGTGGCTGCCGCCATTCAAGCGCACGAGCAGCGCGCGAAATTTTAAGCCGCCAGTGGACGGCGCATCTCTTTCGATCTCAGGCGAGGAATCCGAGCCGAGTCCTTCGGTGAGCATGACCATCTCCGAATCCCAGAAATGTATGCGGCAGTCATACATCTTCGGACACTTGATGTCTATGCGTCACGCATATATCGTTGACGGATGGAGCCGGCGGCAGCCAAATATCATTTTGGTGCACTAGCGCTCGCGGTGGCTGACAACATCGCGAGTGCCTCAGCCTCGCTTTCGCCGAGCGGACCAGCGGCTGCGCTGATGATCCTTCTTAGTGTTGAGCCTGGGGTGCCTATCGGCGTCCTAGCTAGCCGGCTTCGGCTTTCCCATGCCGGGACGGTGCGATTGATCGACAGGCTTGAAACCGATCATCTGGTCGAACGGCGGCGACACACCGTCGACAGACGGGCGCGTTTCATCCACCTCACCAATTCCGGTGAGGAGATGACTAGAGCTTTGCTCAGAGCGCGCGAGCAGGTGATCGCGGCGTGGGTCTCGCCCCTATCGCCCATGGACCTGAACGACCTAGGCGCGTTGTCCGAGCGGCTCCTCGAAAACGGGTTGAACAAAAATGAGCTCGCAAGCCTCCGGCATCTGGGCGGCTACCCGAGGCCACGACCTACTGAAAGCGCGACGCCGCCAGCCCGCTCGCCACCCCGGCGTCCTTCGAAGAACGACTGACGAGAAAATGAATCAGGCTTGATACCTTGGAATCCATCGCGTTCGACCTTCTCATATGCATGCTGGCATTCTGGTTCGGGTATTCCGCAAACCGAGGTGGAACATGTCTGGTCGTAGCTGCTCACGAGTTGCAGAAACGACGCCCACCAAGAATGTTCGTCGGATTTGTTGCGGCGTCTGCAGCGGCGGGCCTCGTTGCTATTCCGCTCGCTTGGTCTGGGACGCTGAACGCGACCCTTGCACCCTCGACGAACGTCAACGCCTTTCTCCTAATCGGCGCCATCGCCTTCGGCTTTGGGGCGCTCATCAATGACACTTGTCTGCTTGGATCGTTGGCACGGTTAGGCGATGGGGAAATGCGACTGCTAGCTCTTCCTGTGGGACTAGCAGTCGGGATCTTGATTGCCGATCATGGTCGGCCCGGCTCTCTCGTCACGTGGACAAGTCTTATCGCGAGCCCAAGCATCTCTGGGGCCGCTACGGTTCTCGCCCTTGCGGTTGTACTAGCGCTGGCGGTGATGTTCGTATCGACGAAGGGCGCATCGCGAAGAAGACCGGGTTGGGCGTTTGGCGCCTCAATGATTGGCCTCGGTATCACTGGTGGACTTCTTTACGCCCTGTCACCGGCATGGACGTTCGCTGACCTGATCCAACGCGGCCTTCCTCTTCGAATGACACCAACAGGCGAGGTCGCACTCGTTGCGGTCATTGCCTCTGTTGCGGGAGCAATCACGGCATCCGTGCGTCAGGGACGTTTGCGTTTTCAACGGCCGACGGTTGCCGGCATTCTGCGATCGATTGTCGGCGGAGCGTTGATGGGAATAGGTATCGGCCTCATACCCGGTGGCAACGACGCTTTGATCCTCGCCGCAGTGCCTACACTCTCTCCGGGCGGCATAGTTGCCTACCTCGTGATGACGACGACGATCGTTTTTGGATTTGCAGCGCGTGACAGGCTTTTCAAGAAACGCCCATCAGGCCACGGGAGAGGGTAGATGGTCTTGGGCCGATCATGAGACCCGTGAATATCGACTTATCAGGTAATACGCCTGCGTGGGCCCATCCCCCTGATTGCCGTCTCGAAGGATAGTGCGTCGAGCATCCGGTGGTGTCATGATAGGCGTGGTCACGGCAGGAATGAGTGTCTGTCGCCTGATACCCCAGCTCCGGCGCGAGAATCTGAGGTTTCAGACATCGTCGGTGCCTACCGGCCCGCCTTCGCCCTCCATCCGATTAATGGCACGCACATCCTTGGCGTTGAACTTAAGCCTCACGCCCGATCCCGCGCGATGATCCTCATCGATGAAGACGGCGCCGCCCCGTTCGAGCGCGTCACGCAACCGCGTCAGTTCCGAAGCTGCAAGCATGCTACCGCCGGCCTCGAACCGAGCTAACGTTTCCTCGTCCAACTCAGCGATCTTGGCGACATGTGATCGCGGCCACTGAATCAGGGCTCTCGCTGCGCGCGCCAATGGTCCATTCATGCTCATCGATGCTTCCTTTTTTTTGGAAAACCCACCTTTTCGCCGAGTGACGACTTTGCCGGCACTCGATCGGCTATATGAGCTTCGCCATTGCGACCGCGGTATCCGCCATACGCGTCGCAAAGCTCCATTCGTTGTCGTACCAAGCAAGCACGCGAACCATCCTGCCGTCGACAACATCTGTCTGGGGAAGTGCGACGATTGAGGATTCGGTCCGATGGTTCAGATCGACCGACACCAAGGGCTCTGTCGTGAAGGCGAGCACCCCACTCATTGCACCGGCGGCAGTCTGACGGATGGCGTCGTTCACCTCGTCTATCGAAACCTCACGCGACGTCGAAACAGCCAAATCTATGACCGAGACGTTCGGCGTTGGGACGCGGATCGACGAGCCATGAAGCTTACCTTTTAGTTCCGGCAGCACGCGGCCGATCGCGTTCGCAGCCCCGGTGGACGTCGGGATCATTGAGAGTGCGGCTGCGCGGGCGCGGTAGAGATCCTTATGGACGGTATCCTGCGTCGGCTGGTCACCGGTATAAGCGTGAACCGTGGTCATATAGCCTCGCTCTATGCCACAGAGGTCGTTCAGTACCTTCGCGACAGGCGCGAGGACATTGGTCGTGCATGAGCCATTTGATACGACGACATCGTCAGCGGTCAGCGTGTCGTGATTGACCTTGAAGACGATCGTCTTGTCTGCCCCATCGCTCGGCGCGGAGACGAGCACGCGTCTTGCTCCCGCACGAATGTGCGACTCGGCCTTCTCCCTGGATGTGAAGAAGCCCGTGCATTCGAGCGCCACGTCAACACCAAGCTCATCATGGGGCAGGTTTGCTGGATCGCGTTCCGACGACACCCTGATTTTACCGGACCCGACGTCGATCCAGTCTTCGCCGAGGTCGATCGATCCACGAAAGGGACCATGAACCGAGTCGTACCTCAGAAGGTGCGCCAAGGTAGCGACCGGCCCGAGGTCGTTGATCGCAACCACTTCGACGTCCTCTCGATGTAGTTCGACGATCGACCGTAAGGCTAGTCGCCCGATCCGACCGAAACCGTTGATTGCGACCTTAACCGTCATGCCTATCTCCCCTGGCTCGCCTTACTGACTGAAGCATCCGCCATTCGCTCAGTGAAACATGGCGCACGAAATCGGCTCTGGCGGCGTGTGCGCAACAACACATTATGTATGCGTCACGCATAGACCTATCTGGGTGGGCACTCGGGGTCAACGCGGCAGTGTCAGCACGGACGATCCAGCTTGCGCCGTCCAAACAAGCAGCCGTTCTTTGGGGGGCTGCGTGAAACGCGTTCAAGGCCTACGCGTCCCCAAGACGGATAGGGGGTTTGATATCCATCTGCCGGCTGGCTGCGGCTAAAGCACGGTCGTGGCTGACCAGGGTGAGTCGGTTGAGGTGGGACGCAGAAAGCGAGCTCCCAGGCCTGCCGATAACATTTGGCCACAACGCGTAGCTGGCGCTGGAACGATGTGATTCGGCCTCAAGGCAGCCGAAACCACGGCAAACTTCACCGATCTATAGCCGCCAGGTATCGGCAGTCCGTGCGCGCCATGATCTAAATTGCGGAGTTTCAATCTCCCGCGTCATCGGCGGAACGTCGTAAGCCTCTGGGAATCCGGCCTTTTTTCCGCACGCTTGCCGACCCGCACCACACGCGTATGACTTGCTGTCTATGCTTCGCGCACATATAGATGTGACAATGGATGGACCTCGAGATCGAAATATCTTCGGGGCGTTCGCACTCATGATCAGCGACGACATCGTTCGCGCTAGTTCATCGCGGGCGCCGGAAGCTGGACCCGCAGCATCGGCCCTGGCGTTGATTGCGCACATGCCTGGGCTCTCGATTCGCATGCTCTCCATCGGCGTCGGCCTCTCCCATGCAGCGACTGTCCGTTTGGTGGATCGGTTAGCTGCTGAGGGATTGGTCGAACGCCGTGAGCATTTCACGGATGGTCGCACCCGGTCTCTCTATCTCACTGCGGCGGGCAAGGTAGCGAGCGACGAAGTCCTTTCCTCACGCGACGAGGTGATCGCTGAGGGGTTATCCATCCTAAGCCCAGACGAATTGAGAGTTCTTTGCGACATCGCGGAACGCGTCTTACGGCATCGCCTGGAAAATCTTGAGCATTCCTACCGTATCTGCCGCTTGTGTTGCTATGAGGGTTGCACGAATTGCCCGATTGATGCCGAGTTGCATGAGCGTGGCGTAGATCGCGAGAACAGCGGCGAGGCGTAGGACCATCGCAATCGCATGAATCAATGTTGAGCGATGAGATATGCCGCCAGAAATCCCACGACCGTGATGAGCCCTATGAACGGCGGCGCCTTTTCGAACGCTTCGGGAATCATAGCTTCTGCCAGCATCGCTATGACGGCGCCGGCCGCGAAAGAAAGGATGGCTGGCGCCTGAGTCGATGCCGAGCCGAGGATGAGATTTCCCACACCGGCGGCAACGCAAACGAGTAGGGGAATGCCGATCCAGACCGCGTAGATATAGCTTCGGGGTCGGCCCGCAACCTTCATTCCTGAAGTGCTCGATAGGCCCTGGGGCACGTTTGCAAGAAAGAAGCCTGCCACGACGGCCAGGCTGATCCTGCCGCCACCAGCCACCGACATCCCGATCACAAGGGCCTCTGGAATTCCGTCGAGAACGCTGCCGAGCGCAATTGCAGCACCACTACCGCGGTGCTCCTGTTCAGTGGCCTGTTCCGTGCATTCACCGCATCGCTTTCGGTGCTTCGCGCCTTGGCGAGACAAAAACCAGTTCGTGCCGCTGAAGATCGCAGCTCCGGCGAGTAGCGCGAAGATCGCAAATGGGCCCATCCCGGCCGAAACGCGATCGCCGATGAGTTCGGTAGCGACAACGGCAATCATCACGCCGCCACCAAAGCCCATGACTGCGGAGATCATGCGGTGAGTAAGCCGCCCGAAAAGCACGTCCGCCAGCACCGCCCCCACCAGCAGTCCGCTTCCCGACAAAAGGCCCCACAAGCCGGCGATCACGTATTCCGGCATCATGACGGTGACCCGGCTGGCAGCACGACAAAGCGCGAGCACCCTTGCAGCAGTATTGTCGATGATAGTCGAAGCTCGCTCATCGGTTCGCTCGGTCCAATCGCCAGGTCGGTCGCGGGAAGTGGCAGCTATAGCCACCGGGTTGACGCAGGAGATACTTCTGATGCTCGGGCTCAGCCTCCCAGAAGGATTCTTCCGGGTTGATCTCGGACACGACTGGCCCAGGCCAGCGACCCGAGGCTTCGATCTCGGCGATCGTCGCTAAGGCGATGTCCATCTGCGCTTTAGACGTATAGAATATCGCCGACCGATAGCTTGGGCCGACGTCGCTGCCCTGTTGCTCGTAGGTCGTCGGATCATGAATCTGGAAGAATAGTTCCAGTAGAGCCCGATACGTCAGAATGGACGGATCGAAGGTCACCTCGACGGCTTCCGCGTGGCCGTAATGTCTCGCATAAGTCGGATCTGGCATTTCACCGCCAATATAGCCGACACGCGTGGCCACGACCCCCTTGGCGCGGCGCAGCAAATCCTCCAGGCCCCAGAAACAGCCACCCGCGAGTATCGCTCGCTCGGTTTGCGTCGGCGTCTGGTCTGTAGCTGGCAGGCTCATCATCCGATCACCCTAAACGCTGTGTGCCAATCAGTTCGACGGCCTTGCACCTGCAGGCTGGCCGCCGCTCGAAAGCTCGGTCTGCACATCAGAACCCCGGACGAGCGTCAGATCGACGGGACACCGATCCGCGATCTCAAGAATGCGCGCGCGTTGATCATCACTGAGCGGCCCATCGAGAACGATGGTGCGTGTGAAGCGGTCGGGAGGCATTATGTCCGCCACCTTCTCGTGCCGCACGCTCGTCGTCGCTCTTTCGAGCGGGAAGCCCTTGCGGTTGGCGTAAAGGCGCATCGTCATCACCGTGCAGGCAGCTAGCCCGGCTGACACCAGTTCGTAGGGAGACAGGCCGCTCCCAAGACCTCCGACCGATTCCGGCTCGTCGGCGAACAGAGTATGCTCGCCACTGCGGACCGTGAGCTGGAACTTCCCCGCTAGCGTCTCCGACGCAACGACACCTTTTGCCGCCTCGACCTGCGGAAGATCCGCCGCTAGCGGCGGAAGAAAGCGGCTGGCCCACGCGGCGACCATAGCTGAGGCGTAGTTCGCATCGTCGACGTCGGTGAGAAGGTGATCCGCCGTGTCGAGCGAGACAAAACTCTTAGGATGGCGTGATGCGACGAAGATGCGCGAGGCGTGCTCGATGCCCACGACTTGGTCCACCGGCGAATGCATGACCAGCACCGGACGTCGAAGCGCGGCGATGGACTTCTCGATGTCGGCTCGCTCTACCGTTTCCAGGAAGGTGCGGCGGATGAGGAAGGGCCTGCCAGCGATCTCCACAGAGGCCTCGCCCTCGCTCGCTATCGCGTCAAGGTCGCCAGGCCGGAAAACGCGCAAGATATGCTGAAGGTCGGCCGGCGCACCGATCGTCACCACCGCGGCGACATCCGGCAGCGCGGCAGCGGCTACGATCGCAGCCGTTCCACCCAGGCTGTGCCCGACAAGGAGGGCGGGTGGCATACCGGCGGCCGCCATGGCCTCCGCGGCTGCCCTCAGATCGTCGACGTCAGAAGCGAAGCTTACCGCTTCTTCCGCGGAACTCGCGATCCCTGTGCCGGCGAAGTCGAACCGCAAGACGCCGATACCGGCCCGCGAGAGCGCGCGTGCGATGTGCACGGCGGCGCGGCTGTCCTTCCCGCAAGTGAAACAATGGGCGAAAATCGCCCAGCCGCGAGGAGTGCCTTCTGGCGCCTCCAGGTGCCCGGTTAGTTCAGACCCCCCTCCCCCGGCAAACGTGAACCGCGTTCCTGCCATATGCGTCGAGCCTCCAACGGCGGCTTAGCAGGAGCACCATCGACCCGAACTAGCAGCCCAAGACATTCTTTCTATATGCGCGGCGCATATAGACAAGCCCCTAAACCATGATTATATGCGTCGCGCATACTTCTGAGGCTGTAGTCGGATCGGTCCTCTGGGGTGCCACTCGTCAGGGCGCAGGCCAAAGGGCTATGGAACTCAATCAGGTCAGCTATTTCATCAACTTGGCCGAGACGCTGAATTTCACTGCGGCTGCTCGTCTCAGTGGTGTCTCACAACCAAGCCTGACACGAGCGATCCGCCGCCTGGAGGAGGAACTCGGTGGACCGCTCATCTATCGTGACGGGAAGAACAGCCGGCTGACGAGCCTGGGTCAGGACGTCGAGTTGGAATTCCGCCGAATGCTGGTCGCGATGAAGAGCGTAAGACACCACTCGGAAAACTGGGCAATGGGGCGGCATCGTGTTCTCGACGTTGCTGTCGCCTCCAGCGTCGGCCCGAGGACCTTCACAGCCTTTTTCGACAGCGCGCTGGAAGAGGTGCCGTCCATCGAGATCAAACTGCACTCGCTCCAATCGGGCGAGGACACGTCGGAGGTGCTCTCAGGCAAATATCACGCGTGCATCCTGCCTCGCGAATCAAGGCCGGATCGTAAACTTGATGTGCGTCCTCTCTTCCGGGAGCGCTTCGTGCTCGGCTGCGCTGCAGATCACCCCTTGGCGGCGTGCGAAGTCGTTCGTGGTGAAGACCTGCTTGCTTTCCCGTTCGTCGATCGACTGAAATGCGAGTGCCGCGATCAAATCTTCGAGCACTTCGCGCGTCGAGAGGTGCGCATGCGCCCTCGCTTCCGCTCAGATCGAGACGACTGGGTGCAGCGCGTCGTCGCCGAAGGGCGGGGGATATGCATTTTGCCCGAACGCGCGGCCACCACCCACGGCCTGATCACAAGGCCGATCGAGGGCTTCGCGTTGGAGCGTGAGATCGTAATCGCCACCGTGTCCGGATCTACGGCACCGGTCGAGATACGAAAAGTCGCTCAGCTTGCAGCCCGTTACGATTGGAGTTGACCCGCCAAGCAAGAGGCATGTGCGGTATAGAAACTATACGCACGACGTATTGGATTATCGTTGGAGCCACTGCGATAGTTGATGTGAGTATCGACGTGATAAATTGAACGTAGTGTGCCTGGCCCTCTAACTAAGTAATGGAGACTCACCATGAAGTTTGAAAAGTCGCAGGCAGCAATCGAACGCCTGACCCCGGAACAACGCCGGATCACCCAGCAGGACGGCACCGAGAGACCCTTTACCGGCGAGTATAACGACAACAAGGAGGCGGGCATCTACGTTGACGTCGTATCCGGCGAGCCGTTGTTCGCGTCGACGGACAAGTTCGAGTCCGGCACTGGCTGGCCGAGCTTTACCAAGCCGATCGTCGCGGCTCACGTGAACGAAGTGCGAGACAGCTCGCATGGCATGGTCCGGACGGAGGTTCGCTCGGTGCACGGCGACAGCCATCTTGGCCACGTGTTTCCGGACGGGCCGTCCGACCGCGGCGGCCTGCGCTACTGCATCAACTCGGCATCGCTTCGATTCATCCCGCGCGATGAGATGGAAGCCGCGGGCTATGGCGAGTATCTCGACCAAGTAGAGGAGGCTTAACATGCATCAGCGCGCTGTTCTCGCTGGCGGATGCTTTTGGGGAATGCAGGATCTGATCCGCAAGCAGCCCGGCATCGTTTCGACCCGCGTCGGCTACACCGGCGGCGACGTGCCGAACGCCACCTATCGCAACCATGGCACTCATGCGGAGGGGATCGAGATCACCTTCGACCCGACAGTGACGAGCTACCGTAATATCCTGGAATACTTCTTCCAGATCCATGATCCGACGACAAAGAACCGCCAGGGCAACGACCGCGGCCTCTCCTATCGATCTGGCATCTATTACATCGACGAGGAGCAGAAGCGCATCGCCGAAGATACGATAGCCGACGTCGACGCGTCCGGACTGTGGGACGGCAAGGTCGTCACCGAAGTCGAGCCCGTGGGTGACTTCTGGGAAGCAGAGCCGGAGCACCAGGATTATCTGGAGAAGAGGCCGGGCGGATATACCTGTCATTTCCCGCGCGCTAACTGGGTGCTCCCGAAGCGTAAAGACGCTGGCGACACCCAGGCTGAGGCCGGCGCGGCAGCGGAATAGCTGCAGCCACATTTGCGGCTGAGCCCCTGGGTCGCACCATCGGACCCGCATCCACTGATGGTGCGGGCCCGAAACCCAGCTAATCAAGCGGTCATACCGCTCCTCAGCCATCGAGTTGTTAGGATCGCCACATCATGCCAGATCTTTCGTCGTTTCCGATCGCACAACGCTGGCCGGCATCCAACCCTGACCTCCTGCAGCTCTACGCCGCGCCCACGCCCAACGGCGTCAAGGTCTCGATCATGCTCGAGGAGATCGGCCTGCCGTACGAGCCGCACTTTATCGACATCTCTAAGAACGAAAGCAAAGATCCGGCCTTCGTTTCGCTAAACCCGAATGGCCGCATACCAGCGATCATCGACCCAATGGGTCCGGACGGTAAGCCGCTCGGCGTTTGGGAATCCGGCGCGATCCTCGTTTATTTGGCGGAGAAGGCCGACCAGCTCGTCCCGAGAGCATCAGCCAAGCGCTACGAGGCGCTAAGCTGGGTATTCTTCCAGATGTCGGCGATTGGCCCGATGTTCGGTCAACTCGGCTTTTTCCTGCGCGGGGGCGGCAAGGACTATGAGGATAAGCGTCCTCAGAAGCGTTTCGCTGATGAATCCAAACGCCTCCTGGGAGTCTTAGACCGCCAACTGGACGGGCGCGACTGGATCGTCGATGACTATTCTATCGCCGACATTGCGACCCTCGGCTGGGTCAACGCCTTGGTTGGCGCCTACGACGCCGGCGACCTACTGCGGCTTAGCAATCATTCGAATGTCCAAGCGTGGCTGGATCGCGGCCTCGCGCGCCCAGCAGTCCAACGTGGGCTGCTCATTCCGGCGAGGTCAGCATGAGTGTTATCGCTGCATATTACTACAACGAGGGTCGACGTATCCGGGAAGTAGCTATCGACGAGCGCGTCGAACTCGACAAAAACCGTTCGGGCTTTTGCTGGATTGGGCTCAGCGAGCCCTCCGTCAACGAACTGAGGGCGCTTCAGGCGACCTACAATCTGCATCCTTTAGCGATCGACAACGCGATGCACCCGATATGCCCGCCCAAGCTCGAAGTTTATAACGGCGAGCTTTACGTCGTCGCCCAGACGGCTGAGCTGGTCGGGGACCGCATACGTTACGGCAAGACGGCGATCTTTACTGGCCATAACCATCTTATCACCGTTCGCCACGGCAACGCTGGTGCATTGGGCAACCTTCGAGAGCAACTCGAGCGTTCGCCCGCCCAGTTCGGAAAAGGCGTCGATTACGTCCTCCACGCGATCCTTCACCGGATCGTGGATCAGTATCTGCCCATCTTCGAAATGATCGAGGATGACGTACTTGCGATGGAAAGGCGATCGCTCGACGACTTCCTTGGGCGAGAGGACGTTGCTCGCATCTTCGGCCTGAGATGCGAGCTGACGCGCTTTCAGCGCACCCTTGGCGCTATGGCCGAGCTGGTGCGCAAGCTCGTGCGCGGACACTTTCCCTGCATCAGCGCTGAGGTGCGGCCCTACTTCAACGACGTTGCCGACCATGTTGATCGTGTCCAGTCCATGGTCGATGGCCTCCTGCAGGTGCTATCCACTGTATTCGAGTTCAGCAGCCTTCTCGAAGCGCAAAGAATCGGGGTCGTCACCCGCCAACTTGCGGCGTGGGCCGCGATCCTCGCAGTGCCGACAGCGATTGCAGGCATATACGGCATGAACTTCAAGAACATGCCGGAACTGGACACGCCTTACGGCTACTTCGTCGTGCTTGGTGTCATGCTGATGTTCTGCCTCTTCCTGTTCGTGCGGTTCAAGAAGGCCAAGTGGCTGTGATCGCTACGCGCGAGCCGCGACTAGACCCAGCAGGCTGCCGCGCGCCGTCCACGGCCGCTCTTCCGTCCCAACGTGAACTCGAGGTGCATCAATGACAGCCCAAGTGACCGACGTTCTAAAAGCAGTGCAGTCCTTCGTCGCGAAGGGCTATGACCGCGAGTACCGCGTCAAGGACGGCAACCTGGTCGATCTCGAACTGGGATCGAGGCTCGATCCATGCTCCATTCGCGTCGACGCAGCGCTGCGTCTCGAAAGCGGGGACGGTGCCGAAGATGCTTCGAACATCTACGCGATCACCGATCCCGCGACCGAGCGAAAAGGTTTGCTGATTGATGCCTTCGACGTGTTCGACGAGATCTGCCACCGTGATCTTTCCGAGCGCCTCCTGGAACATCGTGAAACAGCGCCTGCGGGCGACGAAGACGTTCCGAGCAAGCATGGGCTGCGGAAGGTCTACAAGGCCGAATTCGATCGCGAACCCGAGCGTTACGTTCTTCGAGAAGGCTTCCCCGACTTTCCGGCATGCCCGTTCGGCGGCGCATTCAGCATTCTCGGCTTCGATACCGCAGAACAGACGTATGTCTGGCTCGTGACCAGCATCATTCGGGATCCTCGGCTGATCAGGATCCCCTACCAGGGCGAAGACGTCATCATCGACGAATGACGGCGCCGACTGCGGAACGCGGCCTTTCAACGGCTTGCTCCGATAGATCGGCTTATCATTTCAAATTGCAATGCGACGAGGTGCAGATGGATTGGAATAAAGACCACATCCGGGAAACGATGCTGTCGTTGGAGACCGCTGCTCTGCAGAGCGCTCGCGACAAGTATCTCGATTATGTTTCCACGGCTCGCTTGGATCGGAGCGAGCCGATCGAGAACGACGAACAGGCACAAGCCGAGATCGCGAGCGACTTCGCCGAGGCGCTCGACGATACGCTGGACGATTACGCCGACAAGCTCGACAAGCTGAGAACAATCGACTTCGGACCGAAGACGGCGGTTACAGAAGGGGCGGTCATCAAGTTGTCGGGTCGCTACTTCGTCGTCGCGGTGTCAACGGACAAGTTCGTCTGCCATGGGCGCGAGCTTATGGGCATATCGACGATGGCGCCGATCTTCGAGGTAATCGACGGGGCTCAGGCCGGCGAGACCGTTCAATTCAACGGCCGAGAGCTGAAGGTCGAAGCTGTCTCATAGCAAACGGTCGCCAGGGCCGCAGCGCTAGTTCCGAACGCTCTGCGGCTCGTCCTGGGTTCGTATCATCGCATCGAGAGAGGCGGTGATCATCGGCGTACTCGGGCAACGTGTCGCCTTTACCTCGATTGCGGAGCGAGAGCGACCGCGTAGGCCCGCTAACACCGCTAGCATGGTCAGCAGGACAGCAGCATAGACGAACAGCCCACCGGGCCCGACACGATCCATCACCACTCCCCCGACAAGTGGTCCGGCCGCCGTTCCGATCCCGTTGAGCAGCAGAAGCCCTCGCGCGGTGCCGAGCAGCCGCCCTGGAGGAAGGTCGTCGTTCGCGGCGGCGAGACACAGCGAGTAGATCGGGATGCCAAAACCGCCGAAGAGCGCTCCCGCCGCAAGAAGGACGGGCAAAGGGGCGTCTGCCGCCACCGACACGCCGATGGCTGCCACGGCGGATGCCAGCGCCGCTCCTGCGATGACCAGGTTCCTGGACACCCGGTCGGAGAGCCAACCGAGCGGCCATTGCAACACAAGCGTTCCTCCGAGAACTGCGGCCATGAAGGCGGAGATGCCGACGACGTCGAGACCGATCCTTTGCGCAAAATTGGGCCCCATGCCCCAGAAGCCGCCTATGGCCAGCCCGGCCAAGAAGACGCCGATCGACGCCAAGGGCGAAACAGAAAAGAGATCCCTGAATGCAACCGACTCGTGCCGTACATCGGCCGGCGAATGACTGGGAAGTAGAGTGATCGGAACCACTGCGGCAGATATCAGCAGCGAGACGATGAGGAAAAGTGTAACATCGGCGGGTGGAGCGATGTTGAGGAGCGCCTGTCCGGTCGCCCAAGAACCCATGGATACAACGCCGAAAATCGACAAAAGCTGACCGCGTGTGGATTGAACCGCGTGGGCATTGAGCCAGCTTTCCGTTGCGAGGATCATACCCGCATATGCGAAGCCGGTCACGAGCCGAAGCGGCATCCAAGCTACCGGATCTACGAACGCTACATGGAGAAGGGCGGTCATCGATGCGATCGCCGCAAAGCCGGCGAAGGTCCGTACGTGCCCCACCGACACAATGATGCGAGGCAAAACCAGCGCGCCAATCGTGAAGCCTGCGAAGTAGAACGACATCATCGCGCTGATCGCAGCGGCCGAGAAGCCCTCCTGACCAGCTCTGACGATCAAAAGCGTGCCCAGCAGCCCGTTGCCGAGCAGCAAGATGGCGACGCTCAACAGCAAGGCGGCTACTGGCGCGAGGACGAGGCCACGCGTGCAAGCAGCCTTCACATTGTCCATTACCTGGCTCATTTGAGAGCCTGATGTGGAACACGATACTCTGCAGCGCTGATGAATTGATCAAAAGCCTCGCACCAGATGACAACTGCACTGTAATCGTCAACATCGACGCCTCTGGGCACCTGCAATATAAACCCATTGAAGGTCTTCACATCGCCCAGCCTAACCGAAGAGCTTTTGATCTCGAGGAAGGCCGCCTTGGTCTCGACGAACCGGGGCGCGAGGTAGAGCTTGTAATCCGGACCAGGCGAAAGACGCCCTAGGTGCGCGATCCGATCGGGCGCAATCCGAACTTCTCCAGTGCCCCAATGGAGGAGATCACTGCCTTCCAGATCGCGCGCAAATCGACCAAAATAGACCGCTTCAGAAGCAGAGTTTTGAAGCGCAACTTCAGTGGGCGAAGGCGGCGCAGTCAGGATAGGCAGCAGGTAGATCCCGCCGGCGAAGCCTACGGACAAGACGAGGATGTGAGTGGCGGTTAGGATCAGCCAACGCGGCATAGATCACGCCCGCTCGAATTCTGCCACAAGACGATCCGCATCGAGATGAAAGTCAGAAAAGACAATGTGACCATCGGCATCGATCACCACGAACCACGGCGTTCCCCGGGTGTGGTAATCCCCCATAAACGTTGGGAACGGTGCGCCTGGCAGTGGCTCGTCGTGACCGAAGGCGACAGGTAGGCCGTACTGAAGCTGATTGACGCGCAATTTTTCGAACGTATTCTCTTGGGCGCCTTCGAAGACGGTTTGGATGACGGCAAACCCGACGCCCCTGGATTCCAACGCCCCATGCAACCTTTGAAGCGTGGGAAAGCCATGCAGATGGCAGCCACGGCACCAGTGCTGGAATGCGAACAGAATCTTCGGCCCGGGACCGATGTCTGAAAGCTTGATGGACGCATCGAGGCGGTGTCCATCCTCGCCGATCCAATGCTGCACACGAAGCTCGGGCGCTTGCGGTCCGGTCTCTCTCACCGATTTCTCCAACCTCAATGCAGCAGGCCATGTCTGGCCGGTGATGGCGGCGACAGACGAACTGCTGCACGTATCTGCGCTGTTCGTCTTGAGGTCTCTTGATCGATAAGATCGGGATTTCTTTCGAACTATGCCTCAGAAAACCAGGATTTCGGCAGCCACGACTATGAATTGTTATGATAGACAATTCCAATAGCTGCTCAGCATAGTTTCTATACCCTTGGCCGACGCTGGGCCGCCTCTCGCCTCAGCGCTCCCTCGACTATTCTACGAAGCTATCGAAACTATAGCGAACAGGCATTGGTCAAACTTGGCGATATGCCTCTATAGTATCTAGGCAATCGTCGTAACTCATAGTGGGCGAAATCATCTTAATACTGCAACGAACACCGGTGATCTAATATCCGACCTATCGGAAAGCATGACCTTTGCTTACGCTACGTTCTTGCTCCTAATAGTCTGTGATGAACCCGGTTTCGGTCTGTCGTGACAAGCAAGGGGGTTGGGCATGGTCACCAGAGGTTTTACGGGCCGCGGCTCAGGCGGCGACCACTCGAACCGAGTTCCGCCTGGTCAGCACCTCGTTGAGAATTTTCCGGTTCTGACAGCGGGACCGACGCCGCGCATTGAGACATCCGACTGGAAGTTCACGGTCAAGATCGGCCCGAGACCCATTAAGGTCTGGAATTGGGGCGAGTTCAACGCGCTGCCCAAGACGAAGGTGACCAAAGACATTCACTGTGTGACGTCCTGGTCCAAGCTCGATACTGCATGGGAAGGCGTGCTCATCGAGGACATCCTTGCGGCAGCAGGGATTGAGCGGCCAACCGAATTCGTCTTGGCGCATTGCTACGATGGGTATTCGACGAATGTTCCCTTGGCCGACATGTTGTCGGGGAAGGCGATGGTCGCTCTGAACTATGAGGGCCAGCCGCTTCCGCGCGACCATGGAGGACCGGCGCGCCTCCTCGTTCCCCACCTATACTTCTGGAAGTCCGCAAAGTGGGTGAACGCGCTGCAATTCACAACGCGCGATGAAGCCGGCTTCTGGGAGCTGCGTGGTTACCACATCTACGGCGATCCTTGGCGCGAGCAAAGATACACCCATGACTGAGATCGGCGCGCAACCCGCATCGTGGCAGTCCTGCTTCATCGACGGAATCGTCCAACAGACTCCGAGTATCAAGAGCTTCTTCCTGCGGTTGGGGAACCCGTTCACTCATGTCGCGGGCCAGCATGTCGATGTCCGTCTGACCGCGCCGGACGGCTACACCGCGATGCGAAGCTATTCGATCGCCTCGTCGCCCGCTTCATCTCCGATCCTCGAACTCGCCATCGAGCGCCTTCACGATGGCGAGGTCTCACCGTTCTTCCATGATATCGCAGCAACCGGCGACGAGATCGAACTCCGCGGACCGCTCGGTGGCCATTTCCTATGGCCGGAGCCCGCTGACGAGCCAGTCCTACTGATGGGAGCGGGCTCCGGCGTGGTGCCGCTGATGGCGATGATCCGCCAGCGCCGATCCCTAGCGCAGTCGGTCCCGGTTGCGCTGCTCCTGTCGGCGCGGACCGCCCAAGACGTGCTGTTCTCGAGGGAACTGCACACAATTGAAACGGACGACCCGGCATTCAGCTTGGCGCTGGCGATAACCCGCGAGGCGCCCATGCGCGCGTCGGACTTTGATCGGCGCATCGACAGCTTGATGGTCAAGGAGACAATCTCCCGTCTCGGCCGAAACCCTTCGCAGGTCTTCGTCTGCGGCTCCAACGGCTTCGTCACCATCGCAACGGATGGTGCGCTCTCGGCAGGCCTGGACCCCTCCATCATCAAGACTGAGCGTTATGGTGGTTAAACGCAGCGAAGCGCCCACGCTCATTCTTTTTCAACTTTCGATGTCCGGGAGATCAGTATGAGCCGCTTTGCTGAACCTGTTTTCGTAGCGGCTGGGCTACGGACACCCTTCGGCCGAGGTAGCGGGGCGTTGGCCAACTACGACGCGGTCTCGTTATCAGTGCCTGTGGTCCAGGCGATGGCGAATCTTGCGGAGCCCGACCTGGCTGTTTGGGGAACCGTCATACCCAACCTGGGATGGAGCAACATCGCTCGGGAAGTTTGGCTGGACGCCAAGCTCAACCCCAGCATCCCCGCGTTCTCCGTTGTCCTAGCGTGCTCGACCAGCATGACTGCAACCTTCGCTGCGGCAGGACTGCTTGGTGGCGGGACCGACCTGACAATGGTCGGCGGCGCAGAGGTCATGAGCAGGCCATCGCTTGCCTTAACCGCAGAAGCATCCAAGCGACTGACCGATCTGTTCGGGCAGGATCCGGCCGCGGCACTTTCGGCGCTGCAATCGCTGACGCCGCACGACTTCGTGCTTCCAACCAAGGGGTGGGCCAACCGCATCACCGGTCGGACGATGGGCGATCACATGGAGGAGACCGCCAAAGCTTGGCGTGTCTCGCGCGAAGCACAGGACGACTGGGCTCTAAAGAGCCACCAGCGAGCCGTCGCCGGCTGGGACAACGGCTTCTTCGACGACCTTGTCACCTCTCTGCCGGAGCTGGCGCGCGACGCGAACCCGCGAGCAGATACGTCTGCCGAGCGCCTCGCCGCCCTAAAGCCAGCCTTCGATCGGGAGAGCGGACAGGGCAGCCTGACGGCCGGCAACAGTTCCCCCATCACCGATGGAGCGGCCGGCTGCTGGGTTGCCAACGACGCGGGTCTGAGGAGACTCCCCGCCGGTACGCCTTTCGCGCGGCTCGTCGACTACGAAGTGTCGGCAGTCGACCTCCATACGGAAGGGCTCCTGATGGCGCCTTCCTACGGGATACCGCGCTTGCTCGCGCGGCATCGCCTCGGCTTCTCCGACATCGCTCTGTGGGAGATCCACGAAGCGTTCGCCGCCCAGGTGTTGGCCAATGTCGCGGCCATCGCCGATCCGGATTGGGTACGCGAAAAGGCCGGCGTCGAGGCCGCCATGGGCGAGTTCGATTGGACTCGGGTCAACCCCAATGGCGGTTCGGTAGCCATCGGACATCCCTTCGGGGCGACCGGCGCGCGCGATCTTAGCCAAGCGGTGAAGGAACTGTGGGCCCTGCCGGTGGGGTCGCGCGGGATCGTCAGCATCTGCGCTGACGGCGGCCAGGGCACCGTTGCTCTTCTTGAACGCGTTTGACCGGAGGATATTGATGAAGGCAATCCGCTTCCACGAATTCGGTGCTCCCGGCGTACTCCGCTATGAGGATGCTCCAAAGCCCGCCGTCAGGCCAGGCGAGGTTCTCGTCCGAGTGCATGCGGCTGGCCTCAATCCTCCGGATTGGTATCTCAGAGAAGGGTACAAGGCGCTGCCCCCCGAGTGGAGACCGCCGATCGAGTTGCCGGCCATACCCGGCTCGGACGTGTCCGGGATCGTTGAGGCTGTCGCCCCGGATGTCACAGCGTTTTCACCGGGTGACGAAGTTTTTGGAATGATCCGATTCCCAAGTTTTGGCGAAAGCCTGGGATACGCAGAGTACGTTTCGGCACCGGCATCAGATCTGGCGCTAAAACCTCGCGGCCTCGACCATGTTCATGCCGCTGCAGCGCCGATGTCGGGACTGACCGCGTGGCAGTACCTGATAGAGCTGGGTCATAGCGAACCCAATCCCCTGCAGCCCGGGAGGCACGACCCGGTCCCGTTGGAAGGCAAAAGCGTCATGATCAATGGCGCCGGCGGCGGTGTCGGTCACCTCGCACTGCAGTTAGCAAAACACAAGGGCGCGCGCGTGATAGCTATTGCGTCAGGCCGACACGAGACATTTCTGCGCGATCTCGGCGCAGACGAATTCATCGACTACACGAAAATCAAGGCGGAAGACTCGGTGCGCGAGGTGGACCTCGTCGTCGATGCAGTAGGTGGCCCGACAGCCAGTCGCTTCTTGCGTTCGATACGTCGCGGCGGCGCGCTTTTTCCAATCTTTCCGCTTGGCTTCGCGGGACACGATGAAGCCGCTAACCTTGGCGTTACGGTCTCTGCAACACAGGTACGATCCAACGGAGCCCAACTCGCCGAGTTAGGCCGATTGCTGGACAGCGGGACCGTTCGCGTCGCGGTCGATAGCACGTACCCCCTCTCGGAAGCGGCTGCCGCCCACGAGCGTGCTGAGGCGGGTCATATTCAAGGCAAGATTGTCCTCATCGTCGAAGGTGGCGATGCTGCAGTGACGCGTGAGGCTGGGACATCGGGCGGGCAGTGGCCGCCTCGCGTGCAAGGACATTGACGTGCTGAGCCTGAGCGCCAGTGCGGCCGACGCGGGGGCGGTTCAGCGAGCGAAGGCGCTTGCTGAACTCATGGTTCTCGACACACCGGACGAGCAGTCCTTCGACGATCTCGTGTTCGTTGCGGCTAAGGCCTGTGGCGTTCCTATCGCTCTGATCACGCTTCTCGACACCGACCGACAATGGTTCAAGGCCAAGTACGGGCTCGACGTGTGCGAGACGGATATCGAACATTCGGTCTGTCGGATCGACATCGACAAAGGCGACCTCCTAGAGATCGTCGATTTGACAGCCGATGCGCGAACGAAACGCAATCCACTTGTCACCGGCGAGAAGCACTTCAGGGCATATGCTGGCGCGCCGCTTGTCCTTCGATCCGGGGCGGTAGTCGGTCGGCTGTGTGTTATCGATACCGCTCCGCGGCCGGCAGGGCTGAGCGAGATGGAAAGGGCGATGCTCCAGGCGCTTGCCCGTCTCGCCAGCGAGAATCTCGAACTGCGTCGGATCGCCAAGGCTAGCGAGCGCCTAACTGAACTCCAGACTGCTCTTGTTGAGATCGGTGAGGTAATCCGCAGCAGTAGCGGCACAGAGGAGATGACGTCTGGCACCTCTGCCATCGTTGGTCGGACCCTCGCCACGGACCGAGCCGGGTTTGGAACCGTCGACCATGACGTCGAGACGATCAACGTTGAAACACACTGGACCGCACCGGGTGTGATGAGCATCGCCGGTCGACACCGGCTTGACGAGTTTGGGAGTTTGCACAAGCCACTCGTCGATGGCGACCCTCTGATAGTTAGGGACGCCCTGTCTGACGAGCGCGCGCTGCACAATCTCGATGGCGCGTTGCGAATTGGTATTCGCGCAGTGATCGACATGCCAGTGCGCGATCAGGGCAAGACAATTGCCGTTTTCTTTGTGCATTGCGGCACCCCCCGGCTCTGGCCCGCCGAAGAGATTGCATTCTTGCGGAGCGCTGCAGACCGACTTGAGGCAGGGGTCGCTCGGCATCGTGCCGAGCAGCGCCAGCACATCGTAAATGGTGAAATCGCGCATCGCCTGAAGAATACGCTCACCATGGTTCAGGCTATCGCGAGCCAAACCTTGCGAACCGTCACCGACCGCGATGCTGTTTACGCCTTCGAGGGCCGGCTGATGGCATTGAGCGCAGCACACGACGCCCTGCTCCAGACAAGCTGGACACAGGCTGATCTCCAAGCTGTTGCGGCGACCGTCATAGAAGCGATCGGATTTTCGGATCGGGTTAGAATGGCCGGATTGCCCGTGGCGCTAGGGCCAAGAGCGGCGCTGTCCTTTTCCCTCATCGTGCACGAACTTCTAACGAACGCCTGCAAGTACGGCGCTCTGACGAACGACTATGGGAAGGTGTCGCTGTCTTGGGGCGTCGAAGACAGCCAGGACGGCGATCTGCTGAAGATCGAGTGGCGAGAGCAGGGCGGACCTCCCGTTGTGCCGCCGACGCGTAAAGGCTTCGGCTCAAAGCTAATCAGCATCGGTTTGGTCGGTACTGGTGGCGTCGATCTTCGCTTCGATCCAGAAGGCCTCGCGGCGGACCTGCATGCCTCTATGCGCCAGTTGGTCCAGGCTTGATGGAGTACGTGTGTGGAATGAATAAACCAGTGGTGCTTGTCGTGGAAGATGAGCCACTTCTCCGTCTCTTTGCATCGGACATGATTGAAGAAGCCGGCTTCGAAGTGCTGGAAGCATCAGATGCCTCTGCTGCGCTCGTGGCTTTGGAAGAACGGCGCGACATCCGGGTCGTCTTCACCGACGTGGACATGCCGGGCGGCATCGACGGCATCATGCTGGCCATCCGTATTCGAAACAAATGGCCGACCATTCAGATCATAATCACGTCCGGAAGGCCGTGGCCGGAAGAGGCTGTTGTCCCACCGGATATTCCATTCTTTTCCAAGCCATACCGGCAAGACCGGGTGCTGGATGCGGTCAGGAAAATGGCTGCGTGATGACCTGGATCTTGCGGCCTTCCTCAAATCAGCCGTCACGTAGTTTTGCGCCCTCGCTCCCAGCCGTTCGAGAGTCGCGGTGATACTTAGGTTCTGCCGCGAAGGACTCACGTCACGCGTCAACGATTGGAGATGCAAAATGAAGCCAGAGGTCCTCCTCTATGTCACGAGTTGGTGCCCATACTGCCGCCGAGCGAAAGCGCTGCTTACAAAAAAGGGGGTGGCGTTCACGGAAGTCGACATCGAGGCTAGTGCGGAAAACCGAAAAGCGATGATCGACGTCTCAGGTCGAAGCACCGTGCCGCAGATATTCATCAACGGCACGCATGTGGGCGGGTCTGACGAACTCCATGCCCTCGATGCCAGAGGCGGGCTCGACCAGCTACTCGCCATCGAACGGCCACCAGTGACGTGAAATGGAGGAGAAAGAATTCGATACGGCTTTCGCTAGGCTACCGGACGGATATAGCGAGGGCACTTACAAAGCCCGGCGCTTCGGCGTTACAGTCCGCCGCTCCAAAGATGGCCGACGTAACAGCCTTTTTGCCCGAGAGCTGGCTGGAACCGACATCATCAGCTTCAACCTGTACCGCGTCTCAGCGGGCAAGGCTTCACTCAAGCCGTGTGAGATGTCTGCAGAAAAGGTCGTGGCATTCGTGCTCAGCTTTCGACCGGACGCATGAGCTTGGCTTCACCGCTAAACGCCGTGACCGTGATGGGCGCGAACCTGGGCCCCTAGGCTCCTTTCTGGTCGCCTGAACTATCGAAACTATAGTTACAGGTCATTGGACTTCGTCCTGAGGTAAATTCATTTTCTGTACCTTAGCGTGCGAAAGAATCGGCGCTGGTCTCTTGTGCAAGCCATCATTGAGGAAGTCCAAGCGATGACAGACTCCAGTGCTGAAACCGCGCCTTCACCATCTGACCTGGACGAAAGCGCGACCATGACGGTCGCGGATGCGCTGAAGATCATTTTGGCGAACAGCTATGCGGTCTACCTCAAGACCAAGAACTTTCACTGGCATGTCTCGGGCCCGTACTTCAGGGACTACCACCTGCTTCTCGACGAGCAAGCTGCGGAGATCCTCGCTGCTACCGATGCTATGGCTGAGCGCGCCCGGAAGACCGGTAATACGACCATCCGATCGATCGGCGATATCGCCCGCCACCAGACGATCAAGGACAACGACGCGGAGTTCGTCACGCCTCAGGACATGCTGGCGGAATTGCGCGCTGATAATCTTCACATGGTCGAGTCGCTGCGTCGCGCAAAGGACGTCGCCGACCAGGCGAAGGACAATGCGACCTCCGGCCTGATCGATACCTGGACCGACGAGGCGGAACGCCGTGCGTGGTTTCTTTTCGAAGTCAGCCGATAGGATTGCTGCTCAACGGATCGGATCGTTTCATGGCGTCTAACGATGCGCAGACCCAGTTTATGGAGACAGAGAGTGGTAGGATAGCCTTCGACGACACGGGCGGAACCGGACCTGTCGTCATCGGAATTCCGGGAATGGGCGACTTGCGATCCGAGTACCGCCTCGTGAAGCCTATGCTGCAGCATGCGGGATGCCGAGTGGTGACGATGGACGTCCGCGGGTTCGGAGAATCGTCGGCCGAGTGGCCGGACTACTCTGCGCGAGCGGTCAGCCGTGACGCCATCTCCATCCTCCAACAGTTGGGTGCCGGTCCAGCCACGATCATGGGCAACTCGTTCGCGGCCGGGTCTGCGCTCTGGGCTGCCAGGGAGTCTCCTGGCCTCGTCAACGGGGTGGTGCTGCTCGGGCCGATTGTCCGCGATCTTCCCCTCAAGACGATCCAGAAACTTGTCCTCTCGCTCGGATGCGCAGGCCCGTGGCGTACTTGGTTCTGGACCACGTACTGGAGCAGCCTTTTTCCGACGAAGCCGGCACCGGATCATGCTGAAGTGAAAGCGGCAATCGCCGCAAACCTCCGAGAGCCAAAACGCATGCAGGCTCTCTTGAAGATGCTGTCATTGTCGAAGTCTGACACCGCAGCGATCCTAGACGAAGTCTCCGTGCCGAGCCTCATCGTGATGGGCTCGAAGGATCCAGACTTCCCGGACCCCGTCGAAGAAGCTCGGAGCTTGGCTTCGAGGCTCAATGCCGAAACCATGATTGTTGCGGGCGCCGGGCACTACCCTCATGTAGAAATGGCGGACGATGTCGGACAGCGGATCATCGCGTTCGTCCGCCAGCTCGATAAGTCCGGCCCAGCCGTTGTGCCTTTGCGTAGGAGTTGAGGATGGCAAAGGTCGGCTTTGGTGGAGGCTGCCACTGGTGCACCGAGGGTGTTTTCCAAGCGTTGCGCGGCGTCACGCAGGTCGACCAGGGTTTTCTACAATCGATGGCGCCGGCAGACACCTGGGCGGAGGGGGTGATCGTCACCTTCGATCCCACGGTCATTGGATTGACGACGCTGTCCGAGGTCCATCTCAGGACGCACTCCGCCACTCGAGCCCGTTCGCTCCAAAGCAAATACCGCAGTGCAATTTACATATTTGAAGAGAGCCAGCGACATGAAGCTGAGCAAGCGGTTGCCCGCTTGGGCGAAGAGTCTAGCGAGACAGTGCACACCTTGGTGCTATCGTTTGCAGGCTTTAAGGCGTCGGATGCGCGCTACCAGAACTACTATCGAACCGATCCGAGTAGGCCTTTCTGTCAGCGCTACATTGATCCGAAGCTGGCGTATATTCGACAGCACTATTCAGCGTTTGCTCTGCCCAGATAGCCTGAAAGAGCGCTTAGGCATCCTTCCCCCGAGCCAGCACCGTATGCTCGGTGAACGCGATGGCTAGTCCAACATAGATGGCTTATCACAGGACGGGGTAGCGGCTGGGCCGAGCCTCATATTTGGACAAAAGGCGTTTCTTTCCTCGCCCGCACACCCGCTACAAAGTCCCCACCGGAACGGCCCACAATTCCATAGCGCAGCATCTGACCGGCGCCGGGCGCTGGCGAAGGCATCGCGGCCGAACCCGCCTATGTGCCCCCTACGCTATCCGTTTCTCCGACACCTGCCCGGAACACCTTCCACGGCTGTGAATGACGCAGCATGTATGTCCGTGCGGAAGCGTGAGGCACCGATTCCGGGCACTCAAATACAAGCCCGAAAGCGGCCTGAGGAGACTACCGCTACGATCAACTGAAGACGCGGCGGGACGGCCTGGATCGTGCAGCCGAAGGAGGCGATAGTGTCAGATAGCAAATTCCTTACCCCTGACGAGGTGGCTGAACGCTACCGTGGCGGCATTTCAGTCGGGACTCTTCGAAATTGGCGCGCGATGCGTCTCGGACCGTCCTACGTGAAAATTGGCAAAGCTGTGCTTTATCCCCTCGATGAGCTTGATGCGTGGGACGAAAAGAATAAGGTCCAGTGCCGTGCATCAAAGGGCCTCGAAGAGCGCACGTATGATCAGCCGTGATCGTCACGCTCGGTCATCGCGAACCGCCCCCAATCCCCGGAACCATTCGGCACCTCTAAGCGAAGTAGATCATATAAATCAACACGTTATGCGGACCATATGGATGGTGCACAACCACCCCTCCGGCGATCCGACCCCGTCGCGCGCCGACATCGACATGACGCGTCAGGTCGTGGAAGCTGCCCGCGCGCTGGGCCTGTCCGTCCACGACCATCTGGTGGTCGGCAGAGACGGGGTCGCCAGTTTCAAACAGCTGGGGTTGATGTGACGGGATTGAAAAGGTTCGGTGTTTTCGTGTCAGGCGTGGCCTCCTTCGGGGCCGCCCTGACGATCTTCCTCGCCGCCACGAACAGCTCTGTGCTCGTGGCGGAGCAATGGAATGCCCCCGTCTTCAACAAGATCGATGTTGTCGCTACCGCGCACGGGCTGCCCATCGAAGACCTGCACCTGCAGTGCACCTACTTCACGGGGACCGCCCTGCGGAAGACGCGGATGGAACAGCAGCCGTGCCGGGCCTACGCACCCGACTGTCTTGCGCCGACCTGTCCCTTCATCGGCGAAACCGCGAAGACCTCCTGATGCGCACCACACGCCGCACCCTTCTCACCGCCGCTCCGGTTGCGGCCCTCGCCGGCTCCGCCGTCGCCCAATCCGGCGCCCCCGCCGTCATGGTCTCGACCTGGGAGTTCGGCGCCGCCGCCAACGCCGCGGGCTGGGCGGCGCGTCAGGCGGGCGGCTCGGCGCTCGACATGGTCGAGGCGGGCGGCAAGGTCGCGGAACTGGATGAAGGCAACTCTTCCGTCGGCCTCGGCGGCCTGCCGGACCGGGACGGCCATGTGACGCTGGACGCCTGCGTCATGACCTGGGCGGGCGACATCGGCGCGGTCTGCGCGCTGGAGGACGTGGTCCACGCCGTCTCAGTCGCCCGCGCGGTTATGGAAAAGACGCCCCACACCATGCTGGTGGGAGCCGGCGCCCGCACCTTCGCCGTCGATCAGGGCTTCCCGACCCAGAACCTGCTGACGCCCCGCGCCGAGGCGGCGTGGCGCGAGTGGCTGAAGACCTCCGAATACGCCCCGCGCATCAACAGCGAGAACACTGACTGGCGCTCCATGCCCGGCGGCCCGGGCAATCACGACACCATCGGCCTCGTCGCCATCGGCGCCGACGATCGCATCGCGGGCGCCTGCACCACCTCGGGCATGGCCTTCAAGATGCGTGGCCGGGTGGGCGACAGCCCTCTGATCGGCGCGGGCCTTTATGTCGATGACGCGGTTGGCGGCGCCACCGCCACCGGCGTGGGCGAGGATGTCGTCCGCGTCGCCGGCGCCCATTCCGTCGTCGAGGCCATGCGCCACGGCCTTGATCCGACCGCCGCCTGTCGCAGCGTGATCGAACGCCTCGCCCGTCTGCGCGGAACGAAGGTCGCCGCTTCGCAGGTCGCCCTGCTGGCGCTGGACAAGCAGGGCCGCGCGGGCGCCTTCGCCCTGCAGCCGGGCTTCACCTACGCCGTCACCGACGCCACCGGGCAAACCCGGATCGAGCGCGCGGGAGCCCTGTTCACCGCATGACCACCACCCTGATCACCGAACGCCTGACCCTGACGCCTGTGCAGGTCTCGGACTACGCAGACCTGACGGCGCTATGGGGCGATCCTGTCTTCGCCACCGCCATCTTCCCGACCGCCATGTCCAGCGAAGAAGTCTGGTTCCGCCTGCTGCGCGACATCGGCCATTGGGAGGTCATGGGCCACGGCAACTGGGCGATCCGCGAGACCGCCACCGGTGACTATGTCGGCGGCGTCGGCATCTTCGACGCCCGCCGCCTGATGGACCCGCCTTTCGACGCGCCGGAACTCGGCTGGGGCGTCGCCCCTCGGTACCAGGGCAAGGGCATGGCGTTCGAGGCCCTGTCCGCCGCGCTCGCCTGGGCCGATGACGCCCTGAACGCCCCGCGCACCGTCTGCATGATCGCCCCGGGCAACGCCCCGTCCCACGCCCTGGCGAAGGGCGCGGGCTTCACCCCCTACGCCGAGACCACCTACAAGAACGAAGCGGTGGTGCTGCTCGAGCGCTACGCAGCGTAGCCAGCCATTAAGGTTTACGCGGCATTCTCCGGCCAGAACTCCGGAGTGCGTCCGCCCATGCCCATGCCCGTCGAAGAGCTTCGCGGTCACCTGACCGAGGCCTTTCCCGACGCCCAGATCGCTATCGACGATCTGGCGGGCGACGGCGACCACTATCGCGCCCGCATCGTCTCGTCCGCCTTCGCGGGCCTGTCGCGGGTGAAGCAGCACCAGCTCGTCTATGCGGCGCTGAAGGGCAAGATGGGCGGCGAACTGCACGCCCTGGCGCTCGAAACCTCGGTTCCGGCGGAGGGCTGAGCATGCGCTACCGTCCCTTCGGCAATGTCGGCCAGGCGGTCTCGGCCGTCACCCTCAGCCTCGGCGCGCACGACATCGCCAATGGCCCCGAGGCCGGGCGCGAACTGATCTATTCGGCGCTCGAAGCGGGTATCAACAGCTACCGCCTGACCACCGCCGACCCCGTGCTGGCCGAGGTGCTGGGCGAGGCCCTGCGCCACGTCGACCGCAAGCTGGTTCAGGTGTCCCTGATGCTGGGCGCCGGCGACGGCCGCCGCGGCTCGGACCGCGACTTCTCCGCCGAGGGCATGACCAGCGCCATCGACCGCGCCCTGCACGCCTCGGGTCTGGGCTGGTTCGATCTGGCCGTGCTGGACCAGCCGGAAGACCATGAACTGCCCCAGTCGTCGCTGAACGCGCTGAAAGCCCTGCGCGCCACCCAGCGCATCCGCCTGCTGGGCATCTCCGGCGACGGCGAAGTGATGGACACCTACGTTTCCACCGGCGCCTTCGACGTCCTGTTCACCCCCTACCATGTGAACTCGCCTTGGCAGATCCGCTCGCGCCTGCGCGACGCCCGCGAGCGCGACATGGCCATCTTCGTCTACGGCTACTTCCCCGAGAGCCTCGACACGATGAAGAAGACGGTGACCGTCCAGGAAGAGAAGAAGGGCTTCTTCGGCTTCGGCAAATCGGCCGGGAAGACCAAGGCCGAGCCGTCCGCCGCCCCCGGAGCCTTCGCCTTCCTCCACCAGACCAACGCCTGGACGGCTGAGGCCATCTGCCTGGCCTACTCCCTCACCGATCCGGCGGTGGCCAGCATCCTGATCGACGCCCCCGACGTCGAGCGCCTGAACACCCTGGCCCAGGTTCCGGACCGCGATCTGCCGCCCGGCCTGGCCGCCCAGATCGAAATGGCGCGGGTCGCGGGGGCGAACGCCGCCTGATCTATTTCTGACGAGGGCTCTCCAGCCCTTCGTAGGTGGTGACCAGTTCGCCCGCCCGGCGCGCCTCCAGCGCCCGTGCCAGTTGCTCGGCGGCGATCCGCACCTCGGCCTGCATGTCCCGGTCCTTGTCCAGCGCCTCATGGCTGGTGGCGTAGGGCTCCCAGTAGCCGATGTAGCGGTCAATCTCCGCGTCCGGCCCAGCGGGCGTGAACTTCATGAACTTCAGCCAGTCCGAGACCGACCGGCGCACATTCTCCGCCCCCTCCACGTCGCCATGGACTACCACGGAGAAGACCCGGCCTTGCAGGTGCCGGGGATAGTCCCAGCCCTTCAACTCTTCCGCCTTGGCCAGCTTCGCATCCTTGCCCTGCGTCAGGGTCGGATCGGGATTGCCGCCGTCGGCGCAGACCAGCCGGTCCATCATCAGCTTCATCGGGCTGGAGACCTGATACCAGTTCACCGGCGTGACGATGAACACGCCATGCGCCTCCACCCACATCGGGTAGATGTCGTTCATCCAGTCGTGAACCTGCCCCAGCGAGTAGTTCGGGTAGCAACTGCACGGCCAGTGGCAGAGCGCCGCCGCCGTCGAGAAGCAGGCCTTGCAGGGGTGGATGTCGCGTCCGTACTCGCTGGCCAGCCGGGACAGATCCAGCACCCTGGTGTCGATCCCCGCCTTCTCCAGTACACGCTGCGCTGACGAGACCAGCCGGAAGCTCTTGGACATCTCACCCGGGCAGGTGTGCTCCGACCGCGATGAGCCGTTGATCAGCAGGACCCTCAAAGGCCCTTTCCCGTCCTCGAACCGTGCCTGCGCCGCGTCCACCATGGCCCGGGCGTTGATCCAGTCCTCGGCCAGTTCGTACTCCGGATCGGCATAGCCCGGTCCCGCCTTCTGGGTGACCGGCGACTTGCGGCCGTCGCGATAGGCCTCCCAGGCGACGCTCGCGATCCTGTCCAGCGCCTCGCTCATGGGGGCGAAGGCCGGGTCGCGGAACTGGCTCAGATAGCGCTCGGTGAAGTCAGCCTTCGTCAGTTTGGGGGATGGCATCCCCTTGCGCGGCTCGGGCGTCTTCATCGGGCGTTTCTCCAGCCCGGCAGGGGCTCGGGGCTAACGCCGGCCCATCTCCGCCGTTCCGGCGCGGCGACAGGCGCCCTTGACCCGTGGCCTGACGGTCCCTAGCTGACGGCCTTCACTGAAAGGCCTCCTGCTGTGACCGATCAAGCCCATGCCCAGACCGGGGCCGACCCCGTCCACGCCTTCATCGCCGACACTGTCGCGCAGCACGACGTGGTGCTGTTCATGAAGGGAACCCCGGACGCCCCGCGTTGCGGCTTCTCCTCGCTGGCCGTGCAGATCCTCGACCACGTCGGCGCGTCGTTCGTCGGCGTCGATGTCCTGCAGGACGAAGCCCTGCGCGAAGGCATCAAGGCCTACACCGACTGGCCCACCATCCCGCAGCTCTATGTGAAGGGCGAATTCGTCGGCGGTTCGGACATCGTGCGCGAGATGTTCAACGCGGGCGAGCTCCAGACCCTGCTGGTCGACAAGGGCGTGCCGCTGGGCCAGGAAGACTGATGGCCCGCGCCCAGCTGGAGCCGCGCGAGGACCGCGAGATCTTCGTCCTTCCGCTGGAGGTCCGTCCCGAGCACATCGACGAGAACGGCCACGTGAACAACGTGGTCTACGTCGGCTGGCTGCAGGACGCGGGCACGGCCCATTGGAACGCCAGTTTCGACGACGACACCCGCGCCCGCTGGTCGTGGGTCGGAGTCCGGCACGAGATCGACTATTTCCGCCCTCTGATGCCCGACGCCGTGGACGTGAAGGCCCGCACCTGGGTCGGAGATCCGCAGGGGCCGCGCTTCAATCGCTATGTTCGCATCGAGGACGCCGAGGGCCGCCTGTGCGCCCAGGGCGTGACCGAATGGGTTCTGGTGGATTCGAAGACCATGCGCCCCCACCGCATACCGGCGGACATGCTTCCGGCCTTCCAGAAGGCCTGACAAGGAAAGGGCCGGAGCGCTGTGCGTTCCGGCCCTTCGTCTTTTACAGCTTGGTCGGGTTCAGCAACCGCGTCGGCGTGCCGGGCTCGACGCCCAGTTCGCTCAGCGTCCAGCTGACATCCACCCCCTCGGGAACCAGCGCCTTGCACAGGTCCTCGGCGTTGCGGCGCAGGGCGATGTTGGTCACCCCATCATCCACCGGCGTCAGATCGACCGCGAAATGGGTCGCGTCCGTGCAGCCGCTGGACTCCACCCGAACGATCAGGCGACCGTCGGCGATCCGGGCCGACCGCACGGCTTCCAGCGCGGGTTTGCCGTGGTCGCTCCAGTTGACCACAACGTCGCGCTCACCGCCCTCGTTCGAATAGATGACGCAGCCCGACAGCAGCGGCGCGGTCAGCGCCGCCACGATCAGAGCGCGGATCACTGACCGGCTTCCGGGGTGCTGTGCACCACGCGGGTGGTCGGCTTGTCGGTGGCGATGATGATGCAGCCGCTGAGAACCGGAGCGGCGATGGCGAGAGCGAGAACGAGAGCGATACGACGCATTTTGGAATCCCCTTCCAGACGATGAGAGCGCTTCTTTTGTGAAGCTTGCGGACAATGTGCCGTCCGGCGGCCTGAATGGCACGTGAACAATCGGCAAGGCTGCCCCTTGTCTGGATCGGCATCCGACATAGCTACCGTTCCGATCCTCCCGGAGCCTCCCCCAATGAGCCAGTTGTTCACCCCCCGCGCCGTCGGTCCCCTGACCTTGCGCAACCGCATCGTCATCGCCCCCATGTGCCAGTATTCGGCCATCGACGGCGTGCCCCAGCCCTGGCACGTGCAGCATCTGGGCCGCCTCGCCGTCTCCGGCGCGGGCCTGGTGATCGTCGAGGCCACGGGGGTCGAGGCCGCGGGCCGCATCAGCCCCGCCGACACCGGCCTGTGGAATGATGATCAGGAAGCCGCCTTCGCCGCCTTGATCAGCGGCATCCGCACCTATTCGGACACCCCCATCGGCATCCAGCTGGGCCACGCGGGCCGCAAGGCCTCCACCACCCCGCCGTGGATCGGCAACCGTTCCGTAACGCCGGAAGAGGGCGCCTGGACCACCTTCGCCCCCTCGGCCCTGCCCTTTCGCGACGACTGGCATACCCCGGTCGAGCTGGATGAGGCGGGCATGCAGCGCATCATCGACGCCTTCGTCAGCGCCGCCGGTCGCGCCCTGCGCGCCGGGTTCGATCTGGTCGAGCTGCACGCCGCCCACGGCTATCTGCTCAGCGAGTTCCTGTCGCCCGTCGCCAACCATCGCACCGATCAGTACGGCGGCTCGCCCGAGAACCGCATGCGTTTCCCGCTGCGGGTCGCGCAGGCCATGCGGGACGCCTGGCCCCGCGACAAGGCCCTGGGCGCCCGCTTCAACGGCTCGGACTGGGTCGAGGACGGCATCGCGCTCGAGGAGGTCCAGGCCTTCGCCCGCGCCCTGCACGACATGGGCTATGACTATCTGCACGTCTCAACCGGCGGCAACGTCGCCCGCGCCCACATTCCGGGCGGCGAGCCGGGCTACCAGCTTCCCTTCGCCGAGGCCGTGAAGGCGGCGGTCCCCGAGGCCAATGTCATCGCCGTCGGCATGATCTACGAGCCCGAACAGGCCGAGGCCATCATCGCCGGGGGCAAGGCGGACTTCATCGGCATCGCCCGCGCGGTTCTGGACGATCCGAACTGGCCGCACCACGCCGCAACGGCGCTGGGCCAGCCCGAGAGCCTGCCGAACCAATATGCGCGCGCGACGCAGACCACCTGGCCCGCCTACGACCGCATCCACGGCTGAGGCGGGTTCAGCCCTCGCAGGAGGTCAGGCGGACGGCGTGACCTGATAGGGGTTTTCGACCGACACCCGGCCGCCGGGCGCGATGCCCAGTTCCTCGAACGACCAGCGCATCTCGACGCCCTGCGGCTGGACCGTGTCACAACGGTCCTCCTTGATCCGCCGCAGGGTGATCACCGAGGCGTCGCGGTGACGACGCACGACCGGCGTCAGGTCCGCCTTGCTGGTGCAGCCGTTCGAGCTGACCCAGAACACGGCCTGATCCTGACCGATGGCGGCGGCGTGGATCGGCTCCAGCTTGCCCGGCAGATCAGCGTCCGCGCGATCCCCCGACCACATCGACGAAACCGTGCCGCAGGCGGCCGTCAGCGAGGCGAGCGCCAGCACGGCGGCGAGCGTGATTTTCGATGTCATCCCGGCCTCCTCGGCTGGATCCTGAACCGGCGCGTATTGTGACGTTATTCGGTCCGAAAAGGAACCGCTTCCGGGCAGTCATCCAAAGCAAAAGGGCCCCGGATTGCTCCAGAGCCCTTCAACTTCTGTAATCTTCCCAGGCTCAAGTAGCGCGAAGCGCGGTAGCCCAAGAAGATCGTCGTGATCCCGAAGGGATTACGACGAGTAGTATTCGACGACCAGGTTCGGTTCCATCTTCACCGGGTACGGCACGTCAGCGAGTTCCGGCACGCGGACGTAACGGACCGAGAAGCCGCGGTCACCCAGTTCCAGATAGTCCGGGATGTCACGTTCCGACGACTGCTGGGCTTCGAGCACCAGAGCCATGTTGCGCGACTTTTCCTTGACCTCGATCACCTGGCCCGGCTTCACGCGGTACGAACCGATGTCGACCTTCTTGCCGTCGACGGTCACGTGGCCGTGGCTGACGAACTGGCGAGCGGCCCAGACGGTCGGGACGAATTTGGCGCGGTAGACGATGGCGTCCAGGCGCGATTCCAGCAGACCGATCAGGTTCTCCGAGCTGTTGCCCTTGCGACGGGTCGCTTCGGCGTAGGTCGCGGCGAACTGCTTCTCGGTGATGTTGCCGTAGTAGCCCTTCAGCTTCTGCTTGGCCTTCAGCTGCAGGCCGAAGTCCGAGACTTTCGACTTGCGGCGCTGACCGTGCTGGCCGGGGCCGTACGAGCGCTTGTTAACCGGGGACTTCGAGCGGCCCCACAGGTTTTCACCCATGGCGCGGTCGATCTTGTACTTGGCGCTGTGGCGCTTGGACATAAGTCACTCTCTATGTTGATGCGGCCCGGTCCCTCCCCAACTGGAGAGACGATCCCAACGGCGGTCCACGCATCGTCCGTCATAAATCCCGCCCCCGACCGGAGTCAGGCGCGCGAAGGCGGCGCTTATGCCCATGGAGAAAGCTTAAGTCAACGTCCGGGCCGACCCGTGTTACGGCTCAGGTCAGTTATAAAAGGGGAGCCCAGAATGACGACCCGCCTGCTTGCCGCCCTCGCCGCCGCCCTCGGCCTGTCCGCCGCCCTGCCCGCCGCGGCCCAGACTCCTCACCCGACGCCGACCGGGCCGGAGGTCGACGCCGCCGTCGCCCGCCTGATGCAGCAGACCGGCGCGCGCGGTGTGGCCGTCGCCGTGATCGATCAGGGCCGCCCCGTCCATGTGAAGGCCTATGGCCAGCGCAACGAGGCCGGCGATCCCCTGACCACCGACACCATCATGTACGGCGCCTCCCTGACTAAGACGGTGTTCGGCTATGCGGTGATGCAGCTGGTCGATGAGGGCGTGGTCAATCTGGACCGCCCCATCGCCGAGATCGCGCCCGACCTGCCGTCGACCTTCACGCCGCAGTTCGCCAACTTCTATTCCGACTACCGCAATCTGGCCGAGGACCCGCGCTGGCGGACCATCACCCCGCGCCACAGCCTGACCCACAGCACCGGCTTCGCGAACTTCTACTGGCTGGAGCCGGAAGAGAAGCTGCGCATCCACTTCGATCCGGGCACGCGCTTCGCCTACTCCGGCGAGGGCCTGACGATGCTGCAGTACATGCTGGAGGGGCCCCTCGGCATCAACATGGGCGACCGCACCCGCGACCACGTCTTCGCGCCTCTGGGCATGACCAACACCAGCCTGATCTGGCGGCCCGAGTTCGCACAGAACATGGCCGACGGCTGGAAGGAGGACGGCTCGCCCGAGCCCCACGACGAGCGCTCCAAGGTCCGCGTCGCCGGGTCGATGGACACCACCATCACCGACATGAGCCGCTTCGCCGCCGCCCTGGTCCGCGGCGATGGCCTCAGCCCCGCCTCCCACGCCGAGATGCTGCGGCCCCAACTGCCGATCACCACCCCCAGCCAATTCCCGACCTTCCAGGATGAACTGCCCCCGGCTCAGCGCCGCCCCGACCTTCAGGCCGGGCTGGGCGTGGTCACCTTTACGGGTCCGCAGGGACCGGGCTTCTTCAAGGGCGGCCATAACGACTCGACCGGCAACACCATGGTCTGCCTCGAGCGCGGACAGCGCTGTGTGGTCATTCTCGGCAATGACGTGCGCGCCGAGGACGGCTTCGCCCCCCTCGTCCGCTTCATCCTCGGCGACACCGGCGTGCCGTTCGACTGGGAGTACGGCGCGAACTACCGGCCCTAGGGCCAGACGCCCTAAGCGACCTTGCTGGCCTCTTCGGCCTCGGCGACCCGCGCCGTGGCTTCCCGGCGCGGGCGTCCCAGCAGATAGCCCTGCACCTCGTCACAACCCTGCTCGCGCAGGAAGTTCAGCTGGTCCTGGGTCTCCACCCCTTCGGCGAGGACCGGGATGTCCAGGCTTTCGCCCAGCGCCAGCACGGCGCGAATGATGGCCTTGGACTGCGGTCCGCCGTCCAGCTCGGACATGAAGGTGCGATCCAGCTTGATCTTGTCGAACGGGAAGGCGCGCAGGGTCGAGAGCGACGAATAGCCGGTGCCGAAGTCGTCCATCGCCACCGACACGCCCAGCAGCTTCAGCTGGCGCAGGACATGGGTCGTGCGCTCCATGTCCGAGATCATCGCCGTCTCGGTGATCTCCAGCTCCAGCCGGTGCGGGGCCAGCCCGGTCTCGATCAGGATCTGGTGCACCAGTCGCGGCAGGTCGACGTGAGATAGCTGAACGGGCGACAGATTCACCGCGACCCGGTGCGGCTGCTCCCAGCCGGCCGCCTCGGCGCAGGCACGACGCAACACCCATTCGCCGATGGGCAGGATGAGCCCCGTCTCCTCGGCCAGCGGAATGAAGTCCGCCGGCGAAATATAGGTGCCGTCCGCCTGCTTCCACCGCAGCAGGGCCTCGAAGCCCGTGACCGCGCCGGTCTCGACCGAGGCCTGAAGCTGGTAGTGCAATTCGAACCGATCATGCTCCAGCGCATCGCGCAGGCCGAGCGTGATCCGGCGACGCTGACGCACCGCCTCATCCATCGCGCCTTCGTAGAAGCAGATGTCGGTCGTGAGCGCGCTCTTGGCCCTATACATGGCCAGGTCCGCGTCATTGATCAGCACCGAAGTCTCGGTCGCGTCGTCGGGCCACAACGCGATTCCGATTGAAGCGCCGCATTGCAGTTCCACATGCTCGGCCTGCAGCGGTGTCAGGATCGCCTGCCGCAGACGCTCGGCGCCGGCGTGGGCGTCCATCCGCTCGCGGATCGGGATCAGGGCCACGAACTCGTCGCCCCCCAGGCGGGCCACGAACTCACCCTCGCGGGTCGCCGCCTTCATCTGCTCAGCGATATGGATCAACAGACGGTCGCCCACGGCGTGGCCGTACAGGTCGTTCACCTCCTTGAACCGATCCAGATCGATGGCCAGCAGGGCGAAAGCCCCCTCGCCGGCCGCCAGACGATCCAGCTTCTCGATAAAGGAGGTCCGGTTCGCCAGCCCGGTCAGGCTGTCATTGCGCGCCAGATGGGCGATGCGGCGCTCCTGCGCGATGCGCGAGCGCAGGTCGCGCACGGCGAGGATGCGCACCACCGTCTGGCCCGGAGCCATCTCTTCGCGCACCGCGATCTCGACCGGCACCGGCGCCCCGTCGCGGGCCTTGACCCGGCTCTGGATCAGCAGGCCCGGCTGCAGCGAACCGACATCCTCGATCCACTCCTCGATGACCGTGCCGACGGTCTCGCCTTCCTGCACGCCGCACAGTTCACTGAAGGCGTGGTTGGCCAGTCGCACCGTGCCCGCCGCGACCACGACCATGCCGTCGACGCTGCCCTCGATCAGCGAGCTCAGTCGATCACGCGACTGGCGCTCGGTCTGTTCTTCCAGCGCATAGCTGGCCGCCGCCGTCCCCAGCAGCAGGAAGCCGATGGCCGCGACGCTCGCCGCCAGCATGATCTCCGCCTGGGTCAGCAGGGTGGCGTCCGCGCTCGGGGCCAGAGGCATCACCGTCAGCGCGCCCATCCCCGTGAAGTGCAGCGAGACGATGGTCAGCACCAGCAGCAGCGGCGCGACCAGCGGCCGTCGCCACGGGCGGTCGTCCGTCGCCATCTGGAAGGCCGCGGCGCCGCCGATCACCGCCGCGACCACCGAGACCACGACATAGGCGGGCGACCAGATCACCACCGCCTCGGCGGTGAAGGCCGCCATGCCGGTGTAGTGCATGGCCGTGACGCCAAGGCCGAACACCGCCCCGCCCGCGAAGGCGGCGTACCGGCCGCGCATCGAGCCGATGCCGATGGCCAGGCCGCAGCTGGCCATGGCGACCAGCAGGGAGGCGCCGGTCAGCATGGGCGCATAAGCGACCTCCACGCCGGGGCGATAGGCCAGCATGGCCACGAAATGGGTACACCAGATCGTCGCCCCGCCCGCCATGGCGCCCAGGAACATCCAGGGCAGGCGGCCTTTCGGATCGCTGCGGCGGTTCTTCTGGAACAGGCGGTTCAGAACCACCGAACCCACGACACAGATGATGGCGGCAAGCAGAACAAGGAGCAGGTTATGCTCCTGTGTCAGACAGGTCAGTACGCGCATGCGGGACGAACTCAGGGGGAAGATCGGTCGCCTGCTCTAACCAACCACCCCTTAACCATCGCCCCAATGGTCACGGTTAGTAGGTTATGAATTTTGCTTGCAAATCAATGCAATGCGACAACAACCACAGATTTAGGCGGTCAACCGAAAATCAACCTGCGGTCCCAAAAATCAGGACGCGGGCGCGGGGTCCGGCGTCCAGACGAAGCCGTCGTCGCGACGCTCGATCCGGCCCAGTCCCGGGAAGGGGAAGTGGTTGGCGTAGATCAGCAGGCGCTGCGACGCGCCGCGCTCCAGCAATCCCTGCCGGGTGGCGATCGCCGTGGCGCTGTCCCCATCCCAGTTGTTGCGCCAGTCAGGACGCTGCACCGACAGGATCGAGCTGTGTAGGGCGTCGCCGATATAGAGAAGCCGCCCCCCGCCCTCGGCGATCTCATAGCCTGTATGCCCCGGGGTATGGCCGTCCAGCGACACGGCGGTGATGCTGGGGGCCACGACCGATCCCGGCGCGAAGGCCTGCACCTTCGGCGTGATCACGCGCACCAGTTCGGCCAGTTCGGCGTCGGCCTGCATTGCGGTCCATTCCGGAATGCTCATCCGGATGACGGCGTTGGGGAAGACCAGCGCGCCATTGGCGACCAGCCCACCGACGTGATCGCCGTGAGCATGCGAGATCAGAATGTCGGTCACTTGGGCGGGGACCACGCCCGCCGTGCGGAGCGAAGCCTGCAGCTTGCCCTCGGTGCCCATCTGGCCGCCCGCGCCGGTGTCGATCAGCACCACCCGCTCGCCGTCCTTGATCAGCAGGGGCTGGATCGACAGGTGGATGGTGTCGTCCGTCACGCCCGATGCGCGCAGCAGGGCCGAGACCTCCGCCGTGTTCGCCCACGGGCTGGCCCCCGTATTCCCGGCGGGCAGGGCCAGCGAACCGTCCCGCAGCGCCACGGCCTCCAGTTGGCCGATGCGGAAGGCGTAGGTGTCGGCGGCGAGCGCCACCGCGGGCGCCGGCGACGGCGCCGGGGCCTCGGCCTTCTTCTCGGTCTCGGGCGAGCAGGCGCCGAGGGCGGCGAGCATCAATCCGGCGGCGGCGAGGCGGGCGTGGAAGGTCATGGAAGCTCCGGCGTGCGATAGGGCGACGCCTGATCTGGGGCCTCCGCGCCCGGACGCCAGCCCCTTCAGCGCGCGACGGGCGAGAATTCCGCCAGAACCACGTCATAGGCCGACATCGGCAGCTCCAGCCGTCCGACGCCGTCCCGCCCGATGACAACGGTCCGCACCTCCGGTTCATCTCGCGTCAGGGCCTGCAGGGCGCCGACCTGTTCCGCGCTCAGCCGCTCGGGCCGCCCCATCTCCAGATAGGCGGTGTAGGCGTCGTTGTGGCGGACGCCGACACGGCGGACCTCGACCCGGTACTCGCCCGGCGCCAGCCCCCGCGCCTCGATCACCAGCGGCTCGAGGACACGCGCCTCCTGCACCGCGCGGAAGAAGGGCCGGTTGCTGACCGGTTGGTCCGGCGCCTCATAGTGCCAGGCCAGAACCTGCAGCCGCCCCTCGTCCAGCGTCACGATGCTCTGCGTGTCAGCGTTGGCCAGTTCCCGGTCGCCCAGCCGGTTCAGATACTTGTATGCGAACCACGACGGCTTGCGGATGCCCTGCGGGGTCATCAGGCCGAAGCCTCCGTCGAACGGACGTGTCTGCGGTCCCGGCTCCTCGAACAGGTCGGAATAGGTCCAGTAGCTCATGCCCTGAACCACGCCCTCGACCGGTTTCAGGCGACTGAGAATGTAGGAGGCGCTCAGGGCCGCGTCGTGCACCGGATCGCGGGGATTGTAGCTGCTGCTCCATTCGGTGAAGTATAGCGGCAGGCCCGGCGTCGCCGACGCCTCGATCTGCTCGCGCACCCGGCGCACATCGCCGATGATCGCGTCCTCATTGGGCAGCAGCTTGATATCGCTCACGCCCATCTCGTCCAGGAAACCGCCGTCCACGCCGTAGGTGTGGGTGGTCACGAAGTCGATCGCCGCTTCGTGTTCGCGGGCGTAGGCCAGCAGTTCCGGGACCCAGGCCGCGCCGGCGGTGGACGGACCGCCCACCGGAAGGGCCGGGTCGATCGCCTTGATCACCCGCGCGGTCCGCACATACAGGTCGAAATAGGCCGCCTGATCGGCCCGCTCCCAGAAGCCGTCCAGATTGGGCTCGTTCCAGACCTCGAAGAACCAGGTCCGCACCTCTTCCGCGCCATAGCGATGGATCAGGTGCCGCACGAAGGCGTCCACCAGCGCGTCCCACTTCTCGGGCTGCGGATGGGAGGTGTTGCCCTTCCAGTAGAAGATCGTCTGATCCGAGGTCCGCATGTCATGCGGCGTGAAGCCCAGTTCCACGAACGGCTTGATCCCCATGGCCAGGAAGCGGTCGTACAGGGCGTCGATCTTGCTGAAGTCATAGACGGGCTGACCGTCCACCTCGCGATAGACGCCCATGTCGTCATGGAAGATGGCGTGGAAGCGGATGTAGCGGAAACCCAGCTCCTCGCGGGCGATCTGCAACTGGCCCAGCGCGTCCTCGCGCCCAGTAACCGCCGGATAATCCGCCCCGATGGAGAAGTCGGCCATCCGGTCGCGCGGACGGCTCTCACCCCCTGCATCGGCGATAATGGTCCGGCTTTGCGCCGCCGCGCCGCCCGTCAGCAGCAGTCCGCAAGCGGCGATCGCCGCCGCCGCACGCCCCGCGTGCTTCGCCCAATCCCTCATGTTTCGCTCCCCGGCGAGATGTTTGCCAGGATTGATGTTAGCGCTAACATTTCCAAACACAAGAAAGGCGCCGCATCGCTACGGCGCCTTTCCAAATCTCCAACTGGCGGACCGCTTACTTTGCGGCTTCGTACAGCTCGTTGACCTTGTTCCAGTTCACCACCGACCAGAAGGCCTTCAGGTAGTCGACGCGGCGGTTCTGGTACTTCAGGTAATAGGCGTGCTCCCACACGTCGGCGGCCAGAAGGACAGCGCCCTTCTCGTCGGCCACGTCCATGAGCGGGTTGTCCTGGTTCGGGGTCGAGGTGACCTTCAGCTTGCCGTCCTGCAGGATCAGCCAGGCCCAGCCCGAGCCGAACTGACCGGCGCCGGCGGCGTCGAAGTCAGCCTTGAACTTGTCCAGACCGCCCAGTTCGGCGTCGATCTTGGCGGCCAGCTCGGCAGACGGCTCGCCGGTCTCGCCCTGCGGGGCCAGCAGTTCCCAGAACAGGCTGTGGTTCCAGTGGCCACCACCGTTGTTGCGCACGGCCTTCGGCAGCTTCGACATGGTCGCGAACAGCTCTTCCAGCGACTTGCCCTGCAGCGAGGCGTCGGCGTCGACGGCTTTGTTCAGGTTGTCGACGTAGGTCTGGTGGTGCTTGTCGTGGTGGAAGGTCATCGTCTCCTTGTCGATGGCCGGCTCCAAGGCGTCATAGGCGTACGGAAGGGGCGGAAGGGTGAAGGCCATGGAGGGCTCCTGTCGACAGATTGATCTTGAACCGCATGTAGGCGCCGAGGCCGTTCAGCCAAAGACTCCGCAGCGGGATTTTCTCAGGCGCGAAACGCCTGCGCCCCCTCAAAGGCTGCATCCGTCGCGCGCGGTCAAGCTTGGATTGATGGCCTTGCGCGATCCGCCCGGACATCCGACGGTGTACCTTCAGATCGGAGCCGCCGCATGACCCTACGACGCCCTGCCCTGCTGCTCGCCGCCGCCCTGCTCGGCCTCGGCGGCTGCATGAGCGGCGAGCCGATCACGACCACCTCCACCTGCCACACCAGCGACGGTCAGTTCGTCAACGCGCCGGGCTGCACCATCAGCTATTCGACCTCGCGGACCGTCACCACCACGACCACGACGACAACCACCACACAGGCCCCCGCCGCTGAAGTGCAGGACGAGCGTTAGGCCTTCGGCAGGTGCGCCTTCAGGCAGTCGCGCACCGCCCGGCGGTGGTCGCCCAGCGAGTTGAGGTAGTCCACCCCCGCCGCCGCGAAGGCCACCTTGGTCGCCGCGTCCAGCCCGTCGGGCAGGGCCGCGATCACCTTCTTCTGTCCCTTGTCGTGCAGGCAGAAGCCGACCTCGCTGCACAGGGCCGCGAACATCGCGTCATACCGGTCGTCACTCATTGCAGTCCCTCAAGGCGGCTCAGCCAGTGCAGCAGGTTCAACGCGAACTGCTGATCATCGTGGCCGGGGGTCTGTAGACCGAAAGCGCGTTCAGGGCGCGAGGGATCGTTCGGAAAACGCAAAACCTGCGCCGTCAGCATGCCCGCCTCACCCAGCACCACGACCCGGCCGCGCCCATGCTCGAACGCCAGCCCCTGCGCCGTCAGGGCCGGTCGCGCCAGTTCGGCCAGCACGGCGGCGCGGCTGGACGGATCGGCCTCGATGCGGGCGTTGATCTCCTGCAGCGTCCGCACGTCCGCCGCCTCGAGGTCGTCGGGGTTCAGCGCCATCAGCACCGTCGCCCCCGGCGGCCCCGACAGCGACTGGCCGGTGAAACTGCGCACCCGGCGGATCGCCTCCGACCCGTCCCGCCCGCGCAGGATCGGATGCTCGCCCAGCGTCCCCGCCTCGGTCGAGAAGGTCAGCTGCGAGGTGATCTGGCCGTCCTCGAACCGGAAGGCGTAGCCCTTGCCCATCTCAACGCCCAAGGCCCGGCCCAGCGTCTCATTGGCGCTGCCGTAAGGGGCGTGATCCGCCGCCAGCAGCAGCGATCCGCCCGCCCGCACCCAGGCGTCCAGCGCCGCGATCTCCCCCGGGGTGAAGGCGTCCGGGCTGCTGCCGTCCCTCGGCCGCACGGCATTGGAGATGACCAGCACATCCACGCCGTCCAGCGCTCCCGGCTGATCCAGCTTCTGCTCCCCGGCCCGGAGGCGATAGCCGTCGGCCCGCACCAGAGCCGCGAACCCGGCGTAGCGCCCCTCGATGGTCTGGACGCTGCCGTGCGCCGCATCCAGCTGGATCATCGGCCCGTCGGCGCCATAGGCGGGACGCGCCACGGTCGGGCGGAACGACGGATCGCCCATCTGCTCCTGCGCCACGGCGGGCGCCGCCAGCAGGACGGCGGACAGGATCAGGGCGGGAAGTTTCATCGTCGTTGCTCCGGTTCGCCCGGAGCTTACGCCTTCAGCCGCTCCGCATGGAAGGCGACGTGGTCCGCGATGAAGCTGGCCATGAAGAAGTACGAGTGATCATAGCCCGGCTGCATCCGCACCGTGACCTTCTGCCCGCTGGCCTCGCCCGCGGCGATCAGCAGTTCAGGCTTCAACTGCTCGACCAGGAAGCTGTCGGCGTCGCCCTGATCCACCAGAATGTCGTCGTAGACACCCTTGGCCGCGCCCGCTTCGATCAGCAGGGCCGCGTCGTGGTTCGCCCACTCGGCCCGGTCCTCGCCCAGATAGGCGGTAAAGGCCTTCTCGCCCCAGGGGCAGCGGGTCGGCGAGCTGATCGGCGCGAAGGCCGAAACCGAGCGGAACAGATCTGGGTGGCGCAGGGCGAGGGTCAGCGCCCCATGGCCGCCCATCGAATGCCCCGAAATCGAGCAGACCCGGGTCGTCGGGAACTCGCGGTCGATCAGGTCGATCAGTTCGCCGGTGACATAACTCTCCATGCGGAAATGCGGCGCCCAAGGCGCCTGCGTCGCATCCACATAGAAGCCCGCGCCCTGACCTAGGTCATAGGCCGGATCATCCGCCACCCCCTCGCCGCGTGGGCTGGTATCGGGCGCGACAATGATCACCCCATGCTCGGCGGCGGCGGCATAGGCCCCGGCCTTGGTGGTGAAATTGTCTTCGGTGCAGGTCAGGCCGGACAGCCAGATCAGCACCGGGAACGGCCCTTCGCCGCCTGGGACGAAGACCGACAGGGTCATGGGCGTGCAGGTCACCGCACTTTCGTGCTTCAGATAGCGCAGCCCGCCGCCGTGGACGGCGTGGGTCTTGGTGGTTTCCATCAACTCGAACTCCAGTCAGTCGGGCCAGACGCGGGCCATGAAGGCGTCGTCCAGTTGGCCGCCGTCCTTCGGGAAATGTGCATACCAGTCGCGCGGGATCGGCGGACGGCCTCCAACCGGCTGGGCGCCGCCGCCCCAGGCGTCGAAGCCAACCCCGACCAGGATCGCTCCCTCACGCACGGACGGGGCAGGCACGGCCTCGACCGCCCGGATCACCGCCGCGACCGTGTCGGCGTCGGGAGCCGGATCGCCGGTAACGACCCAGGCCTTCGAGCGCTCGCCCGGCTTGACCATCAGCAGCAGCATGCCCGACGCCCCCGGTTGCACCGGAGCGGCGCGCACGGCGCCCTCGGTCGCCTGCGTCGCGGCGCTCACATAGGGCGACAGGCTCGACACCGCGATCCGCTTCTTCATCACGGCCTCGGGCAGGTACAGGACCACCGCCTTGCCGACCCAGGCCTCGGCGACCGTCTCGGCCGAAGTCGCGGGCGAGCCGCCGCCCCTGTCGCAGGCCGACAGACCGATCACCGCCAGCGTCGCCAGTATCGCCGCCCTCGCCTTCATCTTCCGCTCCTCCATCCGCAATCCAGCCGCCTCAGCCCTCGGGCGTCACGACACGCGTCGCCTGTCCGTTTTCGTCCCGGAAGGTGATGCGTGCACCACCGTCGACGGCCACGCTCAGCACCAGACGCGCCCGGCCAGCGCCGTCGCGCAGCACCAGTTCCGACGCCCCCGAGCCCTGACGCCCCAGGAAGGCGCGCGGCTGCCCGTCCATATTGGCCGCCAGCATGGCCGCCTGCTGTTCTTCGGGTGTCAGACCGGCAAGACGGGTCAGCACGTCATAGTCGATCGACTCCTCGGGCCGGTCATTGACGAAGACGCCGGACACCCGTCGCGCGCCCTGCTGGAAGCCCATGATCTGGACCGTCTGATCCTGCTCATAGCCGTCGAAGGTCAGGCTGCCGCCGGAGGTCTTGACGCCGTCCGCATTGCGACCGCCGAACACAAGGCCTCCAACCTCGGTGCCTTCCTCGTTCATGAACAGCATCCCAGCCGTGTCACGGCCCGGATGAGGAACCTCGCGCCCGCGATAGGGGATCTCTGGGAAGGCGGCTTGGTTGGAAATCACCATGCGCAGCGTCCCATCCGGCTCGCGCACATTGATGCGCTGGACATCGATCTCGGTGAAGCGGGCCGGGCCGACGCCCTGCACCGCGCCCGAAACCATCAACCCGACCAGCACCGCCGTCAGCACGCCGGAGTAAGCGATCAGAGCCTTCTGCGCGTCGATTTTCATCCTGTCCCCCTTCAATGAACGGGGCTTGGTAGCCCCGTTCACATCGACGCAATGACGTGGTCAGTTGTCGCAAGCGCGGCCGTTACTTCGGTCGGTGCAGGGCGCAGATCTTGTTGCCCGACGGGTCGCGCAGATAGGACAGGTAAAGCGCGCCGAACGGGCCCTTGCGCTCACCGGGCGGGTCCTCGATCGACGTGCCGCCCGCTTCGACGCCGGCGTCGTGGAAGGCCTTCACGGCTTCCGGATCGCGCGCGCCGAAGCCGATGGTGCCGCCGTTGGCGTGGCAGGCCGGGTCGCCGTCGATGGGCTTGCCGACCGCGAACGAGCCGCGCGCCGTCCGCCACCAGTAGCGGCCCATGCCGTCCGGCTGACCCGGCTCGATTCCGAGCGCGCCCAGCGCCGCGTCATAGAATTTCCGCGACGCCTCGATGTCGTTCGCGCCGACGGTGATGTGTGTGAACATGTGTCTCCTCCCTCAAGGTGACCTGATCTCGCACAAGTCCGTTGCTTTCAACAACCCTCTTGGATCAGAACACCACCACCGACCGGATGCTCTTGCCTTCGTGCATCAGGTCGAAGGCCTTGTTGATGTCTTCCAGACCGAAGGTGTGGGTGATCATCGGGTCGATCTCGATCTTGCCGTCCATGTACCAGTCGACGATCTTCGGCGTATCGGTGCGGCCGCGCGCGCCGCCGAAGGCCGAGCCCTTCCAGACGCGGCCGGTGACCAGTTGAAACGGGCGGGTGGCGATCTCCTTGCCCGCCTCGGCCACGCCGATGATGATGCTCTCGCCCCAGCCGCGGTGACAGGCTTCCAGCGCCTGACGCATGACCACGGTGTTGCCGGTGCAGTCGAAGGTGTAGTCCGCGCCGCCGCCGGTCAGCTCGACCAGATGGGCGACCACGTCGGACACATTCTTCGGATTGACGAAATGGGTCATGCCGAAGCGACGGCCCCACTCTTCCTTGTCGCCGTTGATGTCCACGCCGATGATCATGTCGGCGCCGACCATCTTCAGGCCCTGGATGACGTTCAGGCCGATGCCGCCCAGACCGAAGACGACCGCATTGGCGCCCGGCTCGACCTTGGCCGAGTTGACCACCGCACCGACGCCGGTGGTCACGCCACAGCCGACGTAGCAGGCCTTGTCGAACGGCGCGTCCTTGCGGATCTTGGCCAGCGCGATCTCGGGCAGCACCGTGTAATTCGAGAAGGTTGAGCAGCCCATGTAGTGGGCGATGGCCTGACCCTTGTAGCTGAAGCGCGAGGTGCCGTCGGGCATCAGGCCCTTGCCCTGCGTCGCGCGGATCGAGGTGCACAGGTTGGTCTTGCGGCTGAGGCACGACTTACACTGGCGGCATTCCGGCGTGTACAGCGGGATCACGTGATCGCCGACCTCGACCGAGGTCACGCCCGGACCGACTTCCACGACGACGCCCGCGCCCTCGTGGCCGAGAATGCTCGGGAAGATGCCCTCGGAGTCCAGACCGTCCAGCGTATAGGCATCGGTATGGCAGATGCCCGTGGCCTTGATCTCGACCAGCACCTCGCCGGCGCGCGGCCCTTCCAGATCGACCTCGACGATCTCAAGCGGGCGTTTGGCCTCGAAGGCGACGGCGGCGCGGGTTTTCATGGGGAGGTCTCCTTGCAAAGCTGCCCCTTCCTAAACGAAGCCGGGGGCGCCAAGAAACCCGCTCCTTCGAATGAGGCGCGTTCCGTGACTGATGCAATCGATCCAGTCTCCGGCGATCAGTACCTCGCCCCCGGCACGCGCGTGCGGCTCGACAGCTACGTCAACGGAGGCGACCTCCTCACACCGGAGTTCGGTATCGTGGTTCACTGCGGGTTCAGCGAAGAGATGGGCATGTTCGACTGCTACGCGGCCTTCTTCGGTGATGCGTTCCCGGACGGGCCACCCACGGAAAAGCCCTACGTTCTTCAGTACGCGGCGCGCTCCCTTACGGCGCTTCCATGAGAAACCTCGTCATCCTCACCGGCGCCGGCATTTCGGCGGAGAGCGGCGTCCCCACCTTCCGCGCCAGCGACGGGCTATGGGAGGGCCATCGGATCGAGGACGTCGCCACGCTCGAGGGCTTCGCGGCCAATCCCGCCCTGGTGCAGGACTTCTACAACAAGCGCCGCCGACAACTGGCCGAGGTTCAGCCCAATCTGGCCCACCACGCCCTCGCCGAACTGGCCGCGCGGTGGGAGGGCGACTTCCTGCTGGTGACCCAGAACGTCGACGACCTGCACGACCGCGCCCACGCCGTGGTCCCGCCCGCCCCGGGCTTCCAGCTGATCCACATGCACGGCGAGCTGCTGAAGGCCCATTGCACCGCCACGGGCCGGGTCATCGACTGCCCCGGCGATCTGGACCCGCGTCACGACAGCCCCTTTAGCCCCGAAGGCTGGCTGCGCCCCCACATCGTCTGGTTCGGCGAGATGCCTCTGGCCATGCATCTGATCGACGCGGCGATCTCGCAGGCCGACTTGTTCGTCTCCATCGGCACCTCGGGCGCCGTCTATCCGGCGGCGGGCTTCGTGCAGGACGCCCGCCGCGCCGGCGCCCGCACGCTGGAGATCAATCTCGAACCGACCCAGGGTGCTGGCCTGTTCGACGAGGGCCTGTACGGCCCCGCGACCGAGACCGTGCCCGCCTTCGTGGATCAGCTACTGAGGGCCTAGGCGAGCCAGCCCATGTGATCGGCCAGAATGGACGCGCCGATCAGAATCAGGGCCACGCCGCCCACGAACTCGGCGATTTTGCCGAAGCGAGCGCCGACGGCCTTGCCGATCAGCATGCCGATGGTGGTCAGGACGAAGGTGGTGAAGCCGATGCTCGCCGCGATGATCCAGATGTTGGCGCCGATGAAGGCCAGGCCCACCCCGACCGCCGCCGCGTCGATGCTGGTGCCCACCGCCGTGGCGACAAGGGCCAGCACGCCGTTACGGGCCAGACGCGCGCCGTCATCCTCATCGACCGGCTGGAAAGCTTCCCAAAGCATCTTGGCGCCCACCGCGCCCAGCAGGCCGAAGGCGATCCAGTGATCCACCTGTTCGACGAAGCCCGCCGCGATCAGGCCCAGTCCCCAGCCGATCAGCGGGGTGATGGCCTCGATCACGCCGAAGACCAGACCGTTGCGAATGGCGGTGGCGACCGGGGGCCGGTTGGCCGCGCCGCGCCCGACAGCGGCGGCGAAGGCGTCGGTGGACATGCTGAGCGACAACACCGCGATGGAGAGAGGGGTCATCAGAATTGAAATCCGCCGGACGCACGAGACAGCGCGCTCACGTCCCCGCCGGTTGGGGATCGCAAGGCACGCTGGTCTCGCCAGGCGGACACGAGGTCCACTGATCGCGCCACGGGCCGGAAAGCCACGAGTATGTTGACGCGAACCCGGCCTTTATGGGCGCCGGCGGCTACTCCCCAACGAGGCGCCGTCTACAGGACTCGTTTTCCCGGATCAACCGCGCGGGGCGAGGAGAATGATCCCCGCCCCGATCAGACAGACCGCACCGCCGATCAGGTCCCAGCGGTCCGGCGGGCTCTTCTCCACCAGCGCCATCCACGCCAGCGAGGCGCAGATATAGACCCCGCCATAGGCCGCGAACGCCCGCCCCGCCGCATCGGTCGGCACGAGGGTCAGCAGCCAGGCGAAGGCGATCAGGCTGGCCACGCCCGGGATCAGCCACAGCGGCGACCGATCCAGCCTCAGCCAGGCCCAGAAGGCGAAACAGCCGGCGATCTCGGCCAGCGCCGCGAGAGGATAGATGAGGACGAGTTTCACTCGTCATCCTTCTTGTCGGCCGCCGCCCGCGCCTCGGCCATCTTGGCCAACACCCGACCGCGCCCCTTGGCCAGCGCATGGATGGCTCCGCGGAAGGTCGCGACCTCCTGCTCGCTGAACGCCGAACGGCCCAGCATGACGCGCAGGTTCTGGCTCATCGACCGCTTCTTCTCCGGCGGGAAGAAGAAGCCCCCGGCCTCTAGCTCCGCCTCGAAATGCTCGTACATGCCGATCAGCAGATCATTGGACGCGGGCGGATCCTGCTCGCGGAAGCGCGGCGGCGGAGCGTCGAGGATCAGGGTGCGCCACTCATAGGCGTTGATCGCCACGGCCTGCGCCAGGTTCAGCGAATGGTGCTTCGGATCGATCGGAATGGTGGTGATCCCGGCGGTCAGGGCGATGTCGGTCGTCTCCAGCCCCGCGCGCTCGCCGCCGAAGAGCAGGCCGGTCCGCAGGCCCGAGGCGGTGTCGTCATACAGGATGCGGGCGCTCTCACGCGGGGTGCGCACCGGCATCCGCGTCTCGCGCGGGCGAGCGGTGGTCGAGAAGACGGTGTTCAGGTCGGCGACGGCCTCGGCCACGCTGTCGAACACCTTCACCCCGTCCAGCACCCAGTCGGCGCCCGAGGCCGTGGCCCAGGCCCGCTCCTGCGGCCAGCCGTCACGCGGGCTGACGAGGCGCAGTTCGGACAGGCCGAAATTGGCCATCACCCGCGCGACGGCGCCGATGTTGTCGGCCAGCTGGGACTTGTCGAGGATGACGACGGGAGGGGTCAGGTCGGACATGGCAGCGCGGGTGAAGAAGTGAACAGTGCTAGTGAGCGAAGGGGTGAGCCGCTGTCGTGGCCACCGGTGCGATCTCGCTCACCTCTTGCTCACTAACACTCTTCACCCGCTTGGGATCAGTCCTCGCCGACCATCGCCAGCCACGGATCCGCCGTCCCGGCCTCGACCTCGGCGACCTTCACGACGGGCCAGCCGATGCTGTCGTCGGCGGAGTCGCGCCAGGCCAGGATGTAGAAGTCCCGCAGTTCCGAGGCGCCGGCCGCCAGACGAGCGATGGTGAACTCGGCGCCGCGACGATCCCCGTCGGCGAAGCCGCCCGCCTTCTCCAGACGATAGAAGGGCGTCACCTGTCCCAGCGTCTCGCGCAGATAGGCGGGCACGCGGGCGCGCAGATCGAAGCCGTCCAGCTTCGGCGCGGCCATGGCGGCCTCGATGGTGTCCAGACGCGCGACGCGGGCGGTGAAGGCGCCCTCGAACTGGCTGTGCGTCTGGCGCGAGGTGGTGAAGCCTTCCGGGTTCGGCGTGTTCCGGTCCCAGCCGTTGTAGTGGATCGTGGTGTGGTGCGGCTGCGAGCCGTCGCCGATGTAGTGGCCCAGCACGCCCATGTCGCGCAGGATCAGGGCCTCGCGGCGCTGGCGATCCACGCGATACCAGGCCTTCTTCGTCGCATCGGTCTCGCGCGCTTCCTGGGCGTTCAGCACGCGCCAGTAGGCGAAGTCGCGCACCAGGTTCTGATAGGCGTCCCAGATGGCGTAGGGCAGATAGCCCGCGTCATCGACATCCAGACCGGCGGCGATCAGGGCGGCGTCATATTCCGACTTCAGGCGCGGCAGGCTGTCGACCGACGGCCCCTGGGCGTTGAAGACGAAGCCGTTGTCATCCAGGTCGACGAAGTGGGCGGTGTCGCGCTCCCGATCGTGCGGCTGGCCGCCACCCTTCCAGCGGTCCGGCTCGCGGGCCAGTTCGCCGATGTCGGCGGCAGCGCCGGGTGTGCGCAGGAAGGCGGGCATCTCGTCCGGCAGACCGAGCACGGCGGCCATGCCGATCAGCCTGTGTCCGGTATTGCCCCAGGCCTGAACGACGGCGGGGACGGCGACGGCGGCCACCACGCAGACGGCGGCGGCGGCGAGGGCGATACGCTTCATGGGGCGGGATCCGGGCTGTGAAGGCTCAGGGGGTAGATGCACCTCGGCGTCAGGTCCAGAGGAGTCTTGTTGCGACACCGTGACCGCAGCATAACCGGGGTCTGTCGATTGGAGATTCCCGTGTTCAAACGCTCCCTGTTGCTGGCCGCCGGCCTGCTGGCCCTCGCCTCCTCCGTTCAGGCCCAGACAGCGCCCGCGCCGCAGCATCTGATGGTCGAACAGGCCCGGATCGAGGCGCATGAGGCCTTCCTCGCCGGCGACGCCCTGCGCGGTCGCGGCAGCGCCACTCCGGACGAGGCCGTGGCCGCCGCCTATATCGCCGCCCGCTTCCAGGAATACGGCCTGAAGCCCGCCCCCGGCATGACCGGCTATCTGCAGACCGCGGGCGTGGTGCAGCGCCCGGCCACCCAGCCCAACCGCCGCCCGCGCTGGGACGTGATCTCCCCGGACGGCGCCGAGCGGATCACCACCAACGCCATCGGCTGGCTGCAGGGCTCGGATCCGTCGGCGGGCGTGCTGATGATCTCGGCCCACCTCGACCACCTCGGCGTCCGTGACGGCGTCATCATGCACGGCGCCAATGACGACGCGTCTGGCGTCGCCGCCGTGCTGGAACTGGCCCGCACCCTAGCGGCGGGCGAGCAGCCGAAGCGCTCCATCCTGTTCGTCTGCTACGGCGCCGAGGAGATGGGCCTGCTCGGCTCCCTGTGGTTCGCCCGCAACCCGCCCGTGCCGATCAGCGACATCGTCGCCAACCTCGAGATCGAGATGATCGGGCAGCAGGATCCCAACATGCCTGCCGGGATCATGATGATGACCGGCTTCGAACGCTCCAACTTCGGCCCGACGCTGAAGGAACGCGGCGCCCTGATCGCGCCGGACATCTACCCGGACCAGCATTTCTTCGAGCGGTCCGACAACTACCAATTGGCCCTGCAGGGCGTGGTCGCCCACACCATCTCGGGCTGGGCCACCATTCCGAACTACCACACCGCCGACGACACCATCGAGAACCTGGACTTCCCCTTCATGACCCGCGCGATCCAGTCCCTGGTCGAGCCGGTCCGCTGGATGGCCACCAGCGACTTCAAGCCGGAATGGGCGGAAGGCGGACGGCCTCAGCCGAGGCAGTAGGGAGTAGGGAGTAGGGAGTAGGGAGTAGATCGCGCCCTCTCCTGCTTGTCATCCCGGCCGCCGCGCAGCGGCGAGCCGGGACGAGATCCGCAAACCTTACGCCACGCCCGGAAGGCGCTTGCGCCTATCCGGGCGACAGCCTGCCATCGCTGCCCTGCTCCCGGCTCAGCCCAAGGGCTGTCCGGGAGGGCATGAAAGATGGCCAAGAGCGTCCGGGCTCTTCGCTTCGCTTCGGCCGGGATGACAAGATTCAGCGGATGTTGAACACCCCCTCGACCCGCGCCACCCAGCCCCGCACCGCCGGGTACGCCGCCAGATCAAAATCCCCCTCGTGGGCCACTCGCGTGTAGGCGACCAGGGCCAGGTCGGCCAGGGACGCCGCCTCCCCCGCCAGCCAGTCGCGCCCTTCCAGCCCGGCCTCCATCCGGGCCAGCGCCGCATAGCCCTTCTCGACCAGTCGGGGATCAATCTCCTCGGCCGCGTTCCCGGCGATGGCCCGCTGGAACCGCACCACGGCGATGCAGGGCTCGTGGCTGTACTGCTCCCAGAACAGCCATTCGAACATCTTCGCCCGGTCATAGGGATCGGCGGGGATCATGGCCGTGCCCTCGCCCATGTGGACAAGTATGGCGTTCGACTGCGCCAGCGGCCGCCCGTCCGCCAATACAATGGTCGGCGTCTGCCCGGCGGGGTTCAGGGCCAAAAACTGTGCGCTTCGGGTCACACCGGTTGTGACATCAGTTTCAACCCAGCGATAATCACGCCCCAGCCAATCGAGCAACCACTTGACCTTCAAACAGTTGCCCGACCGAATATCACCATAGACAGTAAGCATCACGCGCCAGCAAAGAGTTGTTGATCTGCGAATACAGCTTACAGACTTGTCAGCGTCAGCCAAGCATGGTTCCGCCAGACCATGCAGAAGCCCTGCTTATCCACCGATCATCCGGACAGGTGGTCGCAGCAAACCTGCAAGGTCTGCCTTTTGCCACAATTGGAAACGAAAAGCCCGTCGCCGGACGCGTCAGGGGCCGGTGATTCCGCGAGTCTGCTCATGCTCGGCACTGCCGCCGCGTTCGCCCTTTTCTGGGCGATGGCCTTCCCCGCCCAAGCGGGCGCCACCCAGGATCCGGTCTCCTACGAAGCGGCGACGTCGCAGGCGTGGGGTGCTGAGGAAACCGATGGCGTGAATGAAGGTTCCAACGGCGTCGTGGTCGAGCTGACCTCCGAACAACAGGCCCTGATGGACGGCGATGCGCGCTGGAGCGCCTCGGCGCGCCTCTATCACGCGGGTGGCGGCGGCGCGACGGGCAACGACAGCCTCGGCTGCCGTCCGGTCGCCATGCGCACCGTCGCGGTCGATCCTCGCTACATCCCGCGCCGCAGCGTCCTGTTCATCCGTGAAACGGTCGGCCTGCGCATGGCCGACGGCACCATTCACGACGGCTACTGGTACGCCTCCGACACCGGCGGCGCGATCAAGGGCCAGAAGGTCGACCTGTACACCGGCCACGGTCGCGGCTCGATGCAGCAGGCCATGCGCCTGAACATGCGCACCCTGACCATCGCCGACGCCGGCCGCTTCGACGGCTGCCCGCCGTCGTGGGACGCCACCCCCAGCCGTGCGCCCCTGATGGCCGCCTCGGCCCGTAGCGTCGGCGCTTCGAACTAAGCCTTTCGAGCACCGCTCATCAAAAACCCCGGCTCGCTTGAGCCGGGGTTTTTCTTTGCCTTCTAGACCTTGAAGGCCAGGAAGCCGTCGTCCGCCGCCACGGTCGATCCGTTCACCGCGCTGGCCGCGTCGCTGAACAGGAAGGCCACGACGCTGGCCACCTTCTCGGGCGGGATCAGCCGGTTGGTGACATGCTGGGCTGCCAGGGCCGCGCGGCCCTCTTCCGGCACCTGCTTCATCATCGGCGTGTCGATAAAGCCCGGGGCCACAGCGGCGACGCGGATGCCGTGTTCGGCCAGTTCCAGCGCGCCCGACCGGGTCATGGCGATCACCGCCGCCTTGGCCGCGTTGTAGTTGAAGCTGCCCTTGGCCGCGACCGAGCCATAGATGGAGGCGGTGTTGACGATCACCCCCTTCACGCCCAGCTCGACCATCTTCCGCGCGCCGAAATACAGGCCGTAGTAGACGCTAAACTGGTCCACCTCGATCACCCGGCGATACGAGGCCGGGTCCATCTCCAGCAGCGACTGGACCTTCGAGATCCCCGCGTTGTTGAAGACGCCCGTCAGGGTCCCCAGCTTCTCGACCGCGAAGGCGACCATGGCCTCGACCGCCTCGGGATCGGACACATCGACCTTGAACGCGAACGCCCGGCGTCCGAGCGCCTCGACCTCGGTCGCGGTCCTCTGCGCGCCATCGAGGTCGAAGTCGGCGACGATTAGGTCAGCGCCCTGCTTCGCCAGTTCCAGCGCCGTGGAGTGGCCGATGCCGCTGGCGCCGCCCGTGACGATGATCGCTTGATCCCTGAGTTCCATCCGAAAAGCTCCTCTGAAATGGAGCTCCACAGATAGGCGTAGCCGCCCAGCTTCGCCGTCCGGATCGCCGGAACGTGACCGATGGAACGACGATCTCGGGTTAAAATTTCCGCTTCCCGCTCACCGTCTCGAAGAACATTCGCCAGTCGCCCATCAGGCTCCACAGCGGGTATTTGAACGTCGCCGGGCGGTTCTTCTCGAAAAAGAAATGGCCCACCCAAGCGAAGCCGTAGCCGATCACCGGCAGGGCCAGCAGCCACCACGGGTTCAGCGTCACCACCGCCACGGCCAGCACCACCAGCACCAGCGCCGAGCCCACGATGTGGATCCGTCGGCACGTCCGGTTGGAGTGCTCGTGGATGTAATACGGATAGAACTGGCGGAACGACTGATAGCGTTCGCCGGGCGCGGGCTGGCTGGTCATGGACCGACGTTCCGCCCGCAAGCGCCTCGGGTCAAGCGTTCACCATGACTGTCAGCCGCCGGGTAAGGCTTGCGGCCCACACTCCCCTCTCCACGGGAGCGCCCCATGTCCGTCTTCGCCGTCGCCGCCTCCGGCATCGCCGACGCCACCGCCCGCTTCGCCGCCAGCACCGAGCGCACCGCGCGTGATCCCCTCGCCGATCTCGCGGGCGAGGGCGTCGAGCGCATCGAGGCCGAGGTCGCGCTCAAGGCCAATGTCGCCGTGCTGAAGACCGCCGACCAGATGTACGGGACCCTGCTCGACATCATCGCCTGAGGCTCAGACCTCGGCGGGCTCCGGTCCCAGCAACCGTTTGATCGCCGGCCAGATATTGGCCAGGGCCGAGAAGAAGCCGACCACGCTCGACACCCACTGGAACGCCGTCCACACCCAGCCGAACAGGTCCCCGTCGCCGAACGCCTCGCTGATCGGGAACAGGATGCGCGCCACCCCGATCTGGAAGGCGGCGTAGGCGTGGGAATATTCGATCGACCGGTCGGCGAAGAAGGCGAACACCACCGCAGCCGACACCGGCGCCCACAGCAGCGGCAGGGCCAGCAGCACCGCCAACGCCAGCACCGCCAGCTTGGTCCCCACCGTCTCGCGCGACAGCAGGCTGGCGACCACGCCCCAGCCCAGACCCAGCACCACCCCCAGCAGGGTCGCGGGCAGCACCAGATCGGCGGCGTCCATCAGGTCCAGGAACAGCGTCCCCACCCAGATCGCCGCGCCCGACAGCAGGAAGCTCCCCACCCACAGGGCCGCATACTGCCCCAGACGGCGCTTCAGATGGGCCAGGCTGATCATGACGAGTCTCCGGCGGAGGTTAACCACAGGATGACCGTTGTTATGGCGGCTGTCGATGTGGAAGGATCAGGGACAGGAGCGGCCAAACCACCCTCCCCGGACATCCCCAATCGCGCTCAACCAGCGAGCGACCGCGTCGCGAGCGTTAGCGCCCAAAAAGGAGCTTCCACATCATGCCCTTCGTCGACATCACCGTCATTCCCGTCGTAACCGCCAGGAAGGACGCCTATCTCGAACACTCAGCGACCACCTCGCCCCTGTTCCGCGAGGTCGGGGCCCTGTCGGTCACCGAGACCTGGGGCGAGGACGTGCCGGACGGCAAGCTGACCGACTTCAAGCGCGCCGTGGCGCTGGCGGACGGCGAGACCGTCGCCGTCGGCTGGATCACCTGGCCCGACAAGGCCACCCGCGACGCCGGCTGGGAAAAGCTCATGCAGGACGAGCGCCTCATGGGCAACGAACCGCCCTTCGACGGCAAGCGGATGATCTATGCGGGGTTCGAGGTGATCGCGGAGCATTGAGGCGGGGAGATGCGTTTCACCTCTCCATTCGCCTCCAAGCGAATGGAGAGGATAGATCGGCGCGCAGTGCCGATCAGGAGAGGGCGGCTCCGTCGATGTCGGAGAACGCGCTCCCTCTCCCGCCGGGAGAGGGCTTGAGGCTCGCAGAGCGCAGCGATGCGCCAGCCGAAAGGGTGAGGGGCTACGGTCAGAACTCGGCGTGGTCGCGTCTCTGACGGGAGCGGCGACTTGCGTCGAAGGATACAGCCGACCCTCACCCTTTCGCGCAAGAACGACGGCTAAGCCGCCGTGCGCTCAATCCCTCTCCCATCGGGAGAGGGATACTGGACGTGGGGAGCCGCTGTTACCGCTACCGTCACCAAGCTTGAACAGACCGCGCCCGAACCCACGCTATCGTCCGCCCCATGCGCACCCTGCTCGCCCTCGCCGCCGCCCTGCTCTCGAGCCCGGCCTTCGCCCAGACCCCGCCCGCGCCCGCCGTCGCGCCCGAGGGCTATCGGCTGCTGTGGTCGGACGAGTTCGACACGCCCGGCCTGCCCGATCCGGCGAAATGGACCTACGACACCCACGCCAACCGCACCGGCTGGTACAATAACGAGCTGCAGTATTACGCCGCCGGACGGCCCGAGAACGTCCGGGTCGAGAACGGCAATCTGGTCATCGAGGCGCGTCGCGAGAGCCTGACCGGCGCCCCCGACCACGGCGGCCAGCATTTCACCTCCGCCCGACTGCTCAGCCGGACGCCGCATGGCGGCTGGACCTACGGTCTGTTCGAGGCCCGCATCAAACTGCCCTGCGCGCGCGGGACCTGGCCCGCCTTCTGGATGCTGCCCGACAACGCCTCCGCCTGGCCCAACGGCGGAGAGATCGACATTCTGGAGCACGTCGGCCACCGCGCGGGCACAGTGTTCGGCACCATCCACACCGGCACCTTCAACCACGTCCGCCACACCGAAAAGCAGGGAAACGTCCAGCTTGAGGACGCCTGCACCGCCTTCCACGTCTATCAGGCCCTGTGGACTCCCGAAGCCGTGGTCTTCTCGGTCGATGACCAGCCCTACTACCGCTTCGCCAACGACGGCTCGGGCGACCGGATGCGCTGGCCCTTCGACGCCCCCTTCCACCTCATCCTCAACATCGCCGTCGGCGGCGACTGGGGCGGTCAGGAAGGCGTCGATGAGACCGCATTCCCCCAGGCGATGCAGGTGGATTGGGTCAGGGTTTGGGGGGAGTAAGGCGGTCTCCCGCTCATTCAGACGGTCGGGACGGTGCCGCCGTCGACCACGAGCTCCGATCCGTGGATTGAAGACGCCCGGTCCGAGGCCATGAAGGCGATGGCTTCCGCGACTTCGAAGGGTTCGGCTCCGCGACCGATCGAGATGCCGCCAAGGCCGTTCAGGACCAGTTGTCGGGCGTCCTCGATCGTGCCGCCGGTGGCCTCCTGAATCCGCTTGAGGAAAACGTCGGTCCCCTCGGTCATGATCCAGCCAGGCGACACGGTGTTGACCCGCACGCCCTTCGGGCCGAGCTCCTTGGAGATGGATTTGCTGTAGGTCCGCAGCGCCGCCTTGGCCGAAGCATAGGCGGTCGTCGCATCCGGGAGAGGCAGGACCGACTGGATGGACGTGACGTGCACGACGGCCCCGGCTCCCCGCTCGATCATCTGCGGGATCAGCAGCCGGTCCAGACGGACGGCCGCCAGAAGGTTAAGGCTCAGCTCGGAGAACCAGTGGTCGTCCGTCAGGGCGCTGAAACCGCCGCCGGGCGTGGCCGAGCCTCCGAGGACATGGATCAGGATATCCACGCCGCCCAGGCGATCGAGCGCGGCCCTGGCCAAAGCCTCGCCGCCTTCGACCGTTGTCAGGTCAGCCTGAACGAACTCGACGCCATCGACAGGTTCGAGAGCCCCGCGAGCGGACGTGATGACCCGCGCGCCTCCGGCCAGAAAGCGGTCGACCGTTGCGCGGCCCAAACCCTTGGTTCCGCCGCTGATGAGGACGCGCCTGTCCTCGAACTCCCTGGATTTCGCGTGGACGCTCATGCCGTGATCTCCACGACCTTGATGGCGTCGTCTTCAAGATCGAAGCGATAGGTGAAGCGGATCGGGCTGCCGGGGAAGTCGCCGTGGGCGGGGCCTTCGACCACGACCCGACCCTCCTCTTCGCGGATCGTGTCGGGGGTGAAGACCGCCTTGAGGCCGACGACCATCTCCTTGAGCAGGCCGCGGATCTCGGCATGGCCCGCGAAGCGTTTGCCGTTATCCAGCAGCACGGCGTCGGCGGCGAAGGGGTTGATCATGCCATCGAGGTCGAGCCGGGCATTGGCCGCGACGTAGTCGGCGACGGGTGACGGTAGTTGGAGAGACATCGTTCTGTCCTGCAATCTGCGGGGACGGTCGGGCTGACCGCCCCCCTGATAGGGACAAGCTAGCGCTGGACAGGGAACGCGATAATCGGGACAAATCAGCATGACGCATCGCGAAAATCGGGACGATGATGAAGAACAGCCTGTCAGAACTCGATGCCGTCCTCATGGTCGCCCGCCACGGCAAGTACAGGACAGCCGCGCTTGAACTCGACATGTCGACCACCGCGCTCAGCAATGCGGTCGGCAAGCTGGAACGCACGCTCGGCGTCCGGCTGTTCAACCGCACGACAAGGAGCGTCTCCCTCACGGAGGCGGGCGAGCAGTTCGTCGCCCAGGTGGCGCCCGCCTTGCGCGACATCCACGACGCCATGGACGGCGTGCGGTCGCGGCAGGCGACACCCTCGGGGACGTTGCGCATCAACGCCTTCCCGACAGCCGCGCGGGAGATTTTCTCGACGCTCATCCTTCCGTTTCAGAGCGGACACCCGCAGGTCCATATCGACGTCGTGACCGAGGGGCGTCTGGTGGACATCGTCGCGGGCGGGTTCGACTTTGGCGTTCGCGGCTCCGACCGTGTGCCGGCCGACATGATCGGGCTGCCACTGGGGCTCGCCCGGCGCAATGTCGTCGTGGGTTCGCCGGACTATCTGAAAACGCGCGGGACTCCCTCCGTCCCTCAGGACCTGCTGGGGCATTCCTGTTTGCGGGTCCGATTGCCGAATGGCGCGATCTATCGCTGGCCGTTCGAGAAGGACGGGCAAGCCGTCCATATCGACGTCGACGGCCCTGTCACCCTGGACGAAGCCAGCCTCGCTCGCACAGCCGCGCTCGCTTCGGTCGGGCTGACGCTCGCCATGGAGTCGGACGTCCGGGAAGACATCCAGGCGGGCCGCCTTGTGCAGGTGCTGGAGGACTGGACACCGACCCTGCCCCCGTTGAGCCTTTACTACCCCAACCGACGAAACCCGACCGCCGCCTTCAAGGCTTTCGTCGACTTCGCCCGTCGGCAGGGGACGTCCAAACCATACCCATGACTGACGGCGGGTGGCTGACGCCCCCCGCCACCCTATGAGGCGCTTCGCCGAGCCGAAACCCACGGACGGGCTACCGACAGAACCGCGTCTCGGTCGCTTCAAGGTGCAGGTGGTCGGCGTGGACCGCGTTGTAGTCGGGGCTCAGGGTCGTGCCGAAGATGCGGCAGGCGTCGTCGCGGATGCGGCGCAAGAAGGCCTGCTCGGCCGGGTCGCCGCCGAACCAGTCGTCCTTCAGATTGATCCGCCGCCCGTCGCGCAGGCGCACCCCGGCGATGTCCACCGCCGCCGCCTGCGCATGGGCGCTGATCCGGGTGCTGACCCCGCCGTTGTTGATGTTCCGGCAGGCATAGGCGCCGAAATGATCGATCTGGACCACGTCCGAACCCAGCAGTTCCCGGGCCGCCGGCTCCAGCGACTGTCGACGCCAGATGCTCAGGGCCAGGGCCGTTTGACAGGTCATCTCGACATCGCCGGGCGCCATTCGCGCCACCGTCCCCATATCCGGCCCCAGCACCCCGCCCCCGCTGACGCCGCAGCCCTGCGGATCGCCCCGGTCCGGGGTCGGGCGGAAGATGACCCGCGCCGCCGTCAGTTGGGCCATGCACTGGGTCAGTTCGGCGCTCTCGCGGATCACCGCCGCGCGGGTGCCGCCGCCCACCGGCTGGTCGATCAGGGCCCCGACCAGCGGGGCCTCGGTGCGCGAATACGGCGCCGGATAGGTGCTGGTCGGCCTTCGCTCGGGCAGCATTGGACTGCAACTCGCCAGCAGCAGGACGGCGGTCAGGGCGAGCGAAAGGGAGCGCATGCCCGGGACGCTAGGGTGATTTGCGCGGGCGAGGGATCACGAGAGCGGGAGTCGTTACTGCTCCGTCTTTCCACCCTCCCGACATCGGTCAGAGCAGAACTTCACCTGCTCCCAGTCCCGCGCCCACTTCTTCCGCCAACTGAAAGCCAGTCCGCAGGCGACGCAGGTCTTGGTCGGCAGGTCAGACTTCGCGGACGCCCGGCCCAGGTTGACGTGCTTGCGGCTCATGGCCCGAACAACGCGTGGCGACGAAAAAGAGCGGCTCTTGCGAACCGCCCCTTCGTTATTCTCAGCTGTCCAGGAAGCTGCGCAGCTTCCGCGACCGCGACGGGTGCTTCAGCTTGCGCAGGGCCTTGGCCTCGATCTGACGGATCCGCTCGCGCGTCACCGAGAACTGCTGGCCGACCTCTTCCAGGGTGTGGTCGGTGTTCATGCCGATGCCGAAGCGCATGCGCAGGACCCGCTCCTCGCGCGGCGTCAGCGACGCCAGCACGCGGGTGGTGGTCTCGCGCAGGTTCGACTGGATGGCGGCGTCGATCGGCAGGACGGCGTTCTTGTCCTCGATGAAGTCGCCCAGGTGGCTGTCTTCCTCGTCCCCGATGGGCGTTTCGAGGCTGATCGGCTCCTTGGCGATCTTCAGGACCTTGCGCACCTTCTCCAGCGGCATGGCCAGCTTCTCGGCCAGCTCTTCCGGGGTCGGCTCGCGACCGATCTCGTGCAGCATCTGGCGCGACGTGCGGACGATCTTGTTGATCGTCTCGATCATGTGCACCGGGATGCGGATGGTCCGCGCCTGGTCGGCGATCGAGCGGGTGATCGCCTGACGGATCCACCAGGTGGCGTAGGTCGAGAACTTGTAGCCGCGGCGGTACTCGAACTTGTCGACCGCCTTCATCAGGCCGATGTTGCCCTCCTGGATCAGGTCCAGGAACTGCAGGCCGCGGTTGGTGTATTTCTTGGCGATGGAGATCACGAGGCGCAGGTTGGCCTCGACCATTTCCTTCTTGGCCTGACGGGCCTCGCGCTCGCCCTTCTGCACGGTCTGGACGATGCGGCGATAGTCGTCGATCGGCAGGCCGGCTTCGGTCGCCACGGCGGCGACGTCGGCGCGGATCGAGGCGATCTGCGAGGCTTCGTTGTCGCTGAACTTGGTCCAGCGGACGCCCATTTCCTTGATGCTCTCGGACCAGTTCGGGTCCAGTTCCTTGGTGAAGTAGGCCTTCAGGAACTCAGGGCGCGAGATACCGTAGCTGTCGGCCAGGCGCAGCAGACGGCCTTCCAGACCCATCAGGCGCTTGTTGATCGCATACAGCTGCTCAACCAGCGCCTCGATGCGGTTGTTGTTCAGCTTCATCGTCTTCAAGCGGCCCGAGATGGTCGCCGTCAGGGTGTCATAGGCCTTCTGGTCCTTGGCGCTCAGCACCTCGCCCTTCAGACGGGCTTCAACCAGCTTGTCCTGCAGCTTGCGGAAGCCGCCGAAGTCGGCCGCAATGGCGTCCAGCACTTCCATGACGCCGTCGCGCAGCTCGGCTTCCAGCGCCGAGATCGACATGCCGCCGCCGTCATCGAAGTCGTCGTCATCCTCATCCGATTCCGGCTTCTCTTCCGCAGCGGCCTTTTCTTCCTCGTCCTCCTCGGCCGCTTCACCGGCCGGAGGCTGGTTGTGCGGCAGGGACGAGGGGTTCAGCACGCCATAGGTGGCGTCCAGATCGATGACCTCGCGCAGCAGGATGCGGTTGTTCGCCAGCTCGTCGCGCCACACCATGATGGCCTCGAAGGTCAGGGCGCTTTCGCACAGACCCGAGATCATCGCGTCGCGACCGGCTTCGATCCGCTTGGCGATGGCGATTTCGCCCTCGCGCGACAGCAGCTCCACCGAGCCCATTTCGCGCAAGTACATGCGCACCGGGTCGTCGGTGCGGTCATAGGCGGCCTTGGCCGGAGCCTCGGCGACAGACGTCTCGGCGCGTTCGGCGACTTCGCCGCCCTCGCCTTCCTTCTGCTCGGCGTCTTCCTCGGCCTCGACGACGTTCACGCCCATCTCGCTGAGCATGGCCAGGGTGTCCTCGATCTGGTCGGGGGTCACCTCTTCGGACGGCAGGACCTTGTTCAGCTCCTCCATCGTCACATAGCCGCGGGCTTTCGCCTGCTTGATGAACTTCTTGACGCCGGCGTCGGTAAGGTCGAGCAGCGGGCCGTCGCTCTGAACTTCGGCTTCCTGCGTCTCGGTCTGGGCGCTCATTCAGTCTCTTCTCCGGGTGGAGGGCTGATCAGGCCCGCCGCCAATACAACGTGTGGCGAGGTCGTTGGTTTACGAACTCGCGCTGTCTTCCCAAATTTCTCCGGTCTTGATCGCGCGACGCAGCGCATCCCGCTCGGCCTTGAGCCGGCGGAACGCCTCGTCCTGCCCCGGCACGTTGCGCGCCGAAGACAGGGCGTCTTCCAAGGCGGCGACGCGGGTTAACGCATCGAACGCCTGCGACCATCGGATCCTCGTCTCGCCGAGGGGCTTGTCTGCAGCCAGGAAAGGCGCGCCGGACTTTGCCGCCGCCTTCTCGACCTCACGCATCAAGACGTCATGACCCGATTGCGCCAGATGGCGACGCAGAGCCGCTGAGTCAAGGTCTTGGCCCGAGAAGCGTAACCGGACCATCTCCTGCGCCAGCCCATTCAGCGACGGATCGCCGAAGCCGTGGCTGGCGATGGCCTCCAGATGATCGTCCATCCGCTCCGGATCATCGATGGCGCCGTGGGCCAGGGCCGCCGCCACCGGCTCGATGGCGCGGCTCAGCGACTGCATGGCCTGGGCGCCCTCGACGGTCTGACCCAGCTTGGGCGGCGGACCGCCGAAACGCCCACGACCGGGTCCGCCCTGCCCGCCCGGCTGACCCTGCGGCGGGCGGCGCTGGGGGAAGGCGGCGTCGAACCGCTCATACATCTCGCGCCGGTATTGCTCGGCCAGATCCTTGTCCTGGATGGCCGAGGCCTGCTGGCGCAGCCGTCCCTTCAGCCCCGCGCGACGTTCCGGCGAGTCCAGCGGCTCCGCCTCGGCCTCCTTCTGGAACAGCACCTCGGCGAAGGGCTTGGTCACCGCGAGCGCCTGACGCAGGGCGGGCGCGCCCCGGTCGCGCAGGATGTCGTCCGGGTCCTGCCCGCCGTCCAGCAGGCAGAAGCGGAACGAGCGGCCCGGTTTCAGCTGCGGCAAGGCCCGATCAATCGCGCGGTACGCCGCCCGACGACCGGCGGCGTCGCCGTCGAAGCACAGCACCGGCTCGGACGACACACGCCACAGCCGCTCCATCTGCTCCTCGGTCAGGGCGGTGCCCATGGGCGCAACAGCCGGGATGCCCGCCCGCTGGCAGGCGATCACGTCCATATAGCCCTCGACCACGACGATGCCCTGCTCACCCTTGCTCTCCGCGCCGAGGATGCGGCGAGCCTCGGGCAGGCCGTACAGGGTCGCGCCCTTGTGGAAGAGCGGGCTTTCGGGGCCGTTCAGATATTTGGCCCGGTCGTCCGGGTTCATCGCCCGACCGCCGAAGCTGACGATGCGGCCCCGCGCGTCGAGGATGGGGAACATCAGCCGGTCGCGGAACCGGTCATAGGGCTGGCCGCCGCTCTCGGGCGAGATCAGCAGGCCGGCCTCAACCAGATCGCCCGGCCGGGCGCCGCGCTGGACCAGCGCCTGCTTCAGGCCCTCGCGGTCATTGGGGGCGTAGCCGAGGCCGAAGCGCTCCCACTGATCCTCCGGCAGGCCGCGTCGCTCCAGATATTCGCGCGCCGCCTTGCCCGGCGAGCGGCGCAGATTGGCGGCGAACCATTTCTGGGCCAGATCCATCCAGTCGTTCAGGCCCTGCCGCTTCTGCTCGCGCTCGGCGGCCTGCGGGTCCTCGGCAGGAAGCTGCATCCCGGCCTCCGCCGCCAGCCGCTGCACGGCCTCGACGAAGGTCAGCCGCTCGGTCTCCTGCAGGAAGCTGATGACGTCGCCGTGCTTGCCCGAGCTGAAGTCGTGGAAAAAGCCTTTGTCATCATTGACGAAAAAGGACGGCGACTTTTCCTTCGAGAAGGGCGACAGGCCGACGTACTCACGTCCCTGACGCTTGAGCTTCACCGACCGCCCGATGATGTCGGACGGGCGAAGGCGGGCCTTCAGTTCCTCGATGAAGCGATCGTCAAAGCGCACGGGCCCTGCATACGTCGCCGGAACGTCCGGCGCTACCAATCCGGTCAGTTCGAGGGCTCGCACGCCACCTGAGCGTTAACTCTTGATTAACCAAGACGGCGGAAACGCGACCACAACTGCCTGAATCTACACGCATTTCTCGATCCATATACGGAACGATCCACAACACTGTGGATTGTTTTCGCATCCGCCGCGGAAGTCGGCGGTCCGAGCGGCCGGCGCCGGAAGAGCGCTTCAGCCCTGATTGAGTCTGAGTGTTTCCATGTTCATCGCCATCGCCCGTCCGGCGGTGGAGCCCCAAGGCCCCGACGCCGTCGCCGTCCCCGGTTCCCCCGCCATTCCCCCCGTCTCGCCCCGCGCCCTGCACGCGCGCCTGCTCGAGAACGCCGCCCTCAGGCGGATGCGCGGACTGGAACGGCGGCGCAGCAACCGGCCGGACGATGCCGACTACTGGCTGCACGCCGCCCCGGTGGCGGTGCAGAAGGCCTGCGCGCTGCGAGCTGGGTTCAGCCCCCTGCCCTGACGCCCAACGGCGTCAGCCCTTCATCGAGTCCGCGAAACGCTGGAACAGATAGAGGCTGTCCGTCGGTCCGGGCGAGGCTTCCGGGTGGTGCTGGACGCTGAACACCGGCTTGCCCTTCAGGGCGATGCCGCAGTTGGTGCCGTCGAACAGGCTGACGTGGGTCTCTTCCACCGCGTCCGGCAGGCTGTCGCGGTCGACGGTGAAGCCGTGGTTCATGGACACGATCTCGACCTTGCCGGTCGTCAGGTCCTTCACCGGGTGGTTCGCGCCGTGGTGGCCTTGATCCATTTTCACGGTCTTGGCGCCCAGCGCCAGCGCCAGCATCTGGTGGCCCAGGCAGATGCCGAAGACCGGCTTGCCGCTCTCGACCAGCTTCTGGATCTCCGGCACCGCGTATTCGCCGGTCGCGGCGGGATCGCCCGGGCCGTTCGACAGGACGACGCCGTCCGGATTGCGGGCCAGGACCTCTTCCGCCGTCGTGGTCGCCGGGACCACGGTGATCTTCGCGCCGGTCGAGGCCAGGGCGCGCAGGATGTTACGCTTTACGCCATAGTCGATGACCACTACGGTCTTGTCGGCGGCGTCGACGCGAGGGTGGCCTTCCGGCCATTCCCACAGGCCTTCATCCCACTCGAACGCCTGCAGGGTCGAGGCGGGCTTGGCCAGATCGAGACCGACCAAACCGGTCCAGGCCTTGGCCTCGGCGACCAGGGCGTCGAGGTCGAAATTGCCGTTCGGATCGTGGGCGATGACTGCGTGCGGCGCGCCGGTGTCGCGGATGCGGGCGGTCAGGGCGCGGGTGTCGATGCCCGCCAGACCGACGACGCCGCGACGCTTCATCCAGCCGTCGAAGTCGCTTTCGGCGCGGTAGTTGGCCGGATCGGTCGGCACGTCGCGGAAGATCGCGCCCTTGGCCGAGGTGTCCGAACCGCCGCCGATCTGCTCGATGTCCTCGACGTTCACCCCGACATTGCCGACGTGCGGGAAGGTGAAGGCCAGGATCTGGCTCATGTAGGACGGGTCGGTCAGGATTTCCTGATAGCCGGTCATGGCGGTGTTGAAGACCACCTCGCCCAGCGCCGTGCCGGTCGCGCCGCAGCCGACGCCCTGGAAGATCGTGCCGTCCGCCAGCGCCAGAACGCCAGTGACGCCGGGAAGAAGGGTCTGGGTCATGGCGCGCTCCGTGAAGCCGTTATCCGGCGAACAAACGGCGGCGTGGTTAGGCCCCCCGGCCCTCAGGGTCAACGCGCGATCCTGACTTTCTGAGGAATACGAACCAGGCGACGGTCATCAGGACCACGAAGGCGCCTGTCGGCAGGATGTATCCGGGGGCCGCGGCGGCCACCGCGGCGACGGCGAAGAGCAGGCCCAGCACCGCGACGATCCGCGCGCCCGGCGTCTTCGCCATACGGAACAGCGACAGGGAGCAAACAGCGTAGATGCTGAGCGTCAGAACCGAGGTCACGCCTACAAGGATGTTGAACTGCCCACCCAGCGTCGGCTGTCCCGACAGGACGGCGATGACGCTCATGAAGGCGGCGCCCAGCAGGGGCGTCATGACCGGCGTCTTCGTAGCCGAGCCGAATCCCGAGGGCAGATAGCCCTGCTGGGCCGCGGCGCGGGCCGTTTCGCCCCCCATCATCGTCCAGCCGCCGATCGTGCCCAGCGTCTTCACGATGGCGCAGACCGCGACAATGCCGGCGATGGAGCCGCCAAACACCCGCCCGGCGAGATCGGCGTAGGGGCTGGTCGATTCGGCCAGATGGGTCAGCGGGATCACCCCGAACACCGCCACCGTCGCGGCCACATAGACCAGCGTCGCCAGCAGGGCGCCGGCCACCGAAGCGCGGCGCACGTCCACCGCCGGGTGACGGACCCGATGCGACAGGGCCGCGGCGCTCTCCACGCCCAGATAGGCCCAGAAGATGATGGCCAGCGAGGCCGGGACGGTCTTCAGCAGCGGCTCGCCCGACGGGCTCCACGACGCGGCGAAGACCTCAGGGCTGAACGCCGCCACGCCCGCCGCCACCGCGATCACGATGGGGATCAGGCCGATCACCAGCGCCGCCGCCGCCAGCCACGAGGCCGTGCGGGCGCCGGTGATGTAGGCCAGCGTCGCGATCCAGATCAGGCTGAGATTGCACAGGGTCGCCGCGACCGGGTCTTTCAGCACCGGCCAGAAGAAGCCGAGATAGCCGGTCGCCGCCACGGCCACGGCGACATTGCCGACCAGGCAGGCCATCCAGAAGGCCAGCGACACCTGGAAGCCCGCGAACCGGCCCAGTCCCTTCTCGGCGAAACCGGACAGGCCGTCGGCCCGTGGCGCGACCCGGCCCAGCGCGCCGAAGACCAGCGCCAGTGTGCAGGCGCCCACCGCCGCGACCAGCCAGCCGATCAGGCTGGAACTGCCTGTCGCCGCCAGACTGACGGGAAGCATGTACAGGCCAGACCCGATCATGTTCCCCGCGACGACCAGAGCGGCCAGGCCCCAGCCCAGCTTGTGCCGGTCCGAAAGCGGATCTTCAGGCAGGGGGACGGGGTGTTCGGCGTGGCTCATGCGCGCAGGTGCCCCCGCATGAGTGTTTTCGTCAACCGGCGCCCTCAGACGGTGATCGTATCCATTCCGGCGAAGACGGCGTGGGTGGCCCCCGCTTCATGCGCCGCCAGCCCCCGGTCGGGCCTCAGGTTCAGCAGCATCACCTGTCCGCAGACTTGACGACCGACCCCGATCAGGGTCGCCGCATGCGCCCAGTCCTTCGGATGCTCGTGGCTCACCCCCGCGAAATCGATGGACAGGCAGCGCGCCTGGACGCCCGCCAGTCGTCGGACGGCGCCGACATCCGGCGACACATGCAGGATCGCCGCCTGCTGGGTGGTCTCGAAATGGCTGATCGCCGCCTGGACCGCCTCGGGCGGCGCCTGTTCCAGCCCGCCCATGACCTCGACCAGCAGTGTGCCCGGTCGATCATGCTGCATCTCGGTGCACAGCAGCGAGAAGCGTCCCCGGCTGGTCGCCACCGTCCGCCAGAAGGCGGGCAGGACGCCGCTCTCGTTCAGCCCCAGCCTCAACATGTCGAGGCCTTGATGCAGGGTCTGAAGATCGATCCTGCGCAGGTCGGCCGGCTCCAGCGTTCGTCGGCCCAGCCCCATCAGCGCCCGTTCCCCGCCCTGATGCCGGATCGTGCGACGGATCCGTCGGCTGACCGGCGTCGACCGCGCGAGATCGAACACCGGCTGGGCGGCCAGAGTGACCGTCAGCTCCCGCCGCGCCCGCGTCACCATGGTGAAGGTCAGGCTCTCATAGGGCGTCGCATAGGCACGGCGCTCCAACGGCAGGATCGCTTCCGGTTGCTCTTCCGGCGGATCGTAGGCGCTGCGTTCCGCCTTGTTCGGCGACCGGGCGTCCTCATCACGCCATGTCGCATCGTCGGGCGGACCGATCCGCCCCGTCGGGTTTCCCATCATGACCGGCTCCTTCAAGCCAGCCCCCCAGACTTCTTCCCAATCTCGACGGTGCGCCCCGTTCAAGAAGATATCACTGACAAACATGGTCAGTTTCGCATTGATCATTAACGGCGACCGGACGCTCGACGCGGGCCCGAATCCGGTTCAGGGAGCGCGGCATGAACATCACCACGGTCGGCCTCGATGCCGACGATACGCTCTGGCACAACGAGACGATCTTCCGGCTGACGCACGACCGGTTCGTCGCCCTTCTGGCCGACCACGGCGACCGCGATTTCATCGAGGATCGGCTGGCTGAAACCGAGCGCCGGAACCTGCGTCTGTACGGATACGGGGTTAAGGGATTTACCCTGTCGATGATCGAAACCGCCATGGAACTGACCGGCGGCGAGGCTCCGCCGCGGGTGGTCCGCGAGATCCTCGCGGCGGGCCGCGAGATGCTGGCGCACCCGGTCGAGACCCTGCCCGGCGTCGATGAGGCCCTGGCCGCCCTGTCGGAGAAATACCGGCTGGTGCTGATCACCAAGGGCGACCTGATGGATCAGGAGCGCAAGGTGGCCGCCTCGGGCCTGGGCGACCTGTTCGCCGCCGTCGAGATCGTGTCCGAGAAGACCGCTTCCACCTACGCCCAGATCTTCGCCCGGCATGGCACGGGCGCCGACGAGGCCGTTATGGCCGGCAACTCGATGAAGTCCGACATCCTGCCCGCGCTGGAGGCCGGCGCCTTCGCTGTGCACATCCCCTACGTCATCACCTGGGCCCACGAATTAGCCGAAGCGCCCGAGGGCCATGCTCGCTATGGCGCGCTGGACAGCATCGACGCCCTGCCGGAGTGGATCGCGGCGCGGGCATAGAAAAAGGGCGGCGCTCTTTCGAACACCGCCCTTTCCGCCTTCGCCTGTCGACTACAGGCTCAGGTTCATACCCAGGTAGAAGTAGCGCCCCAGCGGACTGACTGGATAGTCGTTCAGCCCCCGATCCGGCTGCTGGTCACCAATGTTGTTGACCCCGCCATAGACCTGGACCCGCTCATCCACGGTGTAGCGCACCTGGATGTCGTGCACCGACCTTGCCGAGTAGTTCTTGTAGGCCGGATCGACGTAGTCGTCCGGGCGACCTTCGAACCGCCGGGTTTCGTCGAACCAGTTGTAGCCGTAGTTGACGAACAGGTTCTTCCATTCCCAGCTCAGGTCGAGGCTGGCCTGCCATTCGGGACTGAAGGCCTGACCGACCGTCTCATCGACACTGAGCGGATCGTTCGGGTCCTCGGTGAACGTCAGCTGGTCCAGCTTGTTGGCCGTCAGCGAGAAGCCAAACCGGCCGATGTCCTGCGTCACGCCGAAGTTCGCCGGATCGAGCAGATAGCGGACCGTCAGGTCCCAACCCGCCGTCTTGTACGAGGCCACGTTGACGCCGAACTGCTCGAAACCGTCGATGAAGTCCGTCGTTGGATCGCGCGTGACCAGGCCGCAGAACTGGTTCGGCTGGGGCAGGTCGTAGCACTTGTTCACGATCGCCTGGGCCGAGAAGAACTGGATCGCGTTCTCCAGTTCGATCTCATAGTAGTCCAGCGCCAGCGAGAAGCCCGGCAGGAAGGACGGACGGAACACCGCGCCCGCCGTGAAGGTCTTGGCCTCTTCCGTCTCGAGGTTGGCGTTCCCCCCGATCAGCCCTTCAACCGACGAAGACGTGGTGTTGTTGAAGGTGTAGGGCGCGGTGGGGCTCAGCCCCAGGACCGCCCGACAGTTGGCCTCGCGGATCGCGGGGTTGATGCCGGCCTGATAGTTGTCGTCGTCACACGGGTCGTTGATGGTCGCGAAGGTCTGCGACACCGGCAGGAACAGCTCCGAGATATTCGGCGCACGCACCGCCTGGGCCACCGAGCTGCGCAGACCGAACGAATCGTTGATGTCCCAACGCAGGCCGACGTTCCACGCGTCCGTGCCACCGGCCGTCGAGTAATCGGAGTACCGATAGGCTCCGTTCACCGTCAGGTTCTGGACGAAGGGCAGGTCTTTCAGGAGGGGCAGGTAGACTTCGGTGAAGACCTCCTTGACCTCGAACGCCCCCTTCAGCGCCACGGCCTCACCCAGCCACGAGACATCGTAGCCGACAGTGGCCGCCTGCTGTTCCAGCATCGACGGAATAGAGCGGGCTTCTTCCTTCCGGTACTCGGCGCCGAGCACGAACGAAATCGGACCGCCCGGCAGTTCGAAGAAGTCAGCCGTGTTCCCGCTGATGAAGCCGTTGACCACGAACTGTTCGACCGAGTTCAGGGAGGTGGAGTCCGCCAGGATCCAGTCCAGGGCGGCCCGCGACCCGACACCTTCGCCGAAAATGTTCAGCGGCTGACAGCCGGAGTTGGCGCCCGGGGTGAAGGTGGAGCCCCAGGTGGTGTCGTCGAACGGCGAACTGCCGAAGCCGGGATAGTTGCCGATCGGGATCGCCGTCGGATCGAGGTTGGACCGGCAGACCACGTTGCCGTTCGGCGTTCCGGTCAGGAACTCACCTTGGTCCACCGCATCGATCGCGGCGTAGAAGCGCTCGTTGATCCGGTTGTTGCCCTCGGTGTTCCGCTCGTCAGTGCGGCCATAGTTCAGCGAGACTTCATAGGAGAGGTTGTCCGTGAAATCGCCCCGCAGCCCGACGACGCCGCGATAGGTGTCCCGCTCGACGTCACGCGTGATGAAGCCAAGGTCGAAATTATCGCGAGCCACCAGGACGCCGCCCAGAGCATTGGCGATGCCGCCAGGGCCGGTCGCGGCGTCGTAGATGGTCTGCGGGATGTACGGGTTATCGATCGGCACGAACAACGCGTAGTCGAACGATGGTTGCGACTGGAACTGGGTCCGGGTGTTCACATATTTGAACTCCCCGAAGAAGGTGGCCCTCGGTGTCAGATCGACCCGGAAGGTCGCGTTCAGCGAGGCCCGTTCGAGTTCCGGCACCAGATCCGTGCCGAAGGCCGCCAGTTGGGTGCCGTCTCCGCCGATCATGACGAAGCCTTCGGAATAGATCCCGTCCTGGAACGGCGTGCCGTCGCCATTGAAGTCGACGCCGGAGAGCGAGCCCGGATCACCGAACAGCGAGCCGAAGTTCAGGTCCGTGTAGACCGAACCGCCCGGAGAGGTGTCGATATAGCGGGCGTTCCGGAAGAACCCCTGCTGATACTCGCCCGGCAGGCCGTAGTTCGGATTGCCCGTGAGCGTCTCGCGCCCCGCCAGGCTCGAATACTCCCGATCCTCGCGACCGACTCGCCCGGTCTTCGAGAACTCGCCGCCCAGCGTGAAGTTCGCCTGGCCGTCCAGGATGTTTTTGCCGGCCACGAAGCTGATGAAGTTGTTGTCGCCGCCGCCGCTGTCTGACCAGCCGGTCTGGGCGCGCATATCGAAGCCGTCGTAGTCATCGCGCAGCACGAAGTTGACCACGCCCGAGACACCGTCCGCGCCGTAGATGGCCGAGGTGCCGCCCGTGAGGACGTCCACGCGCTGGATCAGGGCGACCGGAATGGTGTTGATATCCACCGACTGGCTGCCCGGCTGGCTCGCCACGTGGCGGCGGCCGTTGACCAGCACCAGCGTCCGCTGACTTCCCAGATTGCGCAGGTTCAGCAGGTTCAGACCCACCGAACCGCGATCCCCGGCGTTGGAGTTGTCCTGCAGCGTCGTCGAACTGACGAGCGCGGGCTGGTCGGTCAGGAAGTCGGTGACATTGGTGACGCCAGCGTTGCGGATCGCTTCACCGCTCACGGACGAAACCGGCGCGGATCCCTCGTAGTCAGGAACACGGATACGCGTACCGGTAACCACGACTTCCCCCAGGGTAGCGGCCTCTTCGTCCGGATCCTGAGGAGCGGTGGTCTGAGCGTCCTGCGCGAGTACAGGACCAACAAACAGGAAGGCCGCGGCGAAACCACCGGCCAACACTGTGGACTGTCGCAAACGACGACGATGGGACATCAAGTTTTCCTCATTCAAGATTTCAAAAAGTCATTAACTCCGACCTTATCCCCCCGTACTTTTTGCCTCATTTTTATCTTGATCCAGCCATTTGTAGGGGAAATTTGGGCGACACTTTGCCTCACCTTTGCAGTACGCGAACACGGAAGACGCAAAACTGTTGCATCGCATTTTCGCGGTCGTGGAAGGTTGGCGGGAAGTGTGTCGCGGGAGCCGCGCTTTTCGCCTTGTCCCGACGAGCGCGCGTCTTTAGACGGGCCGCTTAACCGACAACCCGACCGAACCGCGCCGGCGAAAGCCTGTGCCGGGTTCGCGCGCGCAAGGAGCCTCCCCCGCCCGTGTCCGCCTCCGACGTCAGCCATGAAGAACGCGACGCCGCTGTGCGCGCGGCCCTGGCGGCGCAGGGGGACAATGGCGTCACGCCCCGGCACACCCTGTTCTACTTCTATGGGGACGGGGACCATGACGACCTGAATGAGGTCGCGCGGCGGGCGGGCTTCGTGACGCGGGGGCAGGACGACATGACCGTCCTGGAAACGACGATCCCGGTCGACGAGGCCGCGTTCGCGCCCGTTTCCGCCATGATGCAATCCTGGGCCGCGGCCTTCCAGCTCGACTACGACGGCTGGGAGTGCGCGGTCGTGACCCACTGAACTCCCCCAAGAAGAAGAGCCTCAGGCCATGCCCAAGCGCACAGACATCAAGTCCATCCTGATCATTGGGGCAGGCCCAATTGTCATCGGTCAGGCGTGCGAGTTCGACTACTCCGGCGTTCAGGCGTGCAAGGCGCTGAAGGCCGAGGGATATAGGGTCATCCTGGTCAACTCAAACCCGGCCACGATCATGACCGATCCGGAGGTGGCCGACGCCACCTATATCGAGCCGATCACACCGGAGATCGTCGAGAAGATCATCGCCAAGGAGAAGCCGGACGCCCTGCTGCCGACCATGGGCGGTCAGACGGCGCTGAACACGGCGCTGGCGCTGGAAGAGTCGGGCGCCCTGAAGCGCCACGGGGTCGAGATGATCGGCGCCAAGGCCGAGGTCATCGACAAGGCCGAGGACCGTCAGAAATTCCGCGACGCCATGGACAAGCTGGGTCTGGAAAGCCCCCGCTCCAAGGCCGCTCACTCGATGGAAGAGGCGCTGGAGGGTCTGGAGTTCGTCGGCCTGCCCGCCGTGATTCGTCCGTCCTTCACCCTGGCCGGCACCGGCGGCGGCATCGCCTTCAACCGCGAGGAGTTCGAGGAGATCGTCCTGCGCGGCCTCGACCTGTCGCCGACCACCGAAGTGCTGATCGAAGAGTCGGTGCTGGGCTGGAAGGAGTACGAGATGGAGGTCGTCCGCGACACGGCGGACAACTGCATCATCATCTGCTCCATCGAGAACGTGGACCCGATGGGCGTGCACACGGGTGACTCGATCACCGTGGCCCCCGCCCTGACGCTGACGGACAAAGAGTACCAGCGCATGCGCACGGGCTCGATCAACGTCCTGCGCGAGATCGGCGTCGAGACCGGCGGGTCGAACGTGCAGTGGGCGATCAATCCGAAGGACGGCCGCATGGTCGTCATCGAGATGAACCCCCGCGTGTCGCGCTCGTCGGCGCTGGCGTCGAAGGCCACCGGCTTCCCCATCGCCAAGGTCGCCGCCCGTCTGGCCGTCGGCTACACCTTGGACGAACTGCAGAACGACATCACCCAGGTCACGCCCGCCTCGTTCGAGCCGAGCATCGACTATGTCGTCACCAAGATCCCGCGCTTCGCCTTCGAGAAATATCCGGGCTCCGAGCCCCTGCTGGGCACCTCGATGAAGTCGGTCGGCGAGGTCATGGCCATCGGTCGGACCTTCCAGGAATCGATGCAGAAGGCCCTGCGCGGCCTCGAGACCGGCCTGAACGGCTTCAACGAGGTCGAGATCGAAGGCGTGTCCGGCGCCGAGGACGACGCCTCGGCCCGCGCCGCCGTCATCCGCGCCCTGGGTGTGCCGACCCCGGACCGCATCCGCGTCATCGCCCAGGCCTTCCGCCACGGCCTGACCGTGGAAGAGGTCAACGCCGCCTGCGCCTACGAGCCGTGGTTCCTGCGCCAGATCGCCGACATCGTCCGCACCGAGGGCCATGTCGTCGTGCAGGGCCTGCCGACCACCGCCAGCGACTTCCGCAAGCTGAAAGCCAAGGGCTTCTCGGACGCCCGTCTGGGCCAACTGACCGGCAAGACCGAGGCCGAGGTCCGCAAGGCCCGCCGCGCCCTTGAAGTCCGCCCGGTGTTCAAGCGCATCGACACCTGCGCCGCCGAGTTCGCCAGCGCCACCGCCTATATGTACTCGACCTACGAGACCGGCGCGCTCGGTCAGGTTCCGCAGAACGAGGCCGATCCCTCGGACCGCAAGAAGGCGATCATTCTGGGCGGCGGGCCGAACCGCATCGGGCAGGGTATCGAGTTCGATTACTGCTGCTGCCACGCGGCCTTCGCCTTCGACGACATCGGCGTCGAGAGCATCATGGTCAACTGCAACCCCGAGACGGTTTCGACCGACTATGACACCTCGGACCGCCTGTATTTCGAGCCGCTGACGGCCGAGGACGTGCTGGAGCTGATCGACGTCGAGCGCTCGAAGGGCGAGCTGATCGGCGTGGTCGTGCAGTTCGGAGGCCAGACGCCGCTGAAGCTGGCCCATGCGCTGCAGGAGGACGGCGTGCCGATCCTGGGCACCACGGTCGACTCGATCGACCTGGCCGAGGACCGCGAGCGCTTCCAGCAGATGCTGAACGACATCGGTCTGAAGCAGCCGCCGAACGGTCTGGCCCGCAGCGCCGAGGAAGCCGCGCAGAAGGCGGAAGAGGTCGGCTACCCGGTCGTCCTGCGCCCCTCCTATGTGCTGGGCGGCCGCGGCATGCAGATCGTCCACGACCGCGAGCAGCTGGACCGCTACGTCCACGAGGCCATGCTGGTTTCGGGCGACGATCCCGTGCTGATCGACCACTATCTGAACCGCGCCACCGAGGTGGACGTGGACGCCCTGTGCGATGACGAGACCGTCTTCGTGGCCGGCGTGCTGGAGCATATCGAGGAAGCCGGCGTCCACTCGGGCGACAGCGCCTGTTCGATGCCGCCGTGGTCGCTGCGTCCCGAGACGGTCGCCGAGCTGAAGCGCCAGACCGAGGCCATGGCCCGGGCGCTGAAGGTGCGCGGCCTGATGAACGTGCAGTTCGCGATTGAAGAGCCGCACAGCGAGAACCCGCGCATCTTCGTGCTGGAAGTGAACCCGCGCGCCTCGCGCACGGCGCCCTTCGTCGCCAAGACCATCGGCCAGCCCATCGCCGCCATCGCCGCCAAGGTCATGGCCGGCGTGCCGCTGAAGTCCTTCGGCCTGACCGACAAGCCCTATGACCATATCGCGGTGAAGGAGGCGGTCTTCCCGTTCGCCCGCTTCGCCGGGGTGGACATCATCCTGGGGCCGGAAATGCGCTCGACCGGCGAGGTCATGGGTCTGGACTGGAAGCGTGAGGGCGAGGCCGACATGGCCCCCGCCTTCGCCCGCGCCTTCGCCAAGTCGCAACTGGGCGGCGGCACCACCCTGCCGACCAGCGGCTGCGCCTTCATCTCGGTGAAGGATGAGGACAAGCCCTTCATCCTCGAGGCCGCCAGGACCCTGCTGGCCGAGGGCTTCACCCTGATCGCCACCGAAGGCACCCACTCCTATCTGGTCGAACAGGGCCTTGAAGTGGGCCATGTGAAGAAGGTGCTGGAAGGCCGTCCGCACATCGTCGACGCGATGAAGAACGGCGAGGTCCAGCTGGTCTTCAACACCACCTCGGGCAAGCAGTCGCTGCAGGACAGCTTCAGCCTGCGTCGCACCGCCCTGATGGGCAAGATCCCCTACTACACCACCGCCGCGGGGGCCCTGGCCGCCGCCCAGGCCATCGGGGCGATCAAGGCGGGCGAGCTCGACGTTCGTCCGATCCAGAACTACGGCTGATGAGGAACGCCGGTCGCATCGTTCTGGCGACCGGCGGCTCCCTCGGGGACCTGCACCCTTTCATCGCCCTGGGCCGGGCGCTTCAGGCGCGCGGGCATGAGGTCGGCATCGCCACGGCGGTCGACTATCGCGACAAGATCAAAGCGGCGGGGCTGGGCTTCCATGAGGTCGGGCCGAGCCTCGTCGACCTGCTTAACGACACCGGCATGGGCGTGGCCGCCCTGACCGAGGCCATCGCCAGGTCCGACCGCTTCCTGTTCGGCGACATCCTGTTGCCCTATGCCGGAGCGGCGGCCCGCGAGCTGATCGCGGCGACCGAGGGGGCCGCCGCCGTGGTGGGGTCGACCCTCGCCATCGGAGCGCAGATGGCCGCCGAGGTTCACCGCATTCCCGGCGTGGCCGTGTCGCTGCAGCCGACCATGGTCTTCTCCCGATACGACCCGCCCTTCCTGCCCGCCGCGCCGTGGCTGAAGCCCGCGACGGGGGGTCCGCAGCTGTGGCTGAACGACCTGACCCGGGCGCTGGGGCGGATGAGCACGGCGCGCTGGACCGGGCCGATGAACGGCATCCGCGCCTCGCTGGGCCTGCCGCCGACGACGGAGAACATCATCTTCGACGCGGGCCGGTCGGCGGACCTGTCGCTGGGTCTCTATTCCTCCCTGCTGAGCCCGCGCCAGCCGGACAGCGCGCCGAATTTCCACGTCGTCGGCTATGCGGCGTATGACAGCGAGACCGGGGCTGCGCCCGCCCTGTCGCCCGCGTTGGAGGCCTTCCTGAGCGAAGGACCGCCGCCGCTGGTCTTCACCCTCGGCAGCGCGGCGGTGCACATCCCGGGCGACTTCTATGTCGAGAGCCTGAAGGCCGCGCGGTTGCTGGGGCGCCGGGCGGTGCTGCTGGTCGGGGCCGACGGGGACTGAGCCTAGGGGCGGGCGATCCGGACGTCCACGTGGCCGCCTATACCCCCTTCTCCCTGCTGTTCCCGCGCGCGGAAATGGTGGTGCATCAGGGCGGCGTCGGCACGGTGCATCAGGCCCTGCGCGGCGGCCGGCCCCAACTGGTCGTGCCGCATCTGGGGGACCAGTACGACAACGCCGTCCGCGTGGCCCGGATGGGCTGCGGGGCGACGCTGGCGCGGGGGCGGTACCGAGCAGAGACGGTGGCCGGGGTTCTGGCCGGGTTGCTGGATGATCCGGTGACGGCGGTGCGCGCGGCGGAGGCGGCCGGGGTCGTCGGAGCCGAGGATGGGGCGGGCGTGGCGGCGGGGCTGATCAGCGAGTTGGTGGGATGAGCGAGCTGAGCCTGATCGACCGGCTGCTGATCGTGCTAGCGGTGCTGGAGCTGGCTGCGTTCGGCCTGTTCTGGTTCGACAAGGTGCAGGCGCGGAACGGAGACTGGCGGATACGCGAGCGAAGCCTGCTGATCATGGCCCTGTTCGGCGGGATCGGCGCATGGTTCGCCCAGCACCTGCTGCGCCACAAGACGCGCAAGGAGCCGTTCCGGACGCTGCTGGGCGTGGCGGTGGGGGTGCATCTGGTTGGGGTGGCGGTTGGGGTTTGGTGGGTGGTGTCTGCTTGAAACTGCGCCTCCCTTCCCCTCGAGGGGGAGGGCTCAGGTGAGTTCCCGACGATTTGGGCTAGTCCGGCGCGCGAGTTCGACCACGACATCAGTGCAAATTCGCGCACCCCGCCCAACCCCGTGCGTCCAGTAATGACGTATCGCGGGTTTATGGTGACCGCATGCCACACCATCGCCTCCGCAAATATCGCGGCCCGGGGACCTGGGGACAGGTGCGCGAGGCCTATATCGCCGGAGAATCCGGGCCGTCCTGCGCGCGACGGTTCGACGTCGGGTTGGCCAATCTGCGGCGTCGGGCGCGGGCGGAGGGCTGGACCCGCGCCGCCGTCGCCGCCCGGATCGACCTGAAGCCGTTGAGAGGCGGCGCCGATGCTCCGGCGCCCGCGATCCTAGCGCTGTCGCTGGACGACGAACTCGACCTGGACGCCGTTCACCCGCGCGAGGCCATGTTCCGGGCCGTGCGCCGGGCGTCCTCCCTGCTGGCGGCGGGTCAGACGGCGGAAGCGGCGACGCTGCTTCGCGCGGCGGCGGCGCTGGATCGGATGTCCTGGGCGGCGATGGATTAGGGGCAGGCCGGGATGGCCGGGTTTTTGGTATGCTGGAAAGCGGACGCTAGCCTTCGCTGCTCAAGATTGCCTCGTCTTCGGCCGCACGCATATTAGCTCCAAGCACCGCCATGCCCTTTGACGCTGCTTCCTGTACGGCCACCACATCGGCATGCAGCTGCGCCAGCGGGAACCTCCCTCCGAAAAGCTGCACCTCGTCAATCTCCGCATCATAGACGATCGCGCTGCCCTCTACGGCCAAGGCGTGCATCTCGGGCGACTCTTTGTAATCCGCATGGACCACGAGCTCGAACCCCAAGAAGGGTCGGGGGTCGGCGGCGGTCCAGTCGTCCAGTCGCTCATCCATATGCTCGATGTGGTTCCGTAGAGCGCGGTTGCTCAGGCCGTGACGCTCAGGGAGACCGGTCAGATTACGGAGACGCTCCGCTCTCAGCCTACCCATCTCCCCGGAGCTACCCTGTGGCCAGAAAACCTTAGAGACATTCGCCGCAGCCTGAAGCGCGACGCGTATCGCTCGAAAGACTGACCTGTTCTCTCTGCGCTCGACCTCGGGTGGCACGTGTTCGCGAACGGCCGCTAGCTCCCGGATCTCTTCAATCGCGCCCAAAGCATTCGCGCTTTCGGTGATTGCGAAAAGAAGAAAGATTTCGTCGCGGCTAACGCGCGTAATCATCATCTCGGCACCTTTCGACCGCGTACTGATGAGACCGTCAATGGCTCTGCCCGGAACGGTGAACTGCGGTCTCGTCGGCGTCAAAGCGAGTGTCTGCAACGGGTCGAAAGCAGCCATTGGCCAAAGAACAAGACTAGACCCGGTCACTCCTCCCGCCACACCCCCATCTGCTGGATTGCCCCCTCCACCAGCCCCGCCAGCACGGCCTCGTCCGCCAGGGACGGGTGCCAGTCGCAGCCGGCCAGATCGAGGCCGCCCATGTAAACCGGGGTGGCCAGTCCGGGGGTCTCGGCGTTGAGCAGGCCGGCCACCGTGGCGACCTCGGCATGGAAGGCGTCCGAGCCCATCAGGATGAAGCGGGCCTGAGGCTGGGCCTGATGCAGTTCGCCGACGAAGGCGACATAGCGGTCGCGCCAGGCGGCGCGCAGGGCGGCCTCGTCGGACCAGGCCTCGTCCGGATACAGCAGGGTCGAGAAATCGTTGGTGCCCAGATTGATGACGATGACCTGGGGCGTCCAGCGCGGGTCGGCCTCGGCGAGGCGGACCACGTCGTCGGGCTTCAGGCGCGGATAGACCGTCGGCAGGTTCAGGTCGCGCACCCCGCCGTCGTAGTTGCGCACCATGCCGAAGCCCGACCAGGCGTTGACCCGGTAATCGGCGTCGAAGCGACGGGCGGTGACGGGGCCGAAGGCCTGCTGGGTGTCGGTCCGGTCGTGGACCTCCTGCGTCGTGCAGGTCCGGGTGGTCGAGGTGTTGCCATAGCCGACCGTCCAGGAGTCGCCGATGAACTCGATCTGGCGGACGCGGGGACGGGGCGGCAGGGGTGTGGCACCCCCGGCCGGGAAGAAGCCGATGAAGCGGCCGCCGCCGACCTGGCTCTCGGTCAGCTTCTCCAGCCGGACGACATGCTCGCCGGGGGACAGGCCGTCGATGACCACGTCCACTGAACCGGCGGCGCGGAAGACCTGACGCTCCTGTCCATCGACCAGAAGCCGCATGAACTCGGTGTCGGTTTCGAAGCGGACGCGGACGGCGGGGCCGGTGAAGCGGCCCTCGAAATAGACGCCCGGCCAGCCGAAGCTGAGGCCGCCGTCGGGCTCGGCGATGACCCGCCCGCCGATGTTCAGCGGCAGGGGGTCAGCGGTCTGGGCTGAGGCGCCGCCCGCGACGGCGAGCAGCAGGGCGGTGAGGCTGAGGAGGTTACGCATAGGGATCAGATGCCGGCGCCCGGTTCCGGGTCTGTGTCGGCGTCGCGGCCCTCGACGATGCGGGCGGCGGCGAGGTCGGCGGTGACGTTGCCGATGGTGCGGAAGATGTCGGGGATGACCTCCACCGCCAGCAGCAGGGGCAGGACCTGCACCGGCACGCCCATGGCCAGACAGATGGGGGCGATGGAGACGAAGAAGCTGACCTGACCGGGCAGGCCCACGGTGCCGACCGAGACCGCCAGCGCGGTCAGGCCGCCGACGATCCACAGGGCCGGGCCCAGATGGATGCCGTGCAGGTGGGCGACGTAGATGACCACGGCCAGATTGGCGACCGGGCTGGTGATGCGGAACACCGCCACCGCCAGCGGAAGGACAAGGCCCGCCGTCGCCGTGGAGACGCCCAGCGCATTGCGCGCCTGCTCGACCATGGCCGGAAGGCTGGCCAGCGAGGACTGGGTGGAGAAGGCCACCACCTGGGCCGGGACCACGCCGCGCGCGAACCGGGCCAGACCGATCCGCCCGAACGGCACAACGACGGCGTAGATCAGCAGGATCAGGCCGACCTGGGCCAGCACCACGAGGGCGACGTAGTGGCCGAGCACGCCCAGGGCTCCGAGCCCCGCGTTCAGGCCCACGCCCATCGACAGGCTGAACACCCCGATGGGGGCGGCCAGCAGGACCCAGTGAACGATGACGATCATCGTCTCGGACAGGGCCTCGAAGAAGGTCACCAGCGGCGCCCGCAGCCGGGCCTCCAGCCGGGTGGTGGCGAATCCAAACGCAATGGCGAAGACCACGATGCCGAGGATGGCGTCCTCCGCCGCGGCGCGCACGGCGTTGGGCGGGGCCAGGCTGGTGAGGAATGCGGGCAGGCCGCCGCCGTGGGCGTTGTTGATCACCGTCGAGGCGTCCGGCGCGCTGGCCAGCAGGGTGCGCGCCCCCTCCGGGCTGACCGGCCACAGCATGTGCAGCCCCTCCGAGGCGAGGAAGGCGTAGGTCACCGCCCCCAGCAGCAGCAGGCCGAAGACCAGCAGCGCCTTCAGCGCCAGCCGCCCGGTCGCCGCCGCATCCGCGATGGAGGCCACGCCCGTGACCAGCAGGCCGAAGACCAGCGGGATGATCGTCATCTTCAGGGCGTTGAGCCACAGGGTACCGATGGAGCCGATGACGGCCGCCGTCCCCTCCCCGCCCGGCAGGCCCCAGGTCTGCGCCGCCGCCCCCGCGAACAGGCCCGCCAGCAGGGCGACCATCACCCACAGGCTCAGGGATTTCAGTGCGGAGCGGAGTCGGGAGACGGCCATCGGACGAAGCTATGCGGGCTTTTCGCCGGACGCCATCGTCTTGTTCGCCCCCTCTGGACGTCCCTTGGGGAAAGCGGCCACAGTCGGTCCGTTAAGGGGAGCCACGCGCATGATCATCGTCCATCACCTGAACGACTCGCGGTCGCAGCGCGTGCTGTGGCTGCTGGAGGAGCTGGGCGTCGAGTATGAGGTCAAGCGCTACGAGCGGAACGCCAAGACCCGGCTGGCCCCGCCCGAGCTGCGCGCCATCCATCCGCTGGGCAAGTCGCCGGTGATCCAGCATGGCGACATCGTCGTGGCCGAGACGGGGGCCATCGTCGAATATCTGCTGGAGACCTTCGCCGATCCGGGGCTGAAGCCGCCCGCCGGAACGCCCGAGGCGCGGCGCTGGACCTACTGGCTGCACTATGCCGAGGGGTCGGCGATGACGCCCCTGCTGCTGAAGCTGATCTTCGGCGTCGTCCCGCAGCGCTCGCCGCTGCTGATCCGCCCGATCGCCAAGGGCATTTCGAAGAAGGTCGGGGCCGCCCTGATCGATCCGCAGATCGCCAACCACCTGGCCTATTGGGAAGCCGAGCTGGGCAAGTCCGAATGGTTCGCCGGCGAGCGCTTCACCGCCGCCGACATCATGATGAGCTTCCCGCTGGAGGCCGCCGGGTCGCGCGCGCCCTACGGGTCGAACATGCCCAAGACCAAGGCCTTCCTTGAGCGCATCCACGCCCGCCCGGCCTATCAGCGGGCGCTGGAGCGCGGCGGACCCTATGCCTACGCCTGAGTCGTAGCACCGGGGACACAGGCCCGTGAGGACCGCGAAAGGGCGGAAACCCGTACCGGGCGGCGGCGTTAACACTTCATGCGCCTGAAGACCGTCCAGATCGTCGCCGCCCTCGTCGCGGCCCTCGCCTTCGTGCTGGCCTTCATCGCCGCGGGCATATTGCTGGTGTCTGGCCTGTTCATGGCGCTGGGTCTGGCGGCGGTCGCCTGGCTGGCCTGGAGCTTGATCCGTCAGGTGCAAATCCGGGGTCGCAAGCCTGCTACGCTGACGCGCCCTTGAACCTTTCGGCTTAAAGCCCTACCCTCTTGGGCCGGTCGCGTGCGCCCAGCGACCTCTGTGCCGAGTAGTCTCTGTAGTCCGGGCGAAGCAAGAAACTCACGACATATGGAAAAAGTGCCGATGACGGCCGAGGGCTACCGTGTCCTCGACGATCAGCTCAAGCAATTGAAGTCGGTCGAAAGGCCGAGCGTCATCGCGGCCATTTCGGAGGCCCGCGAACACGGCGACCTGTCCGAAAACGCCGAGTATCACGCGGCCAAGGAACGTCAGGGCTGGATCGAAGGCTCCATCGCCGAGATCGAGGACAAGCTGTCCCGCGCCCAGGTGATCGACGTCTCCAAGCTGTCGGGCTCGCAGGTGAAGTTCGGCGCCACGGTCACTGTGGTCGACGAGGACACCGAGGAAGAGGGTCGCTACCAGATCGTCGGCGAGCACGAAGCCGACGTGAAGGCGGGCAAGATCTCCATCGCCTCGCCGATCGCCCGCGCCATGATCTCGAAAGAGGTCGGCGACGTGGTCGAGGTCAACACGCCCGGCGGCGTGAAGGCCTATGAGATCCTCAAGGTCGAGTGGAAATAGTCTGATGACCGCCGACGGGACGCGCTCGCCTCTGGTGTCGCATGTTTCCGTCGGCGTCTCTGACATCCCTCGCTCCGGTGTCTTCTATGACGCCGTGATGGCCGTGCTGGGCGCGCGCCGCGTGATGGAACACGCCGGTGGCATCGGCTACGGACGCACCTTTCCCGAATTCTGGGCTTCAAAGCCGCATGACGGCGCTCCCGCCGGGACCGGCAACGGCGTGCACATCTGCTTCGCCGCCGACGCTCCTGAAACCGTTGACGCCTTCCATGCTGCCGGACTGGCGGCGGGCGGCAGTGACGACGGCGCCCCCGGTCGCCGCCCAGAATACGCCCCCGGCTATTACGCCGCCTTCCTGCGCGACCCCGACGGCAACAAGGTCGAGGCGCTGTGCTGGATCGCGCCGCCTCAGAGCGCGTGACCGAGCCCCTTCGCATTCAGGTCGTTTCCGACGGCCGCATCGGCATGGAGAACCAGGCCCTCGGTCTGGCCGAAGCCCTCCAGCGCCTGACGCCGTCCGAGGTCACGGTCAGCCGCGTGAAGTGGCGCAAGCTGTTCGACAAACTGCCCTCGGCGCTGAAGGCTCAGTGGATGCTGGACCCGGCGTCGGACGATCCCTTCCCGAAGCCCGGCGAGGGCTGGCCAGATGTGTGGATCGCCACCGGCCGCGCCACCCTGCCCCTGTCGCTGATGGCCAGGCGCCGCTCGGGCGGGAAGACCTTCGTCGTCCAGACCCAGGACCCGCGCTGGCGGACCGGCGACTATGATCTGGTGGTCGCCCCGAAGCACGACGGGATCGAGGGGCCGAACGTCCTGTCGATCACCGGATCGCCACATCGGATTTCCGCGCAGCGGCTGGCCGAGGGCGCGGCGGCTTTCGCCGAGCGGCTGGCGCCCCTGCCCCACCCGCGCGTGGCGGTGCTGATCGGCGGCAAATCCCGAGCCCATGACCTGCCTGAGGCTCACGCAGCTGAGTTGGCTGATCGGATCGCGGCGGCGGTGACGGCGGCGGGCGGATCGCTGATGCTGACCTTCTCGCGCCGGACGCCCGAGGCGGCGAAGGTGGCGATGACGGCGCGGCTGTCGCACCTGCCGGGCCTGATCTGGGACGGCGAAGGGCCGAACCCCTATTTCGCCTTCCTGCACGACGCCGACCACATCCTGGTCACCGAGGACAGCGCCAACATGGCCGCGGAAGCCGCCTCGACCGGCAAGCCTGTGCACATCCTGCCGATGGTCGCGACCAAGCCGGCGGACAAGTTCGCCCGCCTGCACGCCGACCTGCGCGAGCGGGGCGCTGCGCGGCCGTTCGAGGGGACGCTGGACAGCTGGAGCTATGAGCCGCTGGCCGAGACGGACCGGGCGGCGCGGGTCATCCTGCAGAAGCTGGGGCGTTAGTCCCCGCCACCGCCGCCCCCGTCAGACCCGCTGTCGCCGCCGTCGACGTGGGCGTCGCCGCCACCGTCCGAGCCGTCCTTCTTTTTCGCATTGGCGGCGTTGGACGCGCCCATCAGGGCGACGCCGATGCCCGAGCCTATAGCGATGCCGATGGGTAGCCAGACGGCGATGTTGTCCATGGCCACGCCGATGGCCGTGCCCATGCTGACGCCCAGACCGATGCCGATCGGCAGGAAGGCTGCTGGATTGGTCTTCTTCATCCCCGACTCCCGTGACTGCGGCGTCAGCCTACCATCGCAGAATCTGAAATCAGCGCCTAAATAGGCGCCATGAGCACTCTTCGTACTGTCCGCGTCGCCATCATCGGTTCCGGCCCCGCCGGCTGGACCGCCGCCATCTATGCGGCGCGCGCCCTGCTGAACCCGGTCGTCATCGCGGGGCTTCAGCCCGGCGGCCAGTTGACCATCACCACCGATGTCGAGAACTATCCCGGCTTCGCGGATGTGATCCAGGGCCCGTGGCTGATGGAGCAGATGCAGAAGCAGGCCGAGCACGTCGGCACCGAGGTCATCCACGACATCGTGGTCAAGGCCGACCTGTCGAAGCGGCCCTTCCATCTGACGCTGGATTCGGGCGCCGAGATGCTGGCCGAGACGGTGATCATCTCGACCGGCGCCCAGGCCAAGTGGCTGGGTCTGGAGAGCGAGGCCAAATATCAGGGCTTCGGCGTTTCGGCCTGCGCGACCTGCGACGGCTTCTTCTATCGAGAGAAGGACGTGATCGTGGTCGGCGGCGGCAACACCGCCGTGGAAGAGGCGCTGTTCCTGACCAATTTCGCCCGCAAGGTCACCGTCGTGCACCGCCGCGACGAGTTCCGCGCCGAGAAGATCCTGCAGGACCGCCTGTTCGCCCACCCCAAGGTCGAGGTGGTGTGGAACAACGCCATCGATGAAATCCTGGGCGAGACCAACAGCTTCGGCGGCGTGAACGTCACCGGCGCGCGCCTGAAGAATGTCGAGACGGGCGAGACCCGCGACCTGACCGCCGACGGCGTCTTCATCGCCATCGGCCACGCTCCCTCGTCGGAGCTGTTCGCCGGTCAGCTGGAGACCAAACAGGGCGGCTATCTGGTCGTGAAACCCGGCACCGCCGCCACCGCTATCGAGGGCGTCTGGGCCGCCGGCGACGTGACCGATGACATCTACCGTCAGGCCGTCACCGCTGCGGGCATGGGCTGTATGGCGGCGCTGGAAGCGGTCCGCTTCCTCGCCGAAGAAGACCACGCCAAGGCCCACCACCCGATCTCGCACAAGGAAGCGGAGAAGATCGGGGTCTGGTGATTTCGAGAGATTAGGGAATAGGGATTGGGGATTAGGTGATGGATCAGCGGCCCCTGCCCTCTAATCCCTAATCCCCAGGCTCAGCCAAACAACTGCAGCCCCGGCGGGGCGTATTCGATGGGCTGGCCCGTGCGGCGGCGCAGGGCGTAGTCGACCGCCGTCTGGACGGCGCGCTCATCGGCGGGCTTGGACAGCACGCCGATGGTGCCCGCCACGCCGTTGCGCACCATGCCGGGGTTGGCGGTCATGAACAGGACGGAGACGCCCAGCTCCTGCCCCAGTTCCCGGCCCAGATCGACGCCGGTGGCGCCGTCGGACAGGTGGATGTCCACCAACGCCAGATCAACTTCCGTTTCACGCACGAGATTGCGCGCCGTCCGGGCGTCCGCGGCGGTGCCCACGACTTCATGGCCGAGGTCCTCCAGCACGTAGCGGAGTTCCATGGCGACGAGAGCTTCGTCTTCAATGATGAGGATACGGGCAGTCATGGGAGGCGCGGGGAGCGGGGTCTTTCAATCAGGCGTACATGTGAGGGACATGTACCGGGTGAACGCATAATCGGACTGCAGGTTTCGCGCCAATGTCTGTTACCGAACACCGAGCGCCGCCCGGCGTCTAGACAGGGCGGTGGCGGGGAGATCCGCGACGACCCGCAAACCATCTTTGTCCCATTTTCGTTCCAGCCGTCCGCCCAACTGTCCCTCGACGGACAGGGTGGCGAGCGATGAACCGAAGCCGGTGTGCTCAGGGGGACCGGCGATGGCCGGACCGCCCTGCTCCCTCCACGTCAGGATAAAGCGCGCGCCCTCGTTGCGGGTCTCAAGATCGACATAGCCGCCCTCGGCCGACAGGGCGCCGTATTTGGCGGCGTTGGTGGCCAGTTCGTGGAACAGCAGGGCCACCGAAGTCGCCGCCTGATCGTCGAAACTGGCGTCGTCGCCGGTGAGACGCACGCGATGCGCCCCGTCCGGCCCGGCGTAGGCCCTGAACAGGTCGGCGAGGAAGGCGTGCAGTGTCATGCTGCCCACCGTCGGACGCGAGGTCTCGGTGTGGGGCCGCACGAACTCATGGGCGCGGGCCAGGGCGTTGATCCGCGTCCGCACCGAGGCGGCGAAGCCCTTGGCTTCCGGAAACTGGCGCGCCGACAGGGCGATCAGGGCCGAGACCACGGCGAAGATGTTCTTGATGCGGTGGCTGAGCTCCTGGCTGAGCAGTTCCTTGGACTGCTCCATCCGCTTCAGGTCGTCGATGTCGGTGCAGGTCCCAAACCAGCGGGTGATCTCGCCCGCCTCGTTGCGGATCGGCATGGCCCGGCCCAGCGTCCAGCGATAGACTCCCGAGCGGTGCCGCAGTCGGTATTCGATCTCATAGGGCTCGCCCGTCGCCAGCGAGTGGCGCCAGCGCGACCAGGCCCGCGCCTGGTCTTCGGGGTGGAACATGTCGTTCCAGCCCTCGCCGTCCGTCGACCCCAGCGGGACGCCGGTGAACTCGTACCAACGGGCGTTGTAGTAGTCGTGGAAGCCGTCCGGCAGGGTCGACCAGACCATCTGCGGCATGGAGTCGGCGATGGCGTCGAACTTGGCCTCGCTCTCGGCCAGCTGGTCGTCCGCCCGTTCCCGGCCAGAGCGGGCGCGGCGCAGCTCCATCAGAGTCACGACCTGATGGGCCATAACGCCCAGCGCGTGGGCTTGAAGCTCCGTGAGGCCCTCGGGCCGGGGCTTGCTGTCGATCACGCAGAGCGAGCCCAGCGGCTGCCCTTCCGGACTGACCAGAGGGGCGCCGGCGTAGAAGCGGATGAAGGGCGCGCCGGTGACCAAGGCGTTGTCGGCGAAACGGGGATCGAGGGTGGCGTCCGGCACCACCATAATGCCGTCGCCGCGCATGGCATGGTCGCAGAAGGAGACGTCGCGGGCGGTCTGATCGGCGTCCAGCCCGACGCGGGCCTTGAACCACTGCTCGTCCTCGGCGACCAGGCTGATCAGGGCGATGGGCGTCTCACACAGGCGAGCGGCCAGCCCGACCAGTTCGTCATAGGCGGACTCCGGCGGCGTATGCAGGACGCCGTAGGCGCGCAGGGCGGCGATGCGTTCGCGTTCCGCCGCGCTGGTCAGTCCGATCTCGGTATGGGGCACGCCTTGGCCTCAAGCGGCGCCCTGCGCCCGTGGGTCAGACTCTAATGCGAAGCGGCGCGTGACGTTGCAATACCGAAGGCGAGGATTTCACGAGCCGGGGCGACCGACTTCCTCGACCGCCATGGGCGTGACGCCCGGCGCCGGGGGCGCGGAGGCGGTCGGCGCGGGCGCGGCCGGCGTTTCGAAAGCGGCCAGACGCTGGTTGATCGCGGCGATGTCCTGGGCCGTGGCCTGACGGCGTCCGCCCAGCGAGGTGACGCCGACGACGCGGGTCTGGCCGTTGATCTCGACCGTCTGCATCGCGCTGCGGCCGTTGGCGGCGGCCAGGGCCAGGGCGGCGTCGGCCTCGGCCACCGTGGTGGTCTCGGGGATCTGGATGCGGGGCCGGGCGAAGCGGGCCTCGTCGATCAGGGGCTCACGCCCGGAATAGGTCTGACGGAAGGCCGACGGCTCGCCGTAGACGCCCTTCCAGCGATAGAAGATGTGCGCCCCGATCTGGGTCAGCTTGTTCAGCGTCGGCGCCCACCACGGGTGGACGTAGTCGGCGTGATAGTGGGTCGCCGTGCCCACACGCTGCGAGACATGGCCGGCCAGCGCCTTCTCGGCCACCTTGCGGGCGCGCTCCCACGCCCAGGCGACCGGGGCCTGGCTCAGGGCCCCGTCGCAGGTGAAGCTGAACTGGCAGCCGGTCACCCGCTCCGCGCCCTCGAAGACGACGCCGCAGACCGTGTTGGCGTAGTTCGGATCGCGCACCCGGTTCAGGATGACCTGGGCGACGGCTTCCTGCCCTTCGGTGGGCTCGAGCGCCGCCTCATAGTAGATCGCCTGGGTCAGGCAGCGCTGGGCCCGGCGGCGGTCCTCGGCGGTGGCCGGGCGGAAGTCGAAGGGCTGGGCGGCGCGCAGCAGACCCGCGGCCGCCGGGGTGGCGGCGTTCAGGCGCAGGGCGTCCAGACCAGTCTCGCCGAAGGCCAGGGTCGGCTTGCCCGCCAGCGTCAGGCTCTCCCAGCCCGGCGTCAGGCCATACAGGGCCGCCTTGCGCAGCGACGGGTCGAAGCGTTCGGCCAGCGCCACCTGCGACGGGGTCATCCGCCGCGCGATGGCCGCCAGCCCCTTGTCCGACAGGTCGCCGCCGGTCAGGCGACGCACCGCCTCGACGCGCTGGTCGATTTCAGGACGGGGGGTCGAGGACGCGGCCATGGCCACCCCGAACGCCGCCACGACGACGGGCGCGGCGGTCAGCAACCGCCGCGTCGCCTTCATCAGCGATGTCCAGGTCGTCCTGTCCAACGTCCGTCTCCAAAGCGTCCGGTCCACCGACCGGAGCAAGGGTCATGCCCCCGAAGGGCGGCGCTTTTCAGGCCGAAAAGCGCCGGTTGGTCAATCCTTATCGTCCGCCGAGGGTCGAACGCAGCATCCAGGCGAACTTCTCGTGGGCGGCCAGACGCTGGGTCAGCAGGTCGGCCGAAGCCTCGTCGCCGGCCTTGTCCGCGACCTCGAACGCCTTGCGGGCGGTGGCGATCAGGGTGTCGTGATCGGCCAGTAGTTCCTTGAGCATGGGGATGGCGTCCTTCTCCGGGTCGCCGTCCTTGATCGAGGTCAGGTTGCCGAAGCCCGAAAAGCTTTGCGGGGCCAGCACGCCCAGGGCGCGGATGCGCTCGGCGATGTCGTCCAGCGCGGTCCAGATGTCGCGGTACTGCTGTTCCAGCAGGTTGTGGAAGCTGAAAAACTCCGGCCCGCGGACGTTCCAATGGTAGCCGTGCGTCTTCAGGTAGACGGCGAAGCTGTCGGCCAGAACCTTGGTCAACTCCTCGGCGACGTCGTTGCGTTCGGTTTTGCTGAGGCCGGTATCGATGGTCACGGTCATGGGGAGGTCCTGAAAGAGAGGCTGTCGTTTGGCGACACAGTTAGGAAGCCATACCACTTCGGCCAAGCCCGCCGAACGGAAAGCTTGACCATAAGAAGGGATATAGGCGGTGACCGGGAACGCCTTTAACGGGATAGCGTTGCAGTCTAACGCGCGGACATAAGCATACGCGCAGGGGAATTTGGGGCTTGGGGGCGGACAGGTTCTTAAGACAGCTCGCGCTGGCGCAGACGGGGCGGCCTGGACAGGCCCTCCTGACCGGCCTGCTGTGTGGCGCGATCGCCCTGGCTGTGCGCGCTTCGCTGCAGTGGCTATTCGGTGAATTGACCGGCCTGAGCATCCTCATCCCCGCCGTCCTGATCGCGGCCCTGTGGGGCGGCCAGATCGCCGGCTTCGCCTCCATCGTGGTCTGCACCATCGGCGCCGTGGCGATGACCCAGTTCCTGCCCGGGGCGCAGGACAGCAACCTGCGGACCCTGTCCATCGGCGTCGGCAGCTTCATTTTCGTGGGGGTGTTCGGGACGATCCTGGGCGCCTCGCTGCGCTCGACCCTGCGAAATCTGGACGAGACGGTGCGCCGACTGCGGGCCTCGGACAGCCTGGTCGGCGAGACGACTTCCGAACTGAAGGCCATGTTCGAACAGGCCTCCGCCGGGATCGCCCGGGTGGACCTGAAGGGCAAGGTGGTCAGCGGCAACGCCCGGTTCGCTGAAATCCTGGGCCTGACGCCGGATCAGGCCATCGGCATCACCACTGGCGACGTCACCCATCCGGACGACATCGCGCCGACGCGCGAGGCGCTGGCGGCGGCGCAGGCGGGGCGTGAAGGCTCGATCGAGAAGCGTTACATCCGCCCGGATGGCTCCGTGGTCTGGGCCCTGACCAGCCTGCGTATCCTGAACTCCGCGGACCACGGGCCGATGGGCTATATCGCCGTCGTCGTCGACATCACCGCCGCCAAGGCCGCCGAGGCCGCCCTGCGCGAAAGCGAGGAGCGCTTCCGCCTGATGGCCGACACCGCGCCCTCGCCGGTGTGGATGACCAACGCCCACGCCGAGGTCGAATTCGTCAATAAGGCGCTGGTCGAATTCTATGGCCGCCCCGCCGACCGCATCCTGGGCTCGGTCTGGCGCCAGAGCCTGCATCCCGATGACTTGCCGGACGTCGAGGCCGTCATGGCGATGGCCCGGCCCGGCCATCACCCCTACGGCTTCGAGGCGCGGTTCACCCGCTACGACGACGCGTGGCGCTGGATGCGGGTGGCGGTCAATCCGCGCTTCGACGCGGACGGGACCTTCCTCGGCTATGTCGGCATGTCGTTTGACATCACCGAGACCCGCGACGCCATCCATGCGCTGGAGATGCAGGAGCGTCGCCAGAGCTTCCTGCTGGGCTTGACCGACCGACTGCGCGACCTGGCCACGCCCGACGACATCATGGCCGAGGTCGAGCGCTCGCTGGGCGCCGAACTGGGCGCCGACCGCGTCGGTTATGGCGAGGTGGACCAGGAGCGCGGCGTCGTCTCCATGAGCCGCGACTGGACCGCCGGGATGGTCAGCGCCCAGGGTCAGTTCAGCCTGAACGAGCTGGGCGCCGACCTGATCAGGGATCTGGCCGAAGGACGGCTGATCCGCATCGCCGACGTGCATGAGGACGACCGGACCCGCGACGCCTTGGGGGTGTTCGAACGGCTGGGCACCCGCGCCCTGATGCGGGCGCCGGTCATCCGGGGCGGGCGGCTGCGCGCCTTCCTGTATGCGCACAACGCCACCACCCGCGAATGGACCGACGCCGAGACCGAGCTGCTGCAGGACGTGGCGGGCCGGACATGGACGGAGATCGAGCGCGCCCGGGCCGAGGGCGCCGTGCGCGAGAGCGAGGAGCGGTTCCGCGCCATCGCCGACACCGCGCCGGTGCTGATCTGGGTAACCGGTCAGGACCGCGTCCGCGAGTTCGTCAACCAGGCCTATGTCGCCTACAACGGCGGGACCTATGAGGACGCCCGCCTCGCCGACTGGCGCGCCGTCATCCACCTGGATGACCACGAGCGGATCATCCATGAGTCGATCGCGGGCGAGGCCACCGGCCAGCCCTTCTCGATGGAGGCCCGCTATCTGCGCCACGACGGCGAGTACCGCTGGCTGAAGTCCTTCTCGCGCCCGCGTCTGGACGCCGACGGCGGAGTGATCGGCTTCGTGGGCGTGGCGTTTGACGTCACCGACATCCGCGAGGCCCAGGCGCGGCTGATGGAATCCGAGACCCGCTTCCGCACCATCGCAGACAGCGCGCCCGCCCAGATGTGGATGACCGATGAAACCGGTGCGGTCGTCTTCGCCAACAAGCGCTACCGGACCTTCTTCAACGTCCGGCGGGAGGAGGATCTTCAGGCGAACTGGATGGCGACCATGTCGTCCAACGGGCTGCAGGACTTCTACTCCAGCTTCCTGAGCACACTAGAGAAGCGGGACCGCTATGAGAACGTCATGGAGGTCATCCACCCGCAGTTGGGCCGTCGCTGGCTGCGCTGCGAAGGCATTCCCCGCTTCGACGGCGCGGGCGCCTTCCAGGGCTATGTCGGCGCCAATATCGATGTCACCGAGGCCCGGCAGGCCGAGGACGACCTCAAGCGGATCAACGAACTGCTGGAAGAGCGCGTCAGCGAGGCGCTGGCCGAGAAGGCCAAGGCCGAGGCCGACCTGATGCACGCCCAGCGGATGGAGGCGGTCGGCCGCCTGACCGGCGGGGTGGCGCACGACTTCAACAACCTGCTGACCGTGGTCATCGGCGCGCTGGACATGATGCTGCGCTCGCCCGACGACGCCGCCCGCCAGAAGAAGCTGGGCGAGGCCGCCCTGGCCGCCGCCCGCCGGGGCGAGGGGCTGACCCACCAGTTGCTGGCCTTCTCGCGCCGTCAGGCCCTGCGTCCCGAGCCGCTGGACCTGAACGGCCTGATCCGCGAGAGCGAGCCCCTGCTGCGTCGCGCGGTCGGAGAAGCGGTCGAGTTCAAGCTGAAGCTGCGGCGCGGCGGGGCGCGGGTGAACGTCGACCCGTCCCAGTTCGAGGCGGCTCTCCTGAATCTGGTGGTCAACGCCCGCGACGCCCTGGGCGACAAGGGCGGCAAGATCACCGTCCAGACGCTGAGCTGCACCGTCCAAGCGGGCGAGGTGCCGGAGCTCGCCGCGGGCGACTATGTCTGCGTGACCGTGTCGGACAACGGTTCGGGCATCGATCCGGAGGTCCTGACCCGCGTCTTCGAGCCCTTTTTCACCACCAAGGCCATCGGCAAGGGCACCGGTCTGGGCCTGAGCCAGGTCTATGGCTTCGCTCGGCAGTCGGGCGGCGGGGTCCGCATCGCCTCCACCCTGGGCCGGGGCACGGAAATCCGCCTGTACCTGCCGCCTCAGGACCGGCTGGGCGAGACGGAGACGACCGGACGGGACACGTCACCCTACCCTCAGGTCGCGGCCCGCCGCATCCTGCTGGTCGAGGACGACGCCGGGGTGGCCGCCATCGCCCTGGACCTGCTGACGGCCATGGGCATGGACGTGGCCTCCGCCGACACAGCGCCGCGCGCGCTGGAGATGCTGCGCGTCGAACGCTTCGACCTGATGCTGAGCGATGTGGTGATGCCCGGCGGCATGACCGGGATCGAACTGGCGCGGGTCTGCGCGACCGAATGGCCGGACATGCGGATCGTCCTGACCTCGGGCTATGCCGGCGAGGATGTGGACGAGGCGCTATCGGACGCCCCATGGCCGTTCCTGCGCAAGCCCTATTCAGGCGAGCAGTTGGCCGAAATTCTGGGTCAGGTTCCCGCCGGAGCGGAATGACGTCCGCAACCGCCGGGGCTCGAAGCGCCCGGCGATCGCGGAGATCGTCAGAAGCTTAGCGCTGACGCGCCTTGCGGGCGGCGTAGCGAGCGTCGCGCGCGGCCTTCTGTTCTTCCTTGGACAGTTGCTTGCGCTCCTTGCGGGCGGCGCGTTTCTCGGCGTCCACGGCTTCCTGGGCGGCCATCAGCTCGGCCTGACGGGCGGCTTCCTTGTCAGCCTTCTCGCGGCGCAGCTCGGCCTTGGCCAGTTCGTGCTGCTGGCGCTGGGCTTCCTTCTCGGCGGCGCGCTTCTCGGCGAGCTTTTCGAATTCGGGGTCAGGCGCGGCGGCCTTGGGCTTGAACTTGGCGAGGAGGGCCGCCTTGGCGTCCTTCTGGGCGGAGATGCGGTCGTTGAAGCCGGTTTGTTTCAGATCTCTCATGCGAGGAGTCGTCGTATCCTTGTTGGATTGTCAGATGCGCGTACGCCGGAGCGAGCGTGGCTCAGCCCCGGGCGGGTCCGCTAACCCCATATAGGGTCAAAAAGCAAGGTTTGGAGGGCGCGCGGATGCACGCCCTCGCTCAGGTGTGTCAGTTGGGGCGCTGGGCGTGACCCACGGCGGTGCCGGCCGCACCGCCGACCGCGGCCCCGACTGGTCCGGCCACGACGGCCCCGGCGACCGCGCCCGTGGCGGCCTTCTGTTCAATGGTGTGCCCGCAGGCGGCGGCCCCCGCGGCGAGGGCGGCGACGGCGAATACGGTGGCGATACGGCGCATGATGGTTCTCCTGTTCGCCTCATCAAACGTCAGCGTCGCCGTGACGGTTCCACCCTGTAACCGGAAGTCGCACCCCGCCCGCTCAACCCCCGCGATAACAGAGGAGGGCCGTGAAAGAGACTACGGCGGACAACGCGCGCGAGCGAAAAGGATGACCGAGCGAAGACAAATACAGTCATGGCCATATTAACTGGCCGCACATTCTCTGGATTAATCGACCTTAACTGCACGGTTTCACAACCACCATCACGCGATGTTGCAGCGCACACGAATCTTGCGAATCAACCACATTGGCGCCACAAACGGCTGGCTTAAGGCGCGTCCTCCGAAGCCCGGCCCGTTCGCCGAACATCGGAACTGCTGCAGTCGGACCGCGATCCCGCATCGCCCGACGGCGAGACTACCCGGGGGCGGCACTGCGCCCTGCCGAATAGGACTGAGCCTTTGTCGAACTCCTCGCAGACGCGTGCGAACCCTCGCGCCGAGCATGTGGCCAAGATCCGGCCTGGCACGGCGGCGGCGATGTTCGGCGCTCTGGTGGGATTGGCGGTCGGCGGCGCCTATCTGGGCGGCGCGGCGGCCAAGGCTTCGACCGTGCAGGCCCAAGCTGAACGCATTGAGGGCGCGACCTCCGCAGGCTTCACCGAGGAAGCGCTGGCCGCCGCGGCCGGCGGTCTCGACAACAGCGCGCTGGCCATCGCCCGCCGCCACGACCCCTACACCGTCGCCGGACCGACCCAGCGCGACCGTCAGGCCGAGCTGCTGACGGCCCGTCTGGAACAGCTGCGCGGCGACGCCCCGATCCGCACCGAAGGCCTGCGTCAGGTCAATCTGTCCGCCCCTGTCGCGGCGCAGCCCTTCCGCCTGGGCGGTGCGCTGGAAGCCTCGCGCGACCTCGATTGCCTGACCCAGGCCGTCTATTATGAAGCGCGCGGCGAAGGCCGCGACGGCATGCGCGCCGTGGCCCAGGTGGTCCTGAACCGCGTGCGCCACCCTGCCTTCCCCAAGAGCGTCTGCGGCGTCGTCTTCCAGGGCGCGGGCCGTCGGACCGGCTGCCAGTTCAGCTTCACCTGCGACGGCTCGATGCGCGGCCGCGTCAACCGCGCCGCCTGGGATCGCGCCCGCGCCGTGGCCTCGTCGGCGCTGTCGGGTTCGGTCTATGGCAACGTCGGCAACGCCACCCACTTCCACACCACCGGCGTCTCACCCCAGTGGCGCAACAGCCTGATCCGCGTCAGCCAGGTCGGCGATCACCTGTTCTACCGCTTCGGCGGTCGCTCGGGCTCCAGCGCCGCCTTCAGCTATGCCGCCCGCCGCTCGACCGATGCGGACCAGCCGCAGATCGTTCAGGCCAGCCTCGACCCGACCGGTCCGGCCCGTGAAGTCGGCGCCGTGGCCTACAGCCTGTTGATCGCGCAGGAAGCCCGCGCGGGCCAACAGGCTGAGACAGCCGCCCCTTCGACGGGTCCGGCCCCGTCGGCTGCGATCACCGCCGCGCCCAAGCGCGAGGCCGCTCCCGCCGCCTGAGGCGTCAGCGCTGCTGCACCTTCCAGTGCGTGGTCATGTTCTGGCGCAGATTGCCGAACCGGCCTTGGGTCTCAAGATTGACGTCCGCATCACCCGGCTGACCGGACTGCGCGCCGGTGCCCAGATCGCGCCGGTCGGCGTGCATGGCCTCATCCAGCGGCTTCCCGCCCCGATCGGAAAAGCTGCGTTGTTCCTTCGGGATTTTGGGGGCGTGGCTCATCTGAAGTCTCCTTCCGTGTCTGGAAGAAAACCATCCCGGCGCGGGGTCGTTCCGGAACGCCGTTCGCCTCCGCCTATCAGATCGCGTCGAGGCCGATGTCCAGCGACGCCGCCGAATGGGTCAGGGCGCCGACGGAAATCACGTCCACGCCAGTCTCGGCGATGGCCCGCACAGTCTCCAGGTTCACCCCGCCCGAGGCCTCCAGGGTCACAGCGCCCGAGACGCGCGACACCGCGTCGCGAAGGTCGGCCAAGCTGAAGTTGTCCAGCATGATGACGTCGGGCCGTTCGGTCAGGGCCTCGTCCAGCTGATCCAGCCCGTCGACTTCGACCTCGACCTTCATCAGGTGACCGGCCGCCGCCCTGGCCCGGCGTACGGCCTCGCCCACGCCGCCGCAGACGGCCACGTGGTTGTCCTTGATCAGGATGGCGTCATCCAGGCCGAAGCGATGGTTCAGCCCGCCGCCGCACAGCACCGCGTGCTTCTCCAGCGCGCGCAGGCCGGGGGTAGTCTTGCGGGTGTCGGCGATGCGGGCGCCCGTCCCCTCGACCGCGTCGACATAGGCGCGGGTCAGGGTGGCGATGCCGCACAGGCGACCCAGCAGGTTCAGCGCCGTCCGCTCGGCCGACAGGAAGGCGCGGGCGTCGGCCTTGACCTCGGCCAGCACGGTCCCGGCCTCGAAGGCCTCGCCGTCGCGCAGCTTCAGATCGACCGAGGCCCTGGGGTCCATCGCCAGCACCGCCAGTCGCACGCAGTCGATCCCGGCCAGAACGCCCGGCTTGCGCGCGGCGAAGACCGCCCGCATGCGCGCGCCTTCAGGGATGCAGGCCTTGGCGGTGACGTCGCCCGCGCGGCCCAGATCCTCGGCCAGGGCCAGACGGACCACGGGCTCGATCAGCAGATCAGGCAGGGTCGGGATCATGCGGCTCATTCTGCAGCGAGGGCGACCGCGGGATCGCGGCGCAGGCGCGTATGTCGCGGACCGGCGTCCGTGTCGGGATAGTCCGAGCGATAGTGGCCGCCCCGGCTTTCGCGACGCTCCAGCGCCGCTCCGGCGATCAGGCGGGCGGCCAGCACCGGCAGGGCGCCGCGCGCCTCCTGCTCCAGCCGCTCCATCAGGGCCAGGGCGCGGGTCAGGCCAGCGGCGTCGCGCACCACGCCGACATTGTCGCTCATGGTTACACGCAAGGCCGTCAGGGCCTCGGGCGTCAGGTCCGGGGCGATGGCGGGCTTGAGGGTCTCGCCCTCCCCGCCCGTCTCGGCGCCCGCCGCGCGACCGGTGCGCCGTCCGAAGGCGGCCGCTTCCAGCAGGGAGTTGGAGGCCAGACGGTTGGCGCCGTGCACGCCGGTCGCCGCGCATTCGCCGACGGCGAACAGACCCGGCAGACTGGTGCGTCCGTCCAGTCCGGCTGCGATCCCGCCCATGTGATAGTGGGCGCCCGGCGCCACCGGGATCGGCGTCTCGCGCGGGTCCAGACCAGCGCGCATGCAGGCGGCGAAGACCGCCGGAAACTCTTCGGGGAAGTGGGCGCCAACCGCCGCACGCGCGTCCAGATAGGCGCCCCGACCTTCGGCGCGGGCCTGATGCACCGCGCGGGCGACGATGTCGCGGGCCTTCAGATCAGCGTCCGGCTCGACGCCCAGCAGGAAGTCGCCACGGGCGTCGATCAGGCGCGCGCCCTCGCCACGGAGGGCCTCGGTGGCCAGGGGCATGGGGTCCACGCCGACGTCGATCGCGGTCGGGTGAAACTGGACGAACTCGGGATCGAGGATTTCCGCGCCCGCCAGATACGCCAGCGCCATGCCCTCGCCCAGCAGGGCCGCCGGCGTGGTGGTGCGGGCATAGAGGCCGCCCGCGCCGCCCGTGGCCAGCACGACAGCGGGGGCCAAGACCTCGGTCAGGCGGCCGTCGCGCTCGATCACCGCGCCGCGCACACGGCCCGAGGCGTCCTGCACCAGGGCGCGCAGGCGACCGTTCTCCCAGACCTGAATGTGCGGAGCAGCGCGCACCGACGCGACCAGGGCCGACAGGATGGCGCGACCCGCGCCGTCGCCGCCGACCCGGGCCACCCGGGCCTTCGAGTGCGCGGCCTCAAGGCTGACGGCGAAGCCGCCGTTGTCGTCGCGGTCAAAGGGTGCGCCCAGCGAGGCCAGCCACTCGACCGTCTGTTTGCCGTCGTCTGTCAGGGCGCGGGCGACCGCCAGATCGACCAGTCCGGCCCCGGCGGCGGCGGTGTCCGCCGCATGCAGGTCAGCGCCGTCTTCCGACGACAGGGCCGCCGCCACGCCGCCCTGCGCCCAGGCCGAGGAGCAGGCCTGCAGCAGGGGCGCGGGCGTCACCACCAGCGTCGGGCGCGGACCGGCCTCGAGCGCGGCGGACAGACCCGCCAGCCCGCCACCGATGATCAGCGGTCCGTCGTGGCGGATGCGATTCATCGACCGATCCCGAACAGGCCCACGCCGTGCCCGGCCGCGTTCGACAGCGTCTCGGCGCCCGGCAGAATGCCCAGAAGGCCGACGCCCACGCAGGCGCCCGCGGTCAGCACGAACAGGGCGGTGGACTTGAACGCCTCGCCGACCGTCAGGCGACGGCCTTCGGGGCGCCAGTCGCCGCGCTTCAGATAGCTGAACAGGGCGATGCCGAGGAACAGGGCGAACAGCCAGCTGCCGTTGGACACGCCCCACAGGACCGCCAGACCGCCGATCACCACCAGCACCGCCTTCTCGAGCAGCGGGTGAATCTTGGCCAGCACCGGTCCCAGCGCGCGCGAGCCGTCGAGCATCGGCGCGGGCAACAGGTTCAGCAGATTGATGAAGGCGATGGCGATCACACAGGCCAGCCAGATGCCCTGTCCGCTAAAGGCGTACAGGCCAAAGAAGGGGATCGTCGCCAGCAGGCCGAAAGCCGGGCCGGCCAGGGCGACCAGCACCCCGTGCCACTCGCTCGCCGCCGGACGTTGGCCGATGGCCGCGCCGCCGAAGAAGGGCACGACGAAGATGCGCGCGGGGCCCATGCCCAACCTGTTCATCGCCAGCATGTGGCCGACCTCATGCACCAGCACGCCGAACAGGATGGCCGCGACGATCTCGAAGCTGCGCGTCCAATAGTAGATCAGCCCGCCCAACAGCAGGGTCGACACGATCGCCCAGCCGGGGCTTTGCCCCTGCACGACCGGATGCGCCGAGGTCGAGGGCATCGGGCCGTGACGGACAGGCGTCGGCTGCGCCGCGACGGCGGCGTTTTCAGGACGGGGATCCCAGGGACCGGGACGGCGGGGGGTGTCGGTGTCGCTCATGCCCGCGACGTGGCCCTTTCCGTCCTCAGCCACAAGACCAGTACGGCGAGAAGCCGCAGGGTCTTCCGGTCGACACCGGCGACCACCCGGGCGGGCGGGACGTAGTGCATGTCGCTCAGTCCAGATGGTGTGCGCGCGCCTCGGCGGGGTTGGCCCGCGACAGCGCCTCACGCGTCAGATTCTTCGGCACGCCCCGGCGCGCCAGGATTTCATAGACCCGCCGCAGATCCGTGACCGGGCGATAGGCGAACCAGCGCTGCTGCGCGCGCCAGATCAGGATCAGATAGCCAAACGGAACGCGCCAAACCCGAACCACGTCAGATCAACTCCACAGCCACGTGATGCCGCGCCTTGATCAGGTCGTACCGCGCGGGAATCGCGGGCGGCGGCAGGTCGATCATACGCTGTACGGCCAAGCTTGCACGTTCGATCATGTCGTCTGGAACCGTGACCTCGAACTGCATGTGCAAAAGGCAGTCGCGGATGTTCTCAAGCGTGATCCGCTTCATGTGCGGGCACAGGTTGCAGGGGCCGATGAACTGCACGCCCGGTACGTCGCCGGCGACGTTCGAGGCCATGCTGCACTCGGTGATCATCACCACCTGCTTCGGCTTGCGGGCCTCGACATAGTCGGTCATCGCCGCCGTCGAACCGGCGAAGTCCGCCGCCGCCAGCACCTCTTCCGGGCACTCCGGGTGCGCCAGGATCTCCGCGCCCGGATAGGCGGCGCGCATATCGGCGATGTCGTCGGCGGTGAAGCGCTCGTGCACCTCGCATCGCCCCTTCCAGGCGATGATGCCGACCGTCGTCTGGGCCGCGACGTTGCGCGCCAGATATTCGTCGGGGATCAGGATGACGCGGTCGACGCCCCACTCCTTCGCCGCCCATTCGACGACCTGCACGGCGTTGGCGCTGGTGCAGCAGATGTCCGTCTCGGCCTTCACATCGGCGGTCGTGTTCACATAGGTGACCACCGGCAGACCGGGGTAGCGCTGCTTGATCAGTCGCACATCGGCGCCCGTGATCGAGCTGGCCAGCGAGCAGCCTGCGCGCAGGTCGGGGATCAGCACCGTCTTGTCCGGGCTGAGGATCTTCGAGGTCTCGGCCATGAAGTGCACGCCCGCCTGGACGATCACCCTGGCCTTCGACTTGGCGGCTTCCTTGGCCAGACCCAGGCTGTCGCCGACATAGTCGCCAACGCCGTGGAAGATTTCCGGGGTCATGTAGTTGTGCGCCAGGATCACCGCGTCGCGCTCGCGCTTCAGCTGGTTGATCTCATGGATCAGTTGAGCCTGCGCCGGCCACTCCAGCGGCGTGACGTGGTCCTTGACCTTGGCCCACACCGGAGCCGTTTCCAGCTCCAGCTCCTTCGACAGCCCGAATGCGCCGTCAGCCATTTCGCTCACCCTTTCCAGACCCCTTTTGCTCGATCTGAGCAAATCGGAAAGCTGAAGAACGGCGGACCAACCTGGGAGCTGTCCGCCGACTTATGCTCACTTTCAGCATAAGCAGATGCAATCTAGGCCCATGGCCGGGGATTGCAAGCCCCCGGCCTATCCGTAGAACACCGTACCGGGACTATCGCGGGAGGGTCGTGAACTCCACGATGACCCGCATGCCGTTGATGTGGGCCACCTTGCCCTCGTTGTCGGCGGCGCTGGATCCTCCGAGGGGGTAGACCTCATTGCCCTCGTGGAACCGGATCATCTGCAGCACATCACGCTCGCGCGCACTGGCCGCATGGTCCGCCCGGCAGTCACGCAGGTGCATGTCGCGGACGATGCAGGAGACGGCGTCTTCAGCCGGCGGAGGCGTCAGCGGCGCTTCCGGGCGCGGTGTGGTCGCGCGGGGCGCCTGCCGGGTGCTCCGCGGCGCGCGCGGACGCGACGGGATGTCGTCCGGGTCGATCAGGCTGATGCTCGCCAACGCCAGCGCATCGCGATCATCCTCGGTCGCCCAGCCACAGGCGGTGAGCACGCGATCCAGATTGGCGGACTGGGTCGGCAGGTCGAATCCGACCCGAACGGCGGACGCCCCCTCGCCTCCGCGCAGCACATACTGGCCGCCGCCCTTCATGAACCGCACATCGCGGCCCGGCGACTCGGAGCGGAATGCGCCCGGCGCGCCGGCTGGCTGCCAGGTCTGCGACGACGCGCGGCCATCGGCGCGCGTGGCGCGCAGCGAGAGCGGCGCCTCGCTCGCGGGCAGGCCGGTCAGCACGGCGGTCAAACCGCCCTGGCGACACTGGACCACGATCATCTGACCTGCATCGTACCGCGCTGCGGCGACCCAGATCTGCCGCGCCGCGTCCTCCTGGTATTCCCAGTCATCGTCCTGCGCGACAGCCGTCGTCGCGAGCCCGAGTCCGACCGCCATGGCCAGCCCGGCATAAAGCTCCGCCCTCATACCCAAAAACCCCTAAAAACAGCCCGCGCGCAGTGACACGCAGTCCGGGGGAATCGTCAAGCGCCGGAGACGCCGTCGGCTGGCGATGACAGTGGAAGACCAGTCAGGCCACCGCGACGCCCTCATGCGCCAGCAGCCAGCGCTTGCGCTCCAGTCCGCCCGCATAGCCCGTCAGGGTCCCGTTCGCCCCGATCACCCGGTGGCAAGGCACGATCACCGCGATGGGGTTCTGGCCGTTGGCCAGTCCCGCCGCCCGCACCGCCTTGGGTGAGCCGATGGCCGTCGCCAGTTGGCCGTAGGTGCGCGTCTCGCCCGCCGGAATCGCCCGCAGCGCCGCCCAGACGGCTTTCTGGAAGTCGGTGCCGCCAGTCTTCACCGGCAGGGCGTCCAGCGCCCGGACATCGCCGCTGAAATAGGCCAGCACCGCCGTTCGCACCGCCTCCGGCCCTCGCCCCTCGACCAGCGCCGCGTCCGGATTGTGCCGCGCCAGCAGCCGGTGCATCCGGTCCTCATAGCCGGCGAAGTCCAGCGCCCGCACCGCGCCCCCGGGCCCGGTGATCAGCAGCACCTCGCCCACCGGCGTCGCCACGCGATCCAGCGTCAGGGTTTCAGGCGGCATGGGCATCATCTCGCTCCATCAGGTCAGCGGCGCCCACTCCGGCCACGGCCAGATGCAGCGCTCCATAAGCCCGCCACGGACGCCAGCGTTCGGCGCGCGCGGTCAGGCGGTCATCCTTCAATCGGTCGTTGGGCGGCTCGGCGGCGCCATCGATCCAGTGGCCCGGCAATCTCAGCCCCGGCCGCGCCGCCACCAGCGGCCTCAGCACCGGGTCGGCGGAGAGATCGCGCGCGATGGCGTCCGGGTCCGCCGACAGGTCGAACACCCGTCGCACCCGCGCCAGTACGCCCGGCAAAGCCTTCAGCTCCGTCGTCTCGACAAAGACCGACACCCGCCCCGGCTCGCCCGGCTCGACCGAGACCGCGCCTTCCGCCCCGTCGATCTCGCGGGTCAGGGCGCGCGACCACCGCCGCCCCTCGACCACATCCCCCCGCGCCGCCAACGCCCCGAGCATGGCGCCCCAGTCATAAGGCGGCGCATAGGGCAGGCTCAGCACCACCCCGCCCTCGTGCGCCCGCTCGCCACGACGGCGCAGGGCCGAGGGCGGCCGCTCGTACAGGGCCTGAAACGTCTCGTTGAACCGCCGCACGCTGCCGAAGCCGGACGCCAGCGCCACCTGCGCCATCGACAGGTCGGTCTGGTGGATCAGGGCTTTGGCCAGCAGCACCCGCCGCGTCTGCGCCACGCTGACCGGCGCGGCGCCCAGATGCTGGCGGAACAGGCGGCGCAGGTGCCGCTCGCCCACGCCCAGCCGCCCGGCCAGCGCATCGACATCGTCTTCATCCAGAGCCCCCGCCTCAATCAGGGCCAGCGCCCGGCTGACCGTATTCGACGTCCCCCGCCATGCGCCCATATCGGGCGCCGTCTCTGGCCGACAGCGCAAACAGGCCCGAAATCCCACCTCCTCGGCCGCCGCCGCCGAGGCGACGAAGATCATGTTCTCTCTCTTGGGCGTCCGCGCCGGGCAGACCGGACGGCAGTAGATGCCGGTCGTCTTCACACAACCGAAGAACCGCCCGTCAAACCGCGCATCGCGCGTCAGCACGGCGCGATAGCAGGCCTCCTGATCGAGTGCGGCGGGGTTTTCCATGACCGGAAGATAGGCCGGGGCGCGGAAAAACGCTCGCGGTTTTCGGACATGGGTGTGGAACGCACCTCAGGGACGATGGTCACCCCAGCAGAGGTTGGACCTCACGCCGACCTCGACTAACCTTGGGCATATCAGGCTGTCGGAATGTTGGCGGCTCCGGCGTTCCGTCCCGGCAAGGAAAGTGACTTGATCAACCTCCTCATGCGATCAGCCGCCGCTGCCACGGTCAGTTTCGCGATGGGGCTAGCTGGATGTAGCGACGTCGGAGAAGCTCCGGCCACAAACTCCAGACTTCCCACGTTTGTCGACCTGCCGGATTCGCCCCCGGTCGAAATGAGTGGTGCGGTATGGCGAGGCGGGACAGCGGTCACAGCTTACCTCGACCCTGTTCGCCAAGCCGACTCCCGCTGGACGATTGAGGCCATCGCGCCCTTGGGCGAAGCAAGTGGCGAGGTGAATGGCCAGCGGACGGTCGCGTTGACCAATACGTTCGAACTCGACTGCAATGGCCAGCGCTATCGAAAGACAGCGGAGACTTATCTGTCCTCGGAAGCGCGCCCCTTAAGGCGGGCTACTTTCGCGTCGCCGGCTTGGCAGAGCGGCCTCTACCCCGTCTTTCAATGGGTCTGCGGCGAGCAGTCATTGGCCGTTAACGCCACCCGGTTCAGCTCAATGCGAGAGCTTCTGGAAGTCTACGAGCGGACGGGAGTGAAGATCGAGTGGCGCGCATCGGCGCCGACGATCATCCCGCCCAAGGAAAAGTAGTTCATCACTCGGGGCGCCGACCTCCGCAACGAGTGGAAAGTCAACCGTTCGCCCATCGAGAGGGAGGGCTTTCTCTCCAAGCCGCGTCGGGCCGGGATATCCCGAACAGCCGACGGTGCGCGGCCCCGCTACAACGGCCAGAACAGCAGGATCAGCGGCGGCCCCGCGATCAGCACCAGCAGACTCAACGGCGCGCCGAGTCTCGCATAGTCCCCGAACCTGTACCCGCCCGGCCCCATGACCAGCGTATTGCACTGGTGGCCGATGGGGGTGAGGAAGTCACAGGCCGCGCCGACCGCCACCGCCATCAGGAAGGCGTTGGGATTGTACCCCAGCTTGGTCGCCAGACTGGCCCCGATCGGGGCGACGATCAGCACCGTGGCGGCGTTGTTGAGGAAGGGCGTCACGGCCATCGAGGCCAGCATCAGGCCGCCGACCGCCAGCACCCCCGGCAGGCCCGTGAACAGACCGCTCAGGCCCGCCGCGATCAGGTCCGCGCCGCCGGTCTTCTGGATGGCGTCCGAGACCGGGATCAGGGCCGCGATCAGGATCAGCAGGGGTCCGTCCAGAGCGGCGTAGGCCTCGCGCATCTTCAGACCGCCCAGCGCCACGATCACCACCGCCGCGCCGAAGAAGGCGATAGACACGGGGACCACCCCGAAGCCCACCAGGGTCATGGCGACGGCCAGCACCACCGCCGGCAGGAACCGCTTGCGCACGCTGCCCAGACGCACTTCCCGCTCCGCCAGCGGCAGCAGGTCCAGCGCCTGCAGCGCGGTCGGCAGGCCCGCCTCCCCGCCTTGCAGCAGGATGACGTCGCCCGCCTGTAGCCGGGCCGAGCGCAGCTTCTGGGTCAGTTCATAGCCGCTGCGCGACACGCCGATCAGGTTGACGCCGTACTGGCCGTACAGGTCCGCCGCACGCACCGACTGGCCTGACAGGGGCGAGTTGCGGCCGATCACCGCCTCGATCACCTGCACCTCGTCGGTGGGCTGCTCCAGCGCCACCGGGCGGTCCTCGCGGACCAGTTGCAGCCGGCTGACCGCGAAGAAGGCCTCCAGCGCCGAGGGCCCGCCCTCGATCAGCAGCACATCGCCGGGCAGGACCTTGTGATTGCCGCGGGGATTGGCCGTCCGCTTGCTGTTCCGGATCAGGGCCAGGATGCGCACGTCGCCGTCGCCCATGGCGGTCAGGGCCTTGATCGTCGGGGTGGCGCAGGTCCAGCCCTCCGGCGCCCGCGCCTCGGTCGCGTAGCCGTTGGCCGCCAGCGCTTCGCCCAGCCCGACCGCGCCCTTGCGATCCTTGGGCAGCAGGCGATAGGCGAAGGCCAGGAAGATCAGGGCGATGCCGGTCAGCACCAGACCGACCGGCGCATAGTCATACATGCCGAACGGCTGGCCCAGCAGGTCCGCGCGCACCTCGGCCACGATTATGTTGGGAGCCGTGCCGACCAGGGTCACCATCCCGCCCGCCATGGCGCCGAAGGCCATGGGCATCAGGATGCGGGACGGAGCGCTGCCGGTCTTGCGGCTGACCTGCAGGGCCACCGGCATCATGATCGCTAGCGCCCCGACGTTCTTGGTCACCATCGACAGCAGGGTCACCGCCACGGTCAGCACCGGCGTCTGGCTGCGCTCGGTCTTCAGCAGGGGCAGGACCCGCTTCAACGCCATCTCGACAATGCCCGAGCGGGCGAAGGCCGCGCTGACCACAAGGGCCGCGGCGATGATCACCGTCACATCATTGCGGAAGCCGTCGAACGCCGCCTCGGCCGGGATCACCCCGATGGCCAGCCCCAGCACCAGCGCGCCCAGGGCGATCAGGTCGTAGCGGAACCGTCCCCAGATGAAGGCGATGATGGTCAGTCCCACCAGCCCGAAGGCCAGTCCCTGCTGCAACGTCACGCCTGCCCCATCAACGAAAAGCCCCGGCGGCACGGTCGCCGCCGGGGCCTAACGCCCGAGGTTTGAAATCGCTGCCTAGTTGCGTTTGTCCTGACCGGTGGCCAGTCGGGTCAGGGAGGCGAAGACCTTGCACACCGCGACGATGAAACCGAAGGCGACGCACAGCATCAGGATCGAGGGCGCCGGCCACCAGCCGCTCTCGATCATGAGTCTGACCCGGTCGACGAAGGCCTCGATGGTCGGGACGAAGATGACCTTCGACATCGGCGACCAGAGCCACAGCCAGACAAACAGGGCCGCTTCCGCCCCGCCGAAGGCCACGTCCCCCAGAGCGGTGAAGCGCACGTTGCGCGGCTGGGCCGCACGCGCCAGATCGAAGGCGATCCGCGCCAGCCCGAAGACGATGACCGGCCAGTACAGCAGGGTGTGAATCTCGCCCAGCATCCGGCCATAGTCGACGCCGCCGACCACCGAGCCGAGGGTTTCCGGCGTCGTGTGCGTGATCGGCAGCCAGCCGACCCACCACAGCAGGACGACGGTCCAGCCCACGGCGCTGCCGGCGGCGCGCATCATCGGCGAGGTCTGGCCGCCGTTGCGCGGCTTCGCCTTCACCGACCAGTCGCCCTCGCTCAGGCCGCGCGACACGGTCTCGGCATTCAGCCCGCCGCCGAACTCGAACAGGCCCAGATCCTTGACCCGCCATTCGCGCAGGAAGCGGGGCTTCTCCTTCTGACGCTCGATGATGAAGCCCGCGATGGTGGCGAAGCCGACCACCATGATCGCGCTCTGGAAGATGCTGTGGAACGCCTGCCCGATGGCGCGGCCCACTTCCACGTCGCCGACCAGAACCCGGGCGACGAAGCCGATGGCGGTGAGGGCGGCGATGGCGATCACCCCGACCTTCACGGCGAACATCCACCAGGGAAACAACTCGGGTCCGACCACATGCTGCGGCCCCGAGCCATAGCGGGCGGCGACCGCCAGCGGGTGGCCGATATCGCGCAGGATTTCCTCCTGCTCGGCCTCGGTCAGGGGGCGTCCCAGCGCCTCTTCCTTCTCTTCGTAGCGGCTCAGGATCATGTCGCGCAGCTCGGCGACGATGTCGGCCCGCTGGTCTTGCGGCAGCTGGGCCGCGACGGCGTTCAGATAGCGATCAATCAGGTCCATCAGACTTCCCCTTCAGTCCCGGAATTTCAGAGAATCTTGTCGAGCGAGGCGTTGATGCCCCGCCACTCGTCGGTCAGGGCGGTCAGCATCGACTCGCCGCCCGGCGACAGGACGTAGAAGCGCTTCTTCCGCTTCTCCTCCTCGCGCCATTCGCTCTGCAGCAGCCCCTGGCTCTCCAGCCGGCGCAGCAGCGGGTAGAGGGTGGATTCCTCCATCTCCAGACCGTCCGCCGCCAGCGCCTGACGCAGGGTGTAGCCGTACCGCTCGGTCCGCAGGCAGGCGAGCACCGCCAGCACCAGAGACCCCCGGCGCAACTCCAGCCGCATGCTTTCGAAAAGTTCGGGATCGAGGCTCACGCCACACCCTCCTGTTGCGTCACATAGTGTGTGACACACAGTGTATGCGACATACTGTGTGAGAGAGTCAAGCGACCCTCGTTACGGGCAACGCCTTTGCTTCGAACCCGAACAAAATTCGAAAGCGGATGAGACTGGACAACCTCCCGTTCCGGGTGTGTCCTGACGAGTCCGGCGCAAGAAAAACAACGAGCCGGATCGAGTGAGGAAACATGACCAATCGTCCGAGCCACATCCGGCTCAACTCCCACCCCGGCGCGGGAACCGCGTCCCGCTTCCCAATCCGCTGGGGCGCACCGACCGCCCGCGAGCGAGGGCCGGTGATCGGCACCGTCAACGCCGGGCCGGACCGCAACGCCATCGGCGCCCACGGCGGAGCCTATTCGGTCTATCGGGCGCTGGCCGTCTCGTCGGGCGCGATGAGCGCCAACAACCGGCCGGACCTGACCAACACCGCCCCGACCACGCCCATGGGGCCGTTCAGCCAGTGGATCGATCCGGCCAAGATCGTCTCGCTGGACCCTTGGGGCGCGCGCGTGGCCGAGGACTTCGCCGCCGAGATCCAGGACGGCGTCGACATCCGCCCGACCATTGCCGTGACCAAGGCCCGACTGCAGCTGGGCGAGATCAACGAGGCCATCGCCGCCGGGCGCATCAAGGTTGACGGGACCGTGGTGCATGAGACGGGCGACGTCGCCGTGACCAAGGCCGCCATCGATCCGGTCTGGTATCTGCCCGGCATCGCCGAACGCTTCGGCGTCACCGAGACGGCCCTGCGCCGCACCTTGTTTGAGCAGACCGGCGGCATGTACGCCGATCTGGTCACCCGGCCCGATATCAAGGTCTTCCTGCCCCCCATCGGCGGCATCACCCTCTATATTTTCGGCGACCCCGCCGCGATCGCCGATCCGGCGCGCCGATTGACCTGCCGGGTGCATGACGAATGCAACGGCTCGGACGTGTTCGGCTCGGACATCTGCACCTGCCGCCCCTATCTGACCCATGGAATCGAGGAGTGCGTGCAGGAGGCCCAGAACGGCGGCGCGGGCCTGATCGTCTATAACCGCAAGGAGGGCCGGGCCCTCGGCGAGGTGACCAAATTCCTCGTCTACAACGCCCGCAAGCGCCAGCCGGGCGGCGATCAGGCCGCCACCTATTTCGAGCGCACCGAATGCGTCGCCGGGGTGCAGGACGCCCGCTTCCAGCAGCTGATGCCCGATGTGCTGCACTGGCTGGGTATCACAAAGATCGACCGCTTCGTCTCCATGTCCAACATGAAGCACGACGCCCTGACCGGCTCGGGCATCGAGATCGGCGAGCGCGTGCCGATACCCGACTATCTGATCCCGCCGGATGCCTCGGTCGAGATGGAGGCCAAGAAGGCCGCCGGCTATTTCACCCCCGAAGGCGCCAAGTCGGCGGACGAACTGACCCGCGTGGTGGGCCGCGACCTTGAGCAGTTCTGAGACGGTGCAGGCACAAGGCCTGCTGACCCCCGCCGCCGTCCGCGAGCGCGCCCATGAGATGCTGGAGATCGGCGTCGCGGGCGGGCTCGACCACTGGCGCGTCGATCTGGACCGACTCCCGGAGACGGCCCGCTATGTGGCCTCCGTCATCCGCGATCAGTACCCGACCCTTGCCGTGCCCTTCCATGCGCGCTGGCGGCATTTCGCCGTCGACGGCATAGACCTGTGGGGGCCGGTGGCGGACAGCCGCGCCTGGCCTGACGCCGCCACCCGCGCGCGGACAGAGTTCGACCTGGCCATCGTCTCGGTGCTGCTGGACGCCGGTTCCGGCCCCGGCTGGCGCTATCAGGACGCGCGCACCGGTCGGACCCTGACCCGCTCCGAAGGTCTGGCCATCGCCTCCCTGCGCATGTTCGAGGCCGGCGCCTTCTCGTCCACGCCGAACGATCCCTGGCGGGTCGACGCGGAGGCGCTCAGCCGTCTGTCCGCCGCCGATCTGGCGAAGGGCTTCCAGGTCTCGGACGCCAACCCACTGGTCGGGCTGGAGGGGCGCGCCGCCCTGCTACGCCGCCTCGGCGACCAATGCCAGACGCGGCCCGACCTGTTCGCCCGTGCCGACACGGCCCGTCCCGGCGGGCTTGCCGATGTGCTGATCTCACAGGCGTCCCACGGCGCCCTGCCCGCCCCCGCCATTCTGGAGCTGCTGCTCGAGGCCTTCGGCCCCGTCTGGCAGGACCGGCTGAGCCTCGGCGGCGTAGACCTCGGCGACTGCTGGAAACATCCGGCCATGACGCGCGACGACGCCACCGACAGCCTCGTACCGATCCACAAACTCTCCCAGTGGCTCAGCTATTCGCTGGTCGAGCCGCTTCAGACCGCGGGCCTGAAGGTAATCGATCTGGATGGCCTGACCGGGCTGGCGGAGTACCGCAACGGCGGCCTGTTCACAGATCTGGGCGTGCTGACGCTCAAGGACCCGGCGGATGCGGACAAGGCGTGGCCGGTCTCCGATCCGCTCGTCGTCGGCTGGCGCGCCATGACCGTCGCCCTGCTGGACAGGATCGCGCCGCTGGTGCGAACTGAGCTGGGGGTCAGCGCGGAGGCCATGCCCCTAGCCAGCGTGCTGGAGGGCGGCACCTGGGCCGCCGGTCGCCGCGCCGCCGCCGAACGCCGACCGGGCGGCGGACCGCCCCTGATCATCCTCTCCGACGGGACCGTATTCTGATGGCCGCTTTCAAGATGGACGGGGTCACCGTCGTCGATCACCCGCTGGTCGCCCACAAGCTGTCGATCATGCGAGCCAAGGACACCTCGACCGCCCGCTTCCGCGCCCTGCTGCGCGAGATCTCGACCCTGCTCTGCTACGAGGTCACGCGCGACCTGCCGCTGGAGGACTATCCGGTCGAGACGCCGGTCGGCCCGACCACCGGCCAGAAGATCGAGGGCAAGAAGCTGGTCTTCGTGCCGATCCTGCGCGCCGGCCTGGGGCTGGTCGAGGGGATGCTGGACCTCGTCCCCTCCGCCCGGGTCGGCCACGTCGGCCTGTACCGCGAGCCCGAGACCCTCGACGCCGTGGAGTATTATTTCCGCGCCCCCGAGGACGTCGCCGACCGCCTGTGCATCGTCATCGACCCCATGCTGGCCACGGCCAATACGGCGGTGGCGGCCATCGAGCGGCTGAAGGAGCGCGGCGTGACCAACCTGCGCTTCGTCTGTCTGGTCGCCTCGCCCGAAGGGCTGGAGCGACTGCGCGGCTGGCACCCCGACGTGCCGATATGGGCCGCCGCCGTGGACGAACGGCTGAACGACCACGGCTACATCGTGCCCGGCCTCGGCGACGCGGGCGACCGGCTGTTCGGGACGCGGTGACGCGAGTGGCGAGTGGGGAGTGGCTGGTCTCGCTGCTGCCCGCCCCATCCCGAAAAACAAAAAGGCCCCGGATCTGCTCCGGGGCCTTTTCCTTGCTCTGCCATTAGCCACTAGCCACCGCCGCGCAGCGACTACCCCACCGCCCGGATGTTGTCGTCCGAGTTGCGGTCGATCCACTTGTTGTACGGGTCGACCCCGGCGAATTTCGGCTCACGCGTGGTGATGAAGCGCAGGGTCTGGACCCCGGTCCGGATCGGACGACGCTCCAGCAGGATCACGTCGTTCGGATTGAGGCGACGCGAGCCCGGCTCGGCGGCGAACAGACCCACGTCGAAGCTTTCGTTCAACGGAGCCGCCGTCTCGGCGCCCTTGCCGTCGGCGTACAGCTTGCGGGCGTCGACCGTGACCGCGACGTCCCAGCGACCGTCGGCGCGGCGCGTGGCCGTGACCCCGGTCGTCTTGACGTCATACAGGGTGATCTTCTCCATCAGATCGGTGATCAGCGCCTGCTTGTCCGCCGGAGCCTCGGCCCGCAGGGCGGCGACCAGATCCAGCGAGCGCGGATAGGGCGCGCCCTTGAAGGCGTACTGACGCAGGACCCGCTGCAGGGCGCGGTTGACCGCGTCCTCACCCAGCTGGTCGCGCAGCAGGTACATGACCAGCCCGCCCTTCTGATAGTGGATGTACTGCTGGTTCTCGTTGCGGAACAGCGGCAGCTCCTCCAGCCGCTCGGTGCCCCGGGCGCGCAGGTAACGATCCAGCTCGTACTTCAGGAAGCGGCGGATATCGTCGCGCCCGTACATCTTCTCCATGACCATCAGCGCCGAGTATTGCGCCAGGGTCTCGGACAGGACGGTCATGCCCTGCTGGTTGGAGCCGACGACCTGGTGCGCCCACCACTGGTGGCCCATCTCGTGCGCCGTCACGTAGGTGACGTAGTCGATCTTCGTCGGGTCCGAGAAGTCGGCGATGAAGCCCAGCCCCTCGGAGTAGGGCATGGTGTTGGCGAAGGCCTGCGCATAGCTGGCGTAGGCCGGGAACTCGACGATCCGGGCCTGCCGGAACTGATAAGGGCTGAAGGCGCGGGTGTAGTAGTCCAGCGACGCCTGCATGGCCTCGATCATGCGCGGCGCGTTCCGGGCGTGCTGGGCGTCATGATAGACCTCCAGCGCCACGCCGTTGTGTTCACGCCGCAGGATTTCATACCGGGCCGACTGCACCGAGAAGAAGTGCAGGATCGGCGCCTCGGTGACGAAGCGGGCCGTGCGGCGACCATCGCGGGTCACGTCCGACACCTTGTAGCCCGGCGCGATCGGCGTCTGGTCGGCGTCGGTCGTCACCGTAATGTCGGCGTTGACCCAGTCGGCGCCGATGTAGTTGTGGGCGCGGGCGCTTTCGTCCTCCAGCTTGGCCGGACGCAGCTCGGCGGGCAGGCCGAATTTGCGGCGCTTGGCGCGGTCGCTGAGCAGGCCGTTGCGGTTCATGCCGATGGTCGGGCTGAACTCGTTATGGCTGACGAAGGTGCCGTTATCGACGATGCGGGTGGTGTTGCCGCCGGCCTTGAAGCCGTGCTGGGCCATCACCGTCTCGAAGGTCATGGTCCGGCGGTCGCCCGGCTGCAGCGGCGTGGCGAAGCGGTAGATGCTGTAGTTGAACTCAGGCCAGTCGCGGGCCTTGGTCGCCCCCTCGATGTTCAGGGCGCGCACCTCCAGATCGTCGGGCCAGCGCAGGTGGATTTCGCGGATCGGCGCCTGGGTCCGGTTTTCCAGCACCCAGGTCGCATGCGTGGTCAGGCGCGGCTCATGCGGATGCAGGTCCAGCACCAGCCTCACGTCCGCCACCGACGGCTGCGGGGTGTTCTCGTAGCGCAGCAGGGCCTTTTCGGCGTCCGCCATGCGCCGCTCCTCGGCGTCCCGGGTGGTGTACTCGTTCCAGACGTTGGTGTTGGTGTAGATGAAGCCGCCCAGCCCGACGAAGGCGACGAGGGCCAGCGCGCCGATCGCGCCCGCCGGTCCGGCCAGACGCCGCGGGAACCGCTTCAGCCGCGGGGCCAGGCGGGTCTCCGTCCCCCGACGCCACAGGCCGTAGACGATGACCAGCAGGATCACCGCGAAGGCGGTCCAGTACAGGTCGAACCAGCTGTTGAAGAGGGCGAAGTCGCCGCGGCCGTTCATATCCGACAGCGGCACGCCGATGCCCCGGCCGTACTGATAGAGCGGGTGATCGAGCCCCAGATTGCTCATCACGATGGTCGAGATCAGATAGACGACCATTACCGCCCAGCCGACGAACTTGTTGGGCGACAGGGCCTGCACGAAGATCGCCAGAATCGCGATCAGGCTGAAGCCGATGGCCTGCGGGATGGCGTACCAGACAATGTATTTGCCCAGCTCGAAGTCGAAATAGCCCTTGATCGCCTGGGTGACGACGCCCGCCAGAATGCCGACCACGGCGGTCGACAGCAGGACCAGCACCAGCGCCAGCGTCTTCGGGATCAGGAAGGTCCAGTCCGGCGCCGCCGAGGCGTCGATGATCTCGTGCATCTTCCGTTCGCGGTCACGCCAGACCAGCTCGCCCGAATAGTAGATCGAGATGACGATGGAAATCAGCGAGAAGGCGCCGAACAGGGCCGTGATCGCCACGCGCGTCACCAGCAGGATCGGCGCGCCGTACATCTCGCCGGTGAAGAACAGCATGGCGAAGGCGAAGGCGAAGCCCAGCAGCATCAGCACCAGATAGGCCGGGCTGCGGAAGATCAGCGCCATCTCGAAGGCGGTGCGCGACAGCAGTTGGGTCCAGGCGGCCTTCAGGCCATGGCTCGCTTGCGGCAGATGGCCGATGGCGGCCGTGGCGGTCGGTTCCGGCGCGGCCTCGGTCAGGGCGCGAAGACGATCCGCCTTCTTGGCCTTGGCGCCGCGCGGCGACGGCTGGAACAGGCTGTAGGTCGAGGCCAGGATGATCACGCCGACGAGGGTCCAGATCACCCGGTTCCACAGCAGTATGCCTTCCAGCGGCGCGTTGATCGTGTTCCGCTCTGCCGCCGTCCAGTATTTGGTGGCCAGGCCATAGGCGCCCGATCCGAACGGCTCGGCCCAGGCCAGGGCGGTCTCGAACTCGGGCTTGGACCCCAGCGCGCCGGTGGTCACCAGATAGACGATGATCACCCCGACCACGCCGACATAGGTCGCCATCAGCGAGCGGGTGACCGTGGCCAGCATGAAGAACAGGGCCGAGGTCAGGAACAGGCCGGTCAGGCCGTAGACGCCGTAGGCATAGACATAGTCGAACGGACGGAAGGCTCCGATGGTCTCGGGGTCGATCCACGGCATGGCCGTGCCCAGCAGGGTGCCGAACGAGATGCTGAGGTAGCAGATCGCGACGGCGGCGAAGGCGCCGAAGAACCGCCCGAACAGGTAGGACGACTTGCTGACCGGGGTGGACAGGATCAGCGGGCCGTAACCGGTCGAGGTGTCCCGCGCGACCGCATTGGCCACGATGGCCGTCGAGCCCAGCATGAAGAAGATATTGAAGGCGATATGCGCCAGCGCCAGCGAATAGGGCGCGTTCTTGAAGACGTTGCCGCCCGAGCCGAGCGAGACGTTCTCACTGGCCACGGCCCCGAACGAGAGCAGGGCGAAGACGATGAAGATGACCCAGAAGGCCGGTTGGCGCAGCTGGTAGCGGAACTCGAAACTCGCGATCTTGCCGAACATGTGCGTGGCCCTCAGGCGGCCGCGCGGCGCGTTTTGGCGACCGTCGCCATGTAGACGTCCTCAAGCCCGCCCGGCGCGGTCTCGAAGCCGTCGCCCGGGTGATGGTCGGACAGCACGTGGATGACGGTGCGACCGCCGACCAGACGGCTGGAGATGACCTCGTTGCGCTTGCGGAACTCGGGCAGCTCGGCCTTGTCGATGGTCCGGCGCCAGATCTTGCCTTCCAGCTGGTGCTGCAGCTCGGTCGGCGCGCCCTCCAGCTGGATCTTGCCGCCCGCCAGCACGGCCATGCGGGGGCACAGGTCGGTCACGTCCTGCACGATGTGGGTCGACAGGATGACCACCACGTTCTCGCCGACCTCGGCCAGCAGGTTGAGGAAGCGGTTGCGCTCCTCCGGGTCCAGGCCGGCGGTGGGCTCGTCGACGATGATCAGTTCGGGGTTGCCGATCAGGGCCTGGGCGATGCCGAAGCGCTGGCGCATGCCGCCCGAGAAGCCGGCCAGCGCCTTGCCGCGCACGGGCCACAGGTTGACCTGCTGCAGCAGGGCCTCGACCGTCGCCTTGCGCTCCTTGCCGTTGGCGATGCCCTTCAGCACGGCCATGTGGTTCAGCATGTCGTAGGCCGAGACGCGCGGATAGACGCCGAAGTCCTGCGGCAGATAGCCGAGGACGCGACGCAGCTTCTCCGGCTCGGCGATCACATCGATGTCGCCGAAGCGGATCGAGCCCGAGGTCGGTGTCTGCAGGGTGGCGATGGAGCGCATCAGCGTCGACTTGCCCGCCCCGTTCGGGCCCAGCAGGCCGAACATGCCCTTCGGAATCGTCAGGCTGACGCCGTCCAGCGCCCTGGTCCCGTTGCCGTAGATATGGGTCAGGTTCTCGATCGTCAGCATGCCACCCCTCCGTGAAGGGGCGCACCCTGTCCCGCCAAAGGCGCTACGGCAAGTTACAGATGGGTCAGAACTCGCGCGCGGGCTCGTCCCCAAGTGGTGCGGCCTGTCCTTTGCACGTTGTTTTTCCGAGGCTACTGTTTCTAACCCCGCCCACGGGTTAGAGTATCCGCCGTTCAGTTCAGGACCCGACCCCGCACGTGCTGAAAAATCTGCTTCCCAGCAAGCCCGGGACCGAGCCCCTCGCCGAGGCGCTGAAGGCCTGCAAGTCGCACTTCGTGTGGGCGGCGGTGTTCTCGGCGCTCGTCAACCTGCTCTACCTGACGCCCACCCTGTACATGATGCAGGTGTACGACCGGGTCGTGCCGACGGGCGGCATCCTGACCCTCACCCTGATCACCATCGTGGCCGTGCTGGCGCTGGCCGCCCTGGCCGGGCTGGACTGGCTGCGCGGACGGCTGATGCTGCGCGCCGGGCTGCGGCTGGACCGGATGCTGTCGGGCAAGGTGCTGCAGCGGGTCATGGACCTGCAGGCCAAGTCGCCGAACACCCAGGCCCTGCGCGAGTTCGACAATGTGCGCGGCGCCATCGGCGGTCAGGGCATGCTGGCCCTGTTCGACGCGCCCTGGACGCCGATCTACCTGCTGTGCTGCTTCCTGCTGCACCCAGCCATCGGGGTGCTGACCCTGATCGGCGGCATCACCCTGTTCACCCTCGCCTGGCTGAACGAGCGGGACACCCGCCCGCGCCTGAACAAGGCCATCCAGTCGCAGAACAGCGCCTATGCCGCCCAGGAGGGCATCGCCGGGCAGGCCGAGGTCGTCCGCGCCCTGGGCATGCGCCAGTCGTCCATCGCGCGTCAGGTCGAGCAGCGCCGCCACGCCACCGCCGCCCAGGCCGACGCACAGTTGGCCGGGGGCCGCTATTCGGGCGCGATCAAGTTCCTGCGTCTGGTGATGCAGTCCGCCGCCTTGGGTCTGGCCGCCTATCTGGCCGTGAAGGGCGACATCTCGCAGGGGTCTATCATCGCCTCCTCCGTCCTGCTCAGCCGCGCCGTGGCGCCGGTCGAACTGCTGGTCGGCGTCTGGCCCAGCCTGGTGCAGGCCGTGACCAGCTGGAAGACCCTGACCGAACTGTTCAGCGGCACCGCCGCTGTCGAACGCGAGCGCACCGCCCTGCCCGACCCGAAGGGCCGTCTGCAGGTCGAGGGCGTGTCGGTGAAGTTCCCGGACACCGAGAACCCGCAACTGCGCAGCGTCGCCTTCGTCCTGAAGCCCGGCGAGACCCTCGGCGTCGTCGGCGCCAGCGGCTCGGGCAAGACCACCCTCGCCCGCGTCATCGCCGGCGCCCTGAAGCCGCAGGCCGGGGCGATCCGTCTGGACGGCGCCGAATACGAGGCCCGCGAGGGCGACGAGCTGGCGCGCTGGATCGGCTATCTGCCGCAGGTCCCCAGCCTGTTCGCGGGCTCGATCAAGGACAACATCTCGCGCTTCGCCACGGCGACCGGCGTCGACCAGGAGACCGCGGACCGCAGCGCCGTGAAGGCGGCAATGCAGGCCGGCGCGCACGACCTGATCCTGCGCCTGCCCCAAGGCTATGACACGATGCTGGGGCCGTTCGGTCAGGGCCTGTCGGCCGGCCAGGCGCAGCGCGTGGCCCTGGCCCGGGCGCTCTACAACGAGCCGGTCCTGCTGGTGCTGGACGAGCCCAACTCCAACCTCGATCAGGAGGGCGAGGCCGCCCTGATGCAGGCCATCCTCGGCGCCGCGGCGCGGGGCGCCGCCGTGGTCATCATCGCCCACCGCGCCGGGGTTCTGGCCCGAGTCGACCGCCTGCTGATGATGCGCGACGGCATGGTCCAGATGGAGGGCCCGCGCGAGGAGGTGCTTGAGAAGATGCGCGCCGCCGCGCCCCGCGCGCCCGGCCAGCCCGGCCCTGCCCCCGCGCAGCCGCAGGCCCAGCAACAGGCCCCGGCGCGTGTCGCCGGTCCGGCCGCCCAGCCTCCGCGAAACAGCCAATGACCGACGCCGCAGCGCCCCACGACCCGACCGCCCCGGCGCCGGAAGCCTCCGCCGTGCCGCCCCTCGGCCCCATCAGCCCCGCGCCCGAGGCGCCGTCGGGCCCGGTGATCATCACCGACGCGCCGAAGCTGGAACTGTTCATCGGCGGCGGGATCATCTTCGTCTTCTTCGTGCTGTTCCTCGGCTGGGCGGCCTTCGCGCCGCTGGACGCCGGGGCCTTCGCCCATGGCCAGGTCGCCGTCTCCGGCAACCGGCAGGCGGTGCAGCACCGCGAGGGCGGCGTGGTCAGCGCCCTGCATGTGGCCGAGGGCGACACCGTCCAGCGCGGCCAGATCCTGCTGACCCTGTCCAGCGGCGAGCTGAAGGCCACCGAGCGCGGCGTCGCCGGTCAGGTCTACGCCCTGCTGGCCCAGCGCGCGCGACTGGTCGCCGAGCGCGACGGTCTGCGCGCCATCCCGACGCCGCAGGAGTTCAACGGCCTGCCGCCCGAGGACGCGGCGCTGGCGCAGGAGAGCCTGCGCATCCAGCAGCTTCAGTTCGGCGCCCGCCGCACCGGCCGCTCGACCGAGACCGGCGTGCTCAGCCAGCGGATCGCCCAGCTGAACGACCAGATCGACGGCTATGAGCGGCAGATCGAGTCCAACATCGAGCAGCAGCGCCTGATCCAGGAAGAGCTGACCGGCATGCGCGGCCTGGCCGAGAAGGGCTATGCGCCGCAGACCCGGGTCCGGGCGCTGGAGCGCAGCGCCGCCCAGCTGGACGGCGAACTCGGCTCGCTGCGCGCCCAGATCGCCCGCTCGCGCGAGGCGGTCGGCGAGACCCGGCTGCAGATGGCCGGGGTCAACACCAAGATGGGCGAGGACGTCGCCGATCAGCTGCGGCAGATCGATGTGCAGCTGAACGAGCTGCGGCCCCGGATGGTCGAGCTGCGCGCCCAGATCGCTCGCGCCGAGGTCCGCGCCCCGGCGACCGGCCAGGTCGTCGGCCTGACCATCTTCACCCAGGGCGGGGTCATCCAGCCGGGCCAGACCCTGATGGAGGTCGTTCCCAACGACGCCTCGCAGGTCATCGTCGCCCAGGTCAGCCCGACCGATGTCGACAACCTGCAGGTCGGCCAGGAGACCGAGGTCAAATTCCCGGGCCTGCGCGAGCGGAACCCGCCGATCGTCCACGGCCGGGTGTCGCGCATCTCGGCCGACAGCTTCACGGTCGAGCAGACCGGCGCGACCTATTTCCGCGCCGAAATCGTGGTCCCGGCCAGCGAGTTGGCGAAGCTGGGCCGCAGCGCCGAGACCCTGCGTCCAGGCGCCCCGGCGGAGGTGATCATCCTGCTGCGCAAGCGCACGGCGCTGGCCTACATCCTTGAGCCGCTGACGAACAATCTGTGGCGCTCGGGGAGTGAGCAGTAGGAGGAATTGGGGCGTAGGAGTTGGGGCTTAGGGAGCCCGAGCGCGCCTCCCCTAATTCCTGAGCCCTACTCCCTCGCAGCCTTCTTCTCCGCCCGGAACCGGTGCAGGAGCGGCTCGGTGTAGCCGCTGGGCTGCTGGACGCCTTCGAAGACGAGGGCACGGGCGGCCTGGAAGGCGATGCTGCCCGAGGGGTTGGCGGCCATCGGCTCATAAAGCGGATCGGCGGCGTTCTGGGCGTCGACGCGGGCGGCCATCTTCAGCAGGGCGGCCTCGACCTGTTCCGCCGTGCAAACCCCGTGCAGCAGCCAGTTGGCCATGTGCTGGGACGAGATGCGCAGGGTGGCCCGGTCCTCCATCAGGCCGACGTCGTGGATGTCGGGCACCTTGGAGCAGCCGACGCCCTGATCGATCCAGCGGACGACGTAGCCGAGCAGGCCCTGGGCGTTGTTCTCCAACTCCTCGGCGACCTCCTGCTCTGACCAGTTGCGGCCTGAGGCGAGAGGCGCGGTCAGCAAGGGTTCGAGGCCGGGCGTCGGACGGGTCGCGATCTCGGCCCGGAGACCGAAGACATCGGTCTGGTGGTAGTGGAGCGCATGCAGGGTGGCGGCGGTCGGCGACGGGACCCATGCGGTGTTGGCGCCGGTCTTGGGATGGGCGGCTTTCTGCTCGAGCATGGCCTGCATCTGGTCCGGCGCGGCCCACATGCCCTTGCCGATCTGGGCCTTGCCGTCGAGGCCGCACGCCAGACCAATGGCGACGTTGCGAGCCTCATAGGCGCTGATCCAGTCGGAGGCCTTCATCTCCGCCTTGCGGACCACGGGACCGCCGTGCATGGCGGTGTGGATCTCGTCCCCGGTGCGGTCGAGGAAGCCGGTGTTGATGAAGACCAGCCGGTGCATGACCTGCCACAGGCAGGCCGCGAGGTTGGCCGAGGTGCGGCGTTCCTCGTCCATCACGCCGACCTTCAGCGTCCAGCGGTCCAGCCCCAGAATGTCCTCGACGCGACCGAACAGCTCGTCGGTGAAGGCGACCTCGTCCGGGCCGTGCATCTTGGGTTTGACGATGTAGATGGAGCCTTCGCGGCTGTTGCGGAACCGGCCCAGCCCCTTGATGTCGTGGGCGCCGATGGCCGAGGTGACGAGGGCGTCCAGCACGCCCTCGAACACCTCCGACCCGTCCTCCAGCCGGATGACGGGCGTGGTCATCAGATGGCCGACGTTGCGGACGAACAGCAGGGACCGGCCCGGCAGGGTGAGGGTCGAGCCGTCCGGCGCGGTGACCGCCTTGTCCGGGTTCAGGGCCCGGGTCAGGGTCTGACCGCCCTTGGCGAAGGTCTCGACCAGTTCGCCGGTCATCAGGCCCAGCCAGTTGCGGTAGGCCGCGACCTTGTCGGCCGCGTCGACGGCGGCGATGGAGTCCTCGAGGTCGACGATGGTCGACAGGGCGGCCTCCAGCACCACGTCCGAAATGCCCGACGGGTCTGTGGCGCCGATGGGATGGGACGGGTCGAAGACGACCTCGATGTGCAGGCCGTTGTGGCGGAAGACGCGGCCCTTGTCGGTCTGGCCGACGTACTGGGCGGGGTTCTTGAGGGCGATGCCGTTCGACGGGTCCCCGAGCTCCGCCCAGGACCCGCTTTCCAGAGGCACGGCCTCGTCGAGGAAGGCCTTGGCGCGGGCGACGACGCGGGCGCCGCGGGCAGCGTCATAGGGTCCGGGCGGCGGCAGGTCGCCGAGCGCGTCCGTGCCGTAGAGGGCGTCATACAGGCTGCCCCAGCGGGCGTTGGCGGCGTTCAGCACGAAGCGGGCGTTGAGCGCGGGCACCACCAGTTGCGGTCCGGCCAGGGTGGCGACCTCGGCGTCGACCTTGTCGGTGTGGATGCTGAACGGCGCCGGCTCGGGGACCAGATAGCCGATGGAGCGCAGGAAGGCGGTCGTGGCGGCGGGATCCTGCGGACGACCGGCGCGGTCGCTGTGCCACTGGTCGATCTTCGCCTGCAGTTGGTCGCGGCGATCCAGCAGGGCGCGGTTGCCGACATGGGCGCGTTCGAACAGGTCGGCCGCCCCGGTCCAGAAGCGATCCGCCTCGATCCCGATGCCCGGAAGCACCTCTTGCTCAATGAAATCAGCCAGTTCCTGTGCGACCTGCAGGCCAGCGCGCGGCGTCATCGACATCAGCATCTCCCGGAGCGAGGCTGTAACATTCCGTGATCACGTAGGGGAAGTCGAGCGGATTTCGCAGTTGCGGGAGGAAATTCGCGCCGGAAAAAACAGGGTGTAAAGAGTGTAATCGGCGCCAGTCGTCCAGAGTTCGGAGACGGTCGAAATACACCGTCTAAACCGTCTATCCCGTCTATGGGTGCGGCGATGTCAAAGACCCGAAGGCGGCAAGATAGCAGGGCGATGCGTCGGAATTGGACGCACCGGCTTTCCTTCTCGCTCAAGGGGAGAAGGACTTGCGCGCGACGCGGCAAGGCGCACTCTCCGGCCATGACCTGGCTCCGTCTTCACTGGCCCCTGGCCCTGCTGATCCTGATCGCGGGGTCGGGCCTGTTCTGGCCGATCCCCGGCGGGTGGCCGTCGAGGGTGGCGCTGGCGTGGGACATCGGGGTCGGGCTTTTCCTGGCCGAGAGCGCCATCAAGGTGCTGCGCACCCGCTCCGCCGACGCCATCCGCAAGCGCGCCTCGGCGCTGGACGAGGCCGGCCCGGCCATCCTGCCGCTGGCCCTGATCGCGGCGGTCGGCAGCGTGGTGGTGGTGGTGGGCGAGGCCGCGACCGGCGGTGGCGGACCGGCGGTGCTGGCGCTGGTCACGGTCGCCCTGTCCTGGCTGTTCGTGCACGTCATCTTCGCCTTCCATTACGCCCACGTCTTCTATTCGGCGGGGAAGAAAGGGGATCGCGGCGGCCTGCTGTTTCCCGGCGACGATCCCGAGCCAGACTACTGGGACTTCCTGCATTTCTCGCTGATCATCGGCGTGGCGTCGCAGACGGCGGACGTGCAGATCGCCGACCGGGGCCTGCGCCGCACCTCGACCGTGCACAGCCTGACGGCCTTCGTCTTCAACACCGTGGTGGTGGCGCTGACGGTCAATATGGCGGTGGGGCTGCTGGGGTCCGGTCAGTGACCCTCGAACATCTCTACGAGAAGATCAGCCGACGCGCGCCGCCCTCCTTCGATCTGGAGGCGACACAGGCGCGCGTGCGGGTACACAACCTCGCCATGGTCGCCGAGTGGCGTGAGCGTTACCCCAACGCAGAAGCCGCCATCCTAGAGATTCAGGTCCGAGCCAGTGGCCATACCCGCAGGCGGTTGAACCGATACTCGGAATTCAAATCGGTACGCGGCGGCCAGCCGGGCCTTTTGGTTTTCAGAAATCCGACCGGTTTCAACGAAGTTCTGGACCTTCAGGTCGTGGAGATCATCGCCGCCGCGGCCAGAGCTGACGTTTCAGATATCGAGTGGCGACTGCTGACCGTGATGAGGCTCTCACCGCCACGCCTTGACTTGAACACCTTTCAGGCCCATCTGCCCGCTGCATCGCAGCATTTTGCGATCTCCGGCGTCTCCAGCGCGTGTGGGCTCCCCTCCCCGGAAGCCTGTCTGTAGAAGCCGCCGGCCTCTCATATTCATTCGCTGCCCGGACACGCGGGGCGGCGCCCGATCCACCCCGAAGGCCTCCGATGAGGCTCCAATCGGGACTGGCGGTGCGCGGCCCTTACGGCTCTCGAGCCATGGCTGATGCGCGTCGCCGCATGCGAAAGAAGACGCTCCGTGAGCAAAGCCACCTTTGACTCCATGGGCCTGAACCCGGCCCTGCTCTCCGCCCTGAAGGCGGAAGGCTATGAGACCCCGACCCCGATCCAGCAAAAGGCCATCCCGGACGTGATGCTGGGCAAGGACCTGCTGGGCATCGCCCAGACGGGCACCGGCAAGACCGCCGCCTTCGCCCTGCCGATCCTGCACCGTCTGGCCGCCAACCGCGTCGCCCCCGTGCCGCGCACCACCCGCGCCCTGATCCTGAGCCCGACCCGCGAACTGGCCACCCAGATCGGCGAGAGCTTCAAGGCCTATGGCAAGCACCTGGGCTTCCGCGTCGCCGTGATCTTCGGCGGCGTGAAGTACGGCGGGCAGGAACGCTCGCTGAACCAGGGCCTCGACATCCTGGTCGCCGCCCCGGGCCGTCTGCTGGACCATATCCAGCAGAAGAATCTGGACCTGTCGGCCACCGAAATCTTCGTGCTGGACGAGGCCGACCAGATGCTTGACCTCGGCTTCATCAAGCCGATCCGCCAGATCGTCAGCCGCATGCCGGCCAAGCGCCAGAACCTGTTCTTCTCGGCCACCATGCCGTCGGAGATCGGCAAGCTGGCCGGCGATCTGCTGAAGGACCCGGTCAAGGTGCAGGTGACGCCGCAGTCGACCACGGTCGAGCGCATCAACCAGTCGGTCATCCACATCGAGCAAGGCCGCAAGCGGGCCCTGCTGACCGAGATGTTCGCCGATCCGGAGTACACGCGCTGCCTGGTCTTCACCAAGACCAAGCACGGCGCCGACAAGGTCGCGGCCTATCTGGAAGCCGGCGGCGTCGAGGCCGGCGCCATCCACGGCAACAAGTCCCAGCCGCAGCGTGAGCGGACCCTGGCGGCCTTCAAGGCCGGCAAGCTGCGCGTGCTGGTCGCCACCGACATCGCCGCGCGCGGCATCGACGTGGACGGCGTCTCGCACGTCGTGAACTTCGAACTGCCCTATGTGCCGGAAGCCTATGTGCACCGCATCGGTCGTACGGCCCGCGCGGGCAAGGACGGTTCGGCCGTCAGCTTCGTCGCCGGCGACGAGATGAAGCTGTTGAAGGACATCGAGAAGGTCACGCGCCAGAAGATCCCGTCGAGCGACCGTCGCAACGACAAGTCGCTGGCCCTGCTGGACCAGTCGATCATGGCCTCGGGCGTGAAGAACAAGGCTTCGATGCCGGACGACGGTCGTGGCGACCGCCAGCAGCAGCAACGCGGCCCGCGCAACCCGCGCCGCGACGGCGTGAAGCTGGAAGGCGGCGGGCAACCGCACCGCGTCCGCAAGGGCCGCGCCGCCGAGGCCCGTCCGACGCCGGAACGCGCCTTCGACCCTATGGCCCGCGATCGCGGTCGCCAGACCCACAACGACCCGCGCCACACCTCGGCGCCGTCGGCCAATGAGCCGAAGCCGGTCGGTGAAATGAAGCGCCGTCCGCGTCGCCGGAAGCCGTCGAACGGCGGCAAGGGCTACGCCGCCAAGGCGTAAGTCCCACCTGGACTGACGACAGACGCGCCCGCCGGAGCGATCCGGCGGGCGTTTCACGATGCGAATAATCAAAAAGGACCGCGGATGATCCGGCGTCGCCTCACGGCGGGCGGGCGAGTGCAATCTTGCCCTGAACCAAAGCTGGGGTAGAGTTAACTTTTCCCGCGCCGAACCCAAGGGACAGCGATGATCTGGGTCCTGATATCCGCCGCGATCATGATCGCCGGCGTCCTTCTCTTCAGCAAGGGCCGCAAGCTCCTGCACGATGCTAAGCGGTATGAGTTCGAGAACAGAACAGGGGGAGGCGTTGTCCAGTTCGAGAACTATGACGCCAGCGTCCAGCACACAAAGAAAAGAGGCCGGGCCGCCGACGCCTTCAACTTCGGCCTCATCATGATGGTCGCCGGCGGCATCTGGTTCACCATGGCGCTGGCGAACGTGCTGCTGGGCGGCTGAGCGACGGCCCGGGCTGCGGGATCAGCTGGAAACGGACGTCGCGCGCCGCCCTTCTGCCTCTACGGCCTCAGCCTTGGCCTGCTGGACCTGATCCATGATCTGGCTGGTAATCGACGGCTTCGGCCGGGGCAGCAGCCCGAGATTCACACCGACCGCCAGAAGCAGGCTGGTGGCGAACATGCCGCCGAAAACGCCGACGACCAGCGCTGTCATTGCCTTGAAGAACAGCTCGCCGAGATTAGCCTCCTGCCAATCGGCCCGCATGCCGTCGGCTACGCCGCTCCAGATGTTCCAGACCAGGACCGGACCCACCACGATGAGGATGAGCCCGAGGACGAGCCGCAGGACGTCGACGACAGTAATCGGTTCGACGACCTGACGCTTTACATCGCTTTCGAACACCCGCCACGATCCGGTCGAGTGGTTGATCAGACCCACCGGATCGGGATTGTCGTTCCGTTGGGCGCCGACATAGAAGACGGAGACGCGTTGTCCCGGCCTGAACCCAAAACCCGCATTGGTCGCGATCGCTTCGAATTCGCGGCCACCATCCTCCTGGATGAACAGGCGGATTTGCTCTGAAGAGCTCGAAGAAACCGAGGTATCGGTCTGAACGTGTCCCGTCGCGACGTCGCCCCGGGTCCGGGTTTGGGTGTTGATGTGGGTCCGATGTGAGGTCTGGGCGTCGAGTAGCGTGCCGGTCCGGACCGTCACCCGCGCGTCCTCGATCGATCCGATTTTCGATGATCCCGTCATATGTGCCTCATCCGACTTTGGCTTGAGGAGACCGGGTTCAGGCCGAAAGTTCAAGTCCGAAATCCCCGCGATATCCGAACCGGCGGAACCCCGCGGAGCCCCATGCCTTGAACCCGCATGGGCCCCATCCGCCTCCCCGCCCCGCTCCAGATGCGCGTCGAGGATGCGGCGCGCGCGCTGATGTCCGCGGACGGGTTCCAGATCGACTTCGCCACGCCGGCGGGCGCGCCCGCCCTGACCGCGCCGGACTCGATGTCGTGGCGGCTGTTCAAGAACCCCATCTCCCTGTTCATCGGCGGGGTGGCGGCGGTGCTGCTGGAACTGGCCGAGCCGAAGGTGCGGGCGGGGGTGTGGGACCACACCAGCTTCCGGACCGATCCGGTGACACGGCTGAGGCGCACCGGGCTGGCGGCCATGGTCGCCGTCTATGCCCCGCATGAGGTGGCCGAAGCCATGATCGAGGGGGTGAACCGCAGGCACGCGCGCGTGACCGGGACGAGCGAGCATGGGCAGGCCTATGCGGCTGATGATCCGGATCTGCTGGACTGGGTGCAGGCGACGGCGTCCTGCGGCTTCATCGAGGCCTATGACCGCTGGGTCGAGCCGCTGGGCGACGCTTTGAAGGATCAGGCCTTCGCCGAGGCGGCGCCGGCGGCGCGGCTGTATGGGGCGATGAACGCGCCGCGGAACGTGGCGGAGTGGCGCGCGACACTGGCGGCGATGGACGGACGGCTGGAGGCCTCGCCGATCATCACGGAGTTTCTGGAGATCATTCGCCGGGCCCCGGCCTTGCCGGGCGGCGGTCGGCTTGCGCAGCCGCTGCTGGTGAAGGCGGCGGTGGATCTGCTGCCCCCGGCGCTGAAGGCGCGGCTGGGGCTGGAAGCGGCGGGGCTGTCCCCGCTGGAGCGCCCGCTGGTGCGGACGATGGCGAAGGCGGCGGACCGGCTGGTGCTCGAAAGCGCCCCTCCGGCCCGCGCCTGTGTTCGCATGGGCCTTCCGGCGGACTGGCTGTATCGCCCGCCGGAAGCCCGATCAGCGGCGTGACCTAGAACGCCATCCGGGTGCCGAGCGACCAGACCAGGCCGTAGCCTTCGGTCTCGCCACGCAGGCTGGACTGAACCGCCGCCGGGGTGCCCGCGTACTGGGTGCGGTCGCTGTGGGCGTCGCCGTCCTGGAAGGCGATGTAGGTCAGGCCGAAGTCGACCGACATGCGGTCGGTGGCCTTGGCGGTCATGCCGCCCGAGATCAGCCAGCGGTCCGAGTCCGGGATGCGGGCGGTGCGCTCGCCTTCACGGGTCGGGGTCGGGGTGTAGCCGATGCCGCCGCGGAAGGTCAGACGGTCGCTGGCGGCGTAGTCGAAGCCGACGGCGCCGGTGGTGACGTCCTTGTAGTCCAGACGGATGACCTGGCCGCCGTTCGGATAGACGACGTCGATGTTGTCGAACTCCGACCAGCCGATGCGGTTGACCTGGGCGTTCAGGGTCAGGCGGTCGGTCAGGGCGTAACGGCCCGAAGCGGCGATGTAGGACGGGGTGCTGAAGCCCGCCGTGCCGCCGGTGTTGACGTTCGAACCGGCGAGCGGGCCGAGCAGGCCCGAGATGACGACGTCGCCGTCCAGCTCATGCTCGATGGCCGAGCGGTAGCTGAGGCCGAGGTCCAGCTTGCCGAAGTGGGCCTGGGCGCCGACGTTCCAGCCGTAGTCCCAGCCGTCGCCTTCCAGCGAGGAGAAGCCGTCCGGAAGGGTCGGCGACAGGTTCGGCAGGGCCGAGGTCAGCTTGGCCTTCACATACTGGGCGTCGACGCCGACGCCGAGGTCGAGCCAGTCGGTGACCTTCATGGCGCCGACCAGGCCGACGTTGGCCGAGCGCAGCTCGGACGTCATGGCGTCATAGCGGGCGAAGGAGTCGGCTTCGTACTTGGTGGTGAAGTTGTACGGGGCGGCGATGGCCAGGCCGACGGCGAAGCGGTCGCCGATCGGGGTGGCGATGGCGAAGTTCGGCACGATGCCGCTTTCGATCGGGCTCAGGTTCGGGCTGACGCCCTGGACCGGCACGGTGATCGCGCCCGGATAGGTCAGGGTGGAGCCGGCGTTGCGGACTTCCGAGTTCACGGCCACGGCGTGGGCGCCGAAGGTGACCTCACGGCCCGAACGGGCGATGGCGGCCGGGTTCCACCACAGCGAGGACACGCCGGTGTCGGCGGCTTCGCCGGAGAAGGCGCGACCGGCGCCGCGGGCGGATTGCTCCTGCAGATAATAGGACTGGGCGAAGGCCGGCGACGCAACAGCGACGCCCAGCGCGGCAAGAGCCACGCCGGCGAACAGCGACTTGGTGGAGGTCATGCTTTTTTACTTTCCGAAGCCCCGAGGGAGGGGGCGGCGTTTCCAAACTATGCCGGGGAGGCGAAGGGGAAATGCGCGTCGGAGCCTTTGGCTGCAACGCTTTGCGGCATTGTTTCAGAAATGTGATCGATGTTCACCTGATCGGTGAACGTGGATTTTCCGTCCTTGAAAGCCGGACAGCGAAACGCCCGCCGGATCTCTCCGGCGGGCGCTCGATTTTCTGACGTTTCTTCCCTGAAGGATCAGGCGGCGGCGGAGGCCGGCAGCGCGCCTTCGGCCGGGTCGCGCAGGACGTAGCCGCGGCCCCAGACGGTTTCGATGTAGTGCTTGCCGCCCGCGGCCGTAGCCAGCTTCTTGCGCAGCTTGCAGATGAAGACGTCGATGATCTTCAGCTCGGGCTCGTCCATGCCGCCGTACAGGTGGTTCAGGAACATCTCCTTGGTCAGGGTCGTGCCCTTACGCAGGGAGAGGAGCTCCAGCATCTGGTATTCCTTGCCCGTCAGGTGGACGCGGTGACCGTTCACCTCGACCGTCTTGGCGTCCAGGTTCACGGCGATCTCGCCGGTGTGGATGATCGCCTGGGCGTGGCCCTTCGAACGACGGACCACGGCGTGGGTGCGCGCGATCAGCTCGTCCTTGTGGAAGGGCTTGGTCATGTAGTCGTCGGCGCCGCCGCCGAAGGTCTTCACCTTGGTCTCGATTTCCGAGGTGCCCGACAGGATCATGACCGGCGTATTGACCTTGCCGACGCGCAGCTGGCGCAGGACTTCCAGGCCGTTCATGTCCGGCAGGTTCAGGTCGAGGAGAATGAGGTCGTAGTCATAGATCTTGCCGAGGTCGATGCCCTCTTCACCAAGATCGGTGGTGTAGACGTTGAAGCCTTCCGACTTCAGCATCAGCTCGATGCTCTGCGCGGTCGCGTGATCATCTTCGATTAGCAGGACGCGCATTGGGTGCCCCTCCAGGCAGAGCTTGGCCGTAGATATTACTGTCCCGTTTCCGGGTAACCTTGTTCGGACGTTAACCCCTCAAAACCTTAAGAAGGGTTAATGGGATTGGTTAACGGCGAATCTAGGCTGATTTGCGAATCGGCGTCGAGACTCGGCGAGTCAACCAGTCGAACTTTTTCCCAAACCGCCGGTCCATACGACCAATCTCGACGCATCGAAGGAATATAGTCCTATCTCGAAGCGCACCGATCCAGAGCGCGCCGGGTGATGACGGAGATGGGACACAATGGAAGACCCTTATCGGAGCGCCGCGCCGGGCGGCGACCGGTTGAGAGCGGCGCTGGCGCTGCAGCTGGTGGCCGCGGCGACCGGGGTGCCGGCGGACAGGATGAAGCACCGCGTGCGGCTGCACGGACAGGCCTGCCGGGCGCGGTGGGTGGCGATGTATCTGTCGCACGTGACTTTCGGCTGGCCGTTCGAGCGGATCGGCACGGCCTTCGACATGAACCGGGCGACCGCCGCGCAGGCCTGCCGCTGGGCCGAGGACGAGCGCGACCGCCCCTGGCTGGACGACCTGCTGAACCGGCTGGAGCGGTCGATGCGGGATATCCTGGACACGCCCCGCTGCGAGCTGCCCGCATGAGCGGCGAGCACAGGCTGGAGCGGGCGCGCCGGCTGCTGGCCCTGCCGGAGGGCTGGCTGGACTGCGCCCCGGACGGCTACGCCCTGCGCAACGGGCCGGACCGGCGGTCGCGGGTGATGCTGACACTGGATGAGGCCGAGTTCCGCGCCCTGAAGGCCGAGCCAGGCCTGACGCCGCGCGTCGGCGGCGGCTGGACGACTGGCGCGCCACTGCCCTCGCCCATGCCAGGACGACCCGGCGTCACCGAAGGCGTCCGCGTGGTGATGGAGCCGGACGGGAGTCTTTCGGACCTGCGGGCCAATCTGACGCCATCGCCGATCCGCTGGCTGGCGGGCCGGACGGGGGCGGACGGGCAGCCATGGCTGAGCCCGGCCCAGGTCGCGGCGGCGGAGCAGCTGGAAATCGAGGCCGAGACCGCGCTGCGCGGCGCCTCGGTCACCATGCGCTGGGACGCCCTGCCGGGGACCTCGGCGGGCGGGGGACCGTGGGGTTACGGACCGGGCGACCGGGCGCTGGCCGCCGCGCGACGGATCGACAAGGCCCTGGCCGCCTGCGGTCCCGCACGGGAGCTGGTGCGGACCGTCTGCATCACGGCGACGCCGTTGCAGGCCGCCGAACAGGCGCTGGGCCTGCGCCGCCGGACCGGCAAGGCCCTGCTGCAGCACGGCCTGACCCTGCTGGCCCGCCACTACCGACTGCTGTGACCCGCCCCGCCAACCTTACAAGCTGGTAACTTTCGCCCGGTGAACAACGGTCCTAAGGTAAAGGTCTGACGCGCTCCCGAGGGGGCGCGTCCTTGTTTTTAAGGCGGCGCGGCCGGGCGACGCCGGACTTTCGGGGGATGGTCGTGAAGGCAGTTGTGGCGTGCAGCCTCGCAATGGGGCTGGCTTTCGGCGCGGTCAGCGCGCCGGCGACCCCGGCGGAGGCCCAGCAGAACCTGACCGGCCGGATCCTTGTCGAGGTCTGCCTGCCCTACGCCACCCGCGGCAAGAGCTTCGAAAAGGCCATCGCCGCCGCGCGCGAGCTGCGCTTCCGCCGTCCGGCCAATGAGCGGGGCCAGCCGCTGGAGGAGTTCGCCTCGGAGGTGAATCTGGTCTCGCACGACGGCGCCTGGCGGCTGCGCCTTGAGGAAGGCACGATCGAGGACGGCGAGGCCCAGGTCTACACCGTGACCTGCGCCCTTTCGTCGACCCGCGCCGGCGCGCGCGAACTGGGCGACCTGGGCCGTCGCGCCTTTCGCGACGACCGCTACTGGAGCACGGACGAGAGCGCGCCGCGCCAGTGGGACCGCCGCACCCGCAATCCGGATGAGTATCGTCTGGAAGTCCGCGTGGTCGAGGAAGACGGCGCCCGCCCCGCCCTGACCATCCGCGGCCTCTATTACTGAGCGGCGGTCGCCGCGTCCCGGATGCGGCCGACCATGCTGTTCAGGCCGTTGGCGCGCTGGCGGGTCAGGGCCGAAGGCAGGCCCAGCCGGTCCAGCGCCGCGCGGGCGTCAAAGCCGAGAATCTCCGCCGGAGTCCGGTTCGAATAGAGCCGCAGAAGCAGGGCGATATTGCCCTTGCTTAGCGCGCTGTCGCTGTCGGCCATGAAGTGGAGCCGGTCGCCCTCACGGCGGACCGCCAGCCAGACCTGCGCCGCGCAGCCGGGCACCTTGTTCGCGTCAATGCGGTCGGCTTCCGGCAACGCTTCCAGATCCTTGCCCAGATCGATCACGTATTCGATGCGGCCTTCCCAGTCGCCGAGAAGGTCGAACTCCTCGATCAACTCGGCGAGGACGGCGTCGATGGGGGGCGGGATGCTCATCGGCGCCAGATAGGCCGATGCCGCGTTAACGACAACCACGTCGATCATCCCCGGAAATCTGTCCGGGCAGTCGCCTGACGGGGGTGTGCACTTTGGACGACTCAGACGGGCGGCTAGGCTGGCGGAGGTAATTTCGCCGTCCTCCCGTCCTTTCGCCCGCCCTTGAACCCCAGCCAACGTCCAGAGCCGATGGAGACCGCCGCCCGCGCCGGGTCCGGTGATCGCGCCCCGCTGGCCGCGTGGCACGCGGGCTGGGCCGTGGCCGCCGCCCTGCTGGCGCTGGGCGCGCGCTGGATCGGCGGGGTCGAGGGTCCCGTCTTCTACAGCGTTCTGGCCATGATCGTGCCCGGGCTGATCGGGCTGAACCTGCTGAAGAACGACGCCTTCCGCGACCGGCTGATCCTGATGGGGGTCTGGGGCATGGCGGCGGCGACCACCGCGGCCCTGTCGGGCGGCCTGACCGGCCCGCTGGCGGGCTTTGTCTTCCTGCCGCTGGCGGCGGGGATCGCCCTGGGCGGCCCGCGGCTGGTGCAGACGGGCGCGCTGGGCGTCGGCGTGGCGGCCCTCGCCGGACTGGCGACCAGCTGGATGCTGGGCGGACCGGGCGCCCACCTGCCCGCGCTGGCGGCCCTGTCGGCGGTGTTGACGGCGGCGGCGGCGGCGCTGGCCGTGCGCCTGTCGTGGCGGCAGCGCGAGCAGCGGATGGCCACCGCCGAGGCCGAGGTGCGCCGGGTCGAGGCCCTGATGGCGGCCCAGCCCGGCCTGACCCTGATCCTGGAGCCCTCGGGCCGGGTGGTGGCGGCCTATGGCGCGCCGCCGTCGTCCCTGCCGGTCGACCCGCTGTTCGAGCAGGGACTGGTGGCCGCGATCCACGCCCCGGACCGTCCGCGCCTGCTGGCCGCGCTGGACCGGGCGGCGAACGGACATGAGGGCGCCGCGACCCTGGCGCCGCGACTGGCGCTCGACCGCCGCGTACAGTTCATCATCCGCCGTCTGGACGATCCCGCCGCCCCCGCCCCGCGCCTGATCGCGCAGGCCTTTGACGCCACCGCCCAGTACGCCCGCGAGCTGGGGCTGGAGGTCGCCCGCAACGAGGCCGAGGCCCGCGAACAGGGCAAGACCCGCTTCCTGGCCAATATGAGCCACGAGCTGCGTACACCGCTGAACGCGGTGCTGGGCTTCTCGGACATCATGCGCCAGCGCCTGTTCGGCCCGATCCCGGATCGCTACGCCGAATACGCCGACAACATCCATCAGGCGGGCGGCCACCTGCTGGACCTGATCAACGATCTGCTGGACGTCTCCAAGATCGAGGCCGAGCGCTACACCCTGGCGGTCGAAAAGTTCGACGCCCGCGAGGTGGTGTCGGACGCCATGGCGCTGGTCCGGGTCAACGCCGAGGACAAGGGCGTGACCCTGTCGAGCGTCCTGCCCAACGAGGCGGTCGAGGTGTCGGCGGACCGCCGCGCCCTGAAGCAGATCGCGCTGAACCTGCTGTCCAACGCGGTAAAGTTCACCCACGAGGGCGGGGCCGTCACCGTGACGGTCGAGGCGATCGGCCCGTATCTGGAAGTCATCGTCGCCGACACCGGCGTCGGCATCGCACCGGAGGACGTGAAGCGTCTGGGCCGTCCGTTCGAACAGGCGGGCGCCCCGGAGCAGCGGCGTCAGGGCACCGGTCTGGGCCTGTCGCTGGTCCGCGCCTTCGCCGAACTGCACGGCGGGCGGATGAGCATCGAAAGCACCCTGGGCGAAGGCACGGCGGTGACGGTGCGGATGCCGGTGGCGCTGGTGGCGAAAGCCCCCGCTCCGGAAGGCGGCGCCGAGATCATCCCCCTGCCGGTGGCGACCAACGGCGGCTGAGCGCGTGGCGGCAGGGGCCTAAAGGCTGCCCATCGCCAGGAAGGCGCGACCTGCGGCGAAGTCGCCGGCCTCGAACGGGACGGTGGCCACGCTGCCGTCGCGGAAGTGGAACTCGATGGCGAAGGCCTCGCGCGGGTCCAGCTTCTCCAGCGCTTCGGCGGCGGCGGGGCTGAAGCGCCAGGCGTCGCCCGCCCGCTTGCCGTCGGCCAGCAGGGTCGGGTCAGCAGCCGAAACGCCCGAGGACCACAGGCTGGCCTGGGCCGAGGCGGGGATCAGATTGTTCCCGGCCAGCCACGGGCGCGGCGCCTTGGCCGTGTCGCGGAAGACCAGGCGGGCGGCGGTCGGACGGGGCCGACCCCACCAGCTGACCACGGCGGTCAGCTCGCCCTGATCGCCCTTGCCCGCATAGCCGAAGGTGACCGGCGAGGCGCCGACCACCGAGGCCTGCTGCAGGCGCCAGGTGGGGCTGGCGTAGCCGGAACGGTTGGCGACCCAGTGCAGCCGGTCGCCGGGGAAGGTCATTCGGGCGATGCGCGACCAGCCCGCGAAGGCGCCGTCGACGCGGCCCTTGACCACCGCCAGCTCCGGATCGCCGCAGGAGACAGCGCCGGCGCGCGCCTGCGCCCGATAGGCGACCTCGCTCAGTTCCGTCGCGGCGGCGCCGGAGCGCAGGGCCGCGCCCCGCGCCTGGGCGGTGGCGGCGACCAGGGCGCGCTCGATATGCGGCTGGAACAGGTTGCAGCGGGCGTCGGCGGCGACCACGAAGGCGCGCTCGTAATAGGTGTCGGCGGGACCGGCGAAGGCCGACACAGGCGCGACCAGGGTCACTGCGGCCATCAGGGCCGTCGTCACGCGCGCTTGGGTCTTCAGGGCGTTCTGCCGTATCGTCATGCCCCGCACCCTACGCATCGAGCGTTCAGGTCCGGTGTCCGAGCAGGGTTAGCGAATTGCTTCTATCGAGTGACGTCTGGGTGGCCGCCCTGATCCGCCGCGCCGAGATCGGCGGGGCCTTCGCCACGGTCGCGCGCAAGGGAGACGCGCGCGCGGGAACGGTCATTGTGAAGGTGTTCAACACCGCCGAGCGGCGCGCCCGACTCTATAGTGAAGCCTTCGGCCCCGATGGCGAACGCCTGTGGATGCAGCCGGTCGAGAGCGCGTTCGAGAGCGAGCTGGACGAGTATCTGCAGCGCCAGATCCGCTACGACCCCGACCTCTGGATCGTCGAGATCGAGGACCGCGAGGGCCGTCACTTCATCACCGAGAAGGTGGCGGGCGAAACATCAGGCGGATAGCCGCTCCGGCGGGACATGGTCCGTCAGCCAGATCCCGTTGGAGGTCACGAAGAAGACGGCGCCGTCCGCCGCCATGGCCGCCGCGTCGATGGTCAGGATCACCGGCTTGCCGCGACGCTGGCCGACCTTGTTCGCGGTCTCGATGTCGGCGGACAGGTGCACGTGATGGCGCGCCTGCCGCTTGAGCCCCTCTGACAGGATGGCGTCCAGGAAACGCTCGGGCGTGCCGTGGTACAGCACGTCCGGCGGCGTGACCGGCGGCAGGTCGAGGTCGACCGCGACGGAGTGGCCCTGCCGCGCGCGGATGCGCCCGGTGTCCGCCGACAGCTCGAACCGCTGCTTGTCGCTGAGCTCGACCACGCGCATCAGCCGGTCGAAATCCAGGCTGGCGTCATTCTCCCGCAGGGCCGCCATCACCGCGCTGGTGTCGGTCCAGCCCTGCGCGTCCAGCATCAGCCCCGCCGCCTCCGGCGCGTGCCTGAGCCAGTAGGACAGGGTCTTCGAAATCCCGGTGTCGTTCACGCCTCACCCATCATGACAACCCATCCGTTAACGTCCGCCGCCGTCGTCGCAAATCCTTAACTGCGTTCGCACACGGAACCTCAAGCCGGGGCGCCTATGGTCACCTTCAACGGGCCGAATGAGCCCGACGTGATGGTGGGTGTTCCGGATGCTGTTTCTTCTGAACGACGTCGTGTTTGATCTGGACGAGGCCTGCCCGGTCACGGCCGGCGACGCGCGCCGGTTCGAAGCGCTGGAGCTGGACTATGTGCTGGAACTCGGCTGCGAGCTGTTCGCCGAGGACCCGCTGCTGCACCACAACGACCCGCAACGCGCGCGCCGTCTGGCCTGGCTGATCCACGACCGCTCGCCGGACGTGAACGCCGCCCTGTTCGCCGCGCCGGAAGTCGGCTGCAATCCCGATCTGGTCGAGCCGCAGTTCTGCGCCCTGCCCGAGATGGTGATGCGCCAGCTGCAGACCCGGGCCACCAAGGGCAAGCTGGACGCCGTGGCCGCCGACAAGGCCGTCTGGATGCGTCTGGCCGCTTAACACGATCTTCGCTTGAACCCCCGCCGACGCGCCCGCTAGGGTCGCGACGGCAGTAAGGGGGCTCGGGTGCGCATTCTGTTTCGTTTGAAAGCCGCGGTTCTGGCCGTGGGCGCCCTGCTTCTGGCCGCGACCCCGGCGCATGCCGAATGGCGGCGGGCCGAGAGCGCCAACTTCATCATCTACTCTCAGGGCAGCGAGACCTCGCTGCGCCGTCAGGCGCGGACGCTGGAGCTGTACGACTACATCCTGCGCGCGCGGATGGGCTTGCCGGTGGACGAGCCGCCCGCCCGCAAGCTGCCGATCTATCTGGTCGGCGGACGATCCGGCCTGCGCGAGATCCGGCCCGACCTGCCGGCTCACGTAGCCGGCTTCTACGGTCCGACGACCGAGGGCATCTTCGCCACGGCCATTCGTGATCAGGACATGGACTTCCTGCTGCACGAATATTTCCACCACTTCAGCTTCCAGCACGGATCGGCGGGAAACCTGCCCGCCTGGCTGGTCGAGGGGATGGCGGAGTATTTCATGACCGCCGAGGTGCGGGACAACGTCATCCGGATCGGCGATTATAACCAGAACCGCGCGGAATGGCTGATGGGCGCCTCGTGGATCCCGCTGGCGGATCTGCTGGGCAAACAGATGGGCGAGCTCAGGTCCGGCTCCAGCCGCGAAACCTACTATCCGGTCGCCTGGCTGATGACCCACTGGTTCATGAGCGACGAGACCCGGCGGGCTCAACTGGGCGCCTACATCCGCGCGGTCCAGGAGGGCGGCGATCCCATCCGCGCCATGGAGGAGGCGACCGGACTGACCCTGAACCAGCTGCGCAGCCGGCTTCAGTCCTACATGCGCGGTTCGCTGCAGATCAGCGTCTATGAGGTCACGCGAGCGGAGCCGGAGATCACCATCACCCGCCTGCCGCCGTCGGCGGACGACCTTCTGCTGCTGGGACAGCGGCTGAAGGTGGGCGTGGCCAACGACCAACGCGCCGCCACCGCCGCCCTTGTCCGCCAGCGCGCGGCCCGCCACCCGGACGATCCGTTCGCCCTGCTCCAGCTCGGCCATGCCGAACTGCATTTCGGCGATCCGGTCGCGGGCGAGGCGGTGCTGACCCGCCTGCTGGACCGCGAGCCAGAGAACGTCGAGGCCCTGCAACTGATGGCCAGCCGGTACATGCGGCTGGCGCGCGACGAGGGGGAGGATCGCACCCGGCGACTGGTGCAGGCCCAGAGCTATCTGCGCCGCGCCTACGCCGCCGATCCGGAGCAGTACTACACCCTGTACATGCTGGCCCAGGTCCGCGAGGCGGCGCGGGACTATCCGACCGAGAATGATCTGCTGACCTGGCAGCTGGCCTACGAGCGCGCGCCGCAGCTGCCCGGCATCCGGCTGGGCTTCGCCGCGGCGATGATGCATGCGGAGAAGTTCGATGAAGCGGTCGCCCTGCTGGGGCCGCTGGCCAACGCCCCGCATGGCGGCGGCGCCGCGGACACCGCCCGCACCCTTCTGGAACGCGCCGAAGCGCGCCAGCCGCCGCTGAGCTGGGCCGAGATCGACGCCGCCCAGGACGCCGCCGCGCGACCGCCCGAGCGGGAGCCCGCCGATCCCTCAGTCCCGCCGCCCGGAGACGAGGACGCGGGGGGCGAGGATGGGGCATGATCTGCGGCGCCGGTGACGCTTGCTTGCCAGCAGGCCGTGCCTTCAACATCCGGGACTGATCGCTTCGGGGGACGCGAATGACCTTTTCCAACCTGCTCAAGGCCGTGGCCCTGACCGTCGGCGCCGCGCTTCTGTTCACCGCCGCGCCCGCTCGGGCGGAGTGGCTGAAGGCCGAGACCGAGCATTTCGTCATCGTCGGCGACACCAGCAATCGCGCCATTTCGGAATACGCCCGCAAGGTCGAGCGCTTCCACGCCATGCTGTTCCGATTCCTGCCGCCGGATACCGACGACGTCATCGCGCCGAAGCTCTGGATCTACCTGGCGGACGGTCGCGACGACATGCAGGAAATCTGGCCCGGCATCGGCCGGGGCGTCGGCGGCTTCTACAGCCGCTCGGACGAGCGCATCTACGCTGTGGTGGACGTCACCAATGAGGACAGCGACCACACGCTGTTCCACGAGTACGCCCACCACTACATGTTCCAGTACCACAACACTGTTTACCCCGGTTGGTTCGTGGAGGGGTTCGCCGAGTATTTCGCGCCCTCGGACATGCGGATGGGGCGCATCCGCTACGGCCTGTATCGTGAAGGCCGCATCTATTCCCTGAACCAGACCAACAGCTGGGTGCCGATGGACGATGTCCTTCGCTCACGCCTGACGGGCAATTCGGCGCAACGCGGGGCCGCCTATTATGCCCAGGCCTGGCTGCTGACCCACTATCTGCTGGGCGCGCCTGAACGCCACGCGCAGCTTCAAGGCTATCTGATCGCCATTGCCCGTGGCGATGATCCGATCGAGGCGCTGGAGGTCAATATCGGTCGCACACCGGACGAACTGGGCGCCGAGATGCGGTCCTACATGCGCCGGGGCATCACGACTTTCACCTTGCAGGAGGCCCTGCCTAACGCGACCCCGACCGTGACCTCGCTGCCGCGCAGCACCGGAGATGCAATCTGGCTGGACCTCCGCTCCGCTCGTCCGTTGGGCGATGACGGCCCGGCTCTGGTGGCGCAGGCCCGAGCCGTGGTCGACCGCTATCCCAACGACCGGCTGCCGCTGGTCACCCTCGCCAAGCTGCAACGCAAGACGGACGATCTGGCGGGCGCCCGGGCGACGCTGGAGCATGCGATGACCCTCACCCCCGACGACGCCGAAGTGCGTTGGCTGATGGGGGCGGTGCTGACCCGTCAGTCTGAGGACATCGAGGAAGACGAGGCGCGCCGCCAGCTACGACGGCAGGCGCTGGCGCACCTGAACGCCGCCTACGAAGCCGATCCGCTCGACTACCGCATCTATCTGGCCATGCTGGAGAACCGTCGCGAGGCCGCCAACTATCCGTCGGACAATGACGTGGTGATCGCCGAGTCGGCCTTCCGGCTGGCTCCGCAACTGGGAACGACGGCCGTCGAGGCCGCCCGGTTGCTGATGGCGAAGGACCGATATCTGGACGCGGCCTATGTGCTGGGGCCGCTGGCGAACAACCCGCACGGCGGCGAGAACCTCGCGTCGGTTCGGGCGCTGCTGGCCGAGGCGCGGGAGAAGGCGGGCCTGTCCGCTGTCTCGACCGAAGCCCCGCCCGAGGCGCCGGACGTGGGTGAGGATGAAGAGGGCGACGCGGCGTCGCCCCTGGAAGGCTGACGCCCCGGTCTAGACCAGCGTGTTGAACACGATGTGCACGATGGTCGCGCCTAGCGCGATCACGCCGAAGCCGAGCGCGAGGCAGATCGCCGGGTGCGGGCCGCCTTCACGGGCGGCGGGGCGGTCGTCGATGGGGTGATGCAGGGCCATGTCCGTTCCTTCGTTTCCAAAGGCGGGGCCCGATTGCGTGACCGGACCGTCTCGCCTGACTGAACAATGATCCCATTATCCCTTCGTTGCCAAGGGATATTCACTTTCGGTGACAGACCGAACCGCCGGACACCCCGCCGTCAGGTGACTTTCGGCCCGGTCCGGGGTAGGTGCCGCGTCCAATGTCAAAGCTCTCCCTGCCCGAGGAAGCCGGTCGTCGCCGGACCTTCGCCATCATCGCCCACCCGGACGCCGGTAAAACGACGCTGACGGAGCACATCCTGCTGTCCGGCGGCGCGATCCGCGCGGCGGGCGCGGTGCGGGCGCGCGGCGAGAACCGCCGCACCCAGTCCGACTGGATGAAGATCGAGAAGGAGCGCGGCATCTCGGTCTCGGCGTCGGTGATGACGTTCGAGCACAACGGCAAGATGTTCAACCTGCTCGACACCCCCGGGCACGAGGACTTCTCGGAAGACACCTATCGCACCCTGACCGCCGCCGACTGCGCCATCATGGTGCTGGACGCCGCCAAGGGGATCGAGCCGCAGACGCTGAAGCTGTTCGAGGTCTGCCGCCTGCGCGACATTCCGATCATCACCTTCATCAACAAGCTCGACCGCGAGGCCCAGGACCCGATGGCCCTGCTGGACGAAATCGCGTCACGCCTTCAGCTGGACCCCGCCCCGATCTGGTGGCCCGCCGAGAGCGGCAACCGCCTGCGCGGCATGGTCGAGATGGGCACGGGCAAGTTCCAGCCCTACGCCAGGAAGCCGTCCGGTTCGAAGGAGGACGTGCCCCACCCCGACGCCCTGCCGCTGGCCGACGCCGCGTCGTATTTCGAGGCGGGCGAGCACGAGGCCCTGATCGAGGCGCAGGAGCTGGTCGAGGCCGGCTATCCGGCCTTCAACGTCCAGTCCTTCCTCGAGGGGCACATGACCCCGGTGCTGTGGGGCTCGGCCCTGCGCCACTTCGGCATCGACGAACTTCTGAAGGCCATCGGCGACTGGGCTCCGGCGCCCAAGGTGATGAAGGCCCAGAAGGCCGCCCCGCCCGAGACCCGCAACGCCCCCGCCCCGGTCGACCTGACCGTCGAGCCGGGCTCGACCGAGGTCACCGGCTTCGTGTTCAAGGTCCAGGCGAACATGGACCCGAACCACCGCGACCGCATCGCCATGTTCCGCATGGCCTCGGGCAGCTTCAAGCGCGGCATGAAGCTGAAGGTCCAGAACACCGGCAAGCAGCTGTCGGTGAACGCCCCGATCATGTTCTTCGCCAGCGACCGTGAACTGGCCGAGGACGCCTTCGCCGGGGACGTGATCGGCATACCGAACCACGGCGTGCTGCGCGTCGGCGACAGCCTGTCGGAAAGCGGCCTGATCCGCTTCGCCGGCCTGCCCAATTTCGCCCCGGAAATCCTGCAGCGCGTGCGCGTGAAGGACCCGCTGAAGGCCAAGCACCTGAAGAAGGCGCTGGAAGGTCTGGCCGAAGAAGGCGTGACCCAGCTGTTCCGCCCGGAAATCGGCTCTGACTTCATCGTCGGCGCCGTGGGCCAGCTGCAGTTCGAGGTCATGGCCGACCGTCTAGGCGAGGAATACGGGCTGGAGGTCATCTTCGAGCCGAGCCCCTACGCCGAGGCCCGCTGGATCGGCCCGACCGCCGAGGGGACCAAGGCCGACGTCGAGGACTTCATGGGCAAGTACCGCGGCCAGATGGCCACCGACATCGACAGCGACCCGGTCTTCCTGGCCAAGTCGAGCTGGGAGACCGGCTACGTCGGCGAACGCTTCCCCAAGGTGGCCTTCACCAAGACCAAGGAACGGGGCTAACCCCCAAGCAGAACGGCGAGCGAGGTTCGCCCAAGTCTGTACCGCGCGGCGAAATCCGGCCTAGGGCGCCGCCCATCTCAGGGGGCCTGTCTTGTCGCATATCATCCGTCTCGTTCTGCTCGGCCTTGCGCTGGCCGCGCTGGCGCCGTCACCCGCGCTGGCCGAATGGCGGCGGGCCGAGAGCCAGCATTTCGTCGTCTACAGCGACGGGTCGGAGCGCTCGCTGCGCGACTACACGGCGAAGCTGGAGCGGTTTCACAGCCTGCTGCGGGCTCGGTTCGGCGGCGCGGCCCAGGCGGACCTGCGCAAGCTTCCGGTCTATCTGGTGGCGGACGCGCGGGCGTTGCGCATCGCCCAGCCCGGTCTCCAGGCGGGGATCGCCGGCGACTACACCGCCAGTGAGAAGCTGGGCATGATCGAACACCAGCGCGGCGACGGTCCCGAGGCGGAAGGCGCGTCGGAAGAAGACTGATCAGGTTTCGTCACGTTGGCGTCGGCGCCGGGTGGTTAGTCTCGGCTGTGTGCTGGGAGATCGGGATGATGATGGTCGTGAAACGCGGCGCGTGGCTGGCCGGGACGGCGCTGGTTCTGGCCCTGTCCGCCCCACAGGCGGCGCTGGCCGACTGGCGGCGGGCCGAGACCGCCCACTTCGTCGTCTACAGCAACGGCTCCGAGCGGAACCTGCGCGACTACGCCGCCCGGCTGGAGCGGTTCGACGCCCTGCTGCGCTTCGTCACCAATGTACCCACCAACGCCGACGGCCTGCGCAAGCTGCCAGTCTATCTGGTCGAGAACGGGCGCGAATTGCGCGTCGTCCAGCCGGACCTGCCCGAGGGCGTCGATGGCCTTTATCGCGCCAGCGCCTTTGACATCCGGGCCATCCTGGTCCGGGGGCGGCGGGATGACCTGCTGCTGCACGAATACACCCACCACTACATGTCCCAGACCTCGCCCGGCAGCTATCCGGGATGGTTCCGCGAGGGCTATGCCGAGTATTTCGCCACCGCGACGGTCGATGCGCGCGGCAAGTCGACGGTGGGCCTGCCCGATCCCGGACGGCTGCGGACCTTGCAGGAGCAGCGCTGGCTGTCGATCCCGGACCTGCTGACCATCGACCCGATGACGCTGGAAGGCCGGGGCCAGCGCGGCGTCTTCTACGCCCAGGCCTGGCTGCTGACCCACTATCTGCTGAACGACGGCGAGCGGCAGCAGCGCTTCGGCCAGTATCTGCTCGACCTGCGCAACGGCTCCGATCCGGTCGAGGCCTTCTTCACGCGGATGCAGACGACGCCTGAGGCCCTGAGCCGCGACCTGAACGCCTATATGGAACGCGGCCTGCGCTATGCCGAGATCAACACCCCGCCGCTCGATCCGCAGATGGACGTCAGCCAGTTGCCGGACAGCGCCGATGACGTGCTGCTGATCGGGCTGAACATCCGCGAGCGGCGACCGGGGACCGAGGACGCCGCCCTGCTGGCCCAGGCCCGGACCGCGGCGGCGCGCCACCCCGGAGACGCCCTGGCTCTGACCGTTCTGGCCAACGCCGAGATGACCCTGGGCGACCCGACGGCGGCGGAAGCCGCGCTGCAGCAGGTGCTGGCGCTGGAGCCGGACAACGTCGAGGCCCTGCTGATGGCCGCCCGGCGCCGGATCGAGACCGCCGAACAGACTTCGGATCAGCCGCAGATGATCGCCACCTATCGCGAGGCCCAGGCCTTCCTGCGGCGCGCCTATACGGCCGACCCGACCGACTATCGCGTGCTGGCCGAGATCGCCGGCATCCGCCGGATCGCCTCCGACTATCCGACCGAGAACGACCTGACGACCTGGCGCATGGCGGTCGAGCATGCGCCGCAGGTGTTGAACCTCAGGGGCGACGCGGCCGAGGCGATGATCGCGGCGGGTCTGGACGACGAGGCCGAGGCCTATCTGTTGCCCATAGCCAACGATCCCCACGGCGGGCGCAACGCCACCCAGGCGCGGCGGAGACTGGCGGAAATCCAGGCTCGCCGCGCGGCCAACGGCGGCCCGGTCACGCCCTGATTGCGCCTAGGGGGCCGAGGGCGCGGCACTGATCCGGGCGGGCTCCGCTTTTTCCCGAGTGAACATCGGCAGGAAGATCTGCAGCAGCGGCCCGGTGCTCAGCACGAACAGGACCGTGCCGACGCCGACCGTCCCGCCCATCAGCCAGCCCAGCGCCAGAACCGTCGCCTCCACGCCCGTGCGGATCCAGCGGACTTCCCATTTCGTCACCCGCAACAGGCCGGTGGTGATGCCGTCGCGCGGCCCCGGCCCCAGCCCGGCCCCGATATAGGCGCCGGTGGCGAGGGCGTTCAGCACGATGGCGACGATCAGGAAGACGCTCTTCAGCCAGAGCCCCTCGAGCGGCGGCAGGACCTTCAGGCACAGGTCCGCGACGGTGCCGATCAGCAGGACATTGCAGACGGTGCCGATCCCCGGCTTCTGGCGCAGCGGAATCCACAGCAGCAGAACCAGCAGGCCGACGCCGTTCACGACCAGCCCCATGCTGACGCCGGTGACGTCCGACAGGCCCTGATGGAAGACGCTCCACGGGTTCAGGCCCAGCTCGGCGCGGACCATCAGGGCGATGGAGAGGCCGTACAGGAACAGGCCGATCTGAAGCTGGGTGAAGCGGCGCAGGAACATCCGCCACACCTATATGAACTGGCCTTGTTTTATAGAGCCACTTGTTCGAGGGTGGCTCTGTGAGCTCGCCCATCGTCAACGCCGTCGCCCTGACCCGCCAGCTCAATGACTGGCGTCAAAGCCATGCGGACGACACCGCCTATCGCAGTCTGGCCGAGGCGCTGAAGCGGCTGGTGCTGGACGGGCGCTTGCCATTGGACGCCAAGCTGCCGGGCGAGCGGCGGCTGGCCGAAGCGCTGGGACTCAGCCGGATCACCGTCAGCAGCGCGCTGGATCGCCTGCGGGCCGACGGCTTCGTGGTCAGCCGGGTGGGCTCGGGCAGTTTCACCGCCCTGCCGCCCGGACCGGCAGGCCGCCGCGATCCGCTGAACCATCGCGACGCGGCGGGGGTGATCGACATGGCGACGGCGGTCATGCCCGCCGGGCCGCATGTGCATGCCGCCTACGCCCAGGCCCTGGCCTCCCTGCCCGCCCACCTGCCGGGGCATGGCTATGGTCCGGTCGGCGTGCCCGCTCTGCGCGTCGCCGTGGCGAAGTCCTATGAGGCGCTGGGGCTGGCCACGTCACCGGATGGGATCGTGGTCACGGCGGGCGCCCAGAACGCCCTGGCCCTGCTGCTGCGGTCGCTGGCCCGGCCCGGTGATGCCGTCGTGATCGACCACCCGACCTTCCACCACGCCATCGACGGCATCGTCCGGGCCGGCCTGAAGCCCGCGCCGGTCGCCCTGCCGTCCGAGGGTTGGGACATCGAGGCGCTGACCGCGACCATCGAACGGGTCCGCCCCCGGCTGATCTATCTGATCGGGGCGCATCACAATCCGACCGGTCGGGTCATGACCCCCGATGAGGAGACCGCCATCGCCGCCAGCGCGCGACGGGCGGGCTCGACCCTGATCTTCGACGAGACGCTGAGGGAGTTGGGCTTCGACGCGCCGCCCCCGCCGCCGCGCGAGCTCGGCGACCATGTGGTCCGGCTGGGCTCGATGAGCAAAAGCTGGTGGGGCGGCCTGCGGATCGGCTGGATCCGCGCCGCGCCGGCGGTGGTCGAGGCCGTCGTCCGCAGCCGCGCGTCGATGGACCTCGGCGTTCCCATCATAGAGCAACTGGCGGCGGCGGCCCTGCTGTCCGGCGACCAGGCGCCCCTGACGGAGCGACGGGGACAGATGGCGGCGCGCGAGGCTCATCTGCGCGCCCGGCTGGCGGCGGTGTCGCCCGACTGGGAGACCGCGCGTCCGGCGGGCGGCCTGTCGCTGTGGGTCGGCCTGCCCCGCCCGGCCAGCGAAGCCCTGGCGGAGGCGGCGGCGCGACTCGACGTGCGGATCGCGCCCGGCGCCCGCTTCGGCGTCGGCGGGGCCTTCCAGCGCTTCATCCGCCTGCCCTTCACCCTGCCCGAGACGGAGTTGGATCAGGCCGTCGACCGGCTGGCGGAAGCCTGGTCCCTGCTGGACCGCAAACCGCGCCGCCCCTCGCCCCGCGACGAAGGCGTGGTGCTGTAAGGCGCCTGCGACCTCATCCCGGTCTTTCTTCCGTCACGCCCACGTGGTTCTCTGTGCGGGTGAAGCGGCCGGGGCGTGCCGTGGAGGATTCGATGTCGTTGGCGGCCTTGCTGGCCATTCTGTCCCTGTCGGGCGCGCAAGCCGCGTCGGACCAGCCCCTGCCCTATGACGGCATGGTGCGCTGCGCCGGGCTGACCCAGGCGGCGTCCGAGCTGGAAGGCGGCGAAAGCGGCGAAGGCCGCGCCCTGTATGACGCCGCCCTCTACTGGTCCCTGACCGCGACCCAGGCCGCGTCGTCCGCCGGGCGCAACGCCGCCGTGGCCGAGGGCGAGCAGACCCGCGCCCGCATCCGCGCCGTGCGCGAGCTCAGCGCCGGAGACGCCGACGCACGCGCTGAACTGCAACGCTGCCGTGCGCGAACCCCTCGTCTGGGCTGAGTTTTTTCGCGCGAACCACCGCCGCGGCGCTGCGTTTGCTTGGAGACTGTCCGGGGATCATTCGTCCGTCCCGAAGCGGGACGGTTCCGGAGTTGCGCATGTTCGAGTTCGGCCGCGATCTGAGGAAGCTGTTCGAAAAGGCCCGCGAGAGCGAGGACCTCGGCTGGCTGGAGCTGGTCGGCGCGGATCTGGTGCAGGTCGAGGCCCGGCGCGAGGGTATCGACGCGGGCCGGGTGTCCGCCGCGCGGCCTTTTGACGGCTGGATGCGCTCCTCGGCGCTGTGGCGCGAACACGCCCGCCGGACCGGCAGCCGGGTCAGCCTCGAGCGCGCCGCCTCCGCCGCCTCGGACGCCGCCCGCCACACCACCAGCCTGGACCAGACCGCCGCCGCCGCGATCGAGTCGGGCGCCATCCACCTGTTGCGTTTTGACCTGTTCGGCGGCCCCGCCGCCCTGACCGCCGCCCTGTCGGACGTGCAGAGCCTGACCTGCGAGCGGGCCGCGACCCGCTCGGCCGCCGCCGCCCTGCACGCCCGGCTGTGCGCCCGCCGCGCCCGCCTGACCGGCGAGACCAGCGCCCTGCTGGACGCGGGAGCCCTGCTGGACGCCGCCGTGCACGACGCCCGCAACCTGCCGCCGACCGTGGCCGACGACCTGCGGCTGGACCGCGCCGCCCTGTCGCTGGAGGCCGGGGTGGCCCGCCGCGACGCCCGCATGCTGGATCAGGCCGGACGCGACCTGCGCGCCCTGGTCGAGGCCGCCTCGCCCGATCACCGCCCCCTGACCCGCGCCCGCGCCCTGGCCCTGGCCGGAAAGGGCATGGCCGCCTTGGCGGCCCTGGCGAAGGATGAGGCCGCCGTCGCGCACGGCCGCACCCTGTTCGAAGCCGCCGCCGACCAGTTCACCGCCGATCACAGCCCGCTGGACTGGGCCGTCATCACCCTGGCCGGGGTGACGCGCGAGACGCCGCTGCTGGTGCTGGCCCAGGCCGAGGCCCTGACCCGCGAGCCGGGCCTGCTGATCGGGGCGCTGGTGCGCGAGCGCCGCCTGTCCGCCGAGGTCGCCTTCGCCGAGACCATGGGTGATGTGACCTCACTGAACGGGCTGGAGGCGGTCGTGCGCCGTCGCCTGTCCCAGGCGACCAAGGTGCAGCCGCTGGACTGGGCCGCGGATCAGATCGGCATGGCGCAACTGTTCCTCGCCCGCGCCCGGCTGACCGGGACCGAGGCCAGGGCCGTGGGCCTGATGCTGGCTGAAGCCATGGAGACCGCCCGCGAGATGGGCGCGCCGGCTCTGGCGGATCGCGCCGTGCTGGCGATGCCGGAATCGGTCGAAGGTTAGCCCCCGAGGGCCACGAAGCCGCCGTTGGCATGGCCCGGCTTGCCGTAGCGCAACGGCTGGCCATCCTCGGCCATGACCCGCCCGCCCGCGGCTTCCAGCACCGCCTGACCGGCCGCCGTGTCCCATTCAGACGTCGGGCCGGTGCGCGGATAGGCGTCGAACCGCCCCTCGGCGATCAGGCAGAATTTCAGCGACGAATCCATGCCCTGCCACTGGACGCAGCCCTGCCGCGAGGCGAGGCGCGTCGCCTCGTCATCGGTCATGCTGTGGCTCAGCAGGGCCAGGGGCGAGGCCGGGCGCTCGCGCACCTTGATCGCCGTCCACGCCTCGCCGAAGCGACGGCGGAAGGCGCCCTTGCCCGGCGCCCCGCTGCGCCAGCTGATCTGGGTCGCCGGGGCGGTGACCACGCCCGCCACCGGCGTGTCGCGGTGGATCAGGGCGATGTTGACCGTATAGCTCTCGCGGCCCTCAACGAAGCCGCGCGTGCCATCCAGCGGATCGATCAGCCAGAACCATTCGCCCAGCGTCTGGGGCGCGCCGTCGACCGACACGGCTTCCTCGGCCACCGCCTGCACCGTGGGATAGAGGGCGGCGAGCCGCTCCAGGATCAGGGCCTCGGCCTCCCGATCCGCCTGGGTGACAGGACTGTCGTCGGCCTTGGTCTCGGCCACGACGCCGTTGCGCCAATAGGGAAGGATGACGCGCGCGGCGTCCTCGGCGATGTCGGCCAGCGCCTCGGCGAGGGCGCCCGACGCGAGGTCGGCGGTCAGTCGTTTGCTCATTCGGGTTCCGATAGAGCATCCGGGCGGTTTGAAGAACCGGCAAATCAGGTCAGCCTTGGGGATACTCCGCCTGACAGCCTTTCGGACCCGATGACCGACACCGCGCCTAACGCCGCCCTGCCCGACGGGCAGGCTCTCGCCACGCTCGTCGCCGGCAAGCTGTGCCACGACTTCATCAGCCCGGCGGGCGCGATCAGCTCGGGCCTCGACCTGCTCAGGGACCCGACCGCCCAGGACATGCGCGACGACGCCATGGGCCTCATCGAGGCCAGCGCCAAGAAGATGATCGCCCTGGTCAACTTCGCCCGCGTGGCCTTCGGTGCCGCGACCTCGGCCGAGCGGTTCTCAGGCGCCGAGCTGGGCGATCTGGTCTCGGGCCTGACCGAAGGCGGCCGGGCCAGCCTGAACTGGGCCGTGACCGAGGGGACCTATTCCAAGCCGCAGTCGCGGGCGCTGGTGAACCTGGCCTATCTGACCATGGCCGCCCTGCCGTCGGGCGGGGTCGCCACCATCCGCACCCGCGCCGAGGGTGACGCGGTTGTGATCGAGGGCATCGCCGAGGGCGCCCGCGCCCGTCTGAAGGCCGAGGCCGTGGCCGGTCTGGCCGGTCGGCCGCTGACCGAAGGCCTGCCGGGACAGTGGATTCAGCCCTACTGGCTGTGGCTGACCGCCCACGACGCAGGCGGAACTCTGCACGTTCAGGCGGACGAGGGCCGGGTCGCTTTCATCGCCCGCATGCCTAACTGACGTTTAAGCCGGTTTCCCAAGACCCTGTTAACCGGCTTAAAGTGATCATAGGGCCTTATGTACACGTAAGCGTTGCGCGTCCGTTCGCCCCCGGGATACCCAATTGTCTCTCAGAACCTGCCTGATCGTCGACGACAGCCGGATCATCCGGAAGGTCGCCCGGCGCATCGTGGAAGGTCTCGGATTCGAGGTCGATGAGGCCGCCGACGGGTCCGAGGCTCTGGCCTTCTGCGCCGGCGTCATGCCGGACGTGATCCTGCTGGACTGGTCGATGCCCGTCATGGACGGCCTGACCTTCCTGCGCCGCCTGCGCACCCTGCCGGGCGGCCTGGCCCCCAAGGTCCTGTTCTGCACCATCGAGACGCGCGCCGACCGCATCGCCGAGGCCCTGTCCGCGGGCGCCGACGACTATGTGATGAAGCCGTTTGACGGTGAAATCCTGTCCTCCAAATTCGCCGAGGTGGGGGCCGTCTGAACCCATGTCGCCGGAAGACTTCGATCGTCTGCAGTCGCTGATGGCCTCGCGCGCGGGGTTCCGGCTGACGCGCGACCGGATGAAGCTGGCCGAGCACCGCCTCGGCCCGGTAGCCCGGCGCGAGGGGTTCGATTCGGTCGACGCCATGCTGGCCTCGCTGTGGGCCAAGCCGGTGGCGACGCTCGGCTGGGGCATCATCGAGGCCCTGCTGAACCCCGAGACCTGGTTCCGCCGCGACCGCCCGACCTTCGAGACCCTGGGCAATGAACTGCTCCCGGCCCTCAGCCGCGCCCGCGCCGGTCAGCCGGTCCGCGTCTGGTCGGCGGGCTGTTCGACCGGGCAGGAGCCCTGGTCCATCGCCATGGCCGCGCTGGATGTCGGCGCGCCCGTGGAGATCGTCGGCACCGACCTGTCCCAGCGCGCGCTGGAGAAGGCCCGCACCGGCGCCTACACCGGCTTTGAAATCCAGCGGGGCCTGAAGGCCGAGACCATGCTGCGCTGGTTCGAGCAGACCGAAGAGGCGTGGATCGCGAAGCCCGAGCTGCGCGCCACGGTGCATTTCGCCCGCGCCAACCTGCTGGACGCCCCGACCGACGACGTCCGCTTCGACGTCATCTTCTGCCGCAATGTGCTGGATGACGTGGACCCGGCCCGTCGCGCGCAGGTGCTGGACAATATCGAACGCCGACTGGTCGACGACGGCGTGCTCTTCCTTGGCCCCGAAGAAAGGATCGACGGCGACAGCGTCGCGTTCCGCGCCGTGGCAGGTCGGCGGGGCCTGTTCGTAAAGTCGCCGTCGGCCCTGAAACGGGCGGCCTGAGCCGCCCCTTCGCGAAACCGCGTGGATGACATAGCGTCCAACCTAGGTCGTCGGGGAGGATGAGCATGCGTCTGTTCTGGCTGGTCGGATCGCTGGTTCTGGCTGTGGCGATCGGGGTGCTGACCCTGCAGGGGCCGCGCCCCGTCGGCGCCGACGCGCCCGCCGCCGACTTCTCCACCGCCCGCGCCATGGTCGACATCCGCGCCATCGCCCAGCGGCCCCACCCGGTCGGTTCGCCCGACCATGCGCGGGTGCAGGGCTATCTGATCCAGCGGATGACCGCACTGGGGCTGCAGACCTCGACCCAGACCGGCCCACTGTCGCCCGGCGCCATCCGGCGGCTGGAGCGGGCGGGCGGAAACCCTGCGGCGGCGGACTACAGCGCCACCAATCTGATTGGCGTCCTGCCCGGGCGGAACCCGGCCCTGCCCGCCGTCGCCCTGATGGCCCACTATGACACCGTCCTGCATTCGCCGGGCGCGGCGGACGACACCACGGGCGTGGCCGCCATCCTCGAGACCGTCCGCGCCATTCGCGCGCGCGGCCCCGCCGAGCGGACGCTGGTGGTCCTGCTGACTGACGCCGAGGAGCTGGATCTGGACGGCGCCCGCGTCTTCTGGGGCGGCCATCCCCTGCGCGACCGCATCGGCGCGGTGGTCAACCTCGAGGCGCGCGGCGGCGGCGGTCGGGCGATGATGTTCGAGACCGGACGCGGAAACGCCGAGACCATCGCCCTGTTCGGGCAGGCGGGCGTGAGGGCGACCGGCGGCGTCACCTCCAACTCGCTGGCGGTCTTCGTCTATGAGACCATGCCCAACGGCACCGACTTCACCATCCCCAAGGCGCGCGGCGTACAGGGGCTGAACTTCGCCTTCATCGGACGGCCCGAGCAGTATCACGCCCCCGTCTCGACCCCGGACATGCTGGATCAGGGCAGCGTCCAGCACATCGGCTCGCAGGCGCTGGAGAGCGCCGACGCCCTGTTGCGCGCCCCCGCCCTGCCCGCCGCCACGACCAACGCCGTCTACGCCGACGTCTTCGGCCGGTTCGTGATCCATTACCCGCCCGTCGTCGGCTGGGGCCTGTGGGCCCTGGCCGCCGTGCTGCTGGGCGTCGCCGCCGCCGTCGCCCGCAAGCGCGCGGGCCTGACCTTCGCCGATCTCGGGCGCGGCATGCTCGACGGCCTGTGGTTCCTGTCCGCCGGACTGGTCCTGACCCATGTGGTGCGCCAGCTCGGCGGTCCCCTGTCCAGCCGGGTCGACAGCGCCGACGCCTACTACACCCTGCTGGCCCGCCTGCCCTGGCTCGAGGCCGGGGCGGCGCTGACCGTGCTGCCCCTGACGCTGGCGGTGCTGGGCGGACGCGCGCGACCGGATCGCCGGGTCAGCGCGGGCGCCATCGCCGTGCTGACCGTACTCAGCATCCTGTTGGGCGGGCTGAACCCGCTGATCTTCGGCGCCGGGGCCGTGGCCATCGGCCTGTCGCTCGCTCCCCGACTGGCGACGCGCACGGTCTGGGGCGGCTGGACGGGGCTGATCGCCCTTGTGCTGGTGTTGGCCGCCGGAGCCCAGGCCGCCGCGCCCGAGGTCGCCTTCCTCTTCCTCTGGCCCGCCCTGCTGGCGGCGGTGATCGCCGTCATCGTCGCGGCGGTCGATCCGGCCCTGCTCAAGCCCGCCTCGCTGGTCCCGGTCGCGATCGGGGTCGCCATCGGCGGCGCCTGGCTGGTCGGGCTCAGCCATCCCGTCTTCCTCGGCATCGGCATGGACCTGCCCGGCGTGCTCGTCCTGCTCGGCCTGCTGGGCCTGATGCTGATCCGGCCGCTCAGCCCGGAGCGCGCGCTGGAGCGCCCCGTGCTGATGGTCGGTCTGGTCGTGCTCCTGCTCGGCGCGGGCCTGTCCGGCTATGCGCGGGTCGCCGAGCCGATGGTCGCGGCCCGGGTCCCCTGACGCCTCAGGCCTGCTGGGCTGCGCACCGCCTCGACGATCCCGGCGTTGGAAGCCGCGATAGGCGTCGCGCACCAGACCTTCCCAGACCGGGATGGTGTCTTTCTGACGCTCAGGAGGGGATTGACGGAACCTGATCGATCAACGGATGCGTCATTTTTGGACGTATGAAACCGGAACTTCGGGCGGACAGAAAGAGAACATCTTGTGAACCGGAACAAAACGTGTCCATAGTCCGCCTCACACAACGAGGGAGCGGGTCCGTGGCGGGTCTCTCCCGAAACCAGATGGGAATCATGGCAAGGGAGACGAAGGCAGTGTCACAGGCGGCTTTGAAATTGGTGGGCAAGGAAGACGGCGACAAGCAACGCGCTCTCGAGGCGGCGATCGCGCAGATCGATCGCGCCTTCGGCAAGGGCTCGGTGATGAAGCTCGGCAAGGCCGGGGTGGTCGCGGAGATTGAAAGCGTTTCGACCGGTTCACTGGGCCTCGACATGGCGCTCGGCATCGGCGGTCTGCCGGTCGGCCGGGTGATCGAGGTTTTCGGTCCGGAATCCTCGGGCAAGACCACCCTGGCCCTGCACACCGTCGCGGAAGTGCAGAAGAAGGGCGGCGTGGCCGCCTTCGTTGACGCCGAACACGCGCTGGACCCGGTCTATGCCCAGAAGCTGGGCGTGAACCTGGACGACCTGCTGGTCTCGCAGCCGGACGCCGGTGAACAGGCGCTGGAAATCGTCGACACCCTGGTGCGCTCGGGCGCCGTGGACATCGTGGTGGTCGACTCCGTCGCCGCCCTGACGCCGCGCGCCGAAATCGAGGGCGAGATGGGCGACAGCCTGCCCGGTCTTCAGGCCCGCCTCATGTCGCAGGCCCTGCGCAAGCTGACGGCCTCGATCTCCAAGTCCAAGTGCATCGTCCTGTTCATCAACCAGATCCGTCACAAGATCGGGGTGATGTACGGCTCGCCGGAAACCACCACCGGCGGCAATGCGCTGAAATTCTACGCCTCGGTCCGTCTCGACATCCGCCGCACCGGCGCGATCAAGGACCGCGACGAAGTCGTCGGCAACACCACCCGCGTGAAGGTCGTCAAGAACAAGGTCGCCCCGCCGTTCCGCGAGGTCATCTTCGACATCATGTACGGCGAAGGCATCTCCAAGCTGGGCGAGGTCATCGACCTGGGCGTCAAGGCCGGCATCATCGAGAAGTCGGGTTCGTGGTTCAGCTATGACTCGACCCGCATCGGTCAGGGTCGCGAGAACGTCCGCGCCTTCCTCAAGGCCAACCCGGACGTCGCCGCCTCCATCGAGAAGGCCGTCCGCTCGTCGACCAACAAGATCGCCGACGACTTGCTCGGCTCGCCCGAGCCGGACGAAGGCCAGGACCTCGAAGGGTAAAGTCAGGGAAACCTGACAAAACGCCACTAAAGTGCACTCAAAAAAATATTGGGCGCACTCACACCGTTACTTCTCCGGCCGGGTCCGTCGACCCGCCATCCGACCCCGCCGGGCCGAGCCGGACGGAGCGGCCGCTCGACCCCCGCCGGGTCGGGCGGCCTTTTTTTCGTCCCCCAACGCAAAAGGGGCGGCCCCTCCGGACCGCCCCTCCGCGTGCTGACGCTGCCGCTCTTACCAGTCCGGCGGCAGATACGGCCCCATCCCGGTGCAGACGTACATCGGCGTCTGATCGTAATAGGGCGTCGGGATGTAGGGGTGCAGGACCCAGTGATTGTACTGCGACCCGCCGCAGGTGTCGGCGGTCGTGCCCAGATACTCCGTCATCTCGGCGTCGGCGTAGTAATTATACATGTAGGCCACGGCCTGGGGATCGTAGCTCTGCCGCATCACGGCTTCAGCAGGCCCCACGGCCACGGTGGTCAGGACGGCGCCGGCAAGGGCCAGGCACAGGTGCTTCGCCTTCATCTCCACTCCTCCTCAACACGCGCGACATCGCGCTCAAGGACCTTGGCGCCTTACAGCTATTGGTAGCAAGACGATTCCCGATCACACTTGCGGTTACCGGCGAACGGCGGAGCCGCCTCTCACGAGACGACGCTGACCGGTCCCCAGCCATCCCCCTAGGGCGGGGGTGATGCATTGGGGGCAAAAGACCTATATGCACGCTGCCTCCCTGCCTCTTCTGACCGACGTTCGCGACACCCATGGCCAGCCTGAAACAGATCCGCTCGACCTACCTCGACTTCTTCGCCGCCGACGGCCACGAGAAGGTCCATTCGGCTCCGCTCGTGCCGCAGAACGACCCGACGCTGATGTTCGTCAACGCGGGCATGGTGCCGTTCAAGGACTACTTCACCGGCGCCGCCACCCCGCCCTTCCCGCGCGCGACCAGCTCGCAGAAATGCGTCCGCGCGGGCGGCAAGCACAACGATCTGGACAACGTCGGCTACACGGCCCGCCACCTGACCTTCTTCGAGATGCTCGGGAATTTCAGCTTCGGCGACTATTTCAAGGAACACGCCATCGACCGCGCCTGGTCGCTGGTGACGAAGGACTTCGGCCTGTCGCCGGACCGCCTGATGGTCACCGTCTACATCGACGACGATGAGGCCTTCGACATCTGGAAGAAGGTCACCGGCTTCCCGGACCACAAGATCGTCCGCATCGCCGGCAGCGACAATTTCTGGGCCATGGGCGACAGCGGTCCCTGCGGTCCCTGCACCGAGATCTTCTACGACTATGGCGATCACGTCCCCGGCGGCCCTCCCGGCTCGCCCGACGAGGACGGCGACCGGTTCGTGGAGATCTGGAACAACGTCTTCATGCAGTTCGAGAAGGAGAACGACCAGATCGTTCGCAGCCTTCCGAAGCCGTCGGTCGACACCGGCATGGGGCTGGAGCGCATCGCCTCGGTCCTGCAGGGCAAGAACTCGGTGTTCGACACCGACCTGTTCCAGACCCTGATCGCCGCTTCGGAAGAGGCCACCTCGACCAAGTCGGAAGGTGAGCGGGCGTCCAGCCACCGCGTCATCGCCGACCACCTGCGCTCGTCCTCCTTCCTGATCGCCGATGGCGTGACGCCCTCGAACGAAGGCCGGGGCTACGTCCTGCGCCGTATCATGCGCCGCGCCATGCGCCACGCCCACCTGCTGGGCGCCAACGACCCGCTGATGCACCGCCTGGTGCCGACGCTGGTGTCGGAAATGGGCGAGGCCTATCCCGAGTTGAAGCGCGCCCAGCCCTTCATCGAGGACACGCTGAAGCAGGAAGAAATCCGCTTCCGCACGACGCTGTCCAAGGGCATGGCCCTGTTCGACACGGCGGTTCAGGGCTTCAACCCCGGCGACATGCTGGACGGCCAGACCGCCTTCACCCTGTCGGATACCTACGGCTTCCCGCTGGACCTGACGCAGGACGAGGCCCGTCGTCGCGGCTACTCGGTCAACGTCGACGGCTTCGAAGCCGCCATGGCCGAGCAGCGCCAGCGCTCGCGCGAAAACTGGAAGGGCTCGGGCCAGACCGCCAACGCCGGCGAATGGCTGGCCGTGCGCGACCGTCTGGGGCCGACCGTCTTCACCGGCTACGACAACATCGACGGCTCGGGCGAGGTCCTGGCCATCATGAAGGGCGGCGCCCCGGTGGACTCGGCGGAAGCCGGGGATATCGTCGAGGTCCTGTTCGACAGCACCCCATTCTATGCCGAGAGCGGCGGCCAGGCCGGCGACCACGGCGCGTTCGAATGGCCCGGCGGTGAAGCCGAGGTCATCGACGTCAAGAAGCACGCCGGCGACCTGCACGTCCTGTCGGCCCAGATCACGGCCGGCAAGCTGGAGGTCGGCGCCCGCGCGGCCCAACTGGTGGACGCCGAAAAGCGCACCACCACCCGCGCCAACCACTCGGCCGCCCACCTGCTGCACACGGCGCTGAAGAACGTCCTCGGCGCCGCCGTGGCCCAGAAGGGCCAGCTGGTCGACGCTGAGCGCGCCCGCTTCGACTTCAGCCATTCGGCCCCGGTGACCGAGGACGAACTGGCCGCCATCGAGGCCGAGGTGAACGCGGTCATCCGCCAGAACGTCCCGGCCGAGACCCAGCTGATGGCCCCCGAGGCCGCCATCGAGGCCGGCGCCATCGCCCTGTTCGGGGAGAAGTACGGCGAGGAAGTCCGCGTCCTGACGCTGGGCCGCTCGCTGGTGTCGGACAACGCCCCCTATTCGGTCGAACTGTGCGGCGGCACCCACGTGGCCCGGACCGGCGACATCGGCCTGTTCAAGGTGATCCAGGAAACCGGCGTCGCCGCCGGCGTCCGCCGGATCGAGGCCCTGACCGGCGAAGCCGCGCGCCTGTACCTCGAAGGTCAGGCCGGGGTGACCCGCAAGCTGGCCCGCGACTTCAAGGTGCAGACCGGCGACGTGACCGGACGCATCGAAGGCCTGCAGACCTCGGTCAAGGCGCTGGAGAAGCAGGTCGCCGAGCTGAAGAAGCAGCTGGCGCTGGGCGGCGGCTCGGGCGCGAGCGCGGCCCCGGAAGAGATCAACGGCGTCAAGCTGATCGCCCGCGTCCTCGACGGCGTGGACGGCAAGGGCCTGCGCGGCGTGGCCGAGGACTTCCGCAAACAGGTCGGTTCGGGCGTCGTCGCACTGATTGGCGTGACGGACGGCAAGGCGGCGGTCACCGTCGCCGTGACCTCGGACATCACCGGCTCGGTCAACGCGGCCGACCTCGCCCGCGCGGCGGTGCTGGCGATGGGCGGTCAGGGCGCGGGCGGCAAGCCCGACTTCGCCCAGGGCGGCGCCCCCGACGGCTCCAAGGCCGAAGAGGGTCTGGCCGCCGTGCGCGCGGCGCTGGGGGCCTAAACCGCCTCGCTCTGCAGATCGACCGCGGCCAGCTTCCAGGTGAACAGGCCGCGGCGTTCCAGGATCAGGGCCAGATGCTGGTCCGGGTGGTCGCGGTCCGTCAGGGTCACGGCGAAATGGTTCATGTCGCGGTAGCCCCAGGCCTGGTGGATATCCCTGTCGCTGCGGGCGTCCGCGGGTTCGGACGCGTCGCGACGGCTCGGGTCGGGCGCCTCCGCCGTCGTGACCATCTGGGCGAGGACCTCGGGCGTGACCACGGTGTCGACCGCGCCCGACAGCAGCATCGGCGCCAGCATCATGCCCAGTCCGCCCAGCCCGCTGTCAGCGACGCGCGGGTCACGACCGATGCGCGAGACCAGCTCCTTGCTGAGCTCATCCTTCAGGCTGGTTCGCAGGGCCGGGAAGTCGACCAGTTGCTCGAGCTTGGCCGCGTCCCCGGCCTTGGCGGCGCGGATCAAAGCCTGTCCGGCAAATATGGGGGCCAGGCCCCAGGCGGCGGCAAACAGCACCACCGCAGCCAGCACGAGGCTGGTCAGCAGTTTCTTCGTCATATCTTCCCTCTGGCGTCGTAACGCCAACCCACCGCTACGGTTGCCCGAGTCGAGGCGGCGCGCCAGTGGGACCGGCATCAGCCGCCGGTCTTGCCGCTCTTCTCCACGCGCGGAATCGGCGGGACGACCGGTTGGTGGCGCGGCGCCGGAGCGACACCCTCGGGCAGGCCGATATGGACCAGCCGCCATTCGAACGGTCCCTTGCGCTCGAAGGTGAAGATGGTCTTCGAGCCGCCCTCGTCCGTCACCGCCATGCGGGCGCGGTTGACGCCCCAGAAGACCGGTTCAGGGAACAGGTCATTCCGCTCGCCCTCGGACGCGGGCGTGGTGCGCTGCGCGGCGTAGCGGCCCTCGCCCCGGGTCAGGGCGGCGACGGCGGCGGGGGTCAGATAGACGTCCGGCGTCGGTCCGAGGGGCGCGGCCTGCTCGAACTGGCGACGCACGGCGCCTATGGGGTCCTCAAGGAAGGACGGCGCGGGCGCCTGGGCGGCGGGATTGCCGGTCAGCTGGGGCCGCAGCGACTGGCGCACCGCGCCGTAGTCGATCAGACGCGTCAGCGCCGCCGCATCATTGGCGTCCGCCGCCGAACGGATGGCGAAGAAGGCCACGCCGGGCGCGGCGAAGAAGCTGATCGCCGCGATGACGACCGCCGCCAGAATGAGTCTGCCGATGACTTTCACGCCCGCCCTCCGTTAACAGAGCCACAATGCACGAACCGGCGGACGGCTCAAACGAAAGGCCCGCCGGACGCGAATCCGGCGGGCCATTCCTTTTGGGCCCCGGTCAGAAGGCTCCGCCTTCTCGACCCGACGCGGCCTGGCGCTTACGCGCTCAAGCAGCGAGCGACCGCGTCGCGAGCGTTAGCGCCCTGGCTTAAGCCGCCAGTTCCTTGGTCAGGTTCTCGGCGACCTTGTCCAGGAAGCCTTCGGTCGACAGCCAAGACTGGGTGTCGCCGACCAGCAGGGCCAGATCCTTGGTCATGTAGCCGGCCTCGACCGTGTCGACGACGACCTTCTCCAGCGTCTCGGCGAAGCGGGCCAGTTCGGCGTTGTCGTCCAGCTTGGCGCGGTGCTTGAAGCCGGCCGTCCAGGCGAAGATCGAGGCGATCGAGTTGGTCGAGGTGGCCTCGCCCTTCTGGTGCTGGCGGTAGTGACGGGTCACGGTGCCGTGAGCGGCTTCCGTTTCCATGATCTTGCCGTCCGGGGTCATCAGGACCGAGGTCATCAGGCCCAGCGAGCCGAAGCCTTGCGCCACGATGTCCGACTGCACGTCGCCGTCGTAGTTCTTGCACGCCCAGACGAAACCGCCCGACCACTTGATGGCCGCGGCCACCATGTCGTCGATCAGGCGGTGCTCATAGGTCAGGCCGCGCTTCTTGAACTCTTCGGCGTACTCGGCGTCGAAGATCTCCTGGAAGATGTCCTTGAAGCGGCCGTCGTAGGCTTTCAGGATCGTGTTCTTCGTCGACAGATAGACCGGGTAGTTGCGCGCCAGGCCGTAGCTGAACGAGGCGTGGGCGAAGTCACGGATCGAGGCGTCGAGGTTGTACATGCCCATGGCGACGCCGGCGCCCGGCGACTTGAAGACCTCATGCTCGATCACTTCGCCGTCGTCGCCGACGAACTTGATCGACAGGGTGCCGGCCCCCGGCATCAGGAAGTCGGTGGCCTTGTACTGGTCGCCGAAGGCGTGACGGCCCACGACGATCGGCTGGGTCCAGCCCGGCACCAGACGCGGCACGTTCGAGCAGATGATCGGCTCACGGAAGACGACGCCGCCCAGGATGTTGCGGATGGTGCCGTTCGGCGACTTCCACATCTTCTTCAGGCCGAATTCCTTCACCCGGGCCTCGTCCGGGGTGATGGTGGCGCACTTCACGCCGACGCCGTGCTTCTGGATGGCGTGGGCCGCGTCGATCGTCACCTGGTCGTCTGTGGCGTCGCGGTGCTCCATGCCCAGGTCATAGTAGTCCAGCTCGACGTCCACGAACGGGAAGATCAGCTTGTCCTTGATCCACTGCCAGATGATGCGGGTCATTTCGTCGCCGTCGATGTCGACGATGGGGTTGGCGACCTTGATCTTGGCCATGCGCGTGCTGCCTTTTGTCTAGGGGAATATGAAAGGGTCGGCGGGGGTATAGCCCCCTGACGCCGGGGCGCAAAGCCCGTCACGGCGCCGCATAACTGATCGTCGTTTACCCTACCCCGAAAAAGTCTTTCACAGCCAAGCTGAACGTCTGGTCGCCGACATTCGTTGGCTCTGCAGTGAATGGCGTAACGAGACTGTCGGGGCGTATGGACGATGACCTGGAGCGGCTCACGGAGCTTTGGATTCTCACCTTCTGCGAGGCGCCGGTGCTGGTGGACGCAGAGCTGATGCGTCGGGTGCTGGCGGACTATGAGCGTGATCTGAAGGAGGGCCGAAGTGGCGAAAGACCTGAAGCCGGGAGACAAGGTCGAGTGGCGGCACAGCCAAGGCGAAAGCACCGGAAAAGTGGTGCGAAAGGTCACTCGAACGACCCACATCAAGAACCACAAGGTCGCCGCATCGCCGGAGCATCCCGAGTATATCGTCGAAAGTGGGAAGACGGGGGCCAGGGCGGCGCACACGCGCTCCGGCCTGCGCAAGCTTTGACCTTCAGGGGAGACCAACCATGCGAGCCTTGATCCTGTCGGCCGTGGCCGCCGTCAGCCTGACAGCCTGCGGGCGCGACGAGCCCGCCTCTGCGCCCGCGCCGGGCGCCGTCGCGCCGACCGCGCCCGAGCAGGCGATGGCCGCCCCCGTTCCCGCCGCCGCCGTGCCGGTGATGCGCGAGTTCCGCGACTGGCGCGCCGCCTGTGACAACGGCAATCGCTGCGTGGCCTGGGGCGGATCGGACAATGGCTGGATCCGCGTCGCCATCGACGCCGGGCCGGACGCCCTGCCCTCGGTCTCCATCGGCAGCTGGGCCTTCGGCGACGCCGACAAGGCGCCCGAGACCCTGAAGCTGAAGATTGACGGGCGCGAGTTCGCCGTACGCGGCGGGCCGCAGGACGCGGCCAGCGTGGCGGCCAACGCCCAGCGCGCGCGCGCGGTGATCGCCGCCCTGCCCGCCTCGCGTAGTCTGGCGCTGGCGTCGGGCAATCAGACGGCGGACCTGCCGTCGTCGGGCATTTCGGCGGCCCTGCTCTGGATCGACGAGCGTCAGGGACGGCTGGACACCACCACCGCCCTGCTGCGGCGCGGCAGCCGTCCGGCCTCGGCTGTGCCAGCGGCGCCCGCCCTGCCCCGCGCTGTCCCGGCTCCCGCCGTCTCACAGGCCGGGTTCGAGGGCGCGGCAAATCCGCTGGAGGACGAACCGCGCGGGCTGAAGGTCCCGGCGGCCATCGAGGCGCGCGACGAGGTGAAGACCTGCCGGGCCGAGAACAACGAATATCTGGACAAGGCCGTTCTGGCGGCGCGGCTGGACGGTCAGACCGTGCTGTGGGGCATCCCCTGCGGCAGCGGCGCCTATAACGCGACCTATGTCCTGTATCTGGCCCGCCCGGACGGCTCGAACGTCCGCAAGGCCAATCTGCCGGAGCGCACGCCGCGCACCGAGGGCGATCTCGGCGGTCAGGAGCAGTGGCTCGTCAATCCGATCTACAACGCCGAGCGCCGGACCCTTACGGTCTTCCCGCGCGGGCGCGGGCTGGGCGACTGCGGGACCATCACCACCTGGACCTGGACCACGGGCGGGTTCGTCCTGTCGGAGGAGCGGTCGATGGGCGACTGCTGGGGCATGACATCGGACGTCTGGCCGACCCTGTGGCGAGCACGGGGGTGACCGAGCCGGAGGTCCTGATCGTCGGCGCCGGCCCCGCCGGCCTGACGGCTGCGACTTACCTGGCGCGGTTTCGGAGGACGGTGTTGGTGGCGGACGGCGGCAAGTCGCGCGCCTGCTGGATCCCGGTCAGCCACAACATGCCGGGCTTTCCGCAAGGCATTACCGGCGACGCCATCCTGAGGCGGATGACCGAGCAGGCGACCGAGTATGGCGCCGTGATCGAGAAGGGCCGCATTGAGGCCCTGGGTCGGGAGGGCGACGCCTTCACCGCGCGGCTGAACGGTCAAACCGTTCGGGCGCGGGCGGTGCTTCTGGCGACGGGCGTGACCGATCATCATCCGGACCTGCCGGGCGTGGAACGGGCCATCGAGCGGGCGCTGGTCCGCATCTGCCCGATCTGCGACGGCTATGAGGCCATCGACAAGGCCGTGGCCGTGATCAGCACCGACGACAAGGGTGCGAGGGAGGCAGCCTTCCTGCGGACCTATTCGGACCGTGTGGCGCTGATCCATGTCGGCCCCGTCGAGGACCTGACCTGCCGCGATGAACTGGAGCGGCTGGGCATCGAATTGGTCTGCGCGCCCATCGACAATGTTCGGCTGGAGGGCGACCGGGTCACGGCGCTGAGCTGGGGTGGAACGTTCCGCAGCTTCGACCTGGTCTATTCGGCGCTCGGGACCTCGCCCAACGCCACGCTGGCGGAGGCATTGGGCGCGCGGACCGGAGAGGACGGACGGCTGTTCGTCGATCCGCATCAGCAGACCAGCGAGCCGGGTTTGTATGCCGCTGGAGACGTCGTCCGGGGGCTGAACCAGATCGCGGTGGCGAGCGCGGAAGCCGCCGTCGCCGCGACCGCCATTCACAACCGTTTGCGTCAGGCCGACGGCCTGATCGTGCCGCCGAAATAGATCGGCCCGAACTCCGGGCGTAGGGGAACCCCGGAGTTCGGACCATGGCTCCCGGAGAGGCGGGAGCCGACGGTAGAGACAGGGGGCGGGAGGCTCCCCCGTAGCGTACCGGATGCGGGGATGCGTCAGCGGCGCGAGGCGTCCGGACGGGCCTGCGCGCGCAGGCGACGGCGGGTGCGACTGCGGCGCCAGTCATCAAGAACAGCGGCCCAGCCCCATGCGGGCTCCTTATGCGTGTGGTGCGCTTCTTCCATCGAGGCCTCCTCTGTGGGCGTGGGTGACGGTTGGAGTTATCGGCTTGACAGGAAAGATGGACAAACCAGATTGGTCGGCCACCTCATAAGGCTTGCTTATGGCCGATCCGCTTTCCGGCATTCCTCTCGCCTCGATCCGCGTGTTCGAGGCGGCCGCGCGCCTGAGGAGCTTCACCCGCGCCGCTGAAGAGCTGGGCATGACCCAGGCGGCAGTCAGTTGGCAGATCAAGGCGCTGGAGGGTCGGCTGGGCCAGAGCCTGTTCCGCCGCCTGCCGCGCGAGGTGCAGCCGACCGAGGCGGGCGAACGCCTGTCCAGCGCCGCGACCGAGGCGGTCACCCTGCTGCGCCGGGCGATCAGCGACCTGACCGAGGCGGACGAGCAGATCCTGTCGATCACCACGCTGGCGACGCTGGCGAGCCAGTGGCTGGCGCCGCACCTGGGCGCCTTCCAGCTGGCCAATCCCGGACTGGCGGTGCGGCTGGACACCAATCCGGCCCTGCTGGACCTGTCGCGCGAGGGCTTCGATGTCGGCATCCGCTCGGGCCATGGCGACTGGCCGGGCCTGGAGAGCCAGTTGTTCATGCCGTCGATCTTCACTCCCCTGTGCAGCCCGGCCATGGCCGAGCGGCTGAACCTGCGCGAGCCCTGCGACCTGCTGGAGGCGCCGCGGATCGGGATGGAGAAGGAGTGGGCCGAGTGGTTCGCCGCCGCCGGACTGAGCGACGGTCGTCGTCCGGCCATCCGCCTGACCGCCGACTATCAGGTGCTGGAGGTGGCGGCGGCGCTGGGCGATCAGGGCGTGGCGCTGGGCTCGCCCATCCTGTTCGCGCGCGAGATCAAGGCCGGGCTGCTGGTCCGGCCGTTCCCGCAGACGGTGTCCTTCCACACCGGCTACTATCTGGTCTGGCCCGAGGGGCGGCGGCGGTCGCCCAAGATCCGACGCTTCCGCGAGTGGCTGATGTCGGTGGCCGACGCGGACCCGGCGGTGATCGAGGCCCGCGCCGAAAGCTAGGCCCGGATCAACTGCTCCAGCACCGCCAGCGGCGCCGAACCGTTGGCCAGCACCCTGTCGTGGAAGGTCCGCAGGTCGAAGCCGGACTTCGCCGCCTGCTCGGCCCGCAGACGGGCGATGACCGTGTGGCCGATCTTGTAGGCGCAGGCCTGGCCCGGCATCGAGGCGTAGCGGTTGATCTCGCTGTTGGCCGCGCCGATCGGCTTGGCGCCCGAGGCGGCCATGTACTCGACCGCCTGTTCGCGGCTCCAGCCCTTGGCGTGCATGCCGGTGTCGACGACCAGCCGGACCGCCCGGAACAGGTAGGACATCAGGAAGCCGACCCGGCCCAGCGGGTCATTGGCGTAGACGTCCAGATCATCGGCGGCGACCGCTTCGGCGTAGAGGGCCCAGCCCTCGTTATAGGCGGAGAAGCCGTTGGCGCGGCGGTACTGGGGCAGGCCGGTGTTCTCGCGCTGCAGGGCGACCTGCAGGTGATGGCCCGGCGAGGCCTCGTGATAGGTCAGGGTCGGGAGCGAGAACCGGGGCCAGTTCTTCGCCTCGCGCAGGTTGATGTAGTAGGCGCCCGGGCGTGAGCCATCCAGCGGCGGTCCCTGATAGTAGCCGCCTGGGGCGCCCGCCTCGATGGCCGGCGGCACGCGGCGGACCTCGACGCCGGAGCGCGGCAGGCGGCCAAAGACGCGGGGCAGCAGGGGCTGGAGCGCCTGCACCTGCCGGTTCAGGTCGGCGATCAGTTGGGCCTTGGCTTCATCGGTCTCGGCATAGAGCTGGGCCGGGTCCTTGTTCAGGGCGTCGATGCGTTCGCCGACCGTGCCCTGGGTCATCCCCTGCGCCTTCAGGATGGTGTCGATCCCGGCGCTGATCTCGGCGACCTGTTCGACACCGATGGCGTGGATCTCGTCGGCGGTCAGGGTGGTGGTGGTCCAGACCTTCAGGGCGTGGGCGTAGAAGGCCTCGCCGTCGGGCAGGCGGCGGGTCACGCCCGCCTCGTGCACGGCGCTGGGCCGCAGGGCGGCGAAGGCTTCGATCTGGCGGGCGAGCGCGGGCTTCACCTCGGTCTCGACGATGCGGGCGGCGCGGTCGCCGTAGCCGCTGAGGCCGAGCGCGGTCGCCTTGCGTTCCAGCGACCTGATCATGGACATGCCGGCCGACGGCTGGCCCGCGAGGGCGCTCAGTTGGCCGGTGGCCAGGTCGATGACGAAGTCGGGCGGCAGAACGCCCTTGACCGCGTCGGCGCGAATGCGCCGGGTCTCGGCGTCGACCGCCGGGCCGAAGGCCGAGAGGCGTGACAGGAAGGCGTCGGCGCCGTCGCGATCCTCGACCCGATGCTGGTTGTCGAGGAAGTCCGGCACGGTGAAATAGGCGCCGGTCAGCTGGTTGACGACGTAGGGGCCCATCCGCCCGCCGCCGAGGGCCGAGCCGTAGTCGAAGCTCGCGCCCATGGCCGCGGTCTCCAGCCGGAAGGCGGCGATGGCGTGGTTGACCTTGCCCGCCTCGGTCAGGTCATCCGGCCCGCCGAAGGCGCGAAAGACGCGCCAGCGCTCGGTCGCTTGGGCGCGGTTCTGCCTCCAGGCCGTGGCGCTGTAGTCCGACAGCTTGGACGACAGCCCCGCCCGCTCGCCCCGGTCGAGGCCAAGGTTGGTGGCGGTCTCGGGCGACTGCTCGATGTCCTGGTCGAACCAGCCCTGCAGCAGGGCGTCCAGTTCGGCGTCGGCGTCCCGGGGCGCGGCGAAGGCTGTCCCGGAAGCGGCCAGACCGGCCCCCGCGGCGGCGGTCATCAGCAGTCGGCGGCGGTCCAGCATGGTCGTCTCCCGGCAGAAATCAGCGCGTCAGTGGACGGCGCCCGGTCAGGGCTGACAAGCCGCCTGCGACGAACCCTCAGGACTCCGCGCCCAACCAGGCGGCGCGGAAGGCCAACTGCTGCGGCGTGGCCGTGCCGCCCGCGTTCTCGACCCGGACCAGTTCGAAATTGGGATCGGAGGCCAGGGTCAGTTGGGCGGTGCGTTCGACGCCGCGCTGGATGAAGGTGATCGACACGGTGTCGCCGGGCTTGAGCGCCTTGAGGGCGTCGTCCCAGTTGGCCTGGCTGTCGATGGCGGTCTCGCCCAGGCGGACGATCTCGTCGCCGCCGTCGAGGCCCGCGATGTAGAGCGGGGTGTTGGGCACGGTCGCCCCGGCCAGCCGGACCACGCTGTCCGCGACCTGCAGCCGCGCCGGACCGGCCCAGGCGCCGGTGGCGTTACGGGGCCGCATGACCACGCCCGCCTGCGCCAGCAGGGGCGCCAGGTCCGGCAGGCCGCTGCGCTGGATGCTGTCGGCGAAGAAGGCGTCGGCGAAGGCCTGATCACCGGTGACGGCGGCCAGACCCTTGCGCAGGTCGTCCGGCGTGTACGGGACCTCATTGACCCCGTGGTGACGCCACATCCAGCGCATGTAGTCGTCCAGCGTCTTGCCCGGGAAGCGCTGGCGCAGGGTCAGGTCGAGCGTCAGGGCCAGGGTGGCGCCGTAGGTGTAGTAGGACGTGAAGATGTTGGGATTGTTCGGGTCGATGGAGGCGGCGGCGTCCACGAAGGGAGCGCGCAGGCTGATCTCCTGCGGCGAGCCGTAGGCCCGGGCCGGGGTGTTGACGATGACATTGGCCTGACCACCGATCTCGGCGAGGAAGCGGTCGATGTTCGACACGCCCGCGCGGCGGATGGCCAGCGGACCGTAGTAGTTGGTGAAGCCCTCGGCGAACCACAGGGACGGGGTGGCGTTGGCGCGGGTGAAGTCGAACGGCTCCAGTTCCTTCGGGCGGATGCGCTCGACGTTCCACGAGTGGAAGAACTCGTGGCTGAGGGTGCCGATCTGGCCGTAGTCGGCCTCGGCCAGCGAGCGCGAGCCGCTGAGGATGGTCGAGTTGCGGTGCTCCATGCCGTCGCCGCTGACGTGCGGCAGGTAATCGGCCAGGAAGGTGTAGGTCCCATAGTCGAAATCGGGGACGTCGCCGAAGACGGCGATCAGCTGATCCACGACCTTGCGGGCGCGCTCGGCGAAGATGTCGGCGTTCTGATCGGTGCCCGGATCGTGCAGGGCGATGCGGATGGTGCGGGGGGTGCCGTGATCATCGACCGTCCACTCGCGGACCCGGTGGTCGCTGAGCTCGGTCGGGCTGTCCATCAGGTACTGGAGGTTCGGCGCGGTGAAGACGGCCGGGTCCGAGGTGGGCGCCAACTGGGTGGCGATCTTCCAGTCGGGGTTGGGCGAGCGGAAGCGCAGCTCGACCGGGCGGTCGTCATGGCCGCGCGCCCACATCAGGGTAGCGGGCATATTCAGGTGGGCGTGGGTGGCGTCGATCTGGGCGTAGGTGCCGTCGGCGCGGTCGCCATAGAGGGTGTAGGTCACGCTGACCGTGCCGTCGTGACCGGCGACGGTCCAGCCGTAGGGATCGCTGCGCTGGACCGTCAGGGCGCGACCGGCGCCGTCCACGGCGCTGACCGAATAGACGTTCTTGGCGAACTCATGGATCGCATAGCGGCCCGGCGAGGAGCGGGACATCTCGAACCGCACCGGCTCCCGGCCCAGGTCGCGGTAGGTGACAGTGATGCGGGCCTCGTGATGGACCGCGTTGTCGAAGCTGAGCTCGTAGCGGACGGGCGGCGCGGTCTGGGCCAGAACCGGGGTCGCGAGACCGAGCGACAGAACAGCCAGACTGACAGCGACGAACTTCATACTGAGACCCTCCAGAACCCGGCGCGGACCGTGGCGCGGGGGATCGTCCCTGACAAGTGAACGATCTGTCAGCCTGCGTGCAGTTCCTGCTTCACCCGCTCCGCCAGCGTCTTGATGTCCAGCGGCTTGGGCAGGAAGGAGACGCCGGTCTCGTCCTGGAGCAGGTCCGAGAAGTCGCTCTCGGCATAGCCGGAGATGAACATGACCGGGGCGTCGCCGAGGAAGGGCCGGGCCTTCTTGAGCAGGGACGGACCGTCGAGGCCGGGCATGATGACGTCGGAGATCATCATGTCGATCTGGCCCGCGTGCTCCTCGGCCAGTTCGAGCGCCTGTTCGCCGTCCTCGGCCTCGATGACCTCATAGCCGCGCTGGCGCAGCAGGCGGGCGGCGATGCCGCGCACGGCGGCCTCGTCTTCCACGAACAGGATGCGGCCGGCGCCCGACAGGTCGCGCGGCGCCTTGATGACCTTCTCCACCACCGGGGTCTCGGCCAGCTCGGCCTCGGCCGCCTCGGGCAGGAAGATGCGGAAGGCGGCGCCGGCCCCTTCGAGGTTGGCGACGTTGATGTGGCCGCCCGCCTGCTCGACGATGCCGTAGACGGTAGCCAGGCCCATGCCCGTGCCCTCGTTCACCGCCTTGGTGGTGAAGAAGGGCTCGAAAATCTTGTCCAGCAGTTCGGGCGGAACGCCCGTGCCGGTGTCTGACACCTCGATCAGGGCGACGGCCTCGGTCGGGGCGGCGGTCCAGCCCATCTGGCGGGCCTCGTCCTGCGACAGGCGGCGGGTCTTGATGGTGACGACGGCATCGCCGGCCTCGACCACGCCGCGCATGGCGTCGCGGGCGTTGACGGCGAGGTTCATGACCGCCGTCTCAAGCTGGCTCTTGTCGGCCAGAACCACCGGCAGGTCGCGGCCGTAGTCGGTCTCGAGCCGAACGTCCTCTCGCAACAGGCGGCGCAGCAGGACGGCGAACTCGCCCACCAGCTCGCCCAGGTCGAGGCGCTCGCGGCGGACCGTGGACTTGCGCGAGAAGGCCAGCAGCTTGCGCACCAGATCGGCGGCGCGGATGGCGGTCTGGCGGATTTCGTTCAGCCCCTCATAAGAGGGATCGCCGACCGGGTGACGCTCCAGCAGGCCGGAGAGCTGCAGCTGGATGGCGGTCAGCAGGTTGTTGAAGTCGTGGGCCACGCCGCCCGCCAGCTGGCCGACGGCCTGCATCTTCTGGGCCTGCGAGAGCTGGAGCTCCATCGACTTCTGCGAGGAGACGTCGAACAGCCAGACGCGGCATTTGTCGTTCTCGGGCGCGACATAGAGGTGGAGCATCCGGTCCGGATGGGCGCGGGCGACCAGCTCGATGGGGCCGGACGATCCGGCGTTCAGCTTGGCCTTGGCCTCGCTCACGCCGGACGGTTCAAACAGGTGGCCGAAGGCGGCGTCGCGGGCGGCGGCGGGACCGGTCAGCAGGGCGAGGGCGGCGTTGGCCTCCTCGACCTTGCCCGCGAACAGGTCGTCGGCCTGCAGCAGGGCCGAGCCGAACGGGGCGCCGGCGGCCATGGCGCGACCGCCTGGGCCGTTCTGGGCGGCGACGGGGCGATCCACGGCGGGGGCGGCGACGGGCAGGGCGGCCTCGGGCGCGGCGCGGATCAGGAACCGCCCCTCCCCCGCCTGACCGATCAGGACCTCGAGCTCATGATCGCCGACGGGGACGATGGCGCGGCCCTGCTCGCCGGCGCGGGCCTGGGCGAAGGCCATGTAGAGGGCGGAGGCGGACTTGCCGCCGGAGCGGGCGGGCGGAAGGGCCGTGGTGGCGCCGCCCGCCTCGGCCCAGGCGCCATTGTAGGCCAGCACCTGACCGGTGGCCCAGACCAGGGCGGCGGGCTCGGCCATGGCGTCAAGCAGTTCGACGGCGGTGTCGCCGGTCGGCTTGCGGCCCTCGCTGCGCCCGAACATGAACAGGCCGATCAGCGACACGGCGCCGACCGTGAAGATGAGGATCAGGCCCGGCGCGCTCATCGGATCGGCGCGGAAGGCCGGATAGGCCAGGGCTCCGACGGCCACGACAAAGCCGAGCGCCATCACGATCAGCAGCGGATCGAACGAGCGGCGGTCGGTGGTCGTGGTCATGCGTCTCGGCCCGAATCAGAACGGGTGGAATGCGCGATGATGGGCCGGATGCGCCTGTGGCGCGAATCCGGGGCTGGAGAGACGGCGAGACTGTCGAAATACACCGTCTATGCCGTCTATGCCGTCTATGCCGTCTATGCCGTCTATGCCGTCTATGCCGTCTATGCCGTCTATGCCGTCTGGCGGTGTCATGCCCCCCGATGAAGTGCAAGTCCGGACAGTCTAACAGGCCGATGCGTCAGAAACGGACGTACGGCGAAGCGGGCGCTTCCCCGTCCCCCTCATCCGACCTCGCTGCGCTCGGCCACCTTCTTCCGCAGGGGGAGAAGGATGACGCCAACGCAAAACGGCCGCCCCGCTGGAAGCAGGACGGCCGCTCTGTTCATAGCAAGCGGAAGAGGGCTTTACGCGGCCTTCAGTTGCTCGGCCTTTTCGGCGCGAGCGGCGTTGATGCGGGCTTCGGCGATGGCGTCGGCGATCTCGTGGGTCGGACGGCCTTCCGAGGCCGAACGCTCCAGGACCTCGTCGAGAGTCTCCATCAGGCGCGAGAGCTTGCCCTCGACCCAGGCCGCGTCATAGGCGCCGCCGGTGTTGCGGGCGTTCAGCTCGGAGGCGACGTTGATGATGCCGCCGCCGTTGACGACGTAGTCGGGGGCGTAGAGCACGCCGCGCTCGAACAGGATGCGGCCGACTTCCGGGGTGGCCAGCTGGTTGTTGGCGGCGCCGACGACAGCCTTGGCCGAGATGCGGTCCAGGGTCTGCGGGTTCAGCGTCGCGCCCAGGGCGCAGGGGGCGTAGATGTCGGCCTTGACGTCATAGATGGCGTCCGGGGCGACGATTTCGGCGTTGGTGCGGGCGGCGACCTCGGCCAGCAGGGCGGTGTTGACGTCGGTCATGACCAGCTTGGCGCCGGCGGCGTGCAGCTTGTCAGCCAGATAGCCGCCGACGTGGCCGATGCCCTGCAGAGCGATGGTCAGGCCGGTCAGGTCGTCCTGCTTCCAAAGGCGGCGGGCGACGGTCAGGGTCGAGCGGAACACGCCCTCGGCGGTGACCGGCGACGGGTCGCCCGAGGCTTCCGGACCATCCGACAGGCCCAGCACATAGGGGGTGACCTTGCGGGCTTCGGCGATGTCGGCGACCGACACGCCGACGTCTTCCGCGGCGTAGTAGATGCCGCCGAGGGTCGAGACGGCGCGGCCGAAGGCGGCGAACAGCTCGGGGGTCTTCTGGGTGCGGCTGTCGCCGATGATGACCGACTTGCCGCCGCCCATCTCCAGATCGGCCACGGCGTTCTTGTAGCTCATGCCCTTGGACAGGCGCAGGACGTCTTCCAGAGCCTCGGCCGAGGAGGCGTAATTCCACATGCGGGTGCCGCCGACGGCGGGGCCGCGGGCGGTCGAGTGAACAGCGATAATCGCGCGCAGGCCGGTCTTTTCATCAAAGACAGCGTGAACGCCTTCGTGGTTCGCGAACGACGGCGAATCGAAAAGGGTCATGCTCATTGGCGGTACTCCCGGGTATTTTTATTGCGCGGCTGATTACGCGCCGGGGAGGTAGCGCGCAAGCATGGCGGTTTCGTGATGGGAGAAGAGGCGCTGCGGCGAGCGGTTGCGGGCCAGCCGCGGGCGCTGAAGCTGAAAGTGACTAGTGGCGAGTGGCGAGTGGCTGGCCGACGCTGGGGCGGCCGCACTGTCCGCGCCGCCCTTCCGTCGATAGCGAAGCTGCGACACTAGCCACTAGCCACCAATCACTCCTCCAGCGCCGGCAGCACCGCCCCTGCCCCGGAGGGCAGCGGCGCGCCTGCATCGCGCAGCCAGGCTTCGACGTCGCGGTAGACGCGCTCGGCCTGGAGGTCGCGGTTCAGGATGTGCCAGCCGTCGGGATAGTAGGCGGTGCGGAAGCCGGGGCGGTCGCCCGCCCTCTGGAGCGCCAGCCGCATGGCGGGCTTCTGGATCACGTTGTCGTGGCCGCCGTACAGCAGCAGGGTCGGGGCGCGGATCGCGGCCAGCTTCGTCGAGGCGCTCTCCATCAGATCGACGAGGCCATAGAGGGCGTCGAAGCGGGTGGACAGGATGCTGTTGGGGTCGCGCCCGTTTCGATAGAGCTCCAGCCGGTTGTCCGAGGCGGGATGGTCGCGAATGGCCCATTCGGGCGCGTCGACCGCATAGGGGCCCATGGTCCGGGCCGCGAGCCAGAGGGCGGAGGAGTTGACCGGTCCCTGCGCGGCCCAGCCCCAGACTCCGGGGGCCAGCAGCAGGACCCGGTCGGCGGGGGGCGGGCGGTCCGAGCCGAAGGCGGCGATGGCCACCGACCCGCCCATGCTCTCGCCCGCCACGGCGATGATCGCGCGGGGATGGCGGGCGCGGGCCAGGGCCACGGCGGTGCGCACATCCTCGGTCATGCGAGCCTCTCCGGCCCAGACGCCGCGACCGGGCGCCTCGCCGAAGCCGCGCTGATCAACCGCCCAGGTCTCGATGCCGTGTTCGGCCCAGTAGGGTCCGGCGAGGCGGAAGGAGGCGCGGCTGTCGTTCATGCCGTGCAGGGCGACGATGACGGCCCAGGGCTCCCCCGTCGCGGGCGTCCAGCGGGCCAGCGGCAGACGGGCGCCGTCATCCATCAGCAGGGTCCGCGCCTCGAGCGCCGGGCCGGTGAAGCCCGACGGCGGCGTCAGCACCGGCTGGATCGCCGGGGTAGCGCAGGCGGTCAGCGTCAGGGCGAACAGCAGGGCGAGAGATTGGCGGATCATGCGGACAGAATGCCCCGAACGCGCTCGCGCAGATAGGGGACGACCTCCGCCTCGAACCACGGGTTCTTTCGCAGCCACGCCGTATTGCGCCATGACGGGTGCGGCAGGGGCAGGATTTCCGGGGCGTAGTCGCGCCACGCCCGGACGGTGTCGGTCATATTGGGCTTGGCCCGGTCGCCCAGCGCCCACGTCTGGGCGTAGCCGCCGACCAGCAGGGTCAGTTCGACGTTCGGGAGTTCGGCGAGAAGTTGGGGCCGCCAGAGTTCGGCGCACCGCTTCGGCGGCGGGTAGTCGCCGCCTTTCGGAGCGGTGCCAGGATAGCAGAAGGCCTGCGCGGCCACGCCGAGGCGGCGGTCGGCGTAGAAGATCTGATAGTCCACGCCCAGCCAGTCGCGCAGGCGGTCGCCGGACGGGTCGGTGAAGGGCAGACCGCTCTCATGCACCCGACGACCGGGCGCCTGGCCGCAGATCAGCAGCCGCGTCTCGGGAAAGACACGGACTACCGGACGCGGGGTGTGCGGCAACTGGCCGAGGCAGGCCCGGCAGGCGCGGATGTCGGCAAGAACGGCCTCAAGGCTCATTCCGCAGCCCGATCAATCCTCGTCTTCATCCGTCTTCGGCGGAAGGGCGGCCAGGGCGGCGGCGCTCTCTTCCGGGGTAGGCAGACGCAGGCGGGTGACGCCCTTGAAGCTGTTCGGATCGACCGGCTTGCCCTTCTTGGTGATGGTCAGCTTGCCCTGACGCATCAGATGCAGGGCGGCGGACTTCACCTTGGGCAGCATGCGCTGCCACTGCTCGGGCTGCAGCTCCTTGGCCACGTCCGCGGGCTCAATGCTCTTTCCACCGACGTTTTTGGGGTCGGCCTTCGCCAATTTTTCGAAGATGGCGGTTTCGATGGGGTCGCTCATTGGGCCTATATGCTGCATTGCGAGAGCAAGAAGAAGGCGCCCGGCTCACGTCGTGCGCCTAACGGGTCCCCAAGAGGCAATCATGGTCGCGAAAATCACCGTCACCGAGGGCGAGTTCACCGGCTGGCAGACCTATGACCTGCACGGCACCTTCGATCAGGTTGTCGGGCCCTTCTACTTCAAGCCGGACGCCGATGGGCGGATGCGCTGCGCCTTCCGGGCCGAGCAGAAGCATATGAACGCGGGCCACCGGATGCACGGCGGCTGCCTGATGACCTTCGCCGACATCTCGCTGTTCCAGACGGCCTATCAGGAGATGGAAGGCGCCTCGGGCGTGACCGTGTCGCTGGATTCGACCTTCATCGACGGCGCCTATGTGGGCGAGCTGGTCGAGGCCACCGGCGAGGTCGTGCGGGCGGGCAAGAGCCTGATCTTCGTGCGCGGCCAGATCTGCGTCGGCGAACGCATCCTGATGACCTTCTCGGGCGTGATCCGGAAGTTCACGCCGCGCGGCTGAGCCCGCAGGCGGACGGGACGCCCTAGATCAGGACGTCCCAGCCCGCATGGCCGGTCCAGGGATGCTCGACGGTCAGCGACCCGGCGTCCTCATGCGGCGCGTCCTTTGCCGAGAGCAGCAGCGCGGCGGCCGGAGCCAGAGCAGCCAGCGACAGCGTCTCGCCGTTGCCGAAGCGCAGGCTTTCGATGCCGTACAGCAGGTCCACGCCGTCGCGGCCCGCCGTCAGGTCGGTGACCCGCCAGCCGCCGTCGATCTGCTCGATCAGATACTCGTCCTTCAGGCCGGTCAGCAGGGCCAGATCGTTGCCCGCGCCGCCGATCAGGGTGTCGTCGCCGCCCCCGCCCTTGAGGGTGTCATTGCCGACGCCGCCGGTGATGACGTTGTCGAGCGCATTGCCCGTTCCGACGAAATTACCCGTGCCCGTATAGGTCAGGTTCTCGAGGTTGGCGCCGAGGGTGTAGTTGGCCAGGACGGCGGTGATGACGGTGTCGATGCCCTCGTCGGCCAGTTCGACGATCGTGTCGTAGACGCTGAGGATATAGGTGTCGTCGCCCACCCCGCCCTGCAGCTGGTTGGCCGCGCCCGTGCCGCCGATCAGGGTGTCATTGCCTTCCATGCCCAGCAGGACGTCGCGGCCCAGACCGCCCGACAGGACGTTGTCGCCTGCGTCGCCGATCAGCAGGTCGTCGAAGGCCGAGCCGGTCAGGTTCTCGATGCCGATCAGGGTGTCGGTCCCGCCGTCGCCGTCGTTCAGGGCCCGGCCGACGTTCAGCCGGACATCGACGCCCGAGGCGGCATTGGCGTAGCTGGCGGTGTCGATCCCCGCGCCGCCGATCAGGATGTCATTGCCGCCCCGGCCCGCGAGCACGTCATTGCCCGCGCCGCCGGTGATGACGTTGTCCTCGCTGGTCCCCGTGCCGGTGAAGTCGCCGGTCCCGATGTAGGTCAGGGCCTCGACGTTCAGGCGCAGGGTGTAGGAGGACAGGGTCGTCTGGACGGTGTCGAAGCCCTCACCCGCGTATTCGATGATGGTGTCGCCGCCGGCGGTGATCACATAGATGTCGTCGCCCGTGCCGCCGTACAGCTCGTCCGGAACGCCGTCGCCGCCGATCAGGATGTCGTTGCCGGCCCAGCCCATCAGGGTGTCGCGCCCGGCGCCGCCGCGGATGACGTTGTCGCCGGCGTTGCCCTGACCGAAGAAGTTCGCCGTGCCGGTGTAGATCAGCTCCTCGACGTTGGCGGCGAGCTTGTGGGACGACAGGGCCGTGCGGACGATGTCATAGCCCTCGCCCTCGAACTCGACGATCGAGTCGCCGACGGCGGAGACGATGTAGGTGTCGTCGCCGCGCCCGCCCTGCATTGTGTTGGCCAGCCCCGAGCCGCCGTCGAGGGTGTCGTCCCCGTCCATGCCGATCAGGGTGTCGCGGCCCAGTCCGCCACGCAGGATGTTGGCCCCCGCGTCGCCGATGAGGACGTCGTCGAAGGCCGAACCGGTCAGGTTCTCGATACTGACCAGGGTGTCCACGCCGCCGTCGCCATCGTTGCGCGCCGTGTTGCTGTTCAGGCGGACATCGACCGCGCCGGCGGCCTGGCTGTAGTCGGCGGTGTCGTCGCCCGCGCCGCCGATCAGGACGTCATTGCCGCCGCGCCCGGCCAGCACGTCGTTCCCTTCGCCGCCGGTGACGACGTTGTTCAGGCTGTTGCCCACGCCGGTGAAGTCGCCGGTTCCGCTGTAGGTCAGGTTCTCGACGTTGGCGGCGGTGAGCGTATAGGCCGACAGGGCCGTGCGGACGGTGTCGATCCCCTCGCCCGCCAGTTCGACGATGACGTCGGCCGCGTTCTCGACGATGTAGGTGTCGTCGCCCCGGCCGCCGTACAGGACGTTCAGTCCGCCGCGGCCGTTGAGGATATCGTTGCCGTCCAGCCCCACCAGGACATCGTCCCCGGCGCCGCCGGTGATGGCGTTGTCGAGTTCGTTGCCCGTGCCCGCGAAGGCGCCGATGCCGGTGTAGATCAGGGCCTCGACGTGGGCCGGGAGAGTGTAGGCCGGCGCCGACGTCTCGACGGTGTCATAGCCCTCGCCTTCCAGCTCGATGATGGTGTCGCCGATGGTGTCGACCACATAGGTGTCGTCGCCGCGACCGCCGTACAGCTCGTCGGGCAGGCCCTGGCCGCCGATCAGGCGGTCATTACCGTCCAGCCCCAGCAGCACGTCGTGGCCGGCGCCGCCGATCAGGATGTCGTCGCTGCCCGCGCCGATCAGGACGCCCGAGCCCTCGACCACCGTGCCGCCCAGACCGTGGATCGTGATGGTCAGGGTGGTGGTCAGGCTTACGCCTTCGGAGTCAGTGATGGTGTAGGTGAAGGTGTCCGTCGCCGTCTGACCCTGCACCAGGGCCTGAGCCGCCCGTGACGGGGTGAAGACGTAGGAACCGTCCGCCTGGACCATCAGCACGCCATAGGCGCCCGTGATCGGACGACCGACGCCCGCGGTCTGGCCGTTGACGGCGGTGACGCTGATGGTGGCGTCCGGGCCGGCGCTATCATTGGCCAGCAGGCCCTGTCCGGCGGCGACAGTGAGGACGGTGTTCTCGTCCGTCGTGGCGGTGTCGGGCGTGGCGACGGTGGCGGCCTCGACCGGGAAGGTCACGGTGCGGGGCTGGGTCGCGCCCTGACCATCGGTGACGACGTAGGAGAAGGACGCCTCGCCCGTGAAGCCTGGCGTGGGGGTGAAGACGAAGACGCCAGTGACCGGGTCAATGGTGACCGTGCCATTGACCGCCGAGCCGTCCACCAGGACATAGGTGACGCGGTCGCCGTCGGGGTCCCGGGCCTCGGCCAGACGGCCGTGGACCGGCTCGCCGTCAACGCCGCCGGGCAGGATGACGTCCTCGCCGGTGAAGACCGGAATGTCGTTGACGGGCGAGGCCTCGCCGGGATCCCAGTCGGCGACGGCGGCGTCCAGCGCGGCCAGTTGGGCGGGTGTCAGCGAGGCCGCGGCCAGCCCCATGTTGTAGATGATCAGTTCGCGCGCCGAGGCGTTGGGCGCGCCGTTGAACTTCAGACCGACCGCCAGCCAGAAATAGGCGTCGTCCGCCGAGGCGGGGACGCCCTCGCCCGCCAGATAGCGACGCCCCAGGGTCCAGGCCGCCTCGGCATTCCCCATCTTGGCGGCCTGCATATAGCCCTGCGCCGCCAGCGTCTTGTCGATGGCCGCGCCGAAGCCGAGATCGTTCAGGACGGCCAGACGGAAGACGGCCATGGAATCGTTGGGCAGGGACTCCAGCAGGGCGCGGGCGCTGACATAGTCGCGCTCTCCGCCCATGCCGCCGACCAGCAGGGTGGCCAGACGCAGGCTGGCGTCCGGGGTCGCGCCCAGCCCCAGCTCATAATAGTGCCGGGCCAGGGTCCAGTCGCGGGTGACCCCGTTGATGCCGTCGTTCAGCCAGGTGGCGTAGTGATAGGCGGCGTTCTGATCGGTGTCGGCCAGCCGGATGACCCAGTACTGCCACTGCGCCATATCCCCCGCGATCAGGTAGTTCACCGCGTCGTCGAAGGTCTTGGGCGTCGGCGCATCATCCGCCGCATGGACGGTCAGGGTGACGGTCTTCTCGCCGCTGTCGATCTGGCCGTCCGAGACCCGGTAACGGAATGAGGCCTCGCCGACGAAGCCGGCGGCGGGCGTGAAGACATAGCGGCCAGTGTGGGGGTCCAGGGTCAGCGTGCCGCCGACGACCGAGCCCTCCGTCACCTTGAAGGTCAGGCGGTCGCCGTCGATGTCGGAGCCCGCCGCGAGGGCGAAGTGGAACGGCTGGCCGGTGACGATGTCGGCGTCTTCATTGCGGGTCGAGAGCAGCGGAGCGTCGTTGATCCCGCCGATGTAGACCACGACCGTGATCGGGGCCGAGATGTTGATCCCGTCGCTGACCGTGTAGCGGAAGGTCGCGTAGCCGCTGGAGTCGGTCGGGCCGTACCAGTTGGCGGGCGGGGTGAAGGTGAAGGCGCCGGTCTGGGGATCGATCGTCGCCACCCCGTTGGCGGCCGAGCCTGCGATCAGGCTGAACGTCGCCTGGCTCATGTCGATGCCGTCGGCGCCGTTCAGGGTCCCGGTCGCGACCTGGTCTTCCAGACCATAGTGGACCTCGGGCGTGATGGCGCTGTTTCCCACGGGCGTCGCCGGGGTCTGGGTCCGGATCGTGATGTTGGCCATGTCGAGGAAGCCGGTCGGCGCCTGGTCCGCGTCCGGGTTCAGCATGACCAGATGCAGGGTCGCATCGACGTACGACAGGGTCTCGAGGAAGTCGTAGGGCACGTAGCGGTCCGCCCAGTCGCCCTCCATCGACTGGTAGTTGCCCGCATAGGTCCAGTCGGCGGGATCATCGCTGAGCTTCAGGGTGATGGTGGTCCACTCGTCGGTGACCTCACCCATCATGTCGCCACCGGTGTTGGCCCAGTTGGTGACCTGCAGACCGACGTAGACATTCTCCATCAGCCCGGTCTCGGGCACGTAGCGACACAGCCACAGGGCCAGCTTGCCGCCGTTGGCCTCGAAGTCGGTGCCGCGCACGGTCATCTGGAACTCGGCGTCGCGCAGGTTCAGCACGCCGGGCGAGCCGAGGGTCGGGGTCGAGAGGTGGGCGACCAGCCAGATGGCGCCGACGCCATCGATGTGGTTGGCGTCGAGGGGACCCGGGGCCTGGAGGCGGGTGAAGTTCTCGAACGCACCGCCCGGCTCGGTCACGACCGAGGGGTTGAACCAGGTCGTCCACGGGCCGAGGCCGTAGTCGAAATCCCAGGAGTAGGTGACGGGCGGCGGCGCTTCAGCGGTGGGTAGCGGAGTGTGCGGACCTTCGGCGATGTCGGTCATTCGTCCCCCCGGAGCTTTGCCTTAAAACCCGGGGGCACTTGCAGCGGCTTTGGGGGCGAGAATGGGGCGACAACGTCTCATTGTCGCCGCGAACGCCAAAAAGCAGCGGTGATTCTTCCTATGCTTGCATCACGCGTCGATGATGCCCTGAAGGATTGCGGCCATGCGGAATTCCAGGCGCTCGCACTCTTCAGGGGTCAGGCCGAAGCCGCCGGTGATCTCGCGGCTGACGGCCATGCCCATGATGGTCGAAGCGGCCAGACGGGCGCGCACCATGGCGTCCTCGCCGCCGACCCATTCCGCGAACGGATTGAAGAAACGCTCGGTGCCGGTGCGCTGGACGATCTCCATCGCCTTGGCCGAGCCGACCGAGCGCAGCATGATCAGCAGGCCCTTCAGCTTGCCTTCCTTGGCGGGCTTGAAGATGACCTCATTGGCGACGCGGCGACCGAACTCGGAGCGCGGCCCCTCCATCAGGTCGCTGCCGTTCGAACAGCTGTCCAGGACAGCGGCGAACAGGTCTTCCTTGGAACCGAAATAACGGGACACCAAAGCAGCATCGACACCGACGTCGCGGGCGATGTCCCGCATGCCGACGTCGTCATAGCTCTCGCGCGAAAAGCGTTCCTGCGCGGCGGTCAGAATGGCAGCGCGGGTCGCCTCGGCATTTCTTGGCCGCGGCGCGACATGACAAAACAACGGGTTAGGTCTCCAGAATAGCCCCAAGCGGAATATGGCTTTGTCATCACCCGTTGACAAGGAGGGGCTGGATCACCATTAAGTCACCGGGCGTTGACTAGCGGCTTCCTCCCCGATGCCGAGGTCGACAGAGACAGGGATTTGCTCCCATTCGGAGATTTGCGTTCATGCGCACGGTGAAGATCGTGACCGCGTCGGCCATCGTGGCCGTCGCGCTCTATGGCTGTTCCCAATCCACCGAGGCGCAGACGCCTCCCGCGCCGCAGGTGACCGTTTCGGTCCCGCTGCAGCGCGCCGTGCAGGATTGGGATGAATTTACGGGCCGCTTTGAAGCGACCCAGTCCGTCGAGGTGCGTGCGCGCGTCGGCGGCTATATCCAGGGCGTGCACTTCCGCGACGGCGACTATGTCCGCCGCGGCCAGCTGCTGTTCACCCTCGACCCGCGTCCGGCCCAGGCCGCCCTCGCCTCGGCCCGCGCCTCGCTGGCCCAGGCCCAGGCGCAGCTGAACCTGGCCCGCACCGAACTGACCCGTTCGGAAACCCTGCTGGCCTCGCAGGCCGTCTCGCAGGCCGAGGTCGACACCCGTCGTGGCGCCCTGCAGCAAGGCGAGGCCGCCGTGGCCGCCGCCAACGCCGCCGTCCGCGCCCGTCAGCTGGACCTCGAGTTCACCCGCGTCACCGCCCCGATTTCGGGCCGCGTGTCGGACCGTCGCGTCGATCCGGGCAACCTGGTCGCCGGCGGCTCGTCGCAGGCCGACGTCCTGACCACCGTGGTCTCCAGCGCCCCGATCCACTTCGTCTTCGACGGCTCTGAAGCCGTGCTGCTGAAGTACCAGCGTCAGGCCCGCAACGGCGCGGCCCCGATCCAGGTGCGCCTGCAGGACGAGTCGACCTATTCGCGCTCGGGCACGCTCGACTTCACCGACAACGCGGTCGACACCGCCTCGGGCGTCATCCGCCTGCGCGCGCTGGTGCCGAACGCCGACGGCTTCCTGAAGCCCGGCATGTTCGGTCAAGCCCGTCTGGCCGGCGCCGGCACCTATCAGGCCATGCTGGTGCCTGACGCCGCCGTCGCCACCGACCAGGCCCGCCGCGTCGTCTACGTCGTGGCCGCCGACGGTTCGGTCGCGCCCCGCGCGGTCCAGCTCGGACCGCTGGTCGACGGCCTGCGCGTGGTCCGTTCGGGCCTGCAACCCACCGACCGTGTCATCATCAACGGCCTGCAGCGCGTGCAGCAGCCGGGTGTGAAGGTTCAGGCCCGCAACGGCCGCATCGAACCCGTCGCCCAGCAGGCCCAGGCGCCCGTGACGACCCAGGCTCCGGCCTCGACCGCCACGTTCGCCGCCAGCGTCTCGGGCGACTGATCCGACAATGAACATCTCACGCTTCTTCATCGACAGGCCGATCTTCGCGGCCGTGATCTCGGTGTTCATCACCCTGATCGGCGTGTTCGCGTATCCGCTGCTGCCCCTCTCGCAGTATCCGGAGATCGCGCCGCCCACGATCACCATCAACACCGCCTATCCGGGCGCCTCGGCCGAGACCGTGGCGGAGACCGTCTCCGCCCCGATCGAGCAGGAGGTCAACGGCGTCGAGGGCATGCTGTATCTGTCGTCCTCGTCCACCTCGGACGGGACGGTGGCGATCACCGTGACCTTCAACCCCGGCACCGATCTGGATGCCGCCCAGGTTCTGGTTCAGAACCGGGTGGCGCTGGCCGAACCCAAATTGCCTGCTCAGGTGCGCCAGATCGGCGTGACCGTGAACAAGCAGGAGTCCGGCTTCCTGATGATCCTGGGGCTGACGTCCCCCGACAAGTCGCTGGATAACGACTACGTCGGCAACTACGCCAACTCGACGCTGCGGGACCGCCTGCTGCGTATCGAAGGCGTCGGGAACGTCAGCATCTTCGGCGGCGGCAACTACTCGATGCGGGTCTGGATCGACCCGGCCAAGGCCGCCGCGCGCGACCTGACCGGTCCGGACATCGTCGCCGCCCTGCAAGCCCAGAACGTTCAGGCCGCCGCCGGTTCGATCGGCCAGCCGCCCTTCCCCACCAACGCCGCGGCCTTCCAGCTGCCGGTGCAGGTGCAGGGCCGCCTGAGCAATCCGGACGAGTTCTCCAACATCGTCATCAAGACCGACGCCCAAGGCCGCGTGACCCGCGTCCGCGACGTCGCGCGGGTCGAGCTCGGCGCCCAGGACTACGGCATCAAGGGCTTCTTCGACGGCCAGCAGGGCGTCGGCATCGCCATCGTGCAGCAACCCGGCGCCAACGCGCTGGGCACCGCTGACCGCGTCATGGCCGAGGTCGAGGCCTTCAAGGCGGAACTGCCGCAGGGCATGGCGATCTCGGTCGCCTACAACCCGACGGAGTTCGTCGCGGCCTCGGTCGAGTCCGTGCAGCACACCCTGTTCGAAGCGGTCATCCTGGTCGTGCTCGTCGTGCTGGTCTTCCTGCAGACGTGGCGCGCGGCGATCATCCCGATCGTGGCCATCCCCGTGGCGCTGGTGGCGACCTTCGCCGTCCAGATGCTGCTGGGCTATTCGATCAACTCGCTGAGCCTGTTCGCCCTCGTCCTCGCGGTCGGCATCGTCGTCGATGACGCCATCGTCGTGGTCGAGAACGTGGAACGCTACATCCGCGAGGGACTGACGCCGAAGGAAGCCGCCTACCGCTCCATGCAGGAGGTGTCGGGCGCGCTGATCTCGATCGGCCTGGTGCTGGTCTCGGTGTTCGTGCCGACCATGTTCGTGCCGGGCATCCCGGGCATCTTCTATCGCGAATTCGCCATCGTCATCACCACGGCCTCGGTCGTGTCGCTGCTGGTGTCGCTGACGCTGTCGCCGGCCATGGCCGCGCTGCTGCTGAAGCCGCACAAGGAGCATGACCACAAGCGCAAGCCGGGCCTGCTGGGCAGCGCCGCCTACTACGGCGGCTATGCCGGGCGGAAGTTCAACGAAGGCTTTGACTGGCTGTCCGACAAGTACGGTCGCCTGACCGCCCGCCTGGTGCGGACCGTCGGCATCGTGCTGGTGATCTACGCCGCCCTGCTGGGCCTGACCGCCTGGCGTCTGGTCGACACCCCGTCGGGCTTCATTCCGGAGCAGGATCAGGGCTTCCTGATCGGCGTCGTGCAACTGCCGCCGGGCGCCTCGCTTGAGCGCACGGAAGCGGTGATGACCCGCGCGTCGGAGATCATCAAGTCGACCGAGGGCGTCGAGGGCATGGTCGCCTTCGCCGGTCTGGACGGCACCAGCTTCTCGTTCGGCTCCAACGCGGCGACGATCTTCGTCCGTCTGGACGCCTTCGACGAGCGCAAGACGGCTGAGCAGAGCGCGGCCGCCCTGGCTGGGGCCATCACCGGCGCCACCATGGGCATCGAGGACGCGCAGATCTTCGTCATCGCCCCGCCCGCGGTTCAGGGCCTGGGCAACGGCAACGGCTTCCAGATGATGGTGCAGGACACCTCCGGCGCGGGCTATCGCGCGCTGGAAGGCTCGACCTTCGCCATGATGGGCGCCGCCGCCCAGGCGCCGGATCAGGTGCAGCAGGTCTTCTCGACCTACAACACCGGTTCGCCGCGCATCGCCGCCGACGTCGATCGTGACAAGGCGCTGATGATGGGCGTGCAGCCGTCGGCCGTATTCGACACGCTCGGCGTCTATCTGGGCTCGTCCTACGTCAACGACTTCAACTTCCTGGGCCGCACCTTCCGGGTGACCGCGCAGGCGGAGCCGACGTCGCGTGACGACATGGCCGACATCGCCAACCTGAAGACCCGTTCCGCGACCGGCGCCATGGTGCCGATCGGTTCGGTGGCCAACCTGCGGGAGGACTCCGGTCCGGCGCGGATCGTGCGTTACAACCTGTTCCCGGCGGCTGAGCTGCAGGGTCAGGCGGCGCCCGGCGTGTCGTCCGGTCAGGCCCTGACCGAGATGGAGAAACTGGCCGAAGCCACCCTGCCCCCGGGCTTCTCGTACGAGTGGACCGGCTTGGCCCTGCAGGAGAAGCAGGCCTCGGGCGGCGCGACCATGATCTTCCTGATGGCCGTGGTCTTCGTCTTCCTGGTGCTGGCGGCTCAGTACGAAGCCTTCACGCTTCCGATGGCGGTCGTGCTCATCGTTCCGATGTGCATTCTGGCGGCCATGCTCGGGGTCAACCTGCGCGGCCTGGACAACAACATCCTGGTCCAGATCGGGCTGGTGGTGCTGATCGCCCTGGCGGCCAAGAACGCCATTCTGATCGTGGAGTTCGCCAAGCAGGCCGAGGATGAGGGTCTCAGCCGCTGGGATGCCGCCGTGCGCGCCGCCCAGACCCGTCTGCGCCCGATCCTGATGACCTCGTTCGCCTTCATCTTCGGCGTCGTGCCGCTGATGCTGGCCACGGGTCCGGGCGCGGAGATGCGTCAATCGCTGGGCACCGCCGTCTTCTCCGGCATGCTGGGCGTGACCTTCTTCGGCCTGATCTTCACGCCGGTCTTCTACGTCGTCATGCGCTGGGTCGCGACCAAGCTGCCCGGCGCGCCGAAGAAGGAGCGTGAAATCCCCACCACCGGCGGCCTGCCGCCGCACGACGCGGACCCTGCCACGGCCCGCTCGGGAGACGCCTGATGACCTTGCAACCCTCTCTCCGGATCCTGACCGCAACCGCCGGAGCCAGCCTCCTGCTGGCCTCGTGCGCGGTCGGGCCGAAGGCGCCTGACGCTACCCTTCCCCCCTCAGCGTCGGGCGCCTTCATCGGGACCGCCTCACCGGCGGTCTCGACCTCTTCGGCTCGTGACGATTGGTGGCGGCTTTACAACGACCCGGCCCTCGACGGCCTCGTCGGTGAAGCCCTCGCCAACAACAACGAGCTTGAGGCCGCCGCCGCCAACCTGCGTCGCGTCCGCGCGGCGCTGGGCGAGGCGCGCGTCGGTCGCTTCCCCTCGACCACGACCCAGGCCGGCTACACCAACAGCCGCGCCTCGGCCGCGACCCTGCCGGCGGGCACGCTTCCCGCCGGTGAGAACGCGCCCGACGTGGACACCTACACGGCCGGTCTGGACGTCTCGTACGAGGTCGACCTGTTCGGCCGCGTCGAATCGACCATCCGCGCCGCCCGCGCGGACGCCGCCGCCGCCGAGGCCGCCCTGGACATCGTCCGGGTCACGGTCGCGGCGGAGACGGCCCGGGCCTATGCCGACGCCTGCTCGGCCAACGCCCAGATCGGCGTGGCGGAGCGGACCATCGAGCTGCAGACCAACACGGTCGGCCTGACCCAGCGTCTGCTCGACGCCGGTTCGGGCAACGGGCTGGACGTCGCCCGCGCCCGTTCGGCGCTGGAGTCGACCCGTTCGACCCTGCCGCCCCTGCGGGCCCAGCGTGACGGCGCCCTGTTCCGTCTGGCCACCCTGACCGGGCGCACCCCGGCGGAGGCCAGCACGGCGGCCCGCGCCTGCCAGACCCCGCCGCAACTGAGCCAGCCGATCCCGGTCGGCGACGGCGCGGCCCTGCTGGCCCGTCGTCCTGACATCCGTCAGGCCGAGCGCAACCTGGCCGCCGCGGCGGCGCGGGTGAACGTGGCCACCGCCGACCTCTTCCCGCGCATCACCCTCGGCGGCTCCGCCGGGGCCACGGCGCTGGACGCGAGCGGCCTGGGCGACAGCGAGAATTTCCGCTTCTCGGTCGGTCCGCTGATCAGCTGGTCGTTCCCGAACGTGTTCGCCGCCCGCGCGCGGATCGAACAGGCTTCGGCCGGTTCGGACGCGGCTCTGGCGACGTTCGACCAGACGGTGCTGGTCGCGCTGCAGGAGACGGAAACGGCCTTGGCCAACTACGCCAACGAGCTGGACCGCCGCGCGGCCCTGCAGTCGGCGCGGGATCAGGCCGCCAACGCCGCCCGCCTGTCGCGCCTGCGCTTCGACGCCGGCGCCGACAGCTTCCTGACGGTGCTGGACTCGGAGCGGACGTTGGCCGCCGCCGACGCCCAGCTGGCCGCCTCGAACGCCCAGGTCACCACCTACCAGATCGCCCTGTTCAAGGCGCTGGCCGGCGGATGGGTCAACGAGGGCTGAGAATTCAACGACGAAAAGTCGACGATTCCAGAGACTGAAAAGTTAGAGAGGGGAGACTTGAGAGGGTCTCCCCTTTTTCGTGTCCAGTTGCCGACTATGGCCCGGCTCGGCTGCGCCGTCCGGGCCTGGCATCATTGGCGAAGTGGCGTCCCCGATCTCCGCTTCGCTTCGTCGGGGATGACAAGGCTCCGAGAGGTCCTTGCCGCTTGTCATCCCGGGCGTCGCGAAGCGGCGACCCGGGACGCATGGACCGGTGATTGATCAGGCCCGGTCGGCTTGCCGAACCGGGCCACGGCTTGATCAGCCTCGAATATCTTACGCCTCGAACACCGACGACGACGCCATGTCCGCGAACAGGCCTGTGAAGTCGCCGCCGTTTTCGGCGTCTGGCCTGAGGACGGTGAAGTAGCCGTCCCAGTACAGGGCGACATGCAGCGCGCCTCGGCGAAACACGCTCAGCTCTTCCAGACCGGAACTGACGGACTGTGTCCGCTCCAGCCCGAGCGCGATCAGCCCCGCCTCGATCTGACGGAACCGCGCGCCATCGTCATCATCTGGGAAGTCGATGATGTCGCCGGTCGGGGCCAACTGAATACGGATCGATGCAGGGGTCACGCCGGGAGGCTAGCGCACGGCCGCTCCCCGGCACAAACCGATCAGGCCCGCTTCGCCTTCACCGCCGACGCCTCTTCCCTCGGCAGCACATGGCGGAAGTGGGTGACCGCGACCGGCCAGGTCTCCAGCAAGCGACGCGCCAGCGGGGAGCCGGTCTCGACGGCATGGCGCGTGACCAGATCGTGCAGGCGCTGCCCAGCCTCGCCCATGACCGCGCCGGTGACCACCGAGGCGCCGCTGAGGCGTTGGTGGGCCGTGCCTTCGGGATCGTGGATGAAGGCCTCGCCGCCGCTCATGCCGGCGCCGAAATTCCAGCCGGTCGTGCCCAGCACAACGACGGCGCCGCCGGTCATGTATTCGCAGCCGTGGGCGCCGACGCCCTCGACCACGGCGGTGGCGCCCGAGTTGCGGACGGCGAAACGCTCGCCCGCCGCGCCCGCCGCGAACAGCTTGCCGCTGGTCGCGCCGTACAGGCAGGTGTTGCCGATGACCGCCGCGCCCGCCTGCCATGACGGCGGACGGACGATGATCTCGGCCCCCGACAGGCCCTTGCCGACATAGTCATTGGCCTCACCGTCCAGGATGATGCGGAGCCCCTTCATGCCCCAGGCCGCCAGCGACTGGCCGCCCGCGCCGCGCAGGTTCAGCGTCAGGTGGCCGTCCGGCAGGTCGGAACCATAGGTCCGCACGATGTGGGACGACAGGCGGGTGCCGATCGAGCGCTGGGTGTTGGCGACCGAATAGGTCAGCTGCATCTTCTCGCGCCGGGCCAGGAAGGGCTCGGCGTCCAGCACGATGCGGGCGTCGAGCGCGTCCGGCACCGCATTGCGTGGAGCGTCCGGCGCCTGACGGGCGTCGCCCTCGCCCACCCGCACCAGCAGGGGGTTCAGATCGAGGTCGTCGAGGTATTCGCTGCCGCGCGAAATCTGACGCAGCAGGTCGGTGCGGCCCACCGCCTCATCCAGCGAGCGCAGGCCGAGCGAGGCCAGAACCTCGCGCGTTTCCTCGGCGATGAAGCTGAACAGGTTGACCACCTTGTCCGCCGTGCCGGTGAACATGGCGCGCAGCCGCTCGTCCTGAACACAGACCCCGACGGGGCAGGTGTTGGAGTGGCACTGGCGGACCATCAGACAGCCGACGGCGATCAGGCTGGCGGTGCCGATGCCGTACTCCTCGGCACCCAGCATGGCGGCGACGACGACGTCACGACCGGTCTTGATGCCGCCGTCGGTGCGCAGGCGGACGTGACCGCGCAGGCCGTTCAGGCTGAGCACCTGATGGGCTTCGGACAGGCCCAGCTCCCACGGCATGCCCGCGTGCTTGATCGAGCCCATGGCCGAGGCGCCGGTGCCGCCGTTGTGGCCGGCGACGAGGATGATGTCGGCCTTGGCCTTGGCCACGCCCGCCGCGACCGCGCCGATGCCCGACGAGGCGACCAGTTTCACCGTCACCCGCGCAACCGGATTGATCTGCTTCAGGTCATAGATGAGCTGGGCCAGATCCTCGATCGAATAGATGTCGTGGTGCGGCGGCGGCGAGATCAGGCCGACGCCCGGCGTCGAGTGACGCATGCGCGCGATGAACTCGGTGACCTTGAAGCCGGGCAGTTGGCCGCCCTCGCCGGGCTTGGCGCCCTGGGCGACCTTGATCTCGATCTCGCGACACTGGTTCAGATATTCGGCGGTGACGCCGAAGCGGCCCGAGGCGATCTGCTTGACCGCGCTGTTCGGATTGTCGCCGTTGGAACGCGGGCGATAGCGCTCCGGATCCTCGCCGCCCTCGCCCGAGACCGAGCGGGCGCCGATGCGGTTCATGGCGATGTTCAGCGTCTCGTGCGCCTCGGGCGACAGGGCGCCCAGCGACATGCCGGGAGTGACGAAGCGCTTGCGGATCTCGTTGACGCTCTCGACCTCCTCGACCGGGATCGGCAGGGCCTCACGGAAGTCCAGCAGGTCGCGCAGGGCCGTGGCGGGCAGTTCGCGCGCCCGGCGGCTGTAGGCCTTGAACCGCTTGTAGTCGCCACGCGTCGTGGCGTCCTGCAGGCGGTGGATCATCTCGGCGTCCCAGGCGTGGGTCTCCTCGCCCGCGCGGATGCGATGGGCGCCGCCGATGCGCAGGCGCGCCCGGTCGGTGGAGAAGCCGCGCGCGGCCTTGGTCACGACCGTGTGCTCGATGCCCGCCAGACCGATGCCGGAGATGCGCGAGGTCATGCCGGGGAAGAACTCGGCCACCAGGGCCCGCGAAAGGCCCAAGGCTTCGAACTCGCAGGCGCCGCGATAGGCGGAGATGACGGAGATACCCTTCTTGGCGAGGATCTTCATCAGCCCCGCCTCGACCGCCGCCCGGTGGTTCAGGCAGGCGTCGCGCAGGGACAGGCCGGGATAGCGCCCGCCCGCCAGACGCTCGAGGAAGGTCTCCTGCGCCAGCCAGGCGTTGACCGCCGTCGCGCCGCAGCCGACCAGCACCGCGAAGGCGTGGGCGTCGATGGCCTCGGCCGAGCGGACGACCAGCGAACAGAAGGTGCGCAGGCCCGCGTCGACCAGACGGCCGTGCACCGCCGCCGTCGCCAGGATCATCGGGATCAGGGGCCGGTCCTCGCCCGCCCGCTCGTCGGTCAGGACGATCAGGCCCGCGCCGCCGCGCGCCGCGGCCACGGCCTCCTCGCGGATGCGATCCAGCGCCGCGCGCAGGGCGTCGCCCTCACGCTCGCCCTCGACCGGAGCCGGGAAGGTGCAGTCGATGACCGTGGTCGCCCCCGCGCCGACGACGTCGAGCATCCGCTCGTACATGCCGGTGGTCAGGACCGGGCTGTCCAGCACGAAGACCTTCGTCTGGGTCTCGTCCTGGGCGAGGATGTTGCCCAGGTTCTTGAACCGGGTCCGCAGGCTCATGGCCCCCGCCTCGCGCAGGGAGTCGATGGGCGGGTTGGTGACCTGGGCGAAGGCCTGACGGAAGTAATGGGCGAAGGGCCGCGACTGTTCGGACAGGACGGCGGGCGGGGCGTCGTCGCCCATGCTGCCGACCGCCTCCTTGCCGTCGCCGGCCATGGGGTCGAGCAGGGATTCGATGTCTTCCTGGGTCCAGCCGACGGCGGCCTGGAAGCGGGTCAGGGCCTCGCCTTCCAGCTTGCGCGGCTCCTCGCCGGGGCCGACCAGCGGCTCCAGCTCGACCATGTTGGACAGCCACTCGCGGTAGGGATGCTTGGCCGCCAGACGGTCGATGGTCTGGGTCTCGTCGAAAAGCTGCCCGGCTTCCAGATCGACCGCGATCATGCGGCCGCCGCCGATGTGCAGGCGGCGCGCGATGCGCTCGTCCGGCACCCCGGTCATGCCCGCCTCGGAGCCGCAGATCAGCAGACCGTCCACGGTCTCGGCGACACGCAGGGGACGCAGGCCGTTGCGGTCCTTGCCCGCCACGACCCAGCGCCCGTCGGTGGCGCAGATGGCGGCTGGACCGTCCCACGGCTCCATGACCGAGTTGCAGTAGGCGTAGAGGGCGCGGTGATCGTCGGAGATGACGCCCTCGATGGGCGCCTCGGGAATCAGCAGGGCCTTGACCATGGGGGCGGGACGCCCGGCGCGGACCAGAACCTCGAAGACGTTGTCGAGCGCGGCGGAGTCCGAGCCGCCCGGCTGGATCACCGGCTTGACCGTCGCGTCGTCGGCGCCGAAGGCCTCGGCGGTCATGCGGATCTCGTGGCTGCGCATCCAGTTGGCGTTGCCGCGCAGGGTGTTGATCTCGCCGTTGTGGGCCAGCATCCGGAACGGCTGGGCCAGCCGCCATTCGGGGAAGGTGTTGGTCGAATAGCGCTGGTGGAACAGGGCGACATTGGCCTCGACGCGCGGGTCGGCCAGGTCGGGATAGAAGTCGGCCAGGGCCTCGGCCAGCATCATCCCCTTGTAGATGACCGACCGCGCCGACAGGGAGCAGACGTAGAAATGCTGCAGCCCCGCCGCCGTGGCGCGGGCCTCGATCCGGCGACGCAGCAGGTAGAGGGCCCGCTCCAGATCCTCGCCCTCCAGGCCCTCGGGCGGACTGAGCATGATCTGCTCGATCTCGGGGCGGGTGGCGGCGGCCCGCTGGCCCAGCACCTCGGCGCGGTGCGGCACCTGACGCCAGCCGTACAGCCAGAAACCGGCGGCCATGACCTCGCGCTCGACGATGGTGCGAGCCTGCTCCTGCGCGCCCAGATCGACGCGGGGCAGGAAGACCATACCGACGGCGATGGGTCCGGGGCGCGGCGTATGTCCGGCGTCGCGGACCTGGGCCTCGAAGAAGGCGCGCGGCAGGCCGATCAGGATGCCCGCGCCGTCGCCCGACTTGCCGTCGGCGTCCACGGCGCCCCGGTGCCAGATGGCCGACAGGGCCTTCAGCGCCAGATCGACCACTTCGCGGCGCGGCTGGCCGTCGATGGCGGCGACCAGACCGACCCCGCAGGCATCCCGCTCGGACGCCGGATCATAGGCGTGGGCGTCGATCAGCTTTTGCCGCTCGGCTTCGTACTTCGTCAGATCAAAGGTCACGCCGCAGCCCTCCGTTGCGAGGACAGCCACGCATCAATTTCACTCGCCGCATCCTGACCGTCGCGGACGGCCCAGACCACCAGCGAGGCGCCGCGCACGATGTCGCCGGCTGCGAAGACGCCCTCCAGCGTGGTCGCCTTGGTCTGGCCCGCCGTGCGGATGGTGCGCCAGTCGGTGAGGGCCAGATCGGGCGCCTCGAACAGGGTCGGCATGTCTTCGGGTTCGAAGCCCAGGGCCTCGATGACCAGATCGGCGGCGACGTCGAACTCGCCACCCGGCACCGGCTCGACCGACCAGCGGCCGTCGGCGGACTGCGCCGCCAGCGCCATGCGCTGGGCGCGCACGCCGGTGACGCCCGAGGCGCCGCCCAGCACGGCGCGCGGCGCGGCCAGCCATTCGAAGACGACGCCTTCCTCTTCCGCATTGGTGGTCTCGCGCGCGCTGCCGGGCATGTTGTCCCGGTCGCGGCGGTACAGGCAGGTGACCGAGGTCGCGCCCTGGCGGATTGCGGTGCGCAGACAGTCCATGGCGGTGTCGCCGCCGCCGATGACCACCACCTTCTTGCCCGCCGCGTTCAGCGGGCCGTCGTCATAGGCGGGCACCGCGTCGCCGAAGCTCTTGCGGTTGGAGGCGATCAGATAGTCCAGGGCGGCGACCACGCCGTCGGAGCCGCAGCCCGGGGCGGTCAGGCGGCGGGCCTGATAGACGCCGGTGGCGACCAGCACGGCGTCATGGGCCGCGCGCACGTCGGCGAAGGGCAGGTTCCCACCGACATCGGCGCCCAGCCGGAACTCGACCCCTCCGTCGATCAGGCGGTCGACGCGACGACCGACGACGGGCTTCTCCAGCTTGAAGCCGGGGATGCCGTAGGTCAGCAGGCCGCCCGCGCGGTCATGGCGGTCGTAGACGGTGACGGCGTAGCCCGCGCTGCGCAGACGGTCGGCGGCGGCGAGGCCCGCGGGTCCGGCGCCGACGATGCCGACGGACTGACCCTTTTCAGCACGGGGACGGATGGGATCGACCCAGCCGTTCTCGAACGCCTGATCGCCCAGCCAACGCTCGACCGAGCCGATGGTGACCGTCTCCCAGCCCGACTGCTCGAGCGTGCAGGCGCCTTCGCACAGGCGGTCCTGCGGACAGATGCGGCCGCAGATTTCGGGCATGGTCGAGGTGGCCTCGGACAGGCGCCAGGCCTCCTCGGCGCGGCCCTCGGCGGCGAGGCGGAGCCAGTCGGGAATGTTGTTCTGCAGCGGACAGGCGGACTGGCAGAAGGGCACGCCGCACTGGGCGCAGCGGCTGGCCTGCCCCTTGCCCGCTTCCGGGGCGAAATCGGCATAAATCTCGGCGTGATTGTGAACACGATCTGTCGCCGGCGCCTTGGACGGGCCGGTGCGGGGGACAACAACGAAAGTCTGGTTCACGGACGCCAAGGCAAGGCCCTCTTCGCAACTGCAAACTTTGTAGGGGCTTTGATAAGGTCAGGCAATTTTTGTGCGGTCCGTGCACGAGATTGCGATGAACTGGAAAAGCAAAACCGGCAAGACCAAGCCGAGAGGCAAGGTCTTGCCGGCCATGGCCGGGCGGGAAGGGACGCCCGGATTCTGTCAGAAGAGGAATTTCAGCGTCGCGACAGCCCGATCATCCGCCAACGGCGTGTCCACATCGGCGCCGTGGTAGCGGCCGTCGATGATGATGCTGTCGGTGATGGCGTAGGCGACCCCGGCGTTCCAGGCGGTATAGTCGTCACTGACGTCCAGGGCCTGGTAGCCGACCGCGCCGCTGACGGTCCATTTGGGTGCCGGGGTGAAGCTGGCGTTGCCCTCGACGTAGGTGGCTTCCTCGTCCGCGCCGAAGAAGTCCGGCGAGTAGTAGACGGCGGCGCCCAGGGTGACCGGACCGATGGCTCGCGAGGCGGCGACCTTGAGTTCCAGATAGTCGTAGGAATTGTCCCGGCCGGCGCCGACGTACAGGTAGCCGATGGCCCCGACGTCGAAGTTGAAGCCGGCGGCCTCGGTGCGATAGCCGGCGTAGACGTCGACCTCGGCGTCAGTGTCGTCGCCGAAGTCAATGTTCGAGCCCCAGGCCCCGGCGTAGAAGCCCGAGTCGAAGGTCACATCGACGCCCGCCTGAAGGGCCGGGCTTTCGTCCGACTGGCTGAAGCCGCGGAAGACGTAGTCGGATGTCACCGCCACATTCCAGGCGACGTCGGGCGTCTGGGCCTGGGCGGCGCCGGCGGTGGCGAGAAGGGCGACCGCAGCGGCGGCGGAAGCGAAGGCGAGTTTCATAGTCATATCCCCATTGTTCTCGATGTCGGCACGCGAACGCTTACTGACGGCCGGCGCGGGGAGAGAGCCCGCGCCGGCCCTGTACGGGATCAGACGGACTCCAGGGCTTCGCCGTGGAGGTGGGTGTCCAGACCCTCTTCTTCCGCCGCCGGGCTGACGCGCAGGCCGGTGGTGAACTTGCAGATGATCAGGATGATCAGGGTGCCCACCGCGCTGTAGGCGATGGTCCAGCCCAGACCGATCAGCTGGGTCATGACGTTGGCGCCTTCCGACAGGCTGTTGATCGCGGTGGAGGCGAACACGCCGGTCAGCAGGGCGCCGGCCAGACCGCCCGCGCCGTGGATGCCGAAGGCGTCCAGCGAGTCGTCATAGCGGAGCAGCTTCTTGATCCACACCGAGGAGGCGTAGCAGACCGGACCGGCGATCAGGCCGATCAGGACAGCGCCCTTCGGATCAACGAAACCGGCGGCCGGGGTGATGGCGACCAGACCGGCGACGATGCCGGACAGCACGCCGATCAGCGACGCCTTCTTCTTCTCGATGACCTCGACGATCTTCCAGGTGATGGAAGCGGCCGCCGCGGCCAGGATGGTGTTGACCAGGGCCACGCCGGCCAGCGCATTGGCGCCGCCCGCCGACCCGGCGTTGAAGCCAATCCAGCCGACCAGCAGCAGCGAAGCGCCGATCATGGTCAGCACCGGGTTGTGAGCCGTGATCGGCTCCTTGCCATAGCCCTTGCGGGCGCCGAGGAAGAGGGCGCAGACCAGACCAGCGACGCCCGAGTTGACGTGCACGACCGCGCCGCCGGCGAAGTCCAGCACCCCGGCGCCGCCGAGGAAGCCGCCGCCCCAGACCCAGTGGGCGATCGGCGCATAGACCAGCAGCGACCACAGGGCCGTGAACAGCAGCAGGCCCGTGTATTTCAGGCGCTCGGCGAAGGCGCCGGTGACCAGCGCCGGCGTGATGATCGCGAAGGTCATCTGGAAGGACAGGAAGACGAACTCCGGGATGCCCGGCAGCAGGCTGTGCGCCGTCTCCATCCCGACCCCGTTCAGGAAGATGGAATCGAAGCTGCCGATGAACTGGTTGACGGTGTCAGCAGGGTAGCCCCCCAGACCGCCCGCCTTGCCGAAGGCGATGGAGTAGCCGGCGACGAACCAGACCAGGGTGGCCACGGCGAAGACGCCGACCGACTGGGTGATCGTCGCGATCACGTTCTTGCGGCGCACCATGCCGCCGTAGAAGAGCGCCAGACCCGGAAGGGTCATCAGCAGAACCAGGGCCGTCGAGGTGGCCAGCCAGGCCGTGCCCGCACCGTCCAGTTCCAGCGGAACCTGGTGGCCGAGAAGCGCCGGCGCCGCCGCCGGTGCGGCGCTGGCCCCCGTTGCGATTACCGTAGTCAAAAGTCCGAGTCCGAAACCCAGACAGCCGCGAAGTCGAGTCATCTCAATCCCCCAAAAGGATGTCGTTACGCATTTGCAAACTGTTTACCGCACCTGCGAAATGCGCAAGTGGCCGGATCAAGATTCAGGAATTTTTGTTGCGCCGCTAACGCACCTGACTCATTCGATAGCAATTTGATTGCCGTCGCGGTCGAAATGATAGACCAAATCACCCCAAAAAATGGTCACGCTTGGCAATTCGCAGTCGCAGCAATTTTGGGGGATTGACGGAAACCTTCGCCTTCGTCACCGTAAGGACACTCATCAAGACCGGCTGAGGGATAGGCCCTTTGACGCCGGGGCAACCTTCCAGTGATCCACCCGATCTCTGGAGATGGTGCCAACTCCTGCGGGGCGTCTTCGGAAGCCGCGAGAGATGAGTGAAGCGAGTGGACCCTCACGGGTCCAGACGACTTCACGGGTCTTTCTTCGCAGAGGTTGGTTCGCCCCATCGGTTTCGCTGAGCGGAACCGGAGCGGACAGTGGCGTCCACCACCGAATGGATCATCGACGAGGCCCCGGGCCGGGATGTCAGCGCCGCGATTCCGGCCGACTTCCGCCTGGCCTCGGGCGAGCGTCTGGCGGCGGATACGGTCACCGGTCGCCTGCATGGTCCGGCCGACGGTCCGCTGGTCGTGGTGGCCGGCGGCATCTCGAGCGGCCGCTTCGCCGCCCGCTGGTGGTCCTGGGCGGTTCGTCACGGCGGACCGGTCGATCTGGACCGGGTGCGCGTGCTGGCCTTCGACCTGCTGCCCGGCAAGACCGATCCGGGCGTCACCATCACCACCGCCGATCAGGCGCGTCTGCTGGCCCTGCTGCTGGACTCGCTGGGCGAGGCCCGGATCGACGCCTTCGTCGGCGCCTCCTACGGAGGCTGCATCGGCCTGGCCTTCGCGGCGGACTTCCCCGAACGGATCGGCGAACTGGTGGTCATCTCCGCCGCCCACCGCGCCCACCCGGCGGCCACCGCCTGGCGCGGGGTGCAGCGCCGGGTTCTGGCCTTCGCCCGCGACTGCGGCCGTGAGGCGGAAGGCGTTTCGCTGGCCCGCGAGTTGGCCATGACCACCTACCGCACCGCCGACGAGTTCGACTGGCGCTTCGCCACGACCGCCCCGGCGGAAGCGGGCGCCCCCTATCCGGTCTGCGAATACCTGATCGCCCGCGGCGCGGACTACGCCGAGGCCACCAGCGCCGACCGCTGGATCTCCCTGTCCGACTCGCTGGACCGCCACGCGGTCGCGCCGGAATCGATCACCTGCCCGCTGACCCTGCTCGGCTTCACCAGCGACCGGCTGGTGCCGATCGAGGACCTGCGGGACCTGGCCGCCCGCGCCCCCGCCCTGCGCCGGTTCGGCGAGGCGGGTTCGATCTTCGGCCACGACGCCTTCCTGAAGGAGCGCGAGCTGGTAGGCCGCACGCTCCACGACGCCCTTTCCACCCTGTACGCCCGCCAGCCTGACGAGATCGCCGCATGACCTGCTCCAGCGAAGCCCATCCCTGTACGACCGCCGCCCGGCACGGCGTGAACAACGATCCGGCGCACGGGGCGGTGATGCCGCCGCTGTACCTGTCCTCGAACTACAGCTTCGACGGACTCGAGGGTAAGCGGAAGTACGATTACACACGCTCGGGCAATCCGACCCGCGACGTGCTGGGCGAGACCCTGGCCAAGCTGGAAGGCGGCGCGGGCGCCGTGATCACCGCGACGGGCATGGCGGCGGTGGACCTGGCCCTGTCCTCGCTGGAGCCGGGCGACCTGCTGCTGGCCCCGCACGACCTCTACGGCGGGACCCACCGCCTGCTCTGCGCCCGCGCCCGGCGCAATCATTTCGACGTCCAGTTCGTCGACCAGAACGACCGGGAGGCGCTGGACGCCGCCTTCGCCCTGAATCCCAAGCTGATCCTGATCGAGACGCCGTCGAACCCGCTGATGCGCGTGGTGGACGTGGCCGATATCTGCGCCCGCGCCCATGCCGTCGGCTGCAAGGCGGCGGTGGACAACACCTTCCTGTCGCCCGCCCTGCAGAACCCCATCGAACTTGGCGCCGACCTGGTGATCCACTCGACCACCAAATACATCAACGGCCACTCGGACGTGGTCGGCGGCGCCGTGGTGGCGCGGGATCAGGCCGATCTGGAACAGCTGACCTGGTGGGCCAACTGCCTGGGCGTGACCGGCTCGCCCTTCGACGCCTATCTGACCCTGCGCGGCGTGCGGACGCTGTTCGCCCGTGTCGAGCGCCAGCAGGCGACGGCGGGCCGCGTGGCCGAATGGCTGGACGCCCATCCGGCGGTGAAGCGCGTCAACTATCCGGGCCTGAAGAGCCATCCGGGCCATGAGATCGCCGCCCGCCAGCAGAAGGGCTTCGGCGCCATGCTGAGCTTCGAGCTGGCCGATCTGGACGCCGTGCGAACCTTCGTGGACCAGCTGGAAGTCTTCACCCTGGCCGAGTCCCTGGGCGGGGTGGAAAGCCTGATCGCCCACCCGACCCTGATGACCCACGCCGCCATGACGCCGGAGGCGCGCGCCACGGCCGGCATCACCGACGGCCTGCTGCGCCTGTCCATCGGACTGGAGCATCCGGAAGACCTGCTGACCGACCTGTCGGCGGCGCTGGACGCCGTCGTCGCCTCGACGTCGCTGGAAGCCGAGGCCGCCTGATGACCGCCGCATCGCTGCCCCTGCCCCGCCCGGTCGTGACCGGCGGGGTCTCCGAACTCGCCCATGACGAGCCGGTCGCCCTGCTTCAGCTTGACGCCGTGAACGCGGCCGAAGCCGCCAGCGCGGTCTATCGCGAGGTGCGCCGCGGCCGCCGGGTGGTCGCTGTCGCCTCGGGCGCCGCGGACGCCGCGGGTCGTCTGGCCGCCGCGCTCAACGCCATCGGCGTGACCACCGCCCGTCCCGGTCCGGGCGAGGCCCTGCTGAACGCCCCGGTCTCCATCGTCGCCGGGCCGGAGACCACTCTGGTCCATCCGCGCGCGGCGCCGGAACGGCCCCTGCGCGTGGCCCTGGCCGGATGCGGCGTGGTGGGTGGCGGCGTGCTGCCGCGCCTGCTGCAGGATGACCGGTTCGAGGTGGTCGGCGTGCTGGTGCGTGATCCGAACAAGCCGCGCGAACCCGCCGTGCCCGAAGGTCTGCTGCTGGCCGATCCCGCCGCTCTGCTGGCGCGCGAGCCGGACGTGCTGGTCGAGGCCATCTCGGACGCCTCCACCGGCCTGGCCCTGATCCGCGCCGCCCTGTCGCGCGGCGTCGATGTGGTCAGCGCCAACAAGCAGGCGGTCGGCGGCGACCTGGCCGCCCTGACGGCGCTGGCCGAGGCTCACGACGCGCGGCTGCTCTATTCCGCCAGCGTCGGCGGCGGCTCGCCCCTGATCGAGACCGTGCGCCGCGCCCGCGCCCATGCGCCGGTGGTGCGGATCGAGGCGGTGCTGAACGGCACCTGCAACTTCATCCTGAACCGGCTGGCCGAAGGCGTCGCCTTCGATGACGCCCTGACCGGCGCGCGCGAGGCGGGCTTCGCGGAAGAGGATCCGACCGCCGACCTGAGCGGCCTCGACGCAGCCGCCAAGCTGGCCATCCTGGCGCATGAGGCGCTGGACGGCGGACTGGCGCCCGAACGGATCGCCCGCCAGACCCTGGCCGCCGACGCCATTCTGCCGATGGGCCGGGTGCGTCAGCTGGCGCGGCTGGACCTGCGGACGGACAGCGCGGGCGTGGCCTTCACCGCCGTGGACGGCGATCCCCTGCTGGCCGATCTGCCGGACGAGTGGAACGCCCTGCGCGTGACCACCGGCGACGGCAGGATCTTCACCGCCCGTGGCCGGGGCGCGGGCCGCATCCCGACGACCGAGAGCGTCTGGGCCGATCTGACCGATCTGGTCACCGCCTGAAAAAAACGCCGCCGACCCTTGCAGGTCGGCGGCGAGAGTGCGCTTCGGTTCAGGAGTGATCAGAAGCGATAGCGGGCGCCCAGATAAATCTGACGGCCAGTGTGGTGGTAGACCGAGGTGCTCTGACGGTCCGCGCCGTCGCCGACATACTGATGGTTCTCCTCGTCCGTCAGGTTGAGGGCCTCCAGCGTCAGCTCCAGGTCGTCAGTCAGATTGTACGAGGCCGAGGCGTCGACGTTGAACGTCTCCATCTTGCCCTCGATGATGTTGCCGTTCCGGCCCGGGACGTTCTGGATATAGCCGTCACGGAAGGCGCCCGAGACCCGCGCCGAGAACCGGTCGTCCTCATAGTACAGGGTCGCGTTCCACGATTCCGGCGACAGGTTGATCATGTCCGCCGTCACGAAGGCCGTGCACAGGGCGTTGTTGCAGTAGTCGATCTCGGATTCGACGTGGGTGTAGTTGATCTGCACCCCGAGGTTTTCCAGCGGGCCCGGCAGGAAGGTGAAGGGCTGCTGATAGCTGATCTCGAAGCCCTTCAGGGGGCCGCCTTCGGTATTCACCGCGGCCGTCAGCTGGAAGATGGTCGAGGACGAGCAGGTGCCCGTGCAGAAGCCCGGCGCGAAGGCCGACGGGTTCAGCGCGGTCAGGTCCGAATAGGGCAGGTCCTGACGAACGATCTGAATGTAGGTATCGATGTCCTTGTAGAAGTAGGCGAAGGACAGCAGGCTTTCGCGGGCGAAATACCACTCGATGCTGAAGTCGTAGGTGTTGGCCTGGAACGGCTCCAGCTTCACGTTGCCGATGGTGGCCGTGTAGTTCGGCCCCGAGGCGGCCAGCGAGGTGGTCGGCACCAGATAGTTGGTGCCCGCCAGGGTATTGCCGATCTGCGGACGGGCCATGACCGAGGCGGCGCCGAAGCGCAGGATCAGGTCATCGATCGGCTCGTAGCTGAGGTTCAGCGACGGCAGGGTGTTGTCGTACTGGTTCTCGCCGGTCACCAGGGTGCCGCCGCCGGTCGAGCTGTAACCCGTGGCCTCCAGCGTGGTGCTGACCTGACGCACGCCGATGTTGCCGCGGAACGGACGGCCGAACAGGTCGGTGTCCCAGTCGACCTGGACATAGGCCGCCAGATCGTCTTCCTTGATCGTCCGGTTGCCGCCGCGCGCATTGCCGTTGGTGATGCTGGTCAGGGTGAAGTCCCCGCCTGGCGCGCCGGTGTTGCAGTTGCAGTAGATGTTGAACAGGGCGGCGATCGCCGGGAGGTTCGGACGAACCCAGCTGGACGCGGTGCCGGTCGGGATCAGGTCGCGGCCGTAGCCGGTCAGCAGATCCGAGATATTGGCCATCGTGGTGCCGGCCGGAAGCACCGGCACCACGGTCTCGTCAGCGCGACGGAACTCGTAGGAGTCGGACGTGTAGCTCTTCCAGTTGATGCCCGCGCGGAAGGTGATCCAGTCCTGGGCGTCATAGGCGAAGTCGGCCTGGGCGGACTCGAACAGGGTGTCCACGCCGTTCGGACGGATGCGGATTTCCGAGCGCGGCACCGCCGCCGTCGACGGACGCCATTCCCAGTTGGCCGGGTTGGCGACATCGAAGCCGTAGTTGATGACCGGCGTGTCCAGATTGCCCCGGAAGTCCCAGGAATAGCCCTGGATGTTGTTCCGGTCGAAGGTGACCGTGGTCTGCACCGGGTTCTCGAAATTCGACTCCGCGCGACCGTAGTAGAAGCGGCCGTGCAGCTTGTCGGTGAAGTCGTGCTCCGCCGTCAGGCTGACCTGCAGATACTCGGTCGACAGTTCGTCGTAGCGGCTCTCCGAGCGGACATCGACATTGTCGAAGACGCCGTAGACCAGCATGCCGTTCTCGACCGCCGCGTCGCGGACGTGGACCTGGGTCTGACCGCCGGCGGCCGCGTTGCGGCTGAACGACAGGGCTTCGAGGAAGTCTTCCTGGCGCGTCGCGTTCAGCGACGAATAGAGGACATCCAGCGACAGCAGGGTGGTCTCCGCCGGGCGCCATTGCAGGGCGCCGGTGATGCCCAGACGCTCCTGCTCGTGGGTCAGGCGACCGTAGCGCGGCAGGCGCGGCAGGAAGACGTTCGACTGGTTCGCCGTGTTGTAGGCGGCGATGTTGCCGGCGGTCCCGGCCGGACGGGCGATGCCGGTGGCGCAGTTGGCCGCGCTGGCGCCGTTGGCCGTGCCCGACGGATTCACCGGGGTGACGCCGACCGGCGAACAGAAGCCGCCCGAGCTGTTGGCGCCGACGACCGGCGCCCAGCGCACCGAGCTGAAGCCCTCTTCCAGCAGGTCACGCTCGCTGTAGGCGACCGAGATCAGGGCGCCGAACTCGTCATTGGCGCCGAAGGTGTTGCTCAGCAGGACCGCCAGGCGCGGATTGTACTGCTCCGACAGGTCGTTGTAGCCGGCCTGGGCGGACATGGCGGCGGTGAAGCCGTCCTTGTAGTCGAACGGGCGCGAGGCCTGCAGGTCGACGGTGGCGCCCAGCGAGCCTTCCTCGGTCTCGGCCGCGGCGGTCTTGCGCACGGTGATCGAGTTGAAGAGCTCGGAGGCGAAAACGTTGAAGTCGAAGCCGCGACCGCGGTTGGCGCCGCCCGAGGAGTCGGTGCCGCCGGCGGTGGCCTGGGCCTCCATGCCGTTGATGCGGGTGCGGGTGAAGTCGGAGCCCAGACCCCGGACGGTGATCGAACGGCCTTCGCCGGCGTCACGGTCGATGGCGACGCCCGGGACCCGCTGGATCGATTCCGCAAGGTTCAGGTCGGGGAAGTCGGCGATGTCCTCGGCCACGATGACATCGACCATGTTGGCCGAGTCACGCTTGGCGTCGAGGGCGGCGTTCAGGCTCGCGCGGAAGCCGGTGACCACAATCTCGCCGATCTCGGTCGCTTCCTCCTGCGGCGCGGGTTGCGGCGCGGTCTGCGCGGCGGCGGCTCCGACCCCCAGCGACAGGGCGACGGCCAGACCGGACGCTCCGACGAACAGGCGACGACGAAGGGCACGGGTCATCCCCGGCCGGATAGCTTGCAACATATGCCTCCTCCCAATGGGCATACAGGACGCCGGGGTGGCCCCGGTCTATCTGTTTTTGCGGTTCGGCGTCGTTGGCCGTTCCGTTTGACACCGGTGTCATATTGGTGCGCAATGCGCCCTGACACCGGTAGCAATCATGAGCCTAACCCGATGATCGGCGTTTTCGCAAGCGGGCTTCGACACAAAGTGGTCACAAGCGCCGCCGTAACACTGTTGGGCGTGTCGCTCGAGGCACACACGGCATGGGCGCAGAGCCCGCCGCAGGCTGTGGCCGCCTTCCCCGGGGCCGAGGGCGCGGGACGGCTGGCGACCGGCGGGCGCGGCGGCGCGGTCCTGCGGGTCACCAATCTGAACGACGCCGGGCCGGGCAGCCTGAGAGCCGCCGTCGAGGCCGAGGGGCCGCGCACCGTCATCTTCGATATCGGCGGCACGATCCGGCTGGAGACGCCGCTGCGCATCCGGCGCGGCCGCATCACCATCGTCGGGCAGACCGCGCCGGGCGGCGGGATCACCCTGAGGGACCACGCCCTGATCATCGCCGCCGACGATGTGGTGGTGCGCCACATCCGCTCGCGACTGGGTGACGAAAGCCGCATCGAATCGGACGCCGTCACCATAGAGCGCGGGCGACGGATCATCCTCGACCACATCTCTGCGAGCTGGTCGGTGGACGAGACCCTGTCGGCGGGCAGCCGCTATGATCCGCCCGAGCGCGGCATCTATGACGTGACGGTGCAGTGGTCGGTGATCGCCGAGTCGCTGAACCATTCCGGCCACGCCAAGGGCGACCACGGCTATGGCTCGCTGGTGCGCGGCGGGCACGGCGCGCGCATGACCTTCCACCACAATCTGTGGGCCAGCCACCGGGCGCGCATGCCCCGACCGGGGAACTACAATCCGCCTGCCGTCGACCCCGAGGGACCGCGCTTCGAGTTCCGCTCGAACGTCTTCTACGACTGGGGCGGATCGCATGCGGGCTACAACGCCGACACAGAAAGCCTGTCCGCCTACGCCTTCATCGGCAACGCCTACATTCCGGGCCCGGACTCAGCCGGACGCTGGGCGTTCGAGGAATCCAACCCGCTGGCCCGCGCTTGGTTCGAGGGGAACAGCATGGACGGCGCCGTCCCGCCTGATCCGTGGTCGCTGGTGAAGGACTCGGACCGACCCGGCTATCGGCTGGCGACGCGACCGGACTGGGCCGAGGCCGCGACGGAGACGGCGGACGCGGCGGCGCTGCTGGTGATGGAACACGCGGGCGCCGGGCGAGTGCGGGACGCCGTCGATGCGCGGATCGTGGCCGGGGTGCGGGACCGCTCGGGCCGGATCATCGACAGCCAGAGCCAGGTCGGCGGCTGGCCCGAACTGGCGCCCGGAACGCCGTGGATCGACAGCGACGGGGACGGCATGCCCGACGACTGGGAGCGGGCGCAGGGGCTGAACCCGGCCAACGCGGCTGACGGCGCGGCTGACCGCGATGGCGACGGCTGGACCAATCTGGAGGATTGGTTGAACCAGTTGGCGGATTAACGCGCCAGCCAGCCCCCATCGACGGCCAGCACCGTGCCGTGGACATAGGCCGAGGCGTCGGACGCGAGGAAGACCGCCGCGCCGCCGAGGTCCGAGGGATCGCCCCAGCGACCGGCCGGGATGCGGGCGAGGATGTCGCGATTGCGGACTTCGTCGGCGCGCAGGGCCTCGGTGTTGTTGGTGGCGAAATAGCCCGGCGCGATGCCGTTGACGTTGATGCCCCTGGACGCCCACTCGCAGGCCAGCAAACGGGTCAGGCCCGCCAGACCGCTCTTGGAGGCGGTGTAGGACGGCACGCGGATGCCGCCCTGGAAGCTGAGCATCGAGCAGATGTTGATGATCTTGCCGCCCCGGTTCGCGGCGACCCAGGTGCGGGCCACGGCCTGCGACAGGAAGAAGGCGGTCTTCAGATTGGTGTCGATGACCGCGTCCCAGTCCTCTTCGGTGAAGTCGAGGCTGTCGTTGCGGCGGATGATGCCCGCGTTGTTCACCAGAATGTCGATCTTGCCGACGGCGGCGACCGCCTGCGTCACCACCTCGGCGATGGGGGCGGTGGACGACAGGTCCGCCGGAATGGCGTGCAGGGCGCGGCCCGCCGCCTGCACCAGTTCCGCGGTCTCGGTCGGAGCAGAACGTCCGACGGCGACGATGTCCGCCCCGGCCTGCGCCAGACCCACGGCGATAGCCTGTCCCAGACCCGTGTTGGCGCCGGTGACGAGGGCGGTGCGGCCCGAGAGGTCGAACGGGTTCATGTCAGCAGGCCTCACGAAGGGTGGATGCACCACCGGTAAGGAGGATGTCGCACGGATACGCGCGGATCGACATGCCCTCTCCTCCGGCTTGGATTGATGCGGATTGAATGCATAGGTAACCGGTGTCATAAGCCGATGCAAACGGGGATCAGGCTGGAGCCGAACCGGCGGTCCGCCCCTTTTCTCCCCCGGAGGAACCACATGAAAATCGCCCTGATCATCGAGAACAGCCAGGCCGCCAAGAGCGAGATCGTGCACACGGCCCTGACTGCCGTGGCCGAGCCGCTGGGCCATGAGGTGTTCCACTACGGCATGTACACGCCCGAGGACAAAGCCTCGCTGACCTATGTGATGAACGGGTTGTTGGCCGGCATTCTGCTGAATTCGGGCGCGGCCGATTTCGTGGTCACCGGCTGCGGCACCGGGACGGGTTCGATGCTGGCGGCCAACGCCATGCCAGGCGTCTTCTGCGGCCTGATCATCGATCCGACCGACGCCTTCCTGTTCGGCCAGATCAACGACGGCAACGCCATCGCCATGCCCTACGCCAAGGGCTTCGGCTGGGCGGCCGAGCTGAACCTGCAGGACGTCTATCGCAAGCTGTTCGACGGCGAGCGCGGCCTCGGCTACCCGAAGGAGCGGGCCGAGATCATGCGCAGGAACCGCGGCATCCTGAAGGACCTGAAAGCCGTCACCTGCCACGATATGCTGACCGTTCTGAAGACGGTCGATCAGGACCTGCTGAAAGCCGCCATCGCGGGCGAGAAATTCCAGGACTACTTCTTCGCCAACGCCACGGACGAGTCGATCAAGGCCTACATCAAGGGCCTCGCCTAAGCGCCTCTAACGCCCGGAGCCATCCGGGCGCGTTCACGCAAGATCGCCCTCCCCTCCGGTGAAAGCGCTGCTATGGTAGCGCTAACATCTCGCATTTGACGCGATGACGGAGGGCGGGATGATTGACCGCAGACAATTGTTCGGCGCTACGGGCGCCGTGGCCGCAGCGCCCCTGCTGGCGGCGGGTGGACAGGCGCAGGCCAGACCGCAGGCGGCGCCGACGCCCGTGTGGCAGCCCGGGATCGAGGGGCAGCGCCGCGCCGATCTGGGGAACGGGACCTTCCTCAATCCCATCGTCGCCGGAGACCATCCGGACCCCACCGTCCTGAAGGACGGCGATACCTATTACATGACCTTCTCGTCCTTCCTGTCCTATCCGGGACTGGTGATCTGGCGGTCGACCGATCTGGTGAACTGGGCCCCCATCGGCCCGGCGCTGCACAGGAACCTCGGGGACATCTGGGCGGTCGATCTGTGCAAGCACGGGGACCGGTACTTCATCTACATCCCGGCCAATCCGACCGGCGGCGGCTGGTCGATCTACGCCATCTGGGCCGATGACATCGCCGGGCCTTGGAGCGAGCCAGTCGATCTGGGCATCCGGGGCTGCATCGATCCTGGCCACATCGTCGGCGAGGACGGGAAGCGCTATCTGTTCGTCAACGGCATCCGCAAGATCCGGCTGACCGACGACGGTCTGGCCACGGTCGGCGCGCTTGAGCCCGCCTATGATCCGTGGCGTTTCCCGGACGAGTGGATCACCGAGAATTTCGCGCCGGAAGGCCCCAAGCTGCTGCGACGCGGAGAGTGGTTCTATCTGGTCACGGCGGTGGGCGGCACAGCCGGGCCGGTGACCGGACACATGGTCATCGCCGCACGCTCGAAGTCGGTGCACGGGCCGTGGGAGCACTGTCCGAACAATCCGCTGGTCCGCACCCTGTCGGAGGATGAGCCCTGGTGGTCGCGCGGCCATGCGACCCTGATCGAGGGACCGGCGGGCGACTGGTGGATGATCTACCACGGCTACGAAAACGGCTTCCGGACGCTGGGCCGTCAGACCCTGCTGGAGCCGATCGAGTGGACGGCGGACGGCTGGTTCCGGGCGCTGGGCGGCGACCTGTCGCGCCCCCTGCCCAAGCCGCGCGGCGGTCGTCCCTCCCCCGCCGGAACGCCCCTGTCGGATGACTTCAGCAGCGACCGGATGGGGACCCAGTGGAGCTTACATCAGCCGGGCGAGAACGAGGCGCGACGGATGCGGCGGGTCGCGGGCGGCCTGCGGCTGGCGGGCGCCGGGACCTCGCCCGCGGACTCCTCGCCACTGGCCTGCCTGGCGGGCGACCGGGACTACACCCTCGAGATCGGCTTGCGGCTGGAGGGACAGGCCGAGGCGGGGCTGCTGCTGTTCTACAATCACAAGGCCTTCGTCGGCGTCGGCTTCAATGGCCGGGCGCTGAAGTCGTGGCAGTATGCCGAAAGCCAGAGCTGGGCGGACCTCCCGCTGACGGCGGATCGCCTGCGCCTGCGAATCGAGAACCGGGGCAATGTGATCACCTACCGCTACTCCACCGATAATGGGGCCACCTGGATGCGGCACCCGACACGGATGGAGGTCTCGGGCCTGAACCACAACGTCTTCGGCGGCTTCCTCAGCCTGCGCCCGGCGGTCTTCTGCACGGGCGAAGGCGCGGTGGTGCTGGACCGGTTCAGCTATGCGGCGGGGGGCGCCTAAGCTTTCGGCGCCGCCGTCGATTCCCGCACGATCAGCGAGGGATCGACCACCGGCTGGGCGAGGGTCGCCGGGTCGAGACCGCGCAGGCCCGCCGTCAGTTTCTCGGCCGCCATCCGGCCCATGTCGCGGATCGGCAGGCGGACGGTGGTGAGGTTGGGCCAGACGCGCGAGGCCATGGGCAGGTCGTCGAAGCCGACGATGGACAGATCACGCGGCACATCGAGTCCCTTGTCGCGGGCGGCCTTCATGACGCCGATGGCCATTTCGTCGTTGCCGGCGAAGATGGCAGTCGGCGGTTGGTCCATGGCCAGCAGGCTCTGCGCCGCCTCGACCCCGGACTCGAAGGTGTAGGCGCCCTTGCGGACATAGGCGTCGTCCATCGACAGGCCATGCTCGGCCAGCCCCTCGCGGAAGCCCTTGCCGCGCTCGAACGACGACCGGAAGGTGTCGGGACCGGAGATGAAGGCGACCCGGGTGTGGCCCAGTTCGGCCAGATGCCGCGCCGCCTGCGCCGCGCCGCGATGGTCGTGGGTGACCACCATGCAGGCGGGCTCATCCAGCGACACCGAGGCGATACGGACGTAGGGGCAGTCGACTTCCTTGAGGATCTCGATGACCCGGTCGTCTTCCGACACCGACGGCGGCATGACCACGCCGAACAGCTTCTGCCGCACGACGAAGCCGCGCACGTCATCAAGGAAGGTCGGCGAGGCGCGGTTGCACGGGTGAACCACCAGTTCCAGGCCCGAGCCACGCACCCCATCCAGCACGCCCTGCTGCATGTTCACGACGTAGTTGGGGCTGGGGTTGTCGTAGATCATCCCCACCAGGAAGGACCGGCGGAAGGCCAGCCCCCGCGCCTGCGGGTCAGGGGTGAAGCCATGCTCGGCGATCACCGCCTCGACCCGTTTGCGCGTCTCCTCCTTCACGAAGGGGGAGTTGTTGATGACGCGCGAGACCGTCTTCTTCGACACCTCGGCCAGTCGGGCGATGTCGTTGATGGTGGCGGGCTTCCCGCCGGGTCGCTTGGTCTCATTCACGCGTGTGAGTCTCTCTGGCCGAACACTGTCCTTAGACTGAGCCGTGGCCTCTGTCAGCGGTCAGGTTGTGCGACGTCGCGTCGGGCGGTCCAGAACCTCGTCCCGCAGCGGGGTCATGAAGCGCAGATCCCAGTCGTCCGGGTTGAAAGGCTTGCGGGTCGCCTCGACCACCGGAGGGTAGCCGCCGACCTCGCGCTCGTGGTCGATGATCTCGCCGCGCCCCTCGGCCACCTCGGCGACCAGAAGGACGTCGCGCATGTCGCGGTCCCACGGACGGGCGCCCGCCTGCGACAGGACAGAGACCTGCACCTGCTCGGCCGGGATCGGGGTAAGCCCTTCCCACCAGACCGGCGGACGGCGGGTCTCGATGATGCGGGCCGGGGCGGTGGTGTAGCGACCGAACATTCGGATCGGATCGCCGACCTGATCCACGGCGATGTTGTCCCGACCGTAGTATTCCAGATCGCCCGCGCCGCCGATCATCAGGAAGGCCAGCCGGTCGGTCGGGGTCGAGGGACCGGCGCGCAGGACGTTGCCGATGGCCGTCATCCTGCCGACCTCATAAGGGTGATCCAGCCACTCTTCGGGGGCGAGGTTGTAGTGAATGGCGCGCGGCCCGGGATTGTAGATCAGGTTGTTGGCGATGACCCCGTGCACCCCGCCCTTGAACAGGGGGCTGCGCTCCTGATTGTGGGCGTACAAATTGCCGACGATCAGCAGGCCGGTGACGTTGTCGTGAATCAGCGAGCCTTTGGAGTGCTCGCCCTTGGCATGGGTCGAATAGGCCAGACTCTCGGCGATCAGATTGTTCGAGAAGGTGATGTTGTGGCTGGTCCCGGCGCGCCATTCCTCGGGCGTAGAGCCCGTGAAGCGCGGGCCTGAGGCCGACAGGTTCTCGTCGGTGCCCCATTCCAGACTGCAATGGTCGACGATGACGTTGTACGCCGCCTGGGTGGAGATGCTGTCCTCGTCCCAGCCGCTCATCCAACCCTGTTCGGCCGAGCCGGGTCGGACGCGGATGTGCTGGATGATCACATCATGGCCGCCGACGTCGATGCCGCCGCGGATCAGGGTGATGCCCGGCGACGGGGCGGTCTGACCGGCGATGGTGATGAAGGGGTTGGTGATCTTCAGCGTCTTGCGGTCGAGGTTGATCACCCCGCCGACCTCGAACACCACGATGCGCGGGCCGTCCGCCTCGATGGCCTCGCGCAGGGAACCCGGCCCCTCGCTGTTCAGATTGGTCACGCGGATGATGCGGCCGCCGCGTCCGCCGGGCGTCTGCGCGGCCCAGCCCAAGGCGCCGGGAAAGGCCGGCAACGCGGCCTCGGACACGGCTGGCGCGGGCGTCTGGGCCAGGGCCGGAAGCGGCCCCGCGACGGGCAGCAGCAGCGCGGCCGCGAGGGCCGCCAGTCGGGCGAACGTCATGTTTCCATCCTTTAGCCTGACCGACTGTGACCGCGGCCTTGAGCTGAAAGCGCCGCCGGGAGGGCGTCACCGGATTCAAATTGACACCGGTTTCCTTCCTGCGCAATGTCCGACCATAAACGGGAGGCGGCGTGAGCCACGCACACGACAATTCAAGCGGTTCGCTGATCGCGCGGACCTTCACGGACGCCCGCCGGACCGGCCGCGCCGTCCCGTCCTATCCAGGTGTTCAGCCGGGTTCGATGGATGCGGCCTACGCCGTCCAGGATGAGGCCATCGGCCTGTGGCAGGACCGGATCGCCGGCTGGAAGCTGGGTCGGATCAACGCGCCCTGGGACGAACGGTTCGGCGTCGGGCGACTGGCCGGACCGATCTTCTCGAAGAACGTCTGGGCCGCCGAAAGCGACACGCCGACCCCGTTCGGAGTGATCGACGGCGGGTTCGCCGCGGTCGAGGCCGAATATGTGCTGGAACTGGCCGACACCGCCGTGGATCGCGACGGCTGGACCGCCGAGACCGCCGCCGATCTGGTCGGCCGGGTCTTCCTCGGCGTCGAGATCGCGGGCAGCCCCTTCGCCGAGATCAACGGGCACGGCCCCGCCGTCACCGCCTCGGACTTCGGCAACAACGCCGGCCTGATCCTGGGGCCGGAGATCAAGGACTGGCGCGAGCGTCTGGCGGGCCTGACCTGTTCGGTGACCATCGACGGCGCGGTCGTCGGCACGGGCGGGGCGGCCTCCATTCCGAACGGCCCGCTGGACTCGCTCGCCTTCCTGCTGAACCTGCTGCACCACCGGGGCCGCCGTCTCGAGGCCGGACAGCTGATCTCGACGGGCGCCGCGACCGGGGTCCACCAGATCTTCATCGGCCAGTCGTCGGTCGCCGACTTCGGCCCGGACGGCCGGATCGCCTGCGTGGCGGTCGCCGCCACAGGAGCGTCCGCATGAACCTGACCCGCCGCGCCCTCGGCCTCGCCGGCATTTCGAGCCTCGGCCTCGCCGCCTGTACCCCGCACGCCGCCAGCAGCGGCCAGACCGTGCTGAAGGCGGTCGATGTGCACCCCGCCGACTATCCCACCGTCGCCGCCGTCAAATGGATGGGCGAGGAGCTGGCCCGCCTGACCGACGGCCGCATCGGCATCCGCCAGTTCCCGGCCGGACAGTTGGGCACCGAGGATGACTCCATCGGCCTGACCCGCTTCCAGGCCATCGACATCTGCCGCGTCGCCGTGGCCGCCCTGAACAACGCCTTCCCGGAAACCCGCCTGCTGGCCCTGCCGTACGTCTACCGCGACGAAGCGCACGTCCGCGCGGTGGTGGACGGCGAGATCGGCACCGAACTGCTGAACGTGTTCGAGGGCCGCGACCTGATCGGCCTGGCCTATTACGACGCCGCCCCGCGCAGCTTCTACAACGTCCGCCATCCGGTCACCGAGCCGGGCCAGATGCGTGGGTTGAAGATGCGCGCGCCGCAGTCGGACATCTTCCTGGACTCCATCCGGGCCATGGGCGCCAATCCGACGCCGCTGACCTTCGGCGCGGTCTTCTCGTCCCTGCAGACCCACCTGATCGACGGCGCGGAGAACAACTGGCCCAGCTATCAGTCCAGCCGCCAGTTCGAGGTGGCCCGCTACTGGAGCGACACCCAGCACTCCTTCTCGCCGGACGCCCTGCTGATGTCCAAGGCCAGCTTCGAGCGCCTGACGCCCGGTGATCGCGAACTGGTCCGCGACGTGGCTCGCCGCTCGGTGCAGGTCATGCGCGTCGAGTGGGACAAGCGTCAGGCCGAGGCCCGGGCCACCGTGCTGGCCGCCGGGGTGCAGGTCGCCCAGGTCGACCGCGAGGCCTTCGCCGCCACCGTGCGGCCGGTCTTCGACAAGTATCTTTCCGAGCCGCACCTGCGCGCGCTCCACGAACGTATCGCAGCGGTCGCCTGAACGACCGCGCACACTCCATCGGCGCCCAGGGAGGGGGACCGGTAATGACTGAATCCAGAAGCGGGGTGACCCGCGCGCTCGACGGGCTGTCCGTCATCATCATCGGCCTGGCCGGCACGGCGCTGGTGCTGATGGCCCTGATTCAGGCCTGGCAGGTCTTCGCCCGCTATGTGCTGAACGACAGCCCCGGATGGACCGAGCCCCTGGCACTGTTGCTGATGAGCTTCGCGGTCATGTTCGGCGCCTCGGTGGCGGTGCGCCGCGAAACCCATTTCGCCTTCCAGACCCTGCAGCACGCCATGCCTGATCGGGTGCAGTGGGCGCTGAAGTCGATCTCGCGCCTGATCGCGGCGGTGGCGGGCGCGGGCCTGATGTGGCTGGGCGGCACGCTGATGATCGACGACTGGGCGATCAACATGGCCGGCGCCCCCCTGCCCTCGGGCCTGAAATTCGCCGGCCTGTGCGTCGGCGGGGCCCTGATCCTGCTGTTCTCGGTCGAGCGGCTGCTGACCGGTGATTACCGCGCCCCGGGCGCTGTCGAGGCGGAGGACTGATCATGGAATTCATCATCCTCTTCGGCCTGCTGGCCGTGCTTCTGGCCATTGGCGTGCCGGTCGCCTTCTCCCTGCTGGCGGCGACGCTGGCGACGGTGCTCTATCTGGCCCTGCCGCCCATCGTGGTGTTCCAGCAGATGGGGTCCGACATCACCTCGGTGGCCCTGCTGGCCATCCCCCTGTTCATCTTCACCGGCGAACTGATGATGAAGGGCGGCCTGTCCGACCGCATGATCACCCTCGCCGGGTCGCTGGTCGGCCACGTGCGCGGCGGTCTGGGCCAGGTGACGGTCGTCGGCTCGACCCTGTTCGGCGGCGTGTCGGGCAGCGCCATCGCCGACGTCTCGGCCATCGGCGGCACCATGATCCCGCAGATGCAGAAGCGCGGCTATGACAGCGACTACGCCGTCAACGTCACCATTTCGGCGGCGCTGGTCGCCCTGCTGGTCCCGCCCTCGCACAACATGATCCTGTACTCGGCCTCGGCCGGGGGCGGAGTGTCAATCTCGGACCTGTTCGCGGCGGGCATCATTCCGGCCGGCCTTCTGGCCGTGTCGCTGATGATCGTCTCCTATGTGCTGGCCCGCCGCCGCGGCTACACGGCCGAGCCCTTCCCGGGCTTCCGCGCCGTCCTGACCCGGCTGGTCGCCGCCATCCCTGGCCTGCTGCTGGTCGGCATCATCTTCGGCGGCATCCGCGCGGGTATCTTCACCGCCGTGGAGAGCGCCTCCATCGCCGTGGTCTACGCCACCGTCGTGACCGGTCTGGTCTATCGCCACATGAGCTGGTCGGCCTTCAAGGCCGCCTGCACCGGGGCGGCCCGGACCTCGGGCGCCGTGCTGTTCATCATCGGCTGCGCCGGCGCCTTCGGTTGGCTGATGGCCTATCTTCAGGTGCCGTCGATGATGGTCAGCCTGCTGCAGACCCTGACCGACAACCCGATCCTGATCCTGCTGCTGATCAACATCATCCTGCTGATCCTCGGCACCTTCATGGACATGGCGCCGCTGATCATCATCTGCACCCCGATCTTCCTGCCGGTGGCCAAGGCCTTCGGCGTGGACCCGGTGCAGTTCGGCGTGATCCTGCTGCTCAACTGCGGCATCGGCCTGATCACCCCGCCGGTCGGTTCGGTCCTGTTCGTCGGCAGCGCCATCGCCAAGGTGCCGATGACCCACAGCCTGCGCTCGATCTGGCCCTTCTATCTGGCTTGCACCGCGGTGCTGATGCTGGTCACCTTCGTGCCCGCGATCTCGCTCTGGCTGCCGTCCCTGCTGAAATGACCGAACTGAAGGGCCTCAGGCCCGCCGAAGACTGCCGTTGGGATTGCGTCGCCCTGGGCGAAGTCATGCTGCGCCTCGATCCCGGCGAAGGACGCATCCGCACCGCCCGGACCTTCCAGGTCTGGGAGGGCGGCGGCGAGTACAATGTCGCCCGCGGCCTGCGGAAGACCTTCGGCCTGAGGACCTCGGTCGTCACCGCCCTGCCCCGCACCGAGACCGGGGCGCTGGTCGAGGACCTGATCCTGCAGGGCGGGGTGGACACCTCCCACATCCTGTGGCGCGACGCCGACGGCGTGGGGCGCAATACCCGCGTCGGCCTGAACTTCACCGAGCGCGGCTTCGGCCCGCGTGGCGCGTTGGGCTGTTCGGACCGCGCCAACTCGGCGGCCTCGCAGATCACGCCGGACGAGGTGGACTGGGATCACCTGTTCGGGACCGAAGGCGTCCGCTGGCTGCACACCGGCGGCATCTTCGCCGCCCTGTCCGAGGCCACCGCCGAGACGACCCTGGCCGCCATTCGCGCGGCGAAGCGGCACGGGGTCGTGGTCAGCTACGACCTGAACTACCGCGCCAGCCTGTGGTCCAGCCATCCGGATCCGGACGCCGCCCGCCGCGTGAACCGCGAGATCGCCGGGCTGGTCGACGTGCTGGTGGGGGATGAATACGCCTACGCCTCCTGCCTCGGCATCGAGACGGCGGACAGGCGCGCCGATCCGGCGGACAGCAAACCCTTCGACGCCCTCGTGGCCCGGCTGGCGAAGGAACTGCCCAATGTGCAGGTCTTCGCCGCCACCCTGCGTGACCCGGCCTCGGCCTCGGTCAACCGCTGGGGCGGGGTGCTGTGGCTGGGCGATGAACGCTACGCCACGCCGGTGACCGAGGTCGCCCTGCTGGACCGCGTCGGCGGCGGCGACGGCTTCGTTTCGGGACTGGCCTACGCCTTCATGACCGGCCTCGGGGCGCAGACGGCGGTCGACTACGGCGTCGCCCACGGCGCCCTGGCCATGACCACCCCCGGCGACAACGCCATGACCTCGCTGACCGAGGTCGAGGGTCTGGTCGTCGGCAGGGGCGCGGCGGCGGTCAGATAGCTGGCGGAACAGCGAAATCCGGTCCACGTTCTCGATCAACAGAGTCCGGGGAGGGACCAGATGACCGACGCCGCCGAAGAGCACACCGTCGACAAGAGCGACAAGCTGGTCATTCTCGCCTCGTCCGTCGGGACGGTGATCGAGTGGTACGACTTCTATCTGTACGGCTCGCTGGCGGCGATCATCACGGCCCAGTTCTTCTCGGGCGTGAACGAGACCACCGGCTTCATCTTCGCCCTGATGGCCTTCGCGGCAGGCTTCGCGGTGCGGCCGTTCGGGGCCATTGTGTTCGGGCGGATGGGCGACCTGTGGGGGCGCAAGAACACCTTCCTGGTGACCATGCTGCTGATGGGCCTGTCGACCTTCGTCGTCGGCCTGCTGCCGTCCTACGCCGCCATCGGCGTCGCGGCGCCGATCATCCTGGTGCTGATGCGACTGGTGCAGGGGCTGGCGCTGGGCGGCGAATACGGCGGCGCGGCCACCTATGTCGCCGAACATGCCCCGCCCGGGAAGCGCGGCTTCTACACCTCCTTTATCCAGATCACCGCCACGGCGGGCCTGATGCTCAGCCTGCTGGTCATCCTCGGCGTCCGCTCGGTCCTCGGCGAGGACGCCTTCAAGGAGTGGGGCTGGCGCATTCCCTTCCTCGTCTCGATCCTGCTGCTGGGCGTCTCCCTGTGGATCCGGCTGAAGCTGTCCGAAAGCCCGGCGTTCAAGCGCATGAAGGCACAGGGCAAGGGCTCGACCACCCCGCTGAAGGACAGCTTCGGCAAATGGCCCAACCTGAAGCTGGTGCTGCTGGCCCTGTTCGGCCTCGCCGCCGGTCAGGCCGTGGTCTGGTACACCGGCCAGTTCTATGCCCTGTTCTTCCTCGAGAAGACGCTGAAGGTCGATCCGGCGCTGGCCAATGTGCTGATCGCCATCTCGCTGGCGCTGGCCACGCCCTTCTTCGTCTTCTGGGGCTGGCTGTCGGACAAGGTGGGCCGCAAGCCCATCATCCTGATCGGCTGCCTGCTGGCGGCCCTGACCTATTTCCCGCTGTTCCACGCCCTGACGGGCGCCGCCAATCCGCAACTGGCCCGCGCCGTCGCGGCCGCGCCGGTGACCGTGGTCGCCGATCCCGCCGACTGCGCCTTCCAGTTCGACCCGGTGGGCAAGGCGAAGTTCGACAGCTCCTGCGACATGGCCAAGAGCTATCTGGCCAAGGCGGGCGTGACCTATGAGACCCTCGCCGCTCCCGCCGGAACGGTGGCCGAGGTTCGCATCGGCGACACCGTCGTGCCGGGCCTGTCCGATCCGTCGGGCAAGGCCGACTGGGAGAAGGAGTTGGGCGCCGCCCTGACCGCCGCCGGCTATCCGGCCAAGGCCGACAGCGCACTGGTGAACAAGCCGCTGGTCGTCGGCATCCTATTCGTTCTCGTCTTCTATGTGACCATGGTCTACGGCCCGATCGCCGCGGCGCTGGTCGAGATGTTCCCGACCAAGGTGCGCTACACCTCCATGTCCCTGCCCTATCACATCGGCAATGGCTGGTTCGGCGGCTTCCTGCCGACCACCGCCTTCGCCATGGTCGCCGCCACGGGCAACATCTACTACGGCCTCTGGTATCCCATCGTGGTCGCCGTCCTGACCGTCATCGTCGGCGGCCTGTTGATCAAGGATCGCAAGGACGTGGACATTCACGCCTGATCCGACTGGCGCACTTCGCGACACCTGAGGCTGGTCATCTTGTGCATGCAGACTGGACCCGCCCGTCCGCTTGATGTTCGGTGGCCAGGCCTGCGGCTCGACCCGTCGGCGGGACCGAAACGGGTCCGCAAAGAATACTGAGTGAGGAACGCCGTGACCGAAGGTCCAGACCTGTATCCCGTCCCGTCCGAGTGGGCGCAACGCGCGCGGATGACCGCCCATGGCTATGACATGGCCCGGGTCGCGGCGCGCGAGACCCCCGACGCCTTCTGGGCCGAGCAGGCCCGGCGCATCGACTGGATGACCCCGCCGACCCTGATCAAGGACGTGTCCTTCAACAAGGCCGACTTCCGCATCCGCTGGTTCGCCGACGGCATACTGAACGTCGCCTGGAACTGCCTTGACCGGCACCTCGACACGCGCGGCGACGAGACCGCCATCATCTGGGAAGGCGACGAACCGACCGAGTCCGGCAAGCTGACCTATCGCCAGCTGCACGCCGAAGTCTGCCGCATGGCCAATGTCCTGAAGGACCTCGGCGTGGGCAAGGGCGACCGCGTCACCCTGTATCTGCCGATGATCCCGGCGGCGGCGGTGGCCATGCTGGCCTGCGCCCGCATCGGCGCCATCCACTCCGTCGTCTTCGGCGGCTTCTCGCCTGACAGTCTGGCGGGCCGGATCGAGGACTGCGGCTCGAAGGTGGTCATCACCACCGACGAAGGCGTGCGCGGCGGCAAGCGCATCCCGCTGAAGGCCAATGTCGATGCGGCGCTGGAGAAGGTTGCGGTCGAGAAGGTGCTGGTGATCCGGCACACCGGCGCCGACGTGCCGATCATCGAGGGGCGCGACGTCCGCTATGAAGAGGCGAACGCCAAAGTCAGCGCTGACTGCCCCTGCGAGCCGATGAACGCCGAGGACCCGCTGTTCATCCTCTACACCTCGGGCTCGACCGGTAAGCCGAAGGGGGTGCTGCACACCACGGGCGGCTATCTGTTCTGGGCGTCGTGGACCCATGAGCTGGTGTTCGACTACCGCCCCGGCGAGGTCTTCTGGTGCACCGCCGATGTGGGCTGGGTGACCGGCCACAGCTATTGCGTCTATGGCCCGCTGGCCAACGGGGCGACGACCCTGATGTTCGAGGGCGTGCCCAACTATCCGGACCACAGCCGCTTCTGGCAGGTCGTGGACAAGCATCAGGTCGAGATCTTCTACACCGCTCCCACCGCCCTGCGGTCCCTGATGCGCGAGGGCGACGGGCCGGTGAAGGCGACCAGCCGGTCGTCGCTGCGCCTGCTGGGCTCGGTCGGCGAGCCGATCAACCCGGAGGCCTGGCGCTGGTATCACGAGGTGATCGGCGAAGGCCGCTGCCCCATCGTGGACACCTGGTGGCAGACCGAAACCGGCGGGGTTCTGGTCTCGCCCCTGCCGGGCGCGACCGATCTCAAGCCCGGCTCGGCGACCAAGCCCCTGCCCGGCGTCGAGCTGCAATTGGTCGACGCCGAGGGCGTGGTGCTGGAAGGCGCGACCGAGGGCAATCTGTGCATCACCGACAGCTGGCCGGGCCAGATGCGGACGGTCTACGGCGACCACCAGCGCTTCTTCGACACCTATTTCAGCGCCTATCCGGGCAAGTATTTCACCGGCGACGGCTGCCGCCGCGATGCTGACGGCTACTACTGGATCACCGGCCGGGTCGATGACGTGATCAACGTCTCGGGCCACCGGATGGGCACCGCCGAGGTCGAGAGCGCCCTGGTCCTGCACGACGACGTGGCCGAGGCCGCCGTCGTCGGCTTCCCGCACGATATCAAGGGTCAGGGTATCTACGCCTATGTCACCCTGAACAAGGGGGTGGAACCTACCGACGACCTGAAGAAGGCGCTGATCGCCCAGGTTCGCCACGAGATCGGCCCCATCGCCGCGCCGGACGTGATCCAGTGGGCGCCGGGCCTGCCCAAGACGCGCTCGGGCAAGATCATGCGGCGCATCCTGCGCAAGATCGCCGAGAACGAGATCGGCTCACTGGGCGACACCTCGACCCTCGCCGATCCGTTGGTGGTAGACGACCTCGTGAAAAACCGGGCGGGGGCGACCTAAACCGCCTCCAGCGCCTGCGTCAGATCCGCGAACAGGTCTTCCACGTTCTCGATGCCGACCGACAGGCGGACCAGATTGTCGCCGATCCCGCAGCGGGCCTTGGCCTCGGGCGTATAGTCCGAGTGGGTGGTGCTGGACGGGTGGGAGGCCAGGCTCTCGGTTCCGCCCAGCGACACGGCCAGCTTGAACAGCTGCAGGGCATTCAGCATGCGAAAGGCCTCGGCCTCGCCCCCCTTCAGCCGCAGCGAGAAGGTCGAGCCCGCCCCCGAGCACTGCCGCGCGAAGATGGCCTGCTGGGCCGGCGAGCTTTCGGCCCCGCCCGCGTCCAGCACCGCCTCGACCTTGGGATGGCCGCGCAGACGGCTGACCAGCTCGACCGCGTTCTGCTGCGACCGCTCCATGCGGATGTGCAGGGTCTCCAGGCTGCGGGTCAGCAGCCAGGCGGTGTGGGCGTCGGTGATGGTGCCGCAGATGGTCCGCATTTCGGCCACCCGTCCCATCAGGTCGGCCCGCCCGAGACAGGCGCCCGCGATAAGGTCCGAATGCCCGCCGACATATTTGGTCAGGGAGTAGAGGATCAGGTCCGCGCCATGCTGCAGCGGCTTCTGCCAGAGCGGGCCAAGGAAGGTGTTGTCCACCACCAGCGGCGGCGGTTCGGCCTGATCCAGCGCCTTGATCGCGGCGGCGGCGGCTTCGAGGTCGATCAGTTGATTGGTCGGGTTGGCCGGGGTCTCGACATAGACCGCCGCCAGCCGTCCGCCCTGCGCCTTGGCCGTCGCGGCGGCTTCGTTGATGGCGCGCGTCAGCCCCTCGCCCTCGCCCTCGCCGCAGTCGGCGACGCTGACGGTCTTCACCCCCATGCGTGGCAGGATGCGGTCGAACAGATACTCGGTCCCGCCGTAAGCCGGGGCCGTATAGACCACCACGTCATTCGGCCGGCTCAGCGCCAGGATGGTGGTCGAGATCGCCGCCATGCCGCTGGAGAAGACCAGCGCCTTGTCCGCGCCGTCCCAGACGGCCAGACGGTCTTCCAGAATCTCGAGATTGGGATTGTTGATCCGCGAATAGATCAGGCCCAGCGCCTCTTCCGGGTCCTTCTCACGCAGGCCATAGGCGACCTCGAAGAACCGCTTCCCGTCCTCCGCCGAGCGGAAGACGAAGGTCGAGGTCTGGAAGATCGGGGCCTTGATCGAACCCTCGGAGAGGGTCGGGTCGTAGCCGTAGCCCATCATCAGGGTTTCGGGCGAAAGCGAACGCTGGCCGATCGAGCGGCTCTTGTGACGACTCATGCTGGGGTCTCCTCCGACCCGCCTCCTAGAGCAAAATCGGTTGAGTTGGGCAGGCCCAACTCAACTCAGATTTTGCTCCAGCATAATTCTGGAGCCTGACTCACAATTTTATGGAAACCGCCGAGCGGTTCCCATGAAATCGATCAGGCTCTAGCGACCGCGTCAGATGGCGTCACGCTGCGGCGCGGCGCCCTCGCTGGCCATTGTCACAAATCCCGCCTAGACAGTTGGATGCCGATGGATCGCACACTCAAGCTGTGCGTTAAGCGCCGGCAAAGCCCGAAACGGGGGATCCCGGGCGACGCCGCAGGCGTCCGCGCGCCCTCCGTGCGACACTGTCCTGGAAGGCCCGATGACCAAGAAGACCGCGCTGATCACCGGCATCACGGGCCAGGACGGCTCCTATCTGGCGGAGTTCCTGCTGGAGAAGGGCTATGACGTCCATGGCATCAAGCGCCGGTCGTCGCTGTTCAACACCGACCGGATCGACCACATCTATCAGGATCTGCACGACGCGGACGTGCGCTTCCAGATGCATTTCGGCGACCTGACCGACACCTCCAACCTGGTGCGGATCATTCAGGAAGTTCAGCCGGACGAGATCTACAATCTCGGCGCCCAGAGCCACGTGGCCGTCAGCTTCGAGACCCCCGAATACACCGCCGACGTGGATGCCCTCGGCACCCTGCGCCTGCTCGAGGCGATCCGCCTGCTGGGCCTCGAGAAGAAGACCAAATTCTACCAGGCCTCGACGTCCGAGCTGTACGGTCTGGTGCAGGAGCCGATCCAGTCCGAGACTACGCCCTTCTACCCGCGCAGCCCCTATGCCGTGTCGAAGATGTTCGCCTACTGGATGTGCGTGAACTACCGCGAGGCCTACGGAATCTTCGCCTGCAACGGCATCCTGTTCAATCACGAGAGCGAGCGTCGCGGCGAGACCTTCGTCACCCGCAAGATCACCCGCGGCCTGGGTGAGATCGCGCAGGGGCTTAGCGACTGCCTCTACCTGGGCAACATGGACGCCCTGCGCGACTGGGGCCACGCCAAGGACTACGTCCGCATGCAGTGGCTGATGCTGCAGCAGGACCAGCCCGAGGACTTCGTCATCGCCACCGGCAAGCAGTACAGCGTGCGCCAGTTCATCGAGGTCTCGGCCGCCCGCATCGGCGTGACCCTGCGCTGGGAGGGCACGGGCGTGGACGAGGTCGGCATCGTCGAGAGTGTCGATCCGGCCCATGCCGTGAACCGCTGCCCGGCCATCAAGAAAGGCCAGACCATCATCCGCGTCGATCCGCGCTACTTCCGCCCGACCGAGGTGGAGACCCTGCTGGGCGACGCGTCCAAGGCCAAGGCCAAGCTGGGCTGGGAGCCGGAGATCACCTTCGAGGAGATGGTCGACGAGATGATGGAGGCCGACCTGCTGGCGGCCCGCAAGGCGCTGCTGCTCAAGAACGCCGACTGGAGCTGACCGCCTTGGATCCCTTCGTTCGCCTGGATCAGACGGCCCACCGTCGCGAGGACAATCGCGGATGGCTGGAGGTCCTGTACGAAAGCGACGCCATGGTGCTGAAGCGCTCCTTCTCGAAGAAGGGCGTCTTCCGGGGCCTGCACGTGCAGCACGCTCCCTCTGCCCAGACCAAGGTCATCCGCGTAGTCGAAGGCGCCATCGTGGATGTGGTGGTGTCGATGGACGACCCGTCGCGCACCCTGAAGACGACGACCCTGACCCCGGCCGACGGCTGGGTGCGGATCGACGCCGAATACGCCCACGGCTTCTATGCGCTGGAAGACACCCTCTTTGAGTATGTCTGCGACGGCGGATACGATGAGGCGTCCGAGCAGGCGTTTTCGATCGCCGACCGCCTGCCGGCCCTGCTGGGCGTGGAGACGGTGATCCTGTCGGACAAGGACCGCGCGGCGCCTCCCCTGCCGGCGCCCGGAGCAGAGTGATGACCAAGCTTTCCCTGATCACCGCCAGCTACAACAGCGCCCGCACCATCGCCGACACCCTGAAGTCGGTGAACGCCCAGACCTACACCGACTTCGAATATCTGGTCGTGGACGGCGGCTCGAAGGACGAGACGATGGAGATCGTCGCGCGCGAGGGCCAGCGCGTCACCTCGGCGGTGTCCGAGCCCGACAAGGGCATCTACGACGCCTACAACAAGGGCCTGTCGCGGGCGACCGGCGACGTCATCGGCTTCATCAACTCGGACGACTATTACTGCACGCCCGAGGCGCTGGCGGAGGTCATGGCGGCCTTCGAGGCGGACCCGGCGCTGGAGGCCGTGCACGGCGATCTGGTCTATGTCGATCCGGTCGACACCGGAAAGATCGAGCGCCACTGGAAGTCGCGTCCGGCCACGGTCGAGAACCTGCGTCGCGGCTTCATCCCGGCCCACCCGACCCTGTTCCTGCGCCGTAGCGTCTACGACAAGGTCGGTGGCTTCGACACCACCTACCGGCTCGCGGCGGACTACGACTTCATGCTGCGGACCTTCTATGTGGCGCAGGTGAAGTCGCTCTACATCCCCAGCATCTGGGTGCGGATGCGCTCAGGCGGGGCGACCGGCGGCAACGCCTCCAGCATCATCCGCCAGAACGACGAGATCCGCGCCAGCCAGCAGGCGCACGGCCTGAACTATCCCAAGGCCCTGTTCTTCGCCCACAAAGTGCTGGACCGCTCGGTCCAGCGCGCCCGCGCGCCCTTCGTGAAGGCGCCCGACATCGCCGGGAAAGACTCCGGCAAATGATCAACGGCAAGCGCGTTCTGGCGATCGTTCCGGCGCGGGCGGGCTCCAAGGGCCTGCCGGGCAAGAACGTGCGACTGCTGGCGGGCAAGCCCCTGCTGGCCTGGCCGATCGCCGCCGCGCGCGCCTCGGCCCATGTGGACCGGGTGATCATCTCGACCGACAGCCAGGCCTTCGCCGACATCGCCGTCGAACACGGCGCCGAAGCCCCCTTCCTGCGCCCGGCGGAACTGGCCAGCGACACGGCCCCGTCCATCGACTTCATCCTGCATGCGGTGGACACCCTGGCCGCCGGCGGCGACGTCTATGACTATGTCGTCCTGCTGGAGCCGACCTCGCCCCTGACCGAGGGCTCGGACGTGGACGCCGCCCTGACCCAGCTGGTCGCCGCCGACGCGGACGCCATCGTCGGCGTGGCCAGGATGGAAGCCGTCCACCCCGCCTTCGCCGTCCGCAAGGCCCAGGACGGCGGCATCACTCCCTACGCCTCCGCCACCTTCGGCGAGATGCCGCGCCGACAGGACATCGAGCCGCTGTTCTCGCTGGACGGCACCCTCTACGCCTCGACCGTGGAGGCCCTGCGTCGCGAACGCGGCTTCTGCCACACCCGGACGCTCGGCTATGAGAGCGCGCGCCACAAGGCGCACGAAGTCGACGATCTGGTCGACTTCATCTGCATCGAGGCGATCGCCTCGAACCTTGATACGATCCTTGAAGCTGAAGGCCGGACCCCCTCGTCCGGCACGGAATGACCATGCGCAAGTGCACCCGCTGCCTGACCCCCGAGACAGTCGACACCATCACCTACGATGACGAGGGCGTGTGCTCGGTCTGCCGTCAGGTCGAGTTCAAGCAGGACAAGATCGACTGGGCCGACCGCCAGCGCCAGCTCGACGAGATCGTCGCCGCCCACAAGGGCAAGGGCCTGTACGACTGCATCGTCCCCTATTCGGGCGGCAAGGACTCGGTCTTCCAGCTCTATTACATCATCAAGGTGCTGAAGCTTAAGCCGCTGGTGGTCCGCTACAACCACTGGGGCTACCGCCCGCTGGTCGAGGAGAACAACACCTCGGTCTTCAAGCAGCTGGGCTGCGACGTGGTCGAGTTCACGCCCAATTTCCACGTCGTGCGCGAGCTGATGCTGGAAAGCTTCAAGCGCCGCGGGGACTTCTGCTGGCACTGCCACACCGGCATCTATTCGGGCGTCATGCACATGGCCGTCCGCTTCGAGGTGCCGCTGCTGTTCTGGGGCGAGAGCACGGCCGAGTACCACAGCTGGTACACCTTCGAGGAAATGGAGGAAGTCGACGAGAAGCGCTTCAACCGCCTGATGAACCAGGGGATCACGGCGGACGATATGTATGAGTTTCTGCAGGGGCGCGTGGAGCGCCGCGACCTGTGGATGTTCGACTACCCGAAGCGCAAGGACCTGATCAAACTCAAGGTTCAGTCGATCTGCCTGGGCAACTACATCGAGTGGGACACCAAGGCGAACGTCGAGCTGATCAAGAAGGAGCTCGGCTGGAAGGGCCAGGAAGTCGAGGGCGTGCCGCCGGAGTACGACTACGAGAAGATCGAGTGCACCTTCCAGGGCATGCGCGACTGGTCAAAATATGTGAAGCGCGGCTACGGTCGGGCCAACCACCTGCTGTCCATCGACATCCGCAACGGTCGCAAGACCCGCGAGGAGGCGCTGGAGATCGAGGCCAAGTACGACGGCAAGCGCCCGGCCTCGATGGACTGGTTCCTACAGCACCTGCAGATCAGCGAGGACGAGTTCTACGACATCCTGGCCCCGCACCAGGTCCACCCGTGGAAGTTCGACCGCAAGAACCTCGAGACCGGCGACGTCATGCCGGACTTCGACAAGTGGGACCGCACCGACCTGAGCGACCTCAAGGTCGGCCCGCCCAAGTAGGAGACCGCGCCCGATGACCATCGCCATCATCGACTACGGCATGGGCAACGTCCGTTCGCTGATGAACGCCTTCGAGTACATCGGCGAGGACGCGGTGGTGACCGCCGACTTCGATGAACTGGAAGAAGCTGACCGTCTGGTCCTGCCCGGCGTCGGCGCGTTCGGCGACGCCATGGCCGCCATCGACGCCAAGCAGCTGCGACCCGTTCTGAACCGGCTGGCGCTGGAGGTGAAGAAGCCGGTGCTCGGTGTCTGCCTGGGCATGCAGCTGTTCGCGAAGAAGAGCTTCGAGCACGGCGAGCACGAGGGCCTCGGCTGGCTGGACGCCGAGATCCGTCCGCTGCAGGTGCAGCGTCCCGCCAAGGTGCCGCACGTCGGCTGGAACGCCGTCTCGTTCGCTCCGGATGAGTGGCTGTTCAAGGGCTTGCCCTCGGGCGAGAGCGACTATTATTTCGTCCACTCCTTCCACATGGTCTGCGCCGATCCGGCGGACGTGGCGGGCACCTGCGACCACGGCGGCCCCTTCACCGCGGCGGTGCGGCGCGGCAATCTGGTCGCGGCCCAGTTCCACCCGGAGAAGAGCCAGGACAATGGCCTGCAGCTGCTGCAGAACTGGCTGGCGCACGAATTCTGATGCTGAAGAAACGGATCATCCCGAAATTCCTGATCCGCGGCGGCCGTCTGGTGAAGATGCGCCGCTTCCACGACGATCAGCGCGAGGCAGGCAACCCGGTCTCGACCGCCAAGGTCTATGACTCTTACGGCGTGGACGAGCTGCTGTTCGTCGACATCGACGCCACCAACGAGGGCCGGGTCGTCACCGGCAACGTCATCGAGCGCGTGGCCGAGGAGGTCTTCGTGCCCCTGACCGTCGGCGGCGGCGTGACCACGCTGGAGCAGATCGAGAGCCTGCTGAAGAGCGGCGCCGACAAGGTCAGCATCAACACCGCCGCCATCGAGAACCCGGACTTCATCACCCAGGCCGCCAGCCGTTTCGGCGACCAGTGCATCGTGGTCTCCATCGACTACAAGGCCGACGAGTTCGGCAAGAAGCACGTCGTCGGGCGCGGCGGCACGGCCCCGACGCACCACGACCCGGTCGAGTTCGCCCAGCGCATGCAGGACCTGCACGCCGGCGAGATCCTGATGTCGTCCATCGACCGCGACGGGATGATGAACGGCTATGATCTGGACCTGATCGGCGACCTGTCGAACAAGCTGTCGATCCCGCTGATCGCCTCCTCGGGCGCCGGATCGCTGGCGGACTGCAAGGCGGCGCTGGACGCGGGCGCCTCGGCGATCACCATCTCGTCGATGTTCATCTTCACCGACCACAGCCCGATCAAGGTGCGCACCTATCTGGCCACCAACGGGGTCTTCGTGCGGAACCAGAAGGGCAGCAGGTCCTGATGGATTTCGGGGGGATACAGGCTTTGGCGGAGAAGTTGTTCGCCGCCGGTGTGCGCAACATCGGCGCCGAGTTGCCGTTCTACCTGGTGCTTGCTGCTGTCCTGATGATCGTGATCATTGCGGAGATCATCCAGCGGCAGAACGTCTGGAAGCGCTACACGTCCCCCAATGTTCGCACGGACATGCTCTACGCTGTTCTGGAGTTGAGCCATCTTGAGGCCTTGCTGGTGCTCGCGCCGGTCGCCGCCAGCCTGAACGCGAACGTTGACGCCCATCTACCTTGGTTGAGGCTGGACGCCATCGCGTCAGCGCCGCTCTGGGTGAAGCTGATCGTCACCTTGGTCGTAACCGACTTCTGCGCTTACTGGCTGCACCGCTGGAAGCACGCTTGGCCGGTCCTGTGGCAGTTCCATAAGGTCCACCATTCCCAAAGCGAATTGAACGTCTTTACCCGTTTCCGCTTCCCGCTGCTGGATCGTCTGCTAGACATGATCGTACTGTTCCCTGTCGCGGTGATCACCGGTTCGGCCGCCGTTCCCTTGGCGCTCTACCTGTTCTTCGTCGTCCGCTCCTGCCTCGAGCATTCCGGGCAGACTTGGACCTACGGCCCTCTAGGGTGGCTGATCGTGTCGCCGAGTTTCCACGGCACCCATCACTCGCGCGCCCCGGAGCATATCGACCGCAATTTCGGAGGCTTCTTCTCCATATGGGATCGCATATTCGGGACCTATGTCCCTCGTGGCGACAAGCCGCTGGCCTATGGACTGCATCACGAACAGATTCCTCAGGACTTCCTGTACGGCCAGATCGCGCCCATCCATGGTTTGTGGAAGCTGGCGCGTAGCAAACGCCCGGCGACACCCTTGGCCGCGGAAGGGGAAACCGCATGACCCTGCGCGTTCGCTCCAGCCTCGATGCGCGTGGTCTGGCCGCCTATGCGGCGTCGCAGGTCAACGCCCTGTTCCCTGACCCGGACGTGGTCGAGGCCGACGACCTGATGCCCGCGGTCACCGTGGCGCTGTCGCGGCTCGAGCACTGCTTCAGCCACGTTGACAACAAGTACTTCTTTGACGGCGAGACGGCAGTGTTCAGCCACCTGCACGGCGACCAGTACGCCATGTGGCTGTACCTGCTGTCGAACGAGCTGTTCCGTCAGGGCGGTCCCGCCTCGACCTGCTCCAAGCTGTTCCTGCTGAACAAGTCGCTGCACGGGATCGACGCCTTCTATGAGGTCTCCCTGCCCAGTGTCTTCCTGGTGGTGCACCCGCTGGCTACCGTGCTGGGGCGCGGGAACTACAGCGACTTCTTCGTCGCCTACCAGCGCTGCGGCGTCGGCTCGAACAACGACATCTATCCGACCTTCGGCAAGCATGTGACCCTGCGCCCGGGCAGCGCGGTGCTGGGCGCCTGCACCGTGGGGGATCATTGCCAGATCGCCACGGAATCGCTGGTGCTGGACCGCGATCTGCCCGACCATACCCTCTACATAGGCGGCCCCAAGACCGCGACGCTGAAACGCCAGGACAAGCCCTACCCGCTGTGGCGGGTGTGAGGATCCGGACCCGATGACGACCGAACCCAAGACCAACGCCGAAGCCGACTTCGCCGCCCTGCGCGCGCGCCTGCACAAGGCCATTCCGGGCGGGGCCCACACCTATTCGCGCGGCGACGACCAGTTCCCGTCCATCGCCCCGCCCGTGCTCAGCAGGGGCAAGGGCGCCCATGTCTGGGACACCCACGGCAACAGGTATCTCGACTACGGCATGGCCCTGCGCGCGGTGACCATCGGCTATGCCGACGACCGGGTGAACGCCGCCGCCATCCGCCAGATCGAGAACGGCGTGAACCTGACCCGCGCCACCGAGATCGAGCTGGAAGCGGCCGAGCTGATCTGCGACCTGATCCCCTGCGCGGAGATGGTGAAGTTCGGCAAGAACGGCTCCAACGTCACCACCGCCGCGGTGAAGATCGCCCGCGCCTACACCGGCCGCCGCTATGTCTGCGTACCACGCCAGCATCCCTTCTTCTCGTTCGACGACTGGTTCATCGGCGTCACCGCCATCAAGCGCGGCACGCTGGACGATCACGCCGCGACAACCCTGGTCTTCGACTACAACGACATGGGCTCGCTGAAGGCCCTGTTCGACCAGTATCCGGACCAGATCGCCGCCGTGATGCTGGAGCCCTCGACCCACATCTGGCCGCACCTCGCCAACGGCGATCCGGGCCTGCCGCCCGAGCCGCATTTCGGTCCCGACCACTACGCCGGCGGCTTCCTGCATCAGGTCCGCGACCTGGCCCACGCCAACGGCGCCCTGTTCATCCTCGACGAGATGATCACCGGCTTCCGTTGGCACCTGAAGGGCGCGCAGCAAGTCCTCGGTATTGAGGCCGATCTGGCCACCTACGGCAAGGCGATGGCCAACGGTTTCTCGCTGGCCGCCGTCGTCGGCAAACGCGAGTTCATGGAGGTCGGCTCCATCGACAAGCCGGGCATGGAACGGACCTTTCTGCTGTCCTCGACCCACGGCGCGGAAATGCCCGCCCTGGGCGCCTTCGTCGAAGCCACGCGGATCAACGCCGCCGATGATGTGCCCGGCCACATCTGGGCCTATGGCGCGAAACTGAAGGCGGGCCTCGCCGAGGTCGCGGGCCGTCATGGCCTGCAGGACCACGTCTTCATGGAAGGCCCGGCGGCCTCGCTGAACTATGTGACCCGCGACGCCTCCGGCGCCCCGTCCCTGCCCATGCGCACCCTGTTCGCGCAGGAGATGTTGAAGCGCGGGGTCATGATGCCTTGGCTGGCCATCTCGCAGGCCCATGGCGACGCCGAACTGGCGACCACCCTCGACGCCTTCGACGGCGCGCTGGCGGTCTACAAGCAGGCGCTGGACGCGGGCGTCGAGACCCAGCTGAACGGCCCGGCGATCAAGCCGGTCTTCCGGACGCACAACTGATGACCGCCCCGACCTTCGCCTCCGCCCGGCTGGACGGACAGGTCGCCCTGGTCACCGGCGGCGCGGGCATTCTCGGCAAGCTGTTCTGCCGCGCCCTGGCCGAGGCGGGCGCGCAGGTGGCCGTGGTCGACCTGTTCGAGGACGCCGCCAGACAGACCGCCGCCGATCTCGGCGACGCCTGCGCGGGCTTCGGCTGTGACGTGTCCGACCCGGCCTCGGTGCAGGCGGCGGTGGACGCGGTCATGGCCCGGTTCGGCCGCATCGACGTGCTGGTCAACAACGCCGCCACCAAGACCGCCGACGTGCGCGCCTTCTTCGAACCGTTCGAGACCTACAGCCTCGACGTCTGGCGCGAGGTGATGAGCGTCAATATCGACGGCATGTTCCTGATGGCCCAGGCGGTCGGCAGGGAGATGCTGAAGGCCGGACGCGGCGGGCGGGTGATCCAGACCGCCTCCATCTACGGCCTCGTCGGCCCCGACAGCCGCATCTACGAAGGCTCGGACTATCTGGGCGGCCCGATCAATACCCCGGCGGTCTATTCGGCCTCCAAGGCGGCGGTCGTCGGCCTGACCAAATGGCTGGCCACCCACTGGGCCGACAAGGGCATCCGGGTGAACTGCCTGGTCCCCGGGGGCGTCTCCAGCGGCCAGAACTCCGTGTTCGGAGACAAATACTCCGCCCGCGTCCCGATGGGCCGGATGGCCAGGGGCGAGGAGATGGCCCCGCCGCTGCTCTTCCTCGCCAGCGAGGCCTCGTCCTATGTCACCGGCCAGGTGCTGGCCGTGGACGGCGGGTGGACCGCCTGGTGACCACCCAACGTCGGCGCGACCTGTTTCTGGTCGGGGTGAAGCTGGTCGACGTGGGAACCCGCGCCGCCTTCATCCTGACCGCCACCTATGGGCTCGAGATCGCGCAGGCGGGCCGCTTCGGCCTGATCGCCACCCTGGTCGGCCTGTTCGCCTTCGCCTTCAATTTCGAGCGCCACATCGACATCCAGCGCCGTTCGGCGGGCGAGGATCACGGCGTCTTCGACCGCTATGTCGTGCAGGCGTTGAAATTCTTCGCCTTCAACTGGGTCCTGATGGTCCCGCTGTTCGTGCTGGCGGTCGCCCTGTGGACCCATGCGAGCTGGTTGGTCATCGGGCTGGCCGTGGTCGTGGTGCTGGGCGAGCACCTGTCCAATCAGGCCTATCAGTACGCCCTGATCAACCACCGCTACTATCCGATGCTGCTGGTGGTCGCGGCCAAGAACAGCGTGCTGGCCCTGATGGTCCTGTACCACGCGCTCTTCGCTCGCGACGGCTTCGACCTGATGTTCGTCATGGAGCTCTGGGCCATCGGGGCGGTGATGTGCACGACGGCCCTGCTCATCCTGTTCGCCCGCCTGAACGCAGCGGCGGCGCGGACCGAGCCCTTCCGCTTCAGCGTCGATATTCTGGGCCAGCACAAGGCGTCGCTGACCCATTTCCTGATCGGCCTGATCGCCATCCTGATCCTTCAGTTCGACCGGCTGGCCGTCGGGGGGCTGATGAGCTTCGAGGATACCGGCCAGTATTTCCGGCACACCCTGCTGGTCTCCTTCGCCTATCAGGCCTTCAACATCGCCTCGTTCAACCGCATAACCCCAGCCATCTTCGCCGAGGCGAAGACGGAAGGCGTTCCGCACCTGCGCCGCCGGGTGCTGCGCGAATATCTGAAGACCCTCGTCGGCGTGCCCCTGCTGCTGCTCGGCGCCTGGGGGGCGGACGTCGTGACCGGGAGCGCCTGGTCGGACCGTTTCCATCTCAGCCTCTGGCTGATGGCCCTGCTACTGGGCGGGTTCATGTTCCGGGCGCTGGCGGATTTCCCCGCACTGATCATGAACGGTCGCCACGAAGAGCGATTCGTGTTGCGGCGTCAGATCATCGCCTTTGTCATCGGCGGCCTGCTGCTGGTCGTACTAACCTCGGCGTTCGGAATCTGGGGCGCGGCCTGCGCCACGGTTGTCACCAATGCCCTCTATGCCGCGCTGAACTGGCATGCGCTGAACCGGCTCGACCCAGAGCCGCCGCATGCGACCCTGACAATCCCGCCTGAGCCCGGAGCCCCGCTGTGAGAATCTTGATCACCGGATCCAGCGGCTTCGTCGGCGGCGCCTTGCTGGAGCACATGCGCGCCCTTGGCCACGACGCCCGAGGCTTCAGCCGGGGCGATCACGCCCACAGCCTCAAAGGTGATCTTCTGGATCCGGCGTCGATCAAGGCCGCGCTGGACGACTTCCGGCCTGAGGTCGTTTACAACATGGCGGCCGAAACCGATCTGAAGGGGCCTCCGAAGAACGGCTATCGCGCCAATACCGATGGCGTCACCCATCTGCTTGAGGCCGTGGCCGCTGCCCCATCGGTGGAACGGGTCATCTGGGCATCATCACAGCTGGTCTGCCGCCCTGGTGTCCAACCCCTGTCCGACACGGACTTCGACCCGGTCGGAGGTTACGGCGCTTCAAAGGCTGAGGGCGAACGGCGGGTCCGCGCAGCGGACGGCGGCGGAAAAATCTGGGTCGTGGTGCGGTCGACCACGATCTGGGGACCTGGGATGAGCGAACACTATCTCGGCGTCCTGAAGCTGATCCGTCGCGGCCTGTATTTTCACGTGGGATCGCGGCCGCTGCGCAAATCCTACTCCTACATTGAAAATCTGTCGGCCCAGTTGGCGACGCTCGCCACCGCTCCGCGCGAGCAGGTTCAGGGTCGGGTCTTCTACCTCGCCGACAGCGAGCCGGTCGATCTGCGGGTCTGGACAGAGGGTTTCGCCGCCGCCTTTGGTCGACGCATCCCGACGCTCCCCACGCCGATCACGCGCCTGTTGGCCAAGGCTGGCGACATCGCGGCCGCCATCGGCCTGCCGGCGCCGCTGACCACGCCTCGCCTGACAAACATGTTGACCGAATATCTCTACGACACCGCCCCCATAGAAGCCGTTCACGGCGTCACCTCCGTTTCCAATGCCGAAGGTGTGCGACGCACAGCCGACTGGTTCATCAAGGAGTCTGCGCGATGAACCGGGCGCTGATCTGGGCTATCCACCGCACTGAGGCTTGGTGGAGTCACGTCGGCGCTCATCTGGGCTTCGATCACGTAACCGTGCTGACCGACAAGCGGGGCAAGGGCGACCGGTCTGTCACTGACGTCTTCTACGCCGCCTATCGACGGCTGTACGCCACGCGGGCAGAGCAGTCGCCGTTGCTGGATGCAGCCCAGGTGTCCGACGTGATCGCCCGATGCCGGGTTCTACGCTGGATTCCGCTTCGACGCGCCCGCGCCATGGCGCTGGCCATGGCCGAGGCGATGGACGGGGTACTGGTCGAGGAGCGGCCCGAGGTGGTCTTGAGCTTCCCGATCGATTCCTACGTCTCTGACGTGCTGGCCCGTCGCGCCCGCGCCCGGGGGGCCGGCTACTACGAGGTCACGGCCAGCGCCCTGCCCTCCATGTCGATGCTGATGCACCGGGGCAAGCTGATCACCCGGCAGGCAGCGCCGGATCCGGCTGATGTCGAGGCGCGGATTCGCGAGATCGCCGATCCGCTGTTCACTCCAGCCTATGTGCAGGGACAGAAGGCCTATACCCGGGGCCGTTTTTATCGAACCCTGACCTATTTCAGGCTGCGCGCCGCCGCCTTCCGAGCCCTGTCCTGGCTCGGACGGGACCCGCTGAACCTGCACTACCTCGACGCCCAGCCCTGGCTTGGCCACAAGGCCAAATGGTCCGACGTGCGCGTCACCGACATGGTCGAGCCCGACTGGGAGGCCAAGGTCGAGGCCTTCCCGAAGGAGAAGCGCGTCCTCTACGGCCTGCAGCTCTTCCCCGAAGCCGCCATCGACTACTGGATCGATGACCTCGATCTGGTCCGCCACGAGGACATGCTGGTCGAGATCGCCCGCGGCATGACCGCCGCCGGCTACCAGATCATCGTCAAGGACCACCCGCTGCAGTTCGGCTTCCGCCAGACGCAGTTGCTGGACCGGCTGAAGGCCTTCCCCAACGTGGTCATCGTTCCCTACGAGGTCAGCGGCAACGCCCTGCTCGCCCGCTGCGGCGTGAACGTCACGGCGACCGGGACCCTGGGTCTGCAGGCCGCCCTGCTGGGCAATGTCTCGGTGACGGGCGAGGCCTATTACGTCACCGCCGACGACTTCGTGGTCCTGCGCGGCGCGAAGGATCTGGAGACCCTGGCCGCGACCGTCGCCGGGCGCGCGCCGCCCGAGCCGCTGCGCGCGCGTCAGGCCCGGATCATCGCCAATCTGCTGCAGGGCAGCTTCGACGCCGACTTCTTCTCGTTCAAGGATTTCGACCCGGCGGCCCCGAACCCGGCGGCAGGCGAACTGGGCCGTCGCCTCGGTGTGCAGCTGCGCGCCCTGGGTCCCGAGGGCGAGAACTGGCATGGGCGTCACATGCCCGCTGGCGGCGGACGTCACGACGGCTCTCCGCTGAACTGAGATCCCCGGCCCGCAGCCCCGGGCGCGCTTGCCTCGCCCCCCTGGCCTAGCTACTAACTCAAGGGGTCGGCAGGACCCGCGTCTCGCGGGTTTCACGTCCCCCGGAACGGCTCCGGAGCGGCGGTCCGACAGATCGGTCGAGGATACTGCCAGATGGCTCAACCCGGTTACCTTGGCGTCGAACCCGATCAGGCCGTGAAGCCCGTCGGCCTCGCCAGCTGGTCGCCGGAACTGGTCGAGTACGAGAAGCACGCCGCCTATGGCGCCTACGTCCAGACCCCGTCGCTCGGAACCCGCGCCAAGGCCCTGACCATCTTCGGCGTCAGCATGGCCAAGCTGCTGTTCAAGCGGGCCATCCGCTACGAATTCATTCCGCACGACACCCGCGCCGACAAATCGCTCGGCGGGCGGGTGAAGTTCGCCGGAGCCGCCGCCCGTAACCTCTTCCGCGGCGACGACCGCGCCCAGCGCCGCGCCGCCACCGGCGATCAGGGCCGTCTGGGCGAGCACGGCATCCATGTCGTCACCATGCCCGCCGACCGCTACGACGCCTTGGCCGCTGTCGCCCAACCCGAGTTCGACAAGCTCGAGGCCCGGCGCGGCAAGTCGAACGGCCAGCGCCAGTTCGAGGAATCCCGCGGTCAGGCCAGCCGCGCCAGCCAGCGCGACCTGTTCGAGATCGTCGAGACCACCCTGCGCGAGGCGGGCGTGTTTGACGTCGCCTCGGCCTATCTGGGCCGCAAGGCCGGGCTGATCGACGTCAATCCGCAGATCAACGACACCACCGACACCTTCTGGCGCGACATCTTCCCGGACGCCGAGCTGTCGACCCTGCCGCCGACCGCCTATTGCCACCGCGACGCCTCGGGCGGCGATCTGAAGGCCATCTTCTACATGACCGACGTGGACGACCGCTCCGGTCCGTTCAGCTACGTCGTGGGCTCTAACCGCATCGCCATCAGCCGCGTGGACGACCTGATCTGCGAAGCCAACGACTCCAACGGCCTGGCCGGGACCGACGCCAACGCCCGCGCCCTTTTCGCCGCCCTGCCCAGGAAGCTTCGCCAGAAGGGGTCGTTCGGCAACGACCTGACCCCCGAGTCCGCCCTAGGTCGCGAGATCGGCCAGGGTCTGTGGAAGGTGAAGGCAGGCAAGGGCTCCATCGTCCTGTTCGACACCAAGGGCATTCACCGCGGCGGCATGGTTGAGGACGGCGAACGCCGGGTCATCACCTGCGTGATCGGCTGACGGTCGTCACGACCGCGCGGCGAAGGGCACAAGCATGAAATTCCATCCGGCCGTCCTGATGCTGATGGTGTGGACGGGCTGCATCGCGGCCTTCTACATCCTGCCGTTCCAACTCGAGGGACGGGTCATGACGCTGTACGGCTTCATGATCCTGATGCTGTTCATCGCCACCTTCTGCACCGGCGCCCTGGTGGCCGCGCGGCCCCAGTCCCAGCGCCCCCGACCGACGGATGTCGCCATCAACTTCCGCATGACCGACCGGATCCTGATGATCGCGGGGATCATCGCCATTGCGGGCGCCCTGCTGGACGTTCAGGGCCGGAACGTGCTCGATCTCGCCGACGCCTATCAGGCCCGCTCGGACCGTGCCGGCGCCCTGCTGGCGGGCGGCGAGTCGGAATCGACCATCTGGTTCCAGCTGGCCTTCCTCACCTATCCGGCGGGCTATGTGTACATCGTGCGCGAGGTCGCCTTCCGGGCGCGTCCCGTGCTGTGGCGGATCGGCGTGTTCGGCATGGCGCCGGTGGTGCTGACCTCGCTGGCCATGGGCGGCCGCGCCCCGCTGTTCTACGCCCTGCTGATGCTGATCTACGGCTTCGCCCTGCGCAGCCAGCTGTTCAAGACCAAGGCCAAACCCACGCCCGCGCGCCGCACCGCCTCGGGCCGTCCGGTCCGCAAGCCCTTCCGCCTGTCGGCGCCGGCCAAGGCGGGCATCGGCCTGCTGGGCGCCGTCTTCTTCGTCTACTTCGTCCAGGTCTTCGTCGCCCGCGCGGACGTGGTCGGCGGGATCGAGGGCATGTTCGGCGTCGCCAGCACCCGCTGGGGCGTCAATTTCGACGGCCAGTTCTCGGACATCATCTTCGGCGTCTTCGGCCTGGACGGCGCCTATATGATCTTCATCTTCGTCTGGTACCTGGTGCAGGGGCTGGTGATGTCGAACGCCATCTTCACCAGCTATGACGGCGGCATGCTGTTGGGCGGCTACGGCATCGACCTGGCCGCGGCCCTGCTGCGCCGGGTCAACGGCAACTTCATCGCCGACGGCTATGCGGTGCTGCTGCAGATGAACACCTACGGCTTCCTGCCGTCGGCCTTCGGCTCGCTGTACGTCGACCTCAAATTCTTCGGCCTGATCCCCTGCTTCATCTGGGGCTGGCTGGCCGGGAAGGTCTACGGTCAGGTCAAGCTGGGTCAGGACCCGCGCTGGCTGCTGATCGTGCCCTTCGTCACGGTCGGCATCTTCTTCAGCCTGATCAACACGCCCATCGGCTTCTCGAACGGCTTCGTCACCCACATCTGGATGATCGCCGCCTTCATGACCGCCAAGGTGGTTCGCCGCCCTGCCGGCCCGCGTCCCCAGCCCGCGCGACAGCGGATCCCCGCCTGATGGCCGCCGGGGGGACGGCCTACAGACCCGAGATCGACGGCCTTCGCGCCGTCGCCGTCGTCGCGGTCATCCTGTTCCACACCAATCTGGGCGTGGCGACGGGCGGCTATGTCGGGGTCGACGTCTTCTTCGTCATCAGCGGCTACCTGATCTCGTCGATCATCCTGCGCGAGCTGTCCCAGAAGAAGTTCACCTTCCTCGGCTTCTACGAGCGGCGCATCCGCCGCATTTTTCCGGCCCTGTTCGTGACCCTGATCGCGACCAGCATCGCCTCGTGGATCATCCTGCCGCCCAACCAGTTGCAGACCTACGCCCAGAGCCTGGTCGCCACGACCGCCTTCGCCTCCAACATCTTCTTCTGGCTGAAGAGCGGCTATTTCGGCGGCGACGCCGAGCTGTTCCCGCTGACCCACATGTGGAGCCTGTCGGTCGAGGAGCAGTATTACGTCTTCTTCCCCTTCCTCGCGATCGTGGCGGGGTGGGGCCGCAAATGGCTGCTCGACGTCCTCATGGGCCTGGGCCTTCTGGCCTCGCTCTGGCTCTGCCTGGACTACGCCCCGCGCGAGCAGATGATGGCCTTCTTCCTCACGCCAATGCGGGCGTGGGAGTTGCTGTTCGGCGTCTTCATCGCCATGCACGAGGCGCGCTGGCGGCCCGCCCTGACCCGCATCCGCTTCGTCAGTCCGGTGACCGAGCTGGCGGCGGCGGCGATGATCCTGGTCCCGATCTGGCTGTACGACAGCACCACCCTGTTCCCCGGCTGGAGTGCCCTCCCGCCGGTGCTGGGCTCGGCCCTGCTGATCCTGATGGCGCGGCCCGACACGGTGACCGGCCGGGTGCTGGCCAGCCGTCCGTTCGTCTTCATCGGCCTGCTCTCCTACAGCGCCTATCTGTGGCACCAGCCGCTCTACGCCCTGTCGCGGATGCAGGGCTTCGCCGAGCACGGCTGGCCCGCCTACGCCGTGCTGATCGCCGCCACCTTCGGCCTGGCCTGGCTATCGTGGAAATACGTCGAGGCCCCGTTCCGCTCGAAGGACCGGTTCAGCGGTCGGCAGATCTACGCCCTGTTCTTCGTCGGCTCAGCCCTGTTGGGCGCGGCGGGGCTGGCCGGGCATTTCGCTCAGGGCTTCCCCCAGCGGTTCAGCGATAAGACCCTGGCCGTCGCCGCCAGCGGCGCGCCCAGTCCCTTCCGCGACCAGTGCCACGTCGAGGGCGTCGACGCGCGCGGCCCCGAGGGCGCCTGCCGTTACTTCGTATCCAGCCCCGTCCACTGGGCCGTGCTGGGCGACAGCCACGGGGTCGAGGTCGCCTACGCCCTGGCCGAACGCCTGCGTCCGGCGGACGAAGGCGTCCTGCACCTGACCTTCAGCGGCTGTCAGGCGGCGCTGACCTTCCAGTCGGCCAACCCGGGTTGCTCCGCGTGGATGAACAAGGCCGTCGCCTTCCTCGAGAGGGATCGCGAGATCACCGATGTGATCCTCGTCTTCCGCCACAGCTTCTACCTGTCGGGCGACCAGACGAAGAGCTATCCGCATGTCCCCGACGCGGCGCCGAACTTCCTTACCGACCTGCCGCCCGCGCAGGCGCGCGAGCGCTACGTCGCCAGCCTGACCGCCATCGTCCAGCGCCTGAGCGCATCAGGCAAACGGGTGCATCTGATGGCCCCGATCCCGGACCTGCCGACCCACGTGGAGCGCTACACCTTCACCGGCGATCCGAACGACGTCGATCGCGTCACAGGGACCAGCCGCGCCTTCTATGAGCAGCGCAACGCCTACATCAGGCCGGTGCTGCGCCGACTGGACGCCTTGCCGAACGTCAACCTGCTGAACACCGCCGACACCGTCTGCGGACCCGAGCGCTGCGCCTCCCTGATCGGCGGCCGGTCGATGTATTTCGACGACAACCACTTCAGCGCCGAGGGCGCCCGCCGCTTCATCGCCGAGGAAGAGAAGCGCGGCGAACTGGTGCTGCCCAAGCCCGTCCCGGAGGCCGCCGATGCCCGCTGACCGCACGGTTCTGGTCACCGGCGCGACCGGCTTTCTGGGCAAGGCCGTCGTCGAGCGCCTGATCGCCTCGGGCCGGTCGGTGCGGGGCGCGGTCCGCGCCGATCCCGGCCCCGGTCAGGCGGCGGTCGGCGATCTGTCCGGCGCGACCGACTGGCGCGAGGCGCTGGCCGACGTGGACGCGGTGGTGCACTGCGCCGCCCGCGCCCATGTGCTGAAGGAAACTTCCGCCGATCCCCTGCCCCTGTTCCGGGCGGTGAACACTGAGGCGACCCTGGCGCTGGCGCGTCAGGCCGTGGCGGCGGGCGTGCGGCGGTTCATCTTCATCTCCAGCATCGGGGTGAACGGGTCCGAGACCCAGGGGACGCCCTTCCGCCACGACGATCCGGCCCGCCCGCATTCGCCCTACGCCGTGTCCAAGCATGAGGCCGAACTGGGTCTTCAGGCCCTTGCCGCCGAGACCGGGCTGGAGGTGGTGATCATTCGCCCGCCGCTGATCACCGGACCGGAGCCCAAGGGCAATCTGGCGACCCTGAACAGGGTCATCGCCAAGGGCCTGCCCCTGCCCTTCGGTCTGGTCACGAAGAACCGCCGCGACCTGGTCTCGCGCCACACCCTGTGCGATCTGATCGACGCCGTGATCGACGCCCCCGCGGCGGCGGGCCAGACCTTCCTCGTCAGCGACGGCGCCCCGCTCTCGACCCGCGCCCTGTTGGAGCAGATGGCGGCGGCGCAGGGCCGGTCCCTGACCCTTCTGCCGGTCCCGCCCGCCCTGCTGGCCCTGCCTCTGAAACTACTCGGCAAGGGCGCCATGGCGTCCCAGCTGTTCGGCGATCTGGAAGTCGACATCGCCCACACCCGCCGGACCCTGAACTGGTCGCCCCCGGTTTCGTAACCGCGACGCAAACTGCCGCTACCTGTGCGATCAGCCTTGGGCTAGACGGGATAGCTATCCGGGAGGAGCCCTTGAGCGTCTTCATCATCGCCGAAGCTGGCGTGAACCATAACGGCGACGCCGACCGGGCGCTGGCCATGGTCGACGCCGCGAAGGCGGCGGGCGCCGACGCGGTCAAGTTCCAGACCTTCTCCGCCGACAAGCTGGCCGCGCCCGGCGCGGAAAAGGCCGACTATCAGAAGCGCGAGACCGGCGAGGGCAACCAGCACGAGATGCTGAAGGCGCTGGAGATGTCCGAGGACCTCCACCACCGCCTGATAGCCCGCTGCGCCGAGGTCGGCATCGAGTTCATGTCCACGCCCTTCGACGAGGAGGCGGCGGACTTTCTCGTCGCCTCGGGCATGGCGCGCATGAAGGTGCCGTCCGGCGAGATCGTGAACCACCCCTTCCTGCGCCATCTGGCGGCCAAGGATCGTCCGCTGATCGTCTCCACCGGCATGGCCACGATGGAGGAGATCACCGACGCTGTCGCCGTGATCGCCGAGACGCGTCAGAAGCACGGCATGACCGCGCCGCTGGATCAGGTGCTGACCATCCTGCACTGCACCTCCAACTATCCGGCCGCGCCGTCCGACGTGAACCTGCGCGCCATGCGCACCATCGGCGAGGTCACCGGCCTGCCCGTCGGCTATTCGGACCACACCCTGGGCCTCGCGGTCTCGACCGCCGCCGTGGCCCTGGGCGCGACGGTGATCGAGAAGCATTTCACCCTCGACGTCACCCTGCCCGGTCCCGACCACCGCGCCTCGCTGACAGTGGAACAGCTCACCGAGCTGGTCCGCCAGATCCGCGATGTCGAACAGGCCCTCGGCTCGTCGGTGAAGGCCCCGACCGCCGCCGAACTGCCGGTCCGCGCCGTGGCCCGCCGCTCGGTCATGGCCCGCACCGCCCTGCCCGCCGGTCACATCCTGACCGAGGCGGACCTGATCCTGTTGCGCCCCGCCTCGGGCATCGCGCCGCGCTTCTTCCACACCCTGCCGGGCCGCGCCCTTCAGGCCGACGTCGAGGCGGGCCAACCGCTCAGCTGGGACCTGCTGTCCGGCGAGGCGATGATCTGACCATGCGGCGCGTCTGCTACATCAGCGGCACCCGGGCTGACTTCGGCCTGATGCGCTCGACGCTGCTGATCCTGCGCGACCATATGGAACTGGACCTGTCGGTGATCGTCACCGGCATGCACCTGTCGCAGGCCTACGGAAATACGGCGGACGAGATCGAGGCCGCGGGCCTGCGCATCGCCGCTCGCGTGCCCGTGCCGCTGGAGCCCGCGACCGGCGCCACCATGGCCCGCAATCTGGGGACCATGGTCACGGCCTTCACCGACGCGCTGGAAAGCGAGCGGCCAGATCTGGTCCTGCTGCTCGGCGACCGGGGCGAGATGCTGGCCGGAGCGCTGGCGGCCATCCACCTGAACATCCCCGTCGCCCACATCCACGGCGGCGAGCGGTCGGGCACGGTGGATGAGCCGGTGCGCCACGCCATCTCCAAGCTCAGCCACCTGCATTTCACCGCCACGCAGGAGGCCGCCGACCGGCTGGTGCGGATGGGCGAGAACCCCGCCAACGTCCACGTCACCGGCGCCCCCGGCCTCGACGGCCTGATGGACGCCGAACTGCCCGACCTGACCGAGGTCACCCGCCTGCACGGACTGGACTCCGAGCGGCGCTTCGCCCTGATGGTCTACCACCCGGTGCTGCAGGAAGCCGTCACCGCCGCCGATGACGCCCGCCGCATCCTCAAGGGTCTGACCGACGCCGGTCTGCAGGTGCTGGCCCTGATGCCGAACGCCGACGCGGGCAGCGACGGGGTCCGCGCCGTCCTGACCGAGGCCAAGGGGACGCCGGACATCACCGTGCGCACCCACCTCGCCCGCCCCGCCTTCATCGCCGCCATGGCCCATGCCGATCTGATGGTCGGCAACTCCAGCGCCGGGATCATCGAAGCCGCCAGCTTCGGCACCCCGGTCCTGAACGTCGGCCCGCGCCAGAACCTGCGCGAGCGCAACGCCAATGTCCGCGATGTCGAGGCGACTGAAGACGCCCTGGCCATCGGGATCGCCGACCTGCTGGCCAAGGGACGACTTGCGCCGATCAATATCTACGGCGACGGTCAGGCCGGGCCGCGCATCGCGCGTCTGCTGGCCTCCGTCCCCCTGGACGCGACTTTGCTGATGAAGGTGAACGGGTACTGAGATGATTCATCTGATCGGCGCAGGCGGGCACGGCCAAGTGGTGCTCGACGCCCTGCTGGAAGGCGGAACAGAACTGTCCGACGTCACGGCCCGCGCCGATTCGGACTGCCTCGACCTGCAGGGCCTGCCGGTTCAGGTCCCATCCATCACCGACTCTTTGGCGGGCCACAGCTTCCATGTCGCCATCGGCCTGGCCAAGGTCCGTCAACGCCTTCACGCCAAGGCCGAACAGTCGGGCGGATCGGCCCTGACGGTGATCCACCCCGCCGCCGCCGTGTCCCGCTCCGCCACGATCGGAGCGGGCAGCTTCGTCGCCGCCGGCGCGGTCGTCGCCCCGACCGCGAAGGTCGGGCGCGGCGTCATCGTCAATCACGGGGCGATCGTCGACCATGATTGCGTCGTCGGCGACTTCACCCACATCGCCCCGAACGCCATCCTCGGCGGCGCCGTCACGGTCGGCGACCGCTGTCTGATCGGAGCGGGCGCGGTCATTCAACCGGGGCGGCAGATCGGCGACGACGTCGCTATCGGTGGGGGCGCGGTCGTGACTCGCAACGTCCCCTCGGGCCAGACCTGGTTCGGCGTGCCCGCCGGCCCGAAAGCTTCCTGAATGACCGAAGTCCAAGCCTTCAGCGCTCCGCGCACTGCGACCATCCGCGACGCCATGGAGACCATCAACAGCTCCGGCATGCAGATGCTGTTGCTGGTCGACGACGAGGGCCGCTTCCTGCGCACCGTCACCGACGGCGACCTGCGCCGCCTGCTGCTCGCGGGCGCCGAGATGAGCGACAGCCTCGAAGACCTGCCCGACCTCGCCTCCGTCACCGCCTCGGAAGAGGTAAGCCGCAAGGCCGCCCTGGGCCTGATGGACCAGCACGAGATCAACCACCTGCCCCTGATTGACGGCCAGGGTCGGGTCGTCCGCGTGCTGAATCGCCGCGACATCGGCGCCCCCATCCTGCTGTCGACCCCGCACATGGGCGAGGCCGAGCTGCATTTCGTGGAAGAGGCCTTCCGCACCAACTGGATCGCCCCGCTCGGCCCCAACGTCGACGCCTTCGAAGGTGAGATCGCCGCGCTGGCGGGCGTGAAGCACGCCGCCGCCCTGTCGTCCGGCACCGCCGCCATCCATCTGGCCGTCCGCCTGCTGGGCGTGCAGCCCGGCGACAAGGTCTTCTGCTCGACGCTGACGTTCGCGGCGTCGGCCAACCCCATCGTCTATGAGGGCGGCGAGCCGGTCTTCATCGACAGCGAACCGGGCAGTTGGAACATGTCGCCCATCGCGCTGGAGCGGGCCTTCGACGCCGCCAGGGCCGAAGGCTGGATGCCCAAGGCGGTCATCGTCGTGAACCTGTACGGCCAGTCCGCCGACATGGACCCGATCCTCGAGCTCTGCGACCGCTACGGTGTGCCGATGATCGAGGACGCCGCCGAAAGCCTCGGCGCGACCTACAAGGGCAAGGCCTCCGGCTCGTTCGGCCTGATGGGCGTCTTCTCCTTCAACGGCAACAAGATCATCACCACCTCGGGCGGTGGCATGCTGGTGTCCGACGACGAGGCCCTGATCAAACAGGCGCGCTTCCTCTCGACCCAGGCCCGCGATCCGGCGCCGCACTATCAGCACAGCCAGATCGGTTTCAACTACCGCATGTCCAACATCCTCGCGGGTGTCGGACGTGGCCAACTGCAGGTGCTGGGCGCCCGGGTCGAGGCCCGTCGCGCGGTCTATGACGCCTATCGCGAAGGCCTGTCGGACATCCCCGGTCTGGAATGGCAGCCCGAGCCGGAGTGGAGCTGGTCCAACCGCTGGCTCTCCGCCCTGACCCTCGACCCGACGGTCACCGGCGTCACCGCGTCCGAAGTCATCCAGCGCCTCGCCGACGAAATGATCGAGGCCCGCCCGGTGTGGAAGCCGATGCACCAGCAGCCGGTCTTCGCCCACTGCCGTCACTTCGCGCACGGCAACGAACCGGCCTCGGACCTGATCTTCGAGCGCGGCCTCTGCATGCCCTCCGGCTCCAACATGACGCGGGCCGAGATCGACCGGATCATCGACGCCATGCGCGACATCCTGAAGGCCCGGTGATCCCGTGAAACGCGCGTTCGATGTCGTGATGGCGGGCGGGGCCCTGCTGGTCTTTTCGCCGGTCATGCTGGCCACGGCCATCGCCGTGAAGGCTACCTCCAGGGGGCCGGCCCTCTACTGGTCTGACCGGGTGGGCCGGGACAACAAGCTGTTCCGCATGCCCAAATTCCGCTCCATGCGGACTGAGACCCCGGCGGTGGCCACCCATTTGCTCACGGACACCACCGCCTGGCTGACGCCCATCGGCGGCTTCCTGCGCAAGTCCAGCCTCGATGAACTGCCCCAGCTGTGGAGCATCTTCATCGGCGACATGTCGATCGTCGGCCCGCGCCCGGCCCTGTTCAACCAGGACGACCTGATCGCCCTGCGCACCGAGCACGGCGTCCACGCCCTGCGTCCCGGCCTGACCGGCTGGGCCCAGGTCAACGGCCGCGACGAACTGCCCATCCCCGACAAGGTCCGGCTGGACGTCTTCTACCTTCAGAACCGCTCGTTCGGCCTGGACCTGAAGACCATCTGGATGACGGTCGGCAAGGTCCTGCGCGCGCGGGACATTTCACACTAGGGACGAGCCGGTCAGGCCCGTTTGATCGGCACCACTTCGGCCGGAGCCCGCTCGTCGCCGACGGTGCGGACGCGGGCCAGCACCTCGAAGATCAGGGCGCGGGCGGCGGCGTTGTCGCCGTGGCGGGCCACCTGCTCCAGCTTCTGCACCATCCGCTCGGTCATCCGCGCGCCCTCAATGCGGTCGGTGACGCACATCAGGCTCTGGCCGCACATCTCGGCGACCTCGCTCGAATCGACCAGTTCCTCGAACAGCTTCTCGCCAGGACGCAGGCCGGTGACCTCGATCTCAATGTCCTTGCCCGGGACCTTGCCGTACAGGCCGATCAGCTGGCGGGCCAGGTCGATGATCTTCACCGGCTTGCCCATGTCCAGCACGAAGACGCCCAGCGGACCGTCCGGCTGTCCCGCCGAATGGGCCGTGGCGTGCAGCACCAGCTGGACCGCCTCGGGAATCGTCATGAAGTAGCGTTCGATATCCGGGTGGGTCAGGGTCACCGGACCGCCGCGCTCGATCTGTGCACGGAAGGTCGGCACCACCGATCCGGCGGAACCCAGCACATTGCCGAAGCGCACGACGCTGAACCGGGTCGTGCCCCCGTCGCCCGTCTGCTGGGCGCGGACCACGGCCTCGGCCAGACGCTTGGTGGCGCCCATGACGTTCGGCGGATCGACGGCCTTGTCGGTCGAGATGAAGACCATGTGCTTCACCCCGGCGGCGTTGGCGGCCTCGGCCACGTTCCAGGTGCCGACGACATTGGTCAGCACGCTCTCGCAGGGGTGCTTCTCCATCAGCGGCACATGCTTCAGAGCAGCGGCGTGGAAGACCACGTCGGGACGCTCGGCCGCAAAGGCTTCGTTCAGCAGGGTCTTGTTGCGGACGTCGTACAGATATTCGCGGCGCGACAGGGTCGGCCAGCGATGCTCGATCTCCTGATCGATCTTGAACAGGCCGAATTCCGAGTTGTCGATCAGCACCAGATGGCCGCAGCCTAGGTTGGCGACCTGACGGCAGATTTCCGAACCGATCGAGCCGCCGGCGCCGGTGACCAGCACCCGCTTGCCCGCGACCAACGCTCGCAGCGGGCCGTCGGCCAGACGCACCGGCGGACGGGCCAGCAGCTCCTCCAGCTCGAACTTGCGCATGACCGGCTCGTCGGCCTTGCCGCCCATCTCGACCAGGCTGGGCACGCGCAGCAGGTGCACGCCCCGGGTCCGCAGTTGGCCCAGACGCTCGACGCCGAAGTCCACCGGCGTCAGCAGGTCGTCGAGGAAGACGATGGCCGCCTCGATGTTGTGGTTGGTCAGGTCCTCGAGGATCTCGTACGCCGCGCCCGCGTCGGACAGCACCCGCACGCCGCGCAACTCGCGGGTCACCGCGCCCTTGTTCAGCGTCACGATCCCGGCGGGGCGATAGGGCTCCTCGCTGCGGGCCAGTTCGCGCAGGAAGGTCTCGGCCCGGTCCATGGCCCCGACCACGATCAGCGGCTTGCGCTCGTCACGGCCGCGGAGGAAGGGCGAAATGGCCTTCAGCGCCTCCTTGTCATGGGCGATCCGGCGCAGCAGCACCAGCGCCAGCGTCAGGCCGATATCCAGGATCGGCACGATGAACAGGGTCGAGCGCGGCAGCGAGGCGCCACGATCCAGGAAGAAGCTGAACACCAGGAAGATGCCCGCCGATAGCAGGGAGGTGCGCACGATCGGACCGACGTCGACGATCGAGACATAACGCCACAGCGCCCGGTCCGTGCGGAAGGAGATGTCCAGCGCCAGACCCAGTCCGGCGAAGGCGATGCCGAAGATCCACGCGGCCTGCGCGGCGTCAAGAATGGCGCCCGGCGTCATTCCGGCGCCCGAAGCGACCAGATAGCCGCCGATCATGGCGACCACGCGGATGCCCGCGCGCGCCGCGACCTTCAGTCCCCGGATCAGGAATGCGCTCGTATTACCCAAGATAGCCCCGCCTGACAGGTCGCGCCCCGGATCATGTTCGCACCACAGTAATAGCGGGCGGCAATCACAGTAGGATGACGACTCCTGACAGCCCTCCACTTTGGCGTTCAAAAACTGCGTACGCTTGGCAGAGCTCCGCCCAACGCCCGCCCCGACGCGCTCAAATGAGCGTCCGGCGAAAAAGTTCCGGGGTTCTAAACTCTTATTCCGCTCCTGTCACGCTTATGCCACGCCCCGCGCGTACGCAGGCGGACGGAAGTATTGCAGATCGGGACATCTTCTCAGAAAGCGCGATTTCTTGACTGCTTCTAAACGCTGATCCACTGGATTGACACCGATAGACCGAAACTGGCCCAAGACGCCGGAGCATTCTGTCTCTAGAAGCTGAACCGGTCGCGACGGCGCGCGGGGGAATGATGAATATCTATCCGGTGATCATGTGCGGCGGGGCCGGTTCGCGCCTGTGGCCCGCGTCGCGTCCCGGACGGCCCAAGCAATTCCTGCCCCTGACCGGCGCCCGCTCCCTGTTCCAGGAGACGGTGCTGCGCGTCTCGCCCCTCGCCGCCGAGGGGGATGTGGTCGTGGTCGCGGGTCTGGGCCACGCCGACGCCATCGCCGCCGAACTGGCCGCCATCGGGGTCGAGGCCACCATCCTGCTGGAGCCCGAAGCCCGCGATTCCGGCCCGGCCATGGCCGCCGCCGCCGCCTTCATCCAGCATCGCGATCCCGACGGCGTCGCCGCCATCATCGCCTCCGACCACCATATTCCCGACGCCGAGGCCTTCCGCGCCGCCGTCCGCATCGCCGCCGACGAGGCCGCCCGCGGTCGCATCGTCACCCTGGGCGTGACCCCGACCTGGCCCTCCCCCGCCTATGGTTACATCAGCCCCGAGGGCGCGGGCCTGTCGCCGGTGAAGCGCTTCGTCGAAAAGCCCGACGCCGCCACCGCCGCTCGCTATCTGGCCGACGGCTTCCTGTGGAACAGCGGCAACTTCATCGTCTCCGCCGCCGCCCTGATGGATGAGCTGGGCCGCCACGCCCCCGGCATCGCCCAGGCCGCCCGCGCCGCCCTGCCCGCTGATCCGACCGGCCCGCTGGTCCTGCTGACCGACGCCTTCCGCACCGCCCCGCGCATCTCCATCGACTATGCGGTGATGGAGAAGAGCGACCGCACCTCCGTCCTGCCCGTCGCCTTCGAATGGTCTGACGTCGGCGCCTGGGACTCGGTTCTGGCCACCGGCGCGGGCCACACCGGCCTGCACATCGGCGTGGACAGCGCCAACACCCTGGTCCGCGCCGCCGACGGCATGGTGGTCGCCACGCTCGGTGTTTCCAACATCGCGGTCATCGCCGAGAACGACGCCGTTCTGGTCTGCGACCTGTCGCGGGCCCAGGACGTCAAGGTCGTGGTCGACCGGGTCAAGGCCGAGGCCCCGCGCCACGCCGACGTGCCCGACGCCGCCGAGCCCGCCCCTTACCAGCGCTTCGGCGACTGGATGCGCACCGCCGCCCTGCCGCTGTGGGCCACGCTGGGAACGCACCCGGACGCCTCCTTCGTCGAGACCCTGACGCTGGAAGGCCGCCCGGTCGAGAACCGCCGCCGCGCCCGTGTCCAGACCCGCCAGATCTATGTCTTCGCCCGCGCCGGCGCCCAGGGCTGGACCGGCCCGTGGCGCGAACGGGTCGAGCGCGGCCTGTCCCGATTCCTCGAAGGCTATCGCCGCCCCGACGGCGCCATCCGCAACGCCCTGAACGCCGACGGTTCGGTGCTGGATGACGGGATCGTCCTGTACGAACAGGCCTTCACCCTGCTGGCCCTGTCCGCCGTCCACGCCGTCGGGATCGAGACCGCCCTGTGCGAGGCGCAGGCCGGACTGATGCTGGACCGCCTGTTCGCCGAACGTCTGCCCAACGGCGGCTGGAAGGAAAGCGGTGACCATCCGTATCAGGCCAACGCCAACATGCACCTGTTGGAGGCCGCCCAGGCCTGGGCCGCGCGTGGCGTCGATCCGCGCTGGAACGAGGTCGCCGACAGCCTCGCTGAACTGGCCCTGACCCGCTTCATCGACGCCGGGGGCGGCTTCCTGCGCGAGTTCTTCGACGCCGACTGGCGCCCCGCTCCGGGCAAGGACGGCGAACTGGTCGAACCGGGCCATCAGTTTGAATGGGCCTGGTTGCTGTCCCGCCACGCCCTCAGCCGAGGCGATGATCGCGCCATGGCGGCGGCCAAGCGGCTCTACATCCACGGCCTGCGCGGCGTCGATCCGCGCCGGGGCGTGGCCATCGACGAACTGGACGACAGCCTGTCCGTCCGCAGCGCCCGCGCCCGCCTGTGGCCCCAGACCGAGTGGCTGCGCGCAGCGCTGGCCATGGCGGAATTGACGGAAGGTTCTGAGCGGGAGCAGCGGCTGGCCGAGGCCCGCAAGGCCGCCGCCGCCCTGGCCCTCTACCTGCGCCCCAACGGCGCCTGGCGCGACAAGCTGGAGCCCTCGGGCGCCTTCACCGACGAGCCGGCTCCGGCCAGCTCGCTCTATCACATCATCGGCGCCTTCGATCAGGCCTGCGCCGCCTCCGCCATCGGCCTCATTCCGGACGCGCCGACCGGATTGAACTAAGCCTTCAGTGCCGCGTTTGAGCCGGACCGGGGGGCCGGTCCTTCATCCCTTGTTCAGCCGTGAGCGTTTCCCTTGAGGAAACGCCGCCGCGCCGCGAGACCCAAGTGATCGATCTGCACTGCCACATCCTGCCGGGCATCGACGACGGCGCGCCGGATCTGGAGACCTCGCTGGCGATGGCCCGCATGGCCGTGGCCGACGGCATCACCGTAACCGCCTGCACCCCGCACATGATGCCGGGCTACTACGAGAACACCTCCGAAGGCGTCCGCGCCGCCGTGGTCGCCCTGCAGGCCGAACTGGACCAGGCCGAGATCCCCCTGCGTCTGGTCACCGGCGCGGACGTGCATCTGGTGCCGGGCCTCGCCTCGGCCCTGCGCGATGGCTCCAAGCTGACGCTGGCCGACACCCGCTACTTCCTGTTCGAGCCGCCGCACAACACCGCCCCGCCGCGCATGGCCGACGCCGTGTTCGACTGCATGGCGGCGGGCTTCCACCCGCTGATCACCCACCCCGAGCGCCTGCGCTGGGTCGAGGAGCAGTACGACCTGATGGTCCAGCTGGCCCAGGCCGGAGCGTGGATGCAGATCACCGCCGGCTCGGTCACCGGTCGATTCGGCAAGCGCACCCAGTACTGGGCCGAACGCATGCTGGACGAGGGCATCGTCCACATCCTGGCCACCGACGCCCACAATCTGCGCAGCCGCTCTCCGATCCTGTCCGAGGCGGTCGAGGCCGTGTCGAAACGCCTCGGCGAACAGGCCGCGAAAGACATGGTGTTGACCCGACCCCTCGCGGTGCTGGAAAACGCTACGCCTGCTTCGGTCCCGACCGCGGTCGGAGCTCCCCGTCCGGTCGAACGACCGGGCTTCTTCAAACGGCTGTTCAAGGCCGCCTGATATTCAAGGTGACTGTCGCATGATGCGCGCCCTCCCGCCGGTCCTGATCGCCACGGCCGCCCTGCTCGCCGCCTGCGGCGGACCGAAGATGGATCTGTCCCAGGTCACCGCCGCCCAGCCGGTCGATCTGCAGACCGCCCAGGTGTCGGCCAATGCGACGACCCAGGCCGAATATCGCATCGGCGTGGGCGACAAGCTCAGCATCCGCGTCTTCCAGGTTCAGGACCTGTCGTTCGACTCCCTGACCGTGGACACCTCGGGCAACATCCAGCTGCCGCTGATCGGCGCCGTCCGCGCGTCGGAGCGCACGGCCGGCGAACTCTCCACCGATATCGCCGAGAAGCTCAGCGCCCAGTACCTGCGCAATCCGCAGGTGACGGTCACCGTCACCGAGGCCGCCAGCCAGAAGATCACTGTCGACGGCGCCGTCACCAAGCCCGGCGTCTACGAGATGCGCGGCACGACCTCCCTGCTGCAGGCCGTCGCCATGGCCGAGGGTCCCAGCCGCGTCGCCGACCTGACCAAGGTCGCCGTCTTCCGCACCATCAACGGCCAGCGCTCGGTCGCCCTGTTCGACCTGCAGGCCATCCGTCAGGGCCGCGCCGACGATCCGACGGTGCTGGGCGACGACATCATCGTGGTCGACACCTCGAAACTGAACTCGGCCCTGCGTGAAGTTGTGGGCGCCCTGCCGGCGCTGTCGATCTTCCGTCCGTTCTAAGCCGGTTGACGGGCCGGGCCCTCCTGCTCGCCGCCGTCCTGGCCCTCGGGTCAGGCGGCGCCGCCTGCGGAAGTTCGCCCGCCACGCCCGCCCCCGCGCTTCAGGACGCCGCCGCCCGCCTTGAGGGCCTCAACGCCGAGGACGCCCGCCTCGCCCGCGTCTCGTGGCGGCTGACGCTGGCCAACGCTGACCTCTGTCCCGCCACCCGACTGCGCGCGGGCTGGGCCATCCATGCGGCGGCCCAGTACGGCGCGGAGCTGCGTCCGGTCGCCATCAGCCGCTACGGTCTCGACGGCGACCTCCCCGGCATCCTTCTGGCGCCGCAGGGCAGTCCGGCCGCCGCCGCAGGCCTGTCACCCGGCGATCTGATCGTGGCGGTGAACGGCGAAGCCCTGTCTCCCGGCAATCGTGCGCGTCGGGAATCCTATGACGGCCTTCAGGCCAACCTCGAACGCCTCGACGGCGCGGTGGCGCGCGGCCCGGCCCGCCTCACCGTCTCGCGCGAGGGCGGCGAGCGCGCGGTCACGGTCCGGCCCGTCCGCGCCTGCGCCTACGACACGCAGATCACCATCGACCGCGATCCGGGCGGCCACACCGGCAAGGGGATGATCCAGATCACCACCGGCATGGCGGGACTGGCGGCCAGTGACGAGGAACTGGCCTTCATCGTCGCCCACGAACTGGCCCATGCGGTGCTCGAGCATGTCGACGCCCCCGCCGATCCGGGTCAGCCGGGGCCGCGCAACGGCGAGCTCACCCTGCGGCGCGGGGCCAATCCGGACATGGAAGCCGACGCCGACCGGCTGGCCCTCTATCTGCTCGCCCGCGCGGGCTATGAGCCCACCACGGCGGTGGCGGTGCTGGATCGCTACAGCGCCGGCCAGCTGTTCGCCGCCTGGCCCCAGATCAGCGTGCGTGGCCGCATCTACCGGCCGCCCGCCGAACGCCGCCCGGCGCTGGCTCCCGTGCTGGCCGACATCGCCGCCCGCCGCGCCGAGGGCCGTCCGCTTATTCCGTAAGCCCCAGCCTGCGACGCAGGGCCGCGCCCGCCAGCAGCGTCCAGCCCGCCGCGAACCCAACCATGTCGGCGACGACGTCCCAGACGTCCGCGTCACGCCCGACGGCGGGCAGGCCTTGGATCAGCTCGATCGCCACGCCCAGCCCCAGCATCACCAGCGCCAACCGCACGATTCCCGCCTTCGGCCAGCCGCATCCAATCAGGATTGTCCATGTCAGAAAGGCCACCGCGTGGTTGGCCTTGTCCCAAGGCAGGCCGCTCTCCGCCCCCGTCGAAGGGCTGAAGGCGAACCAGGCCACGGCCACCGTGAAAACCATGGTTCCTACACGGAACATGTCTCTCAGCCGGGTGTTCGAAGGCGTGGGCGTGCGCCGCATTCCGTGATTCGTCGCGGTCATGAGCTTGCGTTAAAAGTCCCGGGGTGGAGGGTTTTTCCCATGGCGACACGCATCAGTGACGCGCGCGACCGTCGGCGGACAGTGGTCCGGTCGGCGGAGGGCGTTCCATACGCCGGACGCGGGGCCGGTCTCTACAGCGAAGTGAGCTGGCCGCCCGTTTCCTCGATCTCTTCTCCGGGCCCCGAGCGCCCGACAGGCGATCAAGAGATCACCGGCCCCCGCCCCTGATCCGAACACGGCGCTTGACCGCGCCCCACTTGCCCCGCGACATGACCTGAGGACGCAACGCGCTCTCGAATTCGTGTGCGTGGTGTAGGGCTTTGCGGTATCAGCCCAACAGGTTTTCGACCGGCGGCCTCGGCCGCCAATGATTTGAGCGGATGGCACTTATGCTGGGCGACAATCACTTCGCTGACGAACGCAACCCGCGGCCGGGCCGCGCGTCGGGCGGAAACGGCGAAGCGGTCCTCGATGACCACCAGCACAGCGCCTGGGCCGAAGAGATCGACGAGGCCCCGGCCTTCGATCTCAGCGTCTACTGGCGCCTGGCCATCAAGCACCGCATCCTGATCATCGGCTGCTTCCTGGCGGCCCTGGCCATCGGCGCGGCCCTGACCCTGCTGATGACGCCGATCTATACGGCCAACGCCACCCTGCAGATCGACCGTGAAGCCGCCCGCGTCTTCAACTCCGCCGAGGACGTCAGCCCTCGCGAAAGCATGAGCCAGGGCGAGGAGTTCTTCCAGACCCAGTACGGCCTGCTGCGTAGCCGCTCGCTGGCCGAACGGGTGGTCGAGAGCCTCGGCCTCGCCAGCTCGGACCAGGCCCTGCAGAACCTCGGCATCGAGCCCCCGGCCCGCACCGGCACCGCCTCCGCCCAGGCCGAGCGCCGCCGCGCCGCGGCCCTCGCCTATGTCCAGGGCAACCTCAGCATCACCCCGGTGCGCGGTTCGCGTCTGGTCTCGGTCGGCTTCGACAACCCGGACCCCGTCGTCGCCGCCCGCGTCGCCAACGGCTTCGCCGAGAACTTCATCCAGGCCAATCTGGACCGGAAGTTCCAGTCCTCGGCCTACGCCCGTGAGTTCCTGGAAGAGCGCATCGCCCAGACCAAGGGCCGCCTTGAGGAGGCCGAGCGGCAACTCGTCGCCTACGCCGCCAACCAGCAGATCATCAACGTCGGCGAACCGTCCGAAGGCGGCGTCGCCGGTTCGAGCGGCAACAGCTCGCAATCGCTCGCTTCGAACAACCTGATCGCCCTCAATGGATCGCTGGCCGAGGCCCGCGCCGCCCGCGTCGCCGCCGAAGAGCGCTGGCGCTCGGCCCGCTCGGCCCAGGTCATGACCCTGCCGGAAGTCCTGCAGAACCCCTCGATCCAGCGCCTCGGCGAGCAACGCGCCCAGCTGGAAGCCGAGTACCAGCAGAAGTCCAGCATCTATCAGGCCGACTATCCCGAGATGGTCCGCCTGCGCGGCCAGATCACCGAGATCGACGGCCAGATTCAGTCGCTCGCCAGCAACATCAAGGCCTCGATCCAGAGCCAGTATGTCGTCGCCGCCAACCAGGAGCGTTCGCTCCAGGCCCAGGTCAACGGCCTGAAGGGCGATGTCCTCGACCTGCGCGACCGCTCGATCCAGTACAACATCCTGCAGCGCGAGCTGGACACCACCCGCACCCTCTATGAGGGCCTGCTGCAGCGCTACAAGGAAGTCGGCGTCACCGGCAATGTGACCGCCAACAACATCTCGATCGTCGACCTGGCCACCCCGCCGGCCGGTCCGTCCAAGCCCAACATGATCATCAACCTGGCGCTGGCCGCGATCTTCGGCCTGGGCCTCGGCGTGGTCGCCGCCCTGGTGCTGGAAGCCCTGGACGAAACCCTGGCCACCCCTGACGACGTCGAGAAGAAGCTGGGCGTGCCCGTGCTGGGCGTCGTGCCGCTGCTCGACAAGGGCCAGACCACCTCGGCCGCCCTGGCCGACATCCGGTCCGGATTCTCCGAGGCCTATTACTCGCTTCGAACAGCGCTCCAGTTCTCCACTCCGGACGGGGCGCCGGCCAGCCTGCTGGTCTCGTCGGCCCGCCCGGCGGAGGGCAAGTCGACCACCGCCTACGCCGTGGCGCTCAACCTCGCCCGCGTCGGCAAGCGCGTCCTGCTGATCGACGGCGACCTGCGCAATCCCTCGATGCACCGCGTCGTCGGCGTCGAGAACGAGCGCGGCATGAGCAACCTGCTCTCGGGCTCGTCGGACCTGGCTTCGGTCGTCCAGCGCACGCGCCAGGACAATCTGTTCTTCATCCCCTGCGGCCCGCTGCCGCCGAACCCCGCCGAACTGTGGGGCGGCGACCGCCTGCGCCAGTTCCTGGCCGAGGCCCGCAACAATTTCGACCACGTTGTCGTCGACGGCCCGCCGGTTCTGGGCTTCGCCGACTCGCCGCTGCTGGCGGCCTCGGTCGGGGGCGTGCTGTTCGTGCTGGAATCGCGCGGCACCCGTCGCGGTCAGGCTCGCGGCGCCCTGCGTCGCCTGAAGATGGGCCGCGCCCGCCTGCTCGGCGCGGTGCTGACCAAGTTCAACGCCAAGGCCGCCACCTACGGTGGGTATGACTACGCGTATGACTATAATTACGGCGTCGAGGGCGACCGCGGCGCGAAGGGTGGCAAGAAGGGCAAATCCGCTTGAGGGATCGGGCGGACACCTCTTCCGCCCCCGCCCGTAAGCGGGGCCGGGTCGCCGAGACGGCGTCCTGGGTCCTGATCATCGGCGGCGTGGTGCTCGGCTGGCAGGTGGCGATCCAGCCCCTGCTGCAGCGCGCGCCCGCCGAGATCGCCATCCGCCTGGCCCCGACCTCGCCGCTGGTCCTGCGCCGCGCCGCCGAGAGCGAACTCGCCGCGGGCGTCGAGAACGACAACGACGCCAACCGCTTCCGTCAGGCCGCCGACCTCAGCCGCGACGCTCTGTCGCGCTCCCCATTCGACGTCCGCGCCCTGCGCGTGGTCGGCCTGACCGAGGCCCGCGCCGGACGCGAGGCTTCCGCCGACGACATTCTCACCCTGGCCGGCAACTGGAGCCTGCGCGACGACCCGGCCCACGCCTGGCTGGTCGAGCATCGCCTGAAGCAGGGCGACTACGCCTCCGCCTTCGCCCACGCCGACACCCTGGTCCGCCGCCGCGAGGACATCCGGCCCCAGGTGTTCGAGCTGTTCACCACCGCCGCCACCCTCGACCCCCAGCGCGCCCTGCCCCAGGTCGCCGTCCTGCTCTCGGCCCGTCCGCCCTGGCGCCAGTCCTATCTGGAAAGCCTGCACGGCGACGCCCGCGGCCTGCAGGTCGCGGTCAACCTGGCCGTCCTGCTGCAGGCCGGTCGCGCGCCGCTGACCAATGAAGAGCTGCACCAGCTCTATATGCAGCTGCTCGACAAGGGTCAGGTCGAAGCCGTCCGCGTCGTCCGCGACCGCCTGAACCGCCCGTCGGCGGCCAGCCTGGTCACCAACGGCGGTTTCGGCGACGCCTCGGCGCCCAAACCCTTCCAGTGGCGCCTCGCCAGCGACGCCGGCGTCATCGCCGAGATCGTTCCGGACGATGTCCGCCCCGCCGATCCGGCCCTGCGCATCGACTACGACGGCTACTCCGCCTCGAGAATCGCCGAGCAGCTGATGTTCCTAACGCCCGGCCGCTATCGCCTCAGCGCGGAATCGCGGGCCGAGGAAGGGGATCCGGCGGCCCGTCTGGCCCTGACCCTCACCTGCGCCCCCGGCGACGCCCAGATACTCTCGGTCCCCGCCGCCGCGCCCGGCGCACAGGTCTGGACCCCCTTCTCGGCGACCTTCGCCGTGCCTGCAGGATGCCACGGCCAGTGGCTCCGTCTGGAGACCCGCGCTGGCGACACGCGTGAGCGGACCGTCGCCTGGCTGGACCGCGTCGCGGTGACCCGGATCGCTCCGGAGGCGAACTAAGGCCGGGCCCCGTGGCCGATTTGCACCGGTGAGGGGCTGAATCGTATTGATTTTGAAACCTTCGCCGCCTATACCCATTCTCGATACGTCGCGGGCCAGCCCGTACCAAAGACTGATATGAAGGGGATTTAGCATGCGTAAGACCATCGCCGCTGTCACGGCAGGCCTGCTGCTCGTGGCTGGCCAAGCCGCTGCCGCGAACACCTCGGCCACCGCTCGCGTGGGTGACCGCGTTGGCGCCCGCGCCGACGCCCAAGCCGAGTTCGCTGGCATTCCGCTCCCGGTTATCCTGATCGGCACCGCCGTGATCGTGGCCGTCGTGGTCGTCGCTTCGGACGACGACTCGGAAAGCGACTAAGCCGACCCGGTTCGCGCTGCGCCTCGTGAAGTCGTAACGCGTGCCGAATAAGGTTTTGAAGGGCCAGTGGGACGCTGTGGCAATTGCCGCGGCTGTCCTGCTGGCCTTTTCGTTTGTCTTCGGCGGCGCCAGCCGCGAGCACGCTCTGCGTCTCGCCCTCGTTGAACTGGCTGCCCTGCCGCTCCTGGTCATGAGCGCCGACCGGATGATCCGGACCGGCCTCTGGCGCGAGCACAAGTTCGCCCTGGCGCTGCTCGGCGGTCTGGCCGCCATTCCGCTAATCCAGCTGATCCCGCTGCCGCCCGCGATCTGGACGGCCCTGCCCGGTCGCGCCGAAATGGTTCAGGCGCTGGACCTCGCCGGGCTCGCGCCGGGCTGGGCGCCTCTCACCGTCACCCCGGATCTGACCTGGCAGTCGGTGCTGGCGATTCTGCCGCCCGCCGCCATGTTCCTGGCCGTCCTGTCGTCCTCCCAGGCCCAGACCGCTCGGATGATGGGCTTCTATCTGGTCGGCGCCGTCATCGCCGTCCTGCTGGGCGCGGCCCAGCTCGCCAGCGGCACCGAGCGCCTCTACCTGTGGGCCACCACCTCGGCGGGCTCCGTCACCGGCTTCTTCGCCAACCGCAACCATCTCGCCACCCTGCTGCTTTCCACCCTGCCGTTCGCGGCGGTCTTCGGCGCCGCCGTCCTGCGCCGTCGCAGTGACGAGCGCCTGCCGCTTTGGTTCGGCGCCCTGTTCATGGGCATGGTGGTCATCGGCCTGGCCGCCATTCGTTCCCGCGCGGGCGTCATCCTGTTCGGCCCGGTCGTCATCGCCAGCCTGCTGGCCGCCTGGATCGCCGCCGGACGCGGCCGCCCCGGCCCCGGCCTGCTGGCCCTGATCGGGGGCGCCGCCGCCGCCATCTGCGCCGTCGCCATCCTGGCCCTGCCGCCGATTCTGGCCCGCTTCGACGTCCAGTCCGCGCCGGAAGGCCGTTTCGAGGGCTGGCCCATCGTCGCCGAGGCCTCCCAGACCTACCTGCCGCTGGGCTCGGGCATCGGCAGCTTCGACGCCGTCTTCCGCTCGGTCGAGCCGCTGGAGCAACTGGACCCCACCTTCTTCAACCACGCCCACAACGAATATCTCGAAACCTGGCTTGAGGCCGGCTGGCTGGGCGCGGCCCTGATCATCGCCTTCCTGATCTGGTACGGGCGTCGCCTGTGGGCTGCGTGGAAGGCCGGGCCCTCGCGGGAGCGGGATCTCCAGCGCGCCGCCAGCATCGCCCTTCTGGCCATGCTGGTGCACTCGGGCGTCGACTACCCCCTCCGCACGGCCACCCTCGCGGTCCTGTTCGCCCTGTGCGCCGCCATCCTCGAAAAGGCCGGCAAGCCGACGGATCGCGAACTGGCCTGAGGACTAGGACGTGGGGCGTCGGGTGTGGGGTGTGGGAGCCCCTTCCCTATGGCCTCCTCAGTCGCGATGGCCCAGAGCAGGTCTCGGCGCCCAACCGCCCCACGCCGGAACAGGCGGTATCCGCCTTTCAAGGGCGGGTTAGCCTGAACAGGCTGCGGCACGTCCGGGTGGCGCGACACCCCACACCCGACACCCCACACCCCACACCCCGCTAGCTTCCCAGCCAAACAAAAAGGCCGCCGGAGTTTCCCCCGGCGGCCTGATTGTTCTCACCTGATGGCGTCCGGCGGTCAGTGACCGCTAGGCGCCGCCACGGCGTCGGCGTTGGCGACCTTGGCCTTCGCCGCGGCGATGGCGAAGATCGTCAGGATCACATAGCCCGCCAGCGGGATGAAGAAGGCGAAGTTCAGGCTCGCCGTATCGGCCATCCAGCCGCCCAGCAGCGGCAGGATGGCGCCGCCGATGATGGCCATGCACAGCAGGCCCGACGTCGCCGAGGCCGGGGCGGACGAGCGCTCCAGCGTCAGGGTGAAGATCGCCGGGAACATGACCGAGTTGAACAGGCCGATCAGCAGGGCGGCGAACGAGGCGTTCACCCCGCCGGTCTGCGTCACGAAAAGGCACAGGCCCGCGGCGGCGGCGGTGCAGACCGCCAGCAGCCAGCCCGCCGGAACGCGCGTCAGCAGGGCGCTGCCGGCGAAACGGCCCATCAGGGCGCCGGCCCAGTACAGGGCGACCAGACGACCGGCGTCATGGATTTCCAGACCCAGACCGCCGTCCGAGTGCAGGAAGTTGGTCATCAGGCTGCCGATGGTCACTTCCGAGCCGACGTAGACGAAGATGGCCAGGGCGCCGAAGATCGCCCAGCCCGAGCTCAGGGCTTTCAGCGGCGAACCGGGCGTTTCCGCCGATGCGTTGGCGCTGGCGGCGGTCAGGCGCTTGCGGACGCTCCAGATGAAGACGCCCAGCAGGCCGAAGAAGACGGCCAGACCGATGAAGACGGTGTCGATGTTGCGCAGGGTGGCTTCGCGGGCGGCCGGGTCCACCACAGCGGCGGCTTCCGCCGCCGGAGCGGCGGTCGCGCCGACGGCGGCGGCGTAGGCGCCCATGCTGCCGATGTAGTTATGCAGGAAGACGACCCAGCCGATGATCAGGCCGATGGCGGCGCCGACGGCCAGCCAGCCCTTGATGTCGCGACGCAGGGCGCCGACCAGCAGACCGGCGACCAGACCCAGGCCGACGCCCAGCAGGATCAGCAGCAGGGCGGTGGGTGAGGCCAGGGCGCTCACGCCGCCGACGGCGAAGATGCCGCCCGACAGCATGACAGTCGCTCCCAGCAGCGGGCCGACCACGGTGCCCAGCGAGTTGAAGGCCTGCGAGAAGACCAGACGGAAGTGCGAGCCCTTGGCCGAGCCCAGCGAGGCGGCCAGCGGGTTGGCGGCGACCTGCAGCAGGGTCACGCCCGCCGCGATCACGAACAGGGCCACCAGTACGCCCGGATAGAAGTCGAAGATGGTCGACACCGGGACGATCAGGGCGCCCAGCACCATGACCGCCAGCGCGCCGACGATCGACTTCGCATAGCCCAGCTTGGCCAGGACGGCGGCGGCGGGCAGCGAGACGATCCCGTAGGCGGTGAACCAGGCGAACTGCGTCAGCAGGGCCTCGGTGAAGTTCAGCTCGAACACGCCCTTCACCGCCGCGATCAGCGGATCAATCAGCGAGGTGGCGAAGCCCCACGCGAAGAAGAGGGTGGTCACATAGGCGAAGGCTGTCCCCAGCCCCTTCGCCGAGGTTTGCGTTTGATCGGTCATCTCACTCCCCGTGGCCCGGCGTCCCAACACGCGGGCATTTGATGGCCTTGGTTTCATCCGCGACGGCCTGCGTCCAGCGATTTGAGGGAATTCGTAACCAAAAGTGGGCGGGTTTCAGGCCTTGCGGGCGCGCGCCTGGCGGGGAAGATGGGGCCGCCCGGTTGATCCGGCGACTGAGCAAGGGCTGTTCGTGACCGACCGAAACTCCGATCCCTGGCGCGGCGCCGTGCTCTATCAGGTCTATCCGCGCAGCTTCGCCGACACCAATGGCGACGGGGTGGGTGACCTGCCGGGGATCACCGCCCGGCTGGATCACATCGCCTCCCTCGGCGTCGATGCGGTCTGGCTCAGCCCCTTCTACGCCTCGCCGATGAAGGATTTCGGATACGACATCTCGGACTATTGCGCCGTCGATCCGGTGTTCGGGACCCTGGCCGACTTCGACGCCCTGATCGCCCGCGCCCATGCACTGGGGCTGAAGGTCCTTATCGATCTGGTCTTCGCCCACACCTCGGACCAGCACGCGTGGTTCAGCGAAAGCCGCCAGAGCCGCGACAATCCGAAGGCGGCCTGGTTCGTCTGGGCCGATGCGAAGCCGGACGGCACGCCGCCGTCCAACTGGCAGTCCGTCTTCGGCGGCCCGGCCTGGACCTGGGACGCCCGGCGCGGCCAGTACTTCATGCACAATTTCCTGCCCGAGCAGCCGCAGCTGAACCTGCACAGCCCGGCGGTGCAGGACGCCCTGCTGGACGTCGTCCGCTTCTGGTTGGATCGCGGCGTGGACGGCTTCCGTCTCGACGCCATCAATTTCGCCATGCACGACCCGGCCCTGACGGACAATCCGCCCCTGCCGCCGGGCGGCCCGCGCACCCGCCCCTTTGACTTCCAGGACAAGGTCCACAACCAGTCCCAGCCGGGCATTGTCGACTTCCTCAAACGCCTGCGCGCACTGACCGACAGCGTCGGCGGCCGCTTCACCGTCGCCGAGGTGCCGGGCGACCGGGCGGATCAGGAGATGCAGGCCTACACCGAGGGGGACGATGCGCTGAACAGCGCCTACGGCTTCACCTACCTCTACGCCCCGGCCCTGACGCCGGATCTGGTGAAACAGACCGCCGCCGTCTGGACTGGCCGTCCCGGTCAGGGCTGGCCGTCATGGCCCTTCTCCAACCATGACGCCCCGCGCGCCGTCTCCCGCTGGGCCCAGGGCCGCGACCGCGCCGCCCTGGCGCGGATGACGGCCCTGCTGCTGGTCTGCCTGCGCGGCAATGTCTTCCTCTACTACGGCGAGGAACTCGGCCTGCCGCAGGGCGAGGTGCCCTTCGACCGCCTCGTCGATCCCGAGGCCATCGCCAACTGGCCGAAGACGCTGGGCCGCGACGGCGCCCGCACCCCCATGCCCTGGACGGCGGCCGCGCCCCACGCGGGCTTCTCGACCGTCGAGCCCTGGCTGCCCATCGACCCGCGCCACCTGCCTCTGGCCGTGGATCAACAGGAGGCCGACCCCGCCTCCCAGCTGGCCCTGACCCGCCGCCTCATCGCCTTCCGCAAGGCCTATCCGGCCCTCACCCACGGCGCGATGCAGATCCTCGACGCCCCCGACGACCTGCTGGTCTTCGAGCGCGCGGAAGGCGAGGAACGCCTGCTCTGCGCCTTCAACCTCGGCCACCAGACGGTGGACTGGTCGCCGCCGGAGGGCTGGCGGATGATTGAGGCGGTGAACGGGGAAGAGGACGCGCTGGCGCCCCTCTCCGGCCGCGTGTTCGCGCCTCTCTCTGGCGCGGGCGCGTAACCCGGAGTAACGCAGGTCCCATGACCTCCGGCCCTGTCCTCGTCACCGGCTCCGCCGGCTTCATCGGCTTCCACACCGCCCAGCGCCTGCTGGCGCGCGGCGAAACGGTGATCGGGGTCGACAATCTGAACAGCTACTACGACCCGGCGCTGAAACAGGCCCGGCTCGAGCGGCTGCAGGCCAACCCCGGCTACATCCACAACACCCTCGACCTCGCCGACCGCGAGGGCATGGCCGCCCTGTTCGCCCAACACGCCCCTCGCCGCATCGTCCACCTCGGGGCCCAGGCGGGCGTCCGCTACAGCCTCGAACAGCCCGAGAGCTACGTCGATTCCAACGTCGTCGGCTTCCTGACCATCCTCGAGGGCGCCCGGGCGGTGAAGGCCGAGCATCTCGTCTTCGCCTCGACCAGCTCGGCCTTCGGCGCCAACGGCGCCCTGCCCTTCTCGGTCAGGCAGGGCGTGGCCCATCCGCTGACCGTCTACGCCGCCACCAAGATCGCCAACGAGGCGATGGCGCACTCCTACTCCCACCTGTTCGGCTTCCCCTCGACGGGGCTGCGCTTCTTCACCGTCTACGGACCGTGGGGGCGCCCGGACATGGCCCTGTTCAAATTCACCCGCGCCATCCTCGAGGGCCGCCCGATCGACGTCTATGGCCACGGCCAGATGGAGCGGGACTTCACCTATGTCGACGACATCGTCTCGGGCGTGGTCGCCGCCCTCGACACCCCCGCCACCGTCCATCCGCAGTGGAACGCCCAGGCCCCCAACCCCTCGACCTCGGGCGTCGCCCCCTGGCGCATCCTCAACCTCGGCGCCGGGCGTCGCGAGCAGCTGATGCGCTACATTGAGGTGCTGGAGGAGGCCTTGGGCAAGAAGGCCCAGTTGAACATGATGCCGGTGCAGGACGGCGACGTCGCCCGCACCGAGGCCGACATCACCGAGACCCAGGCCCTGCTCGGCTACAGCCAGTCCACCCCCATCGACACCGGCGTCCGCCGCTTCGTCGACTGGTATCGGGAGTTCTATCAGGTCTGACGCGAGGCCCTTGCGGAGCCGCGAAGCTTGAGCCTAAATTGGCAACTTTCGTTGTTACCATTCTGGTTCAAGGTTCTTTCCATGGCGTCGTCCTCGCGCTTCCTCACCAACAACACTCCACTGGCCCTGGCCGCCCTGCGGATCATGTCCGGCCTGCTCTTCCTGGCTCACGGTACGCAGAAATTCCTCTCCTTCCCGCTGGGCGAGCGCGCCGGGTCGGGTCTGGCGCTCGACAATCCCGGCGCCTTCGCGGGCATCATCGAGCTGGTCACCGGCGTCCTGATCGCGCTGGGCCTGTTCACCCGCCCGGCCGCCTTCGTCGCCTCGGGAACCATGGCCGCCGCCTATTTCATGGCCCACGCCCCGCAGGACACCTTCCCGGTCAACAACGGCGGCGACGCAGCCATCCTCTACTGCTTCGTCTTCTTCTTCCTGGTCTTCTCCGGCCCGGGCGCCTTCAGCGCCGAGAGCCTGCTCAAGAAGCGCCGCGGCTGATTCCTCCGACGCAGTCCGGATACGCAAAAGGCGGGGCCGCATCGGCTCCGCCTTTTTCATGCCCGCCACCCATCTCGCAGGTGCGAGCCACAAAGGCAGGAGCTTGCACATTCCCGCGCCGGCCGTCCCGGCCACGCAGGATCACACGAACTATTGCACCGCACACGAAATGAATTGCCTGCGGCGTTGCAATAGGCTCCTATTCGTCTCCGCGGCGTCGAACGCGGTTCGGGCCGAGCCTTCTGACATCCTGCCTTCGGACGCCGCGCCCATGATCCGCAAATCGCTCGCCCTCGCCGCCCTCTGTTGTCTGGCGGCGGCCAGCCCCGCACTCGCCGCGCCCGCCACCCCGCTGCTGGCCCACCAAACGACGCTTCAGCTGAACGAGGCCGCCTCAAGCTGGATCCTGACCTCGACGGCGCTGGTCCTGCTCATGACCCTGCCGGGTCTGGCGCTCTTCTACGGCGGCATGGTCCGGCGCAAGAACGTCATCGCCACCATCGCCCATTCGACCGCCGCGCTCGCCATCGTCACCGTCCTCTGGTTCGTCGTCGGCTACAGCCTGTCCTTCGGCGTCTCGGGCGAGGCGACGAACGGCTTCATCGGCAGCCTGCAGGCGGTCTTCCTGAACGGCGTCACCCCGACCACGGCCTTCGCCGCCGCGCCGGGCCTGCCGGAGTTCCTGTGGATCGCCTACCAGCTGACCTTCGCCATCATCACCCCGGCCCTGATCGCCGGCGCCTTCGCCGAGCGGATCAAATTCTCAGCCTCCATCCTGTTCTTCTTCCTGTGGCACCTGATCGTCTATGCGCCGATCTGCCACCAGGTCTGGGGCGGCGGCTGGCTGGGCAGCTGGGGCGTGCTCGACTTCGCGGGCGGCGCCGTGGTGCACGTCAACTCGGGTGTGGCCGGTCTGGTCGCCGCCATCGTTCTGGGCCAGCGTCACGGCTTCGGTCGTGACAACATGGCTCCGCACAATCTGGCCTTCACCGCCATCGGCACCGGCCTGCTGTTCGTCGGCTGGCTGGGCTTCAACGCCGGTTCGGCCTGGGCGGCGGACGCCATCGCGGGCGTCGCCGCCCTGAACACCATCCTCGCCGCCGCCGCCGCCGCCATCGGCTGGACGGCGGTGGAGTGGTTCCACCACAAGCGCCCGACCCTGCTGGGCCTGTTGTCCGGCATCGTCGCCGGCCTCGTCGGCATCACCCCGGCGGCGGGCTTCGTCGATCCCAAGGGCGCCTTCTTCATCGGCATCCTGTCGGGCCCGGCCTGCTACGCGGGCGCGGTCTGGCTGAAGAAGCTGCTCAAGTATGACGACAGCCTCGACGCCTTCGGCATCCACGGCATCGGCGGCATGGTCGGCGCCATCCTGACCGGCGTCTTCGCCTCGGCCGCCATCAACCCGGTCGGCGAGGGCGCCGACGTGATCAAGCAGATCCTCGGCCTCCTCGCCGTCGTCGCCTGGTCGGGCATCGGCACCTGGGCGATCCTGATGGTGTGCAAGTTCACGACGGGCCTGCGCGTCACCAAGGAAGACGAGATCGAAGGCCTCGACTACACCCAGCACGGCGAGACCATCCACCAATAAAGCCGCATCAGCCCTCTCCCATTGGGAGAGGGAGGGGCCCACGCCGCGGGCGTGGGAGGGAGTGGGGTTACGCGGCCAGCCGCACCTGACTCCAACCGCCCGCGCCCTTCCCACCCTCGCCGGGTCAACCGGTGGAGGACGATGACGCGTGTCCAGTTCTCCCTCCCCGCCCCGGGGAGGGTGGCTGAGCCGCAGGCGAAGCCGGGTGGGGAGGGCCACGCGAAACAGCCGCGCCCACCTCACCCAGCCCCTCCCACCCTGTCGTCGCTACGCGCCGACATCCCTCCCCGGGGCGGGGAGAGAGAACCGAACCCCAACCCCACCCTTCCCCCTCCCCATCCTTCCCCGCTACAACCTGCGCCATGACTTCCGCCCCGCTTCCTGACGCCGGTTCCAACTGGGTGGATCGCCACGCGCCCGAGGGGCTGAAACCCTGGCTCAAGCTCGGGCGGTTCGACCGGCCGATCGGCATCTGGCTGCTGCTCATCCCCGGCTGGCAGGGCATCGCCCTGGCTCTCGCGTCGCAGGGCCGGACGTCCAGTCTCTATGACATCTGGCTGGTCGTCGGCTTCGCCATCGGGGCCTGTCTGATGCGCGCCGCCGGTTGCGCCTTCAACGACATCGTCGACCGGGACATCGACGTGCAGGTCGCCCGCACCGCCGCCCGCCCGGTCGCCTCGGGCCGCATCAGCGTCAAGAAGGCGCTGGCCTTCACCGTCGGCTGCTCACTGGTCAGCCTGCTGATCCTGCTGACGCTGAACCTGACCGCCATCCTGCTCGGCGTCGCCTCCCTGCTGCTCGTCGCCGCCTATCCCTTCATGAAGCGGGTCACCTGGTGGCCCCAGGCCTGGCTTGGCCTGACCTTCAACTGGGGCGCCCTGATGGGATTCGCGGCGGCGATCTCAGGCGCCGCGCTCACCGCTGGGGGCCACGGCCCGGATATGTCCAACCTCTTCCTCGGCCTGATCGGAGGAGCCGCCGGCGACTACAGCCTGCATGACACCTACTACGTCACTGTCGGCTCCGGCCTCTGGCTTTCCGCCCTCGCCCTCTACATCGGCGGCGTCTTCTGGACCCTCGGCTACGATACCATCTACGCCCTGCAGGACCTCGAGGATGACGCCATGGTCGGGGTCAAGTCGTCGGCCCGCCGCCTCGGCTCCAGCGTCCGCGTCGGGGTCAGCGTCTTCTACCTGCTGGCCATAGTCTGCGCGGCGCTGGCGGGCCTGCTGGCCGGGCTCGGTCCGCTCTTCTACGTCGGCCTGACCGGCTACGCCCTGCACCTGCTGTGGCAGACCCGCTCGATCCGCGCCGACGACGGCCCCCTCGCCCTCGCCCTGTTCAAATCCAACCGGGAGGCGGGACTGGTCCTCCTTCTCGCCATCATCCTCGGTTCGGTTCAGCTTCCGCTCTAGAAGGAATTCCGCATGTCCTCCCCCGTTCGTGCTCTTCTGATCGCCGCCGCCGTCGCCGCCACCCTGGCCGCCTGCAATCGCGACCGCGACGCCGAAAAGGCGCCGACCGCCCCGCCCGCGCCAGGCGCCGTGGTCACCCCGGCGGACGCCGCCGCGCCGATGACCTTCGAGACCAAGACCCAGTACGCCAACGTCAGCCTGAAGCTGCCGGACGGCCTCAAGGCCCAGACCGACCTGCACGCCCGCCTCTACGCCGAGGAGGTCCGCAAGCTGCGGCAGTTCGTCGAAGGCGCCCAGGCCGACCGCACCGAGGCCGGCTCCGAGGAGGGCCAGCCGCCCTATGAGAACACGGTCGAGCTGACCGTCGCGGGCGAGACCGGCAAGCTGTTCAGCCTCAAGCGCGTCGCCTTCGATTTCACCGGCGGCGCCCATCCCAACACCCTGACCACCGGCCTGCTGTGGGACAAGGCGCTGAAGCGCCAGATCGGCTTCTCCGACCTGTTCCGCTCCGGCGCCGACCTGACGGTCCTGGATCAGGCCCTGTGCTCGGCCATCAACGCCGCCAAGCGCGCCCGCGTCCCGACCAGCGCCTCGATCACCCTGGGCGACAAGCCCGGCTCCTGCCCGCGCGCCTCGGCCACCGAGTTCGTGCTGACGCCCGGCAGCGCCGCTGGCAAGGCGGCGGGCCTGACCTTCCTGATCGGCCCCTACCAGGTCGGGCCGCGCGTGGAAGGCGCCTATGAGATCGCCATTCCGGCGACCACCTTCCGCTCCCTGCTGGCCGTGGCCTACGCCGACGAGTTCGGCGGCCAACTGGCCAAGGCCGGGGACGTCACCCCGGCCCTGGCTCCTGCCCCGGCGCGCTAGTCGGCGAGGAACTGATCCATCAACTCGGCGAATTTCGCCGGTTGGTCGCTCATGATGAAGTGGCGGCTGCCGTCCACACGGATCAGGCGGACGCCGGGCAGGCTGGCGTACTCGTGGGTCCAGGCCTGATCGGCCTGGGCCGCGGGAGCCCCGCCATCGGCGTCAGCCGCGTACAGGACGGTCACCGGCAGCGTCATCGCCGCCAGACCCGACCGGGCGTCGGTCGTCAGGACATCCCGCATAGCCGCCGCCATCGCATTGCGGTCCGAGGTGGTCGTCCATTCCACCATCCGCTCGCGGGTCACGGGGTCGCGCGAATAGCCCATCGCGCTGGCGACCTGCGCCGACCGGAATGCGTCGTCCGAGAGGGAGCGGAGCATGACCGCCGTCTGCTCGGCGGCCGGCCGCATCATCTCGACCGTGACCTGAGGCCCGCGCAGCGCACCAAAGAACGGCAGGCTGTCGACGCTCATCAACCGTCCGATCGCGCCCGGATGCTGCTGCGCGACGAGCAGGCCGACCAGCGCCCCCATCGAGTGGCCGGCCACCGCCGGACGCTCCATCCCCTGCTCACCAATGTAGCGCGCCAGCTCATCGACCACGGGCTGAACGAAGGGGCCGTCGCCATGCGTCCAGGGTTCGCCGGCGAACCCCGCCAGTTGCACCAGATGCACCCGGTGCGTCGCCTTCAGCCGCTCGGCCTCGGCCCGCCAGACTTCGCGGGAGGAGCCGAAGCCGGGGATCAGGATGACGTCGGGGCCCTGCCCCACCACCTCGACCGACAGCCGGTCCGAGACGAAGGGCGCGGTTTGGGCGACGGCGGGGGCGGCAGGCTGCGCCCGGGCCTGCTCATTGGCGACGAAACAGGCGACAAAGACACCGACGATGATTGCGAACCAGGCACGCGGGCGCCGGCACGCCGAAGAGGCGCGTGAAAACATGACAGACTCCTTGTGGGAAAAGTGGTCCTGACGAGGTCAGGCGTGAGGGTTCTCGAAGACGTCCTCGACCGGCCGCTCGAACAGCACCGCGATACGGTAGGCCAGATCAAGGGAGGGGTCGTGCTTCTCGGTCTCGAGCGCATTGACGGCCTGCCGGGACACGCCCAGCGCCTGGCCGAGCTGTTCCTGCGTCCATCCGCGCTCGACGCGCAGCAACTTGAGCCGGTTCTTCATCAGTTCGACGTCCGGATGAAGGGAGCGACCATGCCATAGAGCATCCAGAAGGCGGCGTAGATCAGCCAGCCCGGCAGATGCGGCGCATTGGCGAAGGTCTCGGCGAAGCCCCAGAAGGTCGCCAGCGCCATCGCCAGACCGGCTGCGACGATGAACTGCTTGGCCGTCAGCGCCCGGACGAATTCGTCGGCGTCGCGCATGAGGCTGAGCGTCGCCCAGAGCTGCCCGATAATCGGCGCCGAGACCGCGAGGGCCAGAAGCCAGCCCGCGGGCTTGCCGATGATGTCGTCGAAGGCGTCGGTCACCATCATCGAGATACAGATGACCATATAGGGGACCATGAAGGCCCAGGTCCGAATCACGTATTTGCGCCCAGCGGGCGTGCTTTGTTTCCAAGCGGTCAGCATGTCAGCTCCTCCTGACTGAATGTAAGGCTCACCTTACATCGCGTAAGTGTCATGTCAACCTGACACGAAGTCAGGAAAGCGCGACTTTCTCCGTTTTCTTTGCGAACCCCGGTCAGGCGCGTATCCTGAGGCCATGCCCGCCGCGCCCCGCGCCAGACCTGCCGACCTGTTCACGCCCGAGGAGTGGGCGCCCTTCCAGTCGCGCCGCGCCTGGGTCGGACCGCTGCTGGTGGCGCACTGTTGGGGCGTGATCGGGCTGGCCGTGGCGGCGGGGATCGTCTGGCCGATCCTGATCCCGCTCTGCGTGATGATCATCGGCACGCGCCAACTGGGCCTCGCCATCCTGATGCATGAGGCGGCGCACGGCGGCCTGTCGAGCAACGGCAAGCTGAATGACTTCCTTGGCCACTGGCTGTGCGCCGTGCCGGTCGGGGCCTCGCTGAGCGCCTATCGCCCCTACCACCTGTCGCACCACCGCTTCGCCCAGCAGCCCGAGGACCCCGATCTGGTGCTTTCGGCGCCCTTCCCGGTCTCGCCGGCCTCCCTGCGTCGCAAGATCACCCGCGACCTGACGGGCCAGACCTTCCTCAAACAGCGGGTCCTGCTGCCGCTGGCCGCCATGCGCGGCGCAAAGGCGGCGAGGGCCACCGACGACCATGACTATGAGGCCATCGTCACCGGCCGCTCCATCCTACCCTTCCTGCTGGTCAATCTGGCCCTGCTGGCGGGCCTGACGCTGATCGGAGCATGGTGGGCCTATTTCGCCCTGTGGCTGCTGCCGATGGCGACCTGGTTCCCCATGGTCACCCGCCTGCGCAACATCGCCGAGCATGCCTGCGTCGAAGGGTCCGCCGCCGATCCGTTCCGCGCCGCCCGCACCACCCGCGCCAACTGGTGGGAGCGCGCCTTCATCGCCCCCTACTGGGTCAATTTCCACGCCGAACACCACCTCTTCATGCACGTTCCCTGCTGGAAGCTGCCGTCCCTGCACCAGGCGGTGCACGGCAAGCCGCAGGGGGAGCGGATGGAGGTGGCGGACGGCTATTTTGAAGTGCTGAAGACGGCCAGCGGAGGCGCGTCCGTCGTCAGTTGACCTTCTTGGCGATGGTCACGCCGAGCACCACGAAGACCGCGAAGATCAGCAGCGCCAGGAAGAACAGGAATTTGGCGATCCCGGCGGCCGCGCCGGCGATGCCGCCGAACCCCAGAACACCCGCGATCAGGGCGATCACGGCGAAAATCAAAGCCCACTTGAGCATGTCGTTCTCCTTACTTCCGGGAGAACGGCAAGACTGTTGCGCGGTTCCTTCGGTCCCGCCGTGCTAGGAGGCCCCGCATGGCCATCACCGATCCGACCGCCTTCATCCTCCAGAACACCCGGCTGCAGGCGGTCCCGCACGCGCCGGAGATTTCGCTGTGGCTGGCCGATGAGATCACTCCGATCTGGCGGCTGACCGAGGAGGAACTGGGCGAGCTTGGCCTGCCGCCGCCCTTCTGGGCCTTCGCCTGGGCAGGTGGTCAGGCGGTGGCGCGCTGGCTGCTGGACAATCCGTCAGAGGTCGCGGGCAAGACGGTGCTCGATTTCGCCACCGGATCGGGACTGGTCGGCGTCGCGGCGATGAAGGCCGGCGCGGCGTCCGTGCTGGGGACTGACATCGATCCCTTCTGCGGCGCCGCGGTGGCCCTGAACGCCGAGGCCAACAGCGTCAGCATGGCCTTCACGGACCAGAACCTGCTGGACGCCCCGCCGCCGCCCGCGGACGTCATCTGCGCGGGCGATGTCTGTTACGAAAAGCCGATGACCGAGCGGGTGCTGGACTGGCTGGGTCAGGCCCGCGCCAACGGAACCCGTGTCCTGATCGGCGATCCCGGTCGCACCTATTTCCCCAAGTCCGGCCTCGACTTCCTGGCCGAGTATCGTGTGCCGACCACGCGCGAGCTTGAGGATCAGGAGGTCAAGCGGTCGGCCGTCTGGGCGATGGCCTGATCGGCCTCCGGATCGGGCGAGAAATGGATGTGGCGATCAGGGGCCGGATCGTCGGCGTGATCCTCGCCCGACATCTCCGAATTCGCCGGACGGCCCGTACCGCGCGTCCTTTCCAGTTCCGGATCGCGGCTGAATCCAGGGTCGGCGGGAGAGGTGGTCACGGCATGCTCCTTCTTCGGCGATGCGCCACGCCCAAAACCGGCAAAGGTCGCCTCCGGTTCCGGTCACGCTTGGAGATGGCCGCGCCCGGGGCCATCTTCGGACCATGACCCGCGCCCTGATCCTCGCCGCCGCCGTCGCGCCCCTGCTGCTGGCCGGAGTCGCGCAAGCCCAGACCCCGCCCCTGCCTCCCGGCCCCTCGCCGTGGGACCAGCATCGCTATCAGGCGGATCAGCACCGCTATGAGATGGACCGGCTGCGCGTGCAGGCCGACCAGCGCGAAGCCACGGCCCGCCAGATCGAGCTTCAATCGCGCCTGAACCGGATGGAGATCGACCGCCAGCGCGACCTGACGCCCTCGGCCAGCCCCTACGCCGAGCCCCGCGCCCTGCGTTCGCCCGAAAAAGAACGGGCCCTTCGTCAATCGGCCACCGAGCGCCGCCGCGCCACGGAATCCAGCGTCGGCCAGATCGACGCCTGGCTGGACCGCCGGCCGAATTAATCCCGCATCCCTTGCGTCCGGCCTGCGTTACGGCTTCGCTCGGATCAAAGGGCGAGGGAGGACGGTCATGCGTTGGGAAGGGGGCCGCCGCGGCGGCAATATCGAGGATCGGCGCGGCATGGGTCCGGTCGGTCTGGCCGGCGGCGGCGTGGGCGCGCTGGTGCTCGCCGCCATCGGCTATTTCGTCTTCGGCATCGATCCGTCGACCACCCAGCAGATCACCAGCCAGCTCGGCGGCGTTGGCGCCGCGCAGGAAGGCCGGACGGGCACGCCCGAGGATCAGGCCGGCCAGTTCGTCGATGTGATCGGCGCCAATATCGACGATGTCTGGCGCACCAAGCTGCAGGGCTATCGCCCGCCGACCGTGGTCCTCTACGAACAGGGCACCCAGACCGGCTGCGGCATGGGGCAGTCGGCCATGGGCCCATTCTACTGCCCCACGGACCAGCGCGTGTATCTCGACCTCGGCTTCTGGCGGGACATGGAGACCCAGCTGGGGGCTTCCGGCGCCGACTTCGCCCGCGCCTATGTCATCGCCCACGAGTACGGCCATCACGTCCAGACCCTGACCGGCGCCTCCGAACAGGTCCGCGGCGCCCAACAGCGCGCGTCCGGCGAGGCCGAAGCCAACCGCTACTCCGTCGCGCTGGAGCTTCAGGCCGACTGCTATGCGGGGGTCTGGGCCGCCAACGCCGCCGCCGTCTCCAACGGACAGGTCGCGCTGACCGCGGGCGATCTGGAAGAGGGGCTGAAGACCGCCTCGGCCATCGGGGACGATACCCTGCAACGCCGCTCGGGCGGCCGCGTCTCGCCTGACAGCTTCACCCACGGCTCGTCCGCCGAGCGGGTCGCCTGGCTGCAGCGCGGCTATCAGAGCGGTGATCCCGCCGTCTGCGACACCTTCCAGAACCTGTAGCGGCTTGTTGCGGCGCAAGCGGCGCGGCAAGGTTCCGCCGTGTCCTCCTCCGCCGCCTCCGCCCTCGCCGCCTCCCGCCGCCTTGTCCTCAAGGTCGGCTCCGCCCTGCTGATCGACGGCGGGCGACCGAACGGCGCGCGTCTGGCCGCGCTGGGACAGGAAATCGCCGACCTGCGCGCGCGGGGCGTGGAGGTGATCGTCGTCTCCTCCGGCGCGGTCGCTCTGGGGCGGGGCCGTCTGGGTCTGACGAAGTCCGCCCGCCTCGATGAGAAACAGGCCGCCGCCGCCGCGGGCCAATCCCTGTTGATGCAGGCGTGGGAGACGGCCCTGTCGCCCCACGGCCTGAACCCCGCCCAGATCCTGCTGACGCGCGACGACACCGAGCGCCGCCGGCGCTGGCTGAACGCCCGATCGACGCTGGACGCCCTGCTGCGGCTGAAGGCCGTGCCGGTGGTCAATGAGAATGACACCGTCGCCACCGAGGAGATCCGCTACGGCGACAACGACCGACTGGCCGCCCGCACGGCCCAACTGGCGCGGGCCGACCTGCTGGTCCTGCTCAGCGACATCGACGGCCTCTATGACGCCGATCCCCGCTCGAACCCGAACGCCGCTCACCTGCCGCTGGTCGAGGCCCTGACGCCCGAGGTCATGGCCATGGCGGGCGAGGCCAATGCTTCCACTTCCGTCGGCACTGGCGGCATGCGCACCAAGCTGGAGGCCGCCCGCATCGCCCGCTCGGCCGGCTGCGCCACCGTCATCGCCTCGGGCCTGACAGAGCGACCTCTGGCCGCCATCGCCGAGGGCGCCAGGGCCACCCTCATCTCCGCCCCCGCCGGTCCCATGGCGGCGTGGAAGTCCTGGATCGCGGGCAGTGTCGATCCGGCCGGGCGGCTGGTCGTCGATGACGGCGCCGTCGCCGCCCTGCGCGCGGGCAAAAGCCTGCTGCCCTCGGGCGTCCAGCGGGTCGAAGGTCGGTTCGACCGGGGCGACAGCGTTCTGGTCGTCACCCCCGACGGCGCCCGCGCCGCCGTGGGGCTGGCCGCCTTCTCTGCCGAGGAGATGGCCCTGATCCGGGGCCGCCAGACCGCCGAGATCGAGGGGCTTGTCGGCTACAAGGGCCCGCAGGTCGCCATCCACCGCGACGACCTGGTGCTGGAGGGCATGGCATGACCGACATCGCCGCCCAGATGCTGGAGCGCGGTCGCCGCGCCCGCGCCGCCGCAGACGCCCTGCGCCTGGCCTCGCCCGAGACCCGCACCCGCGCGCTGGAGGCCGCCGCCGCCGCCCTGCGCGCCCATGCCGACGCCATCCTGTCCGCCAACGCCGCGGACATCGCACGCGCCCGCGACAACGGCCTGTCCGAGGCCCTGATCGACCGGCTGGCCCTGACACCCGCCCGCCTCGCCGCCGTCGCCGAAGCCGTGGCCGAGGTCGCCGCCCTGCCCGATCCGCTGGGCCGCGAGACCGCCCGCTGGACCCGGCCCAACGGCCTCGACATCGCCCGCGTCGCCACCCCCATCGGCGTGCTGGCCATCATCTATGAGAGTCGCCCCAATGTGACGGCGGACGCCGCCGCCCTGTGCCTGCGCTCCGGCAACGTCGCCCTGCTGCGCTGCGGCTCGGACTGCCTGTCGTCCTCGCTGGCCATCCACGCGGCCATGATGGAGGGGCTTCAGACCGCTGGCCTGCCCGCAGACGCCATCCAGTTGATCGACACCCCGGACCGCGCCGCCGTGGGCGCCCTGCTGACCGGACTGGAAGGCGCCATCGACCTGCTGATCCCGCGCGGTGGCAGGAGTCTGGTCGCTCGCGTGCAGGCCGAGGCGCGGGTTCCGGTGCTGGGCCATCTGGAGGGGCTGAACCACACCTATGTCCATGCCGCCGCCGATCCGGACATGGCCGAGGCGGTGCTGGTGAACGCCAAGATGCGGCGCGTCTCTGTCTGCGGCGCGACCGAGACCCTTCTGATCGACCGCGCCTGCGCCCCCGCCCTGCTGCCCCGCCTCGCCGCCGCGCTGGAGGCCGCCGGATGCAGCCTGCGCGGCGACGCCGACAGCCGCGCGCTGGTCCCCTCGATCACCGAGGCGTCCGAGGCCGACTGGACCACCGAATACCTGGCCCCGATCCTCGCCGTCCGGGTGGTCGAGGACCTCGATCAGGCCGTGGACCACATCCGCCGCCACGGCTCGGGCCACACCGAGGCGATCATCACCGAAAACGAGGCGGCGGCCACCGCCTTCCTCAACGCCGTCGACAGCGCCATCGTCATGTGGAACGCCTCGACCCAGTTCGCGGACGGCGGCGAGTTCGGCTTTGGCGGCGAGATCGGCATCGCCACTTCGCGCCTGCACGCCCGCGGCCCGGTCGGGGCCGAGCAGCTGACCAGCTACAAATATGTGGTGCGGGGAACGGGGCAGACGCGCCCCTAGGGGCCCACGCTCAGGTCCAGCGGCCGGGACACATGCATCCGCCCCTGGCCGAGATCCAGCGCCACGCGCCGGTCGGCGAAGGCCTCCATCCCGATCAACCCGCCGGGGAAGTTCGGCAGCGGCGGCTGTTCGAACACGCTGACCTCGACCCGCTCGTACAGATGCTCGGCGAAGGTCACCCGGCGCGCCTCGACGATGGTCGATTTCATCGAGCCGCCCAGCACCAGGCTGGTCCCCGTGCGCTGGGGGCGTCCGTCCAGCAGGCCGACCATCTCGGCGGTGGCGTGGCTCAGGCCCAGCAGGCTGGAGGCGCCGGTGTCGATGATCGCCCGCACGTCGCGCCCCTCGACCGCCACCATCGCCGTCAGGGCCGAGCCCTGCTTCTGCACCAGCACCTCGACCAGATCGGGCGGCGGCACGAAGACCTCCCGGCGCAGCAGCCGCGCATATCGCCGGGCTGGGTCCAGCGCCAGGATCGCCTCGCCCAGCACGTCCTGGCCAAGGATCAGCGGCGTCCGCAGCCCATCCTCCGAGGCCAGCGGCCCGAGGTTCAGGATCGCCGCGCGCAGACCCCGGATCGTCAGTCCGGGCAGGTCGATGTCCAGCGAGGTCCCACGACCGACCTGCGTTCCACCGCCGACGCCATAGGCGACCAGCGGCATGTCGAACAGCGACCGCTCGCGGGGCGGCAGGGCGTCGAAGAAGGCGCGGTCGATGACGGAATACTGGGCGCCGCTGTCGATCAGGGCCAGCACCCCGCGCCCCTCCAGCGTCACCCGCACCGTCGGCGTCACGCTGCGCCGGGCGTAGGGGAGCCAGGGCGTCGCGCCGTCGGCGCCGAACTCCAGCTCGGGCTTGGGCCACAGCAGGTGATCGCGCGCCCACCACGCCCCTCCGGCGACGGCGAGCAGTCCGGCGGCGCGGAGCAGGAGGGTGCGGCGTTTCATCAAGGCCAAGATGGCGTGTGCGATCCGATGACGCCAGCGGCGTGAGGTCGCGTCGTTGGTCTGGAGAGGTCCAGAGACGACGAACCGGCCGGCGCCCCCCGACGCCGACCGGCTCGCCTGCGAGGCCGGTATCCCAGTACCCCCGCGAACCCCGGATCCACGACCACAGGGTTACGAGCGGGTAAATGGACCGTTAGTGACACCGATGTCCATCGCCTTCTCCGCGAAGGCGAAGAAAATGTGTCCTAACGGTGTCCAAACGGCACCACCTTGTTCGCCCCGTCATGCCCGATGTCGGCGGAGCCCAGGAAGGCGATTCCAGAGCGCTGGCACCAGTAGCGGGTGATCTCCTCGGCGGTCAGGCCGAAGTCCGGATCGTTCTGCACGATCTCCGACACCCGCCCCAGCCGGATGCCCGCCACCTTGCGGATCGACGGCTGGCTGGTCAGGTGGAACATCATCCGGTCGATCCGGTACAGCGGCTCGGACACGTCCTCCAGCATCAGCACATGGTCGGTCAGGTCCGGCTCCAGATAGGTGCCGACCAGGGCGTCGAGGATGCTCAGGTTGAAGGCGACCGCCGGGCGCGGATCGGTATGCAGCGACGGCTCCCAGGACGACGACGCGCCGGTCTTCAACCACTCCAGCGCCCGCCAGGCGGTCTCGTCATGGCGCACAGAATCCGACGCCATCGGCCCGTGCGCCACATGAGGGAAGCCTGCCTTGTAGAGCCCCGCCAGCAGGCTGCCCGCGTCCGAATAGCCCAGATACCGCTTCTTGCGCGCCACCTCGGTCAGGCGCGGCAGCACCGCCTCGGCGATCCGGCACGAGCCGTAGCCGCCCCGGGCGAACCAGACGGCGTCCAGACGCGGATCATTGGCGAACTCGACAAAGGCGTTGGCGCGCGTCGCGTCGTCCCCGCCGAAATGGCCGTGCTTCTGGAACACCGCCGGGTGGAAGACGATCTGGATCGAATCCTGCGGCACATGGGCGGCGAACCACGCCTGAATGGCCTCACCCCGCTCCTTCGAGAAGCGCGAACTGGCGTTGACGATGCCGATCTTCAAGGCGTGATCCCCAAGACTGTCAGTCCCCCTTCATAGTCCGCGCCGCGTCGGCGAACCAATCCCTTCCCCTTACCCGCTTCCCCCTCTACTCAACGCTTCATGGCGAATGACTATTTCTTCTGCGGGATCGGCGGCTCGGGCATGCTGCCGCTGGCGATGATCGTGCAGGCGCGCGGGCATCGCATCGAGGGCTCCGACCGGTCGCGGGATCAGGGCCGCACGCCCGAGAAATTCGCCTGGCTCGAAGCCCACGACGTCGCCCTGCACCCGCAGGACGGCTCGGGCGTCACCCGTCCTGACCAGATCGTCGTCGCCACCGGAGCGGTCGAGGATACCGTGCCTGACATCGGCGCGGCCAAGGCCGTCGGCGCGACCATCAAGACCCGGCCCCAACTGCTCAGCGAATTGTTCAACGCCGCCCCCGCCTCCATCGGCGTGGCGGGCACCTCGGGCAAGTCGACCATCACCGGCATGATCGCCTGGATCCTGCATCAGGCGGGTCGCGCGCCGACCGTCATGAACGGCGCCGTGATGAAGAATTTCGCCGACGCCGACCATCCCTTCGCCAGCGCCCTGATCGGCGGGCCGAACCTGTTCGTGTCCGAGGTCGACGAGAGCGACGGCTCCATCACCCGCTACAATCCGACCGTCGCCGTGGTCTCCAACATCTCGCTGGACCACAAGTCGATGGAAGAGTTGCGCGAACTGTTCGGCGGCTTCACCGACCGCGCGACCACCGCCGTGCTGAATCTCGACAATCCCGAGACCGCGGCCCTGGCCCAGACCCTGCCCGCCGACAAGGTGGTCACCTTCGCGCTCGGCGAGGAGGCGGCGACGCTTCGCGCTGTAGATCTCGAACCCCGCCCCACCGGAATGGCCTTCAAGCTCCTGATCGGTCCTTCCCCCCTTGAGGGGGAAGGTGGCTCGCGGAGCGAGACGGATGGGGGGTCTGTTTCAACCCCTCCTGCTCCCGAAAGCAAACCGTCCACGACCGGCGCCAATACCCCCCATCCGACCGGCTCCGCCGGCCACCTTCCCCCGCAAGGGGGGAAGGAATTCGATGTGGTGCTCAACGTCCCCGGCGCCCACAACGTCGCCAACGCCCTGGCCGCGCTGGGCGCCGTTAAAGCCCTGGGCGTCTCCCTGGCGGACGCTGCGAAAGCGCTGGAGACCTTCTCCGGCATCCGTCGTCGGATGGAGGTGGTCGGAACGGCCAACGGCGTCACCGTCATCGACGACTTCGCCCATAACCCGGACAAGATCGCCGCCACCCTGAAGACCCTGCACGCCTTCGACGGCCGCCTGCTGATCCTGTTCCAGCCGCACGGCTTCGGTCCGCTGAAGCTGATGAAGTCCGAGTTCATCGAGGGCTTCGCTGGCCTGATGCGCCCGGACGACGTCCTGCTGATGCCTGAGCCGGTCTATTACGGCGGCACCACCGACAAGTCCGTCGGCAGCGAGGACATCGCCTCGGGCGTCCGCGCCGAGGGCCGCAACGCCGAAGCCCTGCCGACCCGAGACGCCTGCGGCGACCGCATTGTCGAATTGGCCAAGCCCGGCGACCGGGTCATCGTCATGGGCGCCCGCGATGACACCCTGTCGACCTTCGCCGCCGATCTCCTGAAGCGGCTTTAGCTCCGCTTACGGACTGATATTCAAGACAATATCGCGAAACATTCACGTACGGCAAAGCTGGCATTAAGGGGATGCCCGTATCCCGGCCTCCGTCCAGGAGTGCGCGTGAATGGCCAGAATCGGAGACTTCGCCAGCGAGGCCGAGCCCATAGGGCCGGACACGCCCGGCGCCCACGTCTTCGAACGCTTCGAGCGTGAGCCGGACACCCTGGCCATCGCCGTCGTCGACGCCGATCATCGCCCGGTCGGCCTGGTCGAGCGCAACGCCTTCACCCTGCGCATGGCCGCCGAGTTCGGCCGCGCCCTCTACGCCCGTCGTCCGGCCTCCAGCTTCATGGACGCCTCTCCGCGCGTGCTCAACGCCGACGCGGACGCGGAGACCCTGTTCGAGACCATCGATCCCGGCAATCTGGGCGCCCTGCTGAACGGCTTCGTGGTCGTGTCCAAGGGCCGCTACGCCGGGGTCGGCGCGGGCGTCCACCTGTTACAGGCGGGCGCCGCCATCCATCGCAAGCGCGCCGAGGCCATGGGCGTCCTGGCCCGCGACCTGGCCCGCGCCGAGCAGGAGGCCCGCACCTCCAGCCGCGCCAAGTCCGAGTTCCTGGCCGTCATGAGCCACGAGATTCGCACGCCCCTGAACGGCGTGCTGGGCGTCGCCGCCCTGATGGAGCGCGAACTGACGCAGGACGCCATGCGCCCCTACGTCCGAACCATCCTGGACTCGGGCCAGAGCCTGCTGCGCCTGCTGACCGATGCGCTCGACATGTCGCGTGCCGAGGCCGGGCTGATGACCTTCGAGACCGGGGTGGTGTCGCTGGAGGCCGTGGCCCGCGACCTGTCCGCCCTGTGGAGCCCCCGCGCCGAGGAGAAGGCGCTCGCCCTGACCGTGACCTGCGATCTGACCGGCGCCGGCCATGTCGACACCGACGAGGTCCGGCTCAAGCAGTTGCTCAACAACCTGATCGGCAATGCGATCAAGTTCACGCCGTCGGGCGAGGTCGCGGTGCACATCGCCGCCCGGCCGGACGACCGCGACGCCTGCCTGTCGGTCACCGTCGATGACAGCGGCCCCGGCATCGCCGAGGACGCAGCCGCCGCCATCTTCGATCCGTTCAACACCGGTCGCGCCGGTCGCGAGGGCGCCGGGGCCGGTCTGGGTCTGGCCATCTGCCGCCAGATCGTTGAGCGGATGAATGGCCGCATCAGCGTCGCACGCTCGCCGCGCGGCGGCGCCCGCTTCACCTTCGACCTGCGCCTGCCGTTGGCGGCTTCCACCGATCACACCGAGGCCGCGCCAGCAGAGCCGACGGCGCACGAAACCCTCCACGTCCTGGTCGTGGACGACAACGCGACCAACCGCTTCGTCGCCGGCAAGGTGCTGGAACTGTTCGGCTGCACCCATGAAACCGCCGAGAACGGGCGCGAGGCGGTAGAGCGGGTCCAGACCACCCGCTTCGATCTGGTCCTGATGGATGTGAAGATGCCGGTCATGGACGGGGTGGAGGCGACGCGCGCCATCCGCGCCCTGCCCGGCCCGGTCGCCGGCCTGCCCATCCTCGCCCTGACCGCCAACGCCGATCCGCGCGACGAGGCCGACTATCTGGCCGCCGGGATGGATGGGGTGGCCCAGAAACCGATCCAGCCGGACGTCCTGCTCGACGCCATCCGCCGCGTCCTGTCGGCCACATCCGGCGACGAAGCGGCGCAGGCCGCATAAGGGGGCGCAACCGGGACGGCGTCCGCGTATTGTAACGCTTCATGCTGCAAATCCCCCCGCCTCCCGCCGCCCTGCCCGAAGTCGTCGTGACCGGCGCCCGCCTGCCCCCCGCCGCCGGCGAGGCGGCCTTCGCCGTCATCCGCCTCGACGACCGCGACCTGCGCGGCGAGCAGCGGCTGGATGAGGCGCTGGCCAGCGTCCCGGCCGTCTCCCTGTTCCGCCGCACCTCCAGCCTCGCGGCCAATCCGACGACGCAAGGCATCAGCCTGCGCGCCATCGCCCCCTCGGGCGCGGGCCGGACGCTGGTGACCCTGGACGGCGCGCCCCTGAACGATCCCTTCGGCGGCTGGGTGATCTGGTCCCAGATCCCGACCGAAAGCCTGTCCGGCCTCGACATCGTGCGCGGCGCGGGCGCGGGTCCCTATGGCGCGGGCGCCCTGACCGGCGTGATCCAGTTGCGCGAACGCGACATGGGCTGGACCGTCGACGCCTCTCTGGCGGAGCGCGGCGGCGCCCGCCTCGCCGCCTCGGGTGCGACAGACCTCGGCCCCGCCCGCATCGTCGCCTCGGGCCTGTACGAGACCAGCGACGGCTATGTCCCCGTGCGCGGGTCCGCCGCCGGAGCCGCCGACACGCCGCTGGACCTCAAGGTCCGCAGCGGTTCGCTCCGCGCTGACCTGCCCATGGGTCCGGCCGCCGTCTCCCTGCGCGCTTCGGCCTTCGAGGAAGAGCGTGGCTCCGGCCTCGCCGGCGCCCGCTCGACCGCCAGCGGAAACGCCCTGTCCGCCACCGCCGCCGCACGGCCCACCGCCGACCGTCCGGGCTGGCGGCTGCAGGTCTGGCGGCGCGAAAGCGATCTGGCCAACAGCTCCGTCGCCGTCGCCGCTAACCGCGCGACCACCACCCCGGCCAACGACCAGTTCGAGACACCGGCCACCGGCTGGGGCGTCAACGCCGCCCTGCGCCATGTCGTCGTCAGCGGCGTCGCCCGCGTCGAATGGGAGCTGGGCGCCGACGCGCGCTTCGCCGAGGGCGAGACCCGCGAACGCTTCCGCTACATGGGCGGCCAGTTCACCCGCGACCGGATCGCGGGCGGGGAGACCGCCGTGGCGGGCCTCTATGCCGAAGGCTCCTGGACCCACGGCCCGTGGCTGGTCGCGGGCGGCCTGCGGGCCGACCGCTGGGAAAATACGGGCGGCCATCGCTTCGAGCGTGATCTCCAGACGCTCGCGCCGACCCTCGACGAGACCGATCCCGACCGATCCGGCGAAGTGGTCAGCGCCCGCCTCGGCATCCGTCGCGACATCGGCGGCGGACAGGCCGTGCGCTTGGCGGCCTACACCGGCTTCCGCCCCGCCACGGCCAACGAGCTGCACCGCCCCTTCCGGGTCGGCAACGACCTGACCGAGGCCAACGCCGCCTTGGAGCCCGAGACCGTCACCGGCGCCGAAGCGGGCTGGAGCTGGACCGGCGACCGGGCCAGCCTGACCGCCACCGCCTTCTGGACCCGGCTGGACGACGCCATCGTCAACGTCACCATCGGCGAGGGACCCGCGACCTTCCCGCGCGCCGGCTTTGTCCCGGCGGGCGGCGTCCTGCGCCAGCGCCAGAACGCCGGGACCATCGAGGCCATCGGCATCGAGCTGGACGGCCGCCTCACCGTCACCAACGCCCTGACCCTGCGCGCCGCCCTGTCGCTGACCGATGCGGAAGTGGACGGCGGAACCGCCGCGCCCCAACTGACCGGCCTGCGTCCGGCTCAAGCCCCGCGCGTCAGCGCCGTCGCGGGCGCCGACTGGCGCGCGACCGACCGCCTGGCCCTGGCCGCCGACCTGCGCTGGGAGAGCGATCGCTTCGAGGACGACCTGAACAGCCGGGTGCTGGGGGCGGGCGGAACGCTCGATCTGCGCGCCGACTGGGCCGTCAACGACACCGCCACCCTCTGGGTCAGCGCCGCCAATCTGTTCGACGAAGAGATCGAGGTGTCCGAGACCGGAACCGGCGTCGCCGGCTTCGCCCCGCCCCGCACCCTGAGCCTGGGCGTCAGACTGTCGCGCTAATCGGTCCCGCATCGAACAGCGTGTCACCTTGCAAACGGTTCTCATCTTCGGCATGAACCGCCCGTGACCAATGCCGCCGCGACAGCCCCGAAGCCCAAGAAGGCCCTGAACGCCACCCGGTCGTTCTGGCTGAAGCAATTGCACCAGTGGCACTGGATCTCGGCGGCCGTCAGCCTGATCGGTCTGATGCTGTTCGCCATCACCGGCATCACCCTGAACCACGCCTCCTCGATCCCGGGCCAGGTCTCGACCGTCGAGACGACCGGGACCTTGCCCGCCCCCCTGCTGGAGCGACTGTCATCCTTCCCGCAGGAGACCACCGATCCCGTGCCGGACGCGGTCGCCCGCTGGGCCTCGGACCACTTCAAGGTCTCCATCGCGGGCCGCCCGACCGAGACCACGCCGGAAGAGGTCTACGTCGCCCTGACCGAGCCGGGCGGCGACGGCTGGCTGACCATCGACCGCGCCACCGGCGACGCCGTGCGCGAGCGCACCACCCGGGGCGTCATCGCCTATCTCAATGACCTCCACAAAGGCCGCAACACCGGCAAGGTGTGGTTCTGGTTCATCGACGTCTTCGCCGCCGCCTGCATCATCTTCGCCGTCACCGGCTTCGCCCTGACCTGGATGCACGCCAAACAGCGCCCCTCGACCTGGCCCCTGCTGGGTCTGGGTCTGCTGATCCCCGTCATCATCGCCCTGATCTTCATTCACTGACGAGTTGCCCATGCGTCCGTTGACCCTCGCCGCCTCCGCCGTCGCCCTGGGAGCCGTCGCCGCTCCCGCCGCGGCCGCCGACCTGAACATCACGGTGACCGTGCCGCAGCAGACAGGCGCGGCCTACCACCGCCCCTACGTCGCCCTCTATCTCGAGCGGCCGGTGCAGGGCGCGCCCGCCGCGCCGGTGCGCACCCTCGCCGTCTGGTACGAGGTCTCCAACACCGCCGAGGGCAAGGACTGGCTGAAGGACATGCGGTCGTGGTGGCGCGCCCTGGGTCGCGGCATGACCCTGCCCGCCGACGGCGTGTCCAGCGCCACCAAGGCGCCGGGCCGTCACACGGTCACCATCCCCGCCGCCCGCCTGCGCGACCTGCCGGCCGGCAACTACACCCTCGTCGTCGAAGCCGCCCGTGAACTGGGCGGGCGCGAAGTCGTCCGTGTGCCCTTCGTCTGGGGCCGCGCCAACTCCGGCCGGGGAACCGGCTCCACCGAACTCGGCGCCGTCAGCGTCACCGTCACCCGCTAAAGGAAGCCTGCCATGAAGAAGTCCATCGCCCTCATCGCGGCGCCCGTCCTGGGCATTCTGGCCGCCCTCGCCCTGCCGATGTCGGCCCAGGCCCACCGCGCCTGGCTGGCCCCGACCTCGACTTCGCTTTCGGGCGCGGACGCCTGGGTCGGTTTTGACGCCGGCATGTCGAACGGGGTCTTCATCCCCGACCACGCCGCCATGAACCTGGCCGGTCTGGTGATCACCGCCCCGGACGGCTCGACCGTCGCGCCGGAGAACATGGCCCGCGCCCGCTACCGTTCCAGCTTCGACCTGCACCTGACCCAGCAGGGCACCTATCGCGTCGCCAACGTCATGGGCGGCGTCATCGTCAGCTACAAGCAGGGCGGCGAGCAGAAGCGCTGGCGCGGGACCGAGGCCGAAATGGCCGCCAATATCCCGGCTGACGCCACCGAGGTGGTCGCCACCCGCAACAACAGCCGCATCGAGACCTTCGTCACCCTCGGCGCCCCGTCGGTCTCGGCCCTGGCCCCGACCAACCAGGGCATCGAGCTGGTCCCGGTGACCCACCCGAACGACCTGGTCGCCGGTGAAGCCGCCACCTTCAAGCTGATCCGCGACGGCCAGCCCGCCGCCGGCCTGGAAGTGACCGTGGCCCGCGGCGGCACCCGCTACCGCGACAACCCGGAAGAGATCACCGTCACCACCGGCGCTGACGGCTCCTTCTCGGTCACCTGGCCCGAGCCCGGCATGTACTGGGTCAACGCCTCGGTCCGCACCGCGGCCCAGGGCGACCAGATGGCCTCGAACGCCCAGTACAACGGCGTCGTGGAAGTCCTCCCCTGACCCGGCCTGGAGGCCCGTCCACAAGCCGCGGCGCGCCGCCCACGGTCCTCGTGGGCGGCGAAGCTGTTCCGCGCCCGGACAACCGGGTGCTGATCCCCACCCACGGCCTGACGCCCGAGCGCCCGCCTTCGCCACTGATCTGGGACTTCGCGGGCGAGAGCATGGGCGCCAACTGGTCCGTCCGGCTGGTCCCGCCCGAAGGCGCCGACCGCCAGGCCTTCCAGAGGGCCATCGACGATGAACTGGCGCGCATCGTCGCCCTGTTCAGCCACTGGGACTCCCGCTCAGAGCTGGCGCGCTTCAACGCCGCGCCCGAAGGCTTCTGGGCGGTGTCCGAGCCCTTCTGGCTGCTGATCAATCAGGCGATGGACATCGCCGATGACACCGACGGCGCCGTCGATCCGACCCTCGGCGCCCTTGTGAACCTCTGGGGCTTCGGCCCGCCCGGCCCGCGCGCCGCCAACGGCTTCGGCGACGCCCCGAGTCTGCCGTGGGAAGACGAGATCACCGCCGCCCTGGCCGTCTCCGGCTGGGGTCGCCTGCGCCTGAACCGCGAGCGCCGCGCCGTCCAGCAGATCGGCGGGCTGAAGCTCGACCTGTCCGGCATCGCCAAGGGTCACGCCGTCGACCGCGTCTCCGACCAGCTAACCGCCCTGGGCGCCACTCACCATCTGGTCGAGATCGGCGGCGAACTGCGCGGGCGCGGCGTCAAGCCGGACGGCCATCCGTGGTGGGTCGAGCTGCAGCAGGGGCCCGACGCCCCCGGCCCGCGCACCGTCGCCGCCCTGTTCGACCTCGCTGTCGCCACCTCCGGCGACTGGGTCCGCAAGTTCGAGACCTACGGCCAGACCTACAGCCACACCATCAACGGCCGCACCGGTCGGCCGATCGACAATGGCCTGACCTCGGTCACCGTCCTGTCCGACACCGCCATGTACGCCGACGCCATGGCCACGGCCCTGACCGTCATGGGGCCGGAGGAAGGCCCCGCCTTCGCCACCGCCATGCAGATCGCCGCCGCCTTTGTCACGCGCGGGCCGGACGGCCTCACCGAGACCGTGACCCCGGCCTTCCGGGCCATGATGGAAGAGGGCGCGTGACCACCGACCCCATGCGTTTGATGTGGGCGGCCGTCGCGGTCGGCCTGTGGCTGCTCAGCATTGTCGCCGTCGTCGTCAGCCGCGCCCTGGCCCGCCGCGCCGCCGCGCGCAAGGCCGCCGCCCTGTCCGGCGACGCGGGGGCCGACGCCGTCCTCGTCGCCTTCGCCAGCCAGACCGGCCTCGCCGAGGAACTGGCCTGGATGACGGCCAAGAGCCTGTCCGACGCCGGAACCCCGGCCCGCGTCACCCTGCTGGGCGACCTCGAACCCGATGAGCTGAAGGCCGCCGGGCGTGTGCTGATCATCGCCTCCACCACCGGCGAGGGCGATCCGCCCGACAGCATGTCGTGGTTCGTCCGCACGGTGATGAAGGCCCCCGCCGATCTGGCCGGCGTCTCCTACGGCCTGCTCGCACTGGGCGACCGCACCTATGCCGACTACTGCGGCTTTGGCCGCGCGCTGGACAGCTGGCTGCAGCGTTCGGGCGCCGAGCCCCTGTTCGATCACGTCGAGGTCGACAACGGCGACACGGGGGCCGTCCGCCACTGGCAGCACCAACTGGGCCTGATCACCGGCTCGACCATTCAGGCCGACTGGACCCCGCCCGCCTACGATCGCTGGCGCCTGGCCGAGCGCCGCCTGCTCAACCCGGGCAGCCCCGGCGGCGAGGCCCATCTGCTGGCCTTCGAGCCCATCGACCACGCACCGCACTGGGCCGCCGGTGACATCGCCGAGGTCGGCCTGCCCGACCCGACGCAGGGCAGCCGCGAATACTCCGTCGCCTCCCTGCCCGCGACCGGCCGCGCCGAATTCATCATCCGCCGCATGACCCGCCCGGACGGCGCGCCTGGCCTCGCCTCCGGCTGGCTGACGCGTGATCTGGAGCCCGGCGCCGAGGTTGGCATGCGCATCCGCACCAACCGCAGCTTCCACGGCCCGGACGCCGCCACGCCCCTGATCCTGATCGGCAACGGCACGGGTCTGGCGGGCCTGCGCGCCCATCTGAAGGCTCGCGAGGATCAGGCCCACGGCGGCGCCTGGCTGATGTTCGGCGAGCGCACCCGCGCTCACGACGCCCTGCTGAATGACGAACTTGAGGCCCTGCTGGCCTCCGGCCTGCTGACCCGGCTGGACCGCGTCTTCTCCCGCGACGCCGGGGACGGCCGCTATGTGCAGGCGGTGATCACCGAACAGGCGGAACTACTGAAGGACTGGCTGTCCCGTGGCGCGACGATCATGGTCTGCGGCAGCCTCGAAGGCATGTCCAAGGGCGTCCACGAAGCGCTGGAAGCCGTCATCGGCGCGGAGGCCCTGCTGGGCCTGACGGAAGCCGGGCGATATCGGCGGGACGTGTACTGAAGTGGCTAGTGGCTAGTGACTAGTGAGGTTTGCGGATTCGTTGATGGCGGAAGGGCGGCGCGGACAGTCCCGCCGCAGCCTGGTGACCAGCCACTAGCCACTAGCCACTTCCGAAACCCCAGCCCAACCGATGGAACTCGCCGCTCGACGGAGCCCCCGGCTCACACCTCCGCCCAGCGCCGCATGAGGTTGTGATAGACGGCCGTCAACTCCAGCACGGCGGCGTCCTTGGGACCCTTCTCGGCATTGACCCGCTGGATGGCCACGTCCAGTCGGAACAGGGTCTCGCGGTCGGCGTCGTCGCGGATCAGGCTCTGCAGCCACATGAAGCTCGAAACCCGCGCCCCGCGCGTCACCGGCGTGACCCGGTGCAGGCTCTTGGATGGGTAGAGCACCAGATCCCCGGCGGGCAGCTTGACCGACTGCGGGCCGTACATCTCCTCGATGATCAGCTCGCCGCCGTCATAGTCCTCGGGCTCGGACAGGAAGAGGGTGCACGACAGGTCGCTGCGGATGCGGACATTGCCCCGCTGGCGGATCGCATTGTCGACATGCACCCCGAAATGTTCGCCGCCCTGATAGCGGTTGAACAGGGGCGGAAAGATCGTGTGCGGCAGTGCCGCCGAGACGAACATGGGATTGGCGTTCAGCGCCTGCTGGATCAGACCGCTCACCTCGCGCGCCTGATCCGAGGTCTCGGGCAGTTGCTGGTTCACCTTGGCCGTCGCCGACTGGTGGCCCGAGGTGACGTTGCCGTCCACCCATGGCCCCGCGTCCAGCGTCACGCGCAGGGCGGCCACTTCCGCCTTGGTGAAGACTTCGGGGATGTGCAGCAGCATGCGCCGCCTCCTTGGTCGCGCCGGGTCCCGGACGCGGAAAAACCGGGGTTCAGGCCATCAGGGAAGACCACCTGAACCCCGGGTTCTACGCGGCGAACAATCGGGCCGAAATGCCCGCCGCGCAGATTCAGCGTCTGAACCTAGTAGCGCAGGTTCAGCGTCAGGATGGCCTGACGGGCGGGCGCCACGTCGGCGTGGTGCACGCCGTTTGTCCGCATGATGTATTCCTCGTCGCCCGCGTTCTGGACGTTCAGTTGCAGCGAGGCGGTGTCGTTAATGTCGTACGAGGCGAACAGGTCGACGCGGGTGTACTCCGGCGCATAGACGCGGTTGGCGCCGCCGCCGGCCCCGCCCTGGTTGCCGCCGAAGCTGTCGGCCACATAGTAGACGCCGCCGCCGAGGCTCAGCTTGCGGGTCACCTGATAGGTGCTGAACAGGCTGAAGGTATGCTCCGGCGTATTGGCCAGTTCCAGACCTTCGAAGGCGTTCGGCGTGACGACATAGACCGGCGGATTGCTGCCCGGCACCAGGGTCGTGGTCACCGCCCCCTTCACCAGCTCCGAGTCCATCCAGCTGTAGCCGCCGAACACCTGCCACTCGCGGGTGATGTTGCCCGAGAAGCCCAGCTCGATGCCCTGCACCTGAACCTCGCCGACCTGGGCGAAGTCGGTCGGCGACGGGCCGACCAGCAGCTGGGCCTTCTCGCGCGTCAGGCGATAGGCCGCCGCCGACAGGGCCAGACGGTCGCCGAAGATGTTGGCCTTGGCGCCGATTTCCCAGCTGGTGGTCTCTTCCGGATCCAGGACCGAGCTCGACAGATTGCCCGAGCCCGTGCCGTTGCCGCCCGTGTTCTGGTCGCCCGCCGAGATCAGCGGCGGGGTGGAGGAGGTGGCGTAGGAGACGTAGACGCTCGAGTTGGCGCTCGGCTTGTAGACCAGGCCGACCTGGTAGTTGACGAAGTCCCAGCTGCTGCCGACCGCGGTGTAGACCGGCGCGGCCAAGGTGCCCGAGGCGTTGGTCCCCTCGACCGAATAGTCGTCGTAGCGGACGCCCAGGTTGACGATGAAGCGCTCGCCGATCTCGATCGAGTCCAGGGCGTAGAGTCCGACGGTGTCGGTGGTGCTGGAGCTGATCAGGCCGCGCGTGATGGTCCCGGTCCACGGATCGTGCGGGTTCGGGTCGTACAGCGGGGTGCAGTCGAAGCCGGTCAGCGGCGCCGGGCAGGCCGAGCCGCCGGTCGTGGTCACCGTGTAGGAGGCGTTGCGGTTCTCCTCACGGGCCAGCTCCAGACCGATGTCATAGCTGTGGCGCAGGCCGCCGGTGGTGATCCGGCCGTGCAGGTCGGTGACGTTGGCGATGGTGTCGTTCGGGTTCCAGCGCGACTTGGTCCCGCGCTTCATCCAGTAGACGCCGCCGATCAGGGCCACGCCGTTGTTGGTGATGTTGCCGCCGTCGCCCGGGTTGGTGACGACATAGTCGTTCAGGGTGCGCGACACGCGGGTCACGTTGCGCAGCTCGGCGTGCTCGCCGAACGAATGGCGGAAGTCGAAGGTGAAGGTGTCGACCTTGTTGGTCAGATAGTCGCGCGAGTGCAGGCCGTAAAAGCTGTCGTACGGCACATCCAGGATGCCGCTCTCGGTCGTGCGCACGCCGATCTTGGTGAACAGCGGGATGCCGTAGTCAGGCATCTGGTTCGAATCCAGATGGTAATAGCTCATCGTCGCCGAGGTCGGGGTGCCCAGACCGGCGGCCAGCGAGACACCCAGGCCCCACTTGTCGTAGTCAACCGAGTCACGGCCCGGCACGTCGCCTTCCGAACCCATGATGTTCAGGCGCAGGGCGGCGGTGCCGCCCAGGTCCCAGTTCTGGTCGATGACGCCGCGCATATAGCCGTCGGTGCCGACGCCCAGGCCGAAGCGGGTGAAGTCCTGCAGGCGCGGCGCCTTGGAGCCCAGGTTGATCGAGCCGCCGCCCGAGCCACGGCCCGAATAAACCGAGTCCGGCCCCTTCACGACCTCGACCTGCTCGAGGTTGAACACCTCGCGCTGCTGGCCGCCCGAGTCGCGGATGCCGTCGACGAAGATGTTGTTTCCCGAAGACTGGCCGCGGATGAACGGACGGTCGGCCAGCGGCTGACCACCTTCACCGGCGCCGAAGGTGATGCCCGGCGAGGTGCGCAGAATGTCCTGCAGCGAGGTCGCGGCGGTCTGTTCGATGATCTGCTGCGGGATGATGGTGACCGCGCGCGGGGTGTCGACCAGCGGGGCGACGAACTCCGGCGACTGCGGCTCGCGACGGACGTGCTGGCCGGTCACGGTGACCGTGCCAAGGTTGGCCGCTTCCTGCTCCTGCGGGACCGTGGTCGGGTCCGGCTCGCCCGCCATGGCGGGAGCGGCGGCCATCAGCATGCCGGCGGCGCTGGAGGCGAAGAGAAGGGAGCGAAGCGCGTCGGCGCGTTGGGTCATTTCGGCGGTTCCGGGGAGGACAAAGGGCTCTGCGAGCGGCTCGCAATATCACCTTTGCGGCCCATCGCAACCGTTTTTGCGACACATTCGCAAAATTAGCCGAGATTATGTTCGCGCGGGTCAATGCGACAGAGCGTCCCGCGACGATCCCGACCGCCCCTCTACTCCCGATTGCGCCACGCTCACGCCTGACTTGCGATCCCGGACTTTACGCCCGGTTCACCTGTGTCAGGCACTGTGGCGGCGTGAGATCACGATCCGTGCGCCCCTGCTGGCCGACCGGGATCGGGCGCGGCCCCGCTGACAGCCCGCGACGCCGCGCATCCGCCACAGCCATCCGCCCGGAGCGCCGTTGATGCCGCATTCCGGCCTGCCCCGGCTCAGACGCTTCAATCGCGTCCAGACCCGACTGGCCCTGCTGTGCGCGGGCTTCTTCGGCGCCGCCCTACTGGTCTCGGCCCTGCTGCTCCCCCTGCTCCACCCGCTGACGGAATCGATGAAGCCGCATGAGGCGGCGGTGATCGGCGGCCTGTCCTTCGCGGTCGTCGCCGTGATCATCCTCGGCATCGGCTTCAGCGCCCTGACCCGCGACCTGCGTGATCGCGAGGACAAGCTGACCCACATCGCCCTGCACGACCACGAGACCGGCCTGCCCAACCGGCTGGCGCTCGAGCGTCTGGCCGCCTCTCAGGAGGGGCTTTGGGTCATTCTGGTCGGCATCGACCGCTTCGAGGTGGTCCGCAACGCCATCGGCTACGACGCCATGGCCCGGCTGATCACCGCCGTCGGCCGCCGCATGGCGGTCCTGTCCGGCGCCTCGATATCGCGCGTCAGCGCCGCCGTGCTCGGACTGGCCGTGGTGGCGAAGGACGAGGAGGAGGCCCTGCGCATCGCCGCCGCCCTGACCGACGCGGCGCAGACCCCGTTCGACGTCTCCGGCGCGCCGGTGGACATCACCCTGACCGCCGGTGCAGCCCGTCGCGGCGGCGCGGGGGCCAAACTGACCTCGCCGGTCGACCGGGCCGCCATCGCCCTGGCCCGCGCCCGCCGCCTGCGCCGGCCCGCCATCGGCTTCGACGAGGTCGCCTACGGCGATCCGGCGGGCAATCTGTCGCTGATTTCCGAGCTGATGGCCGCGCTGGACAACGGCGAGTTCTCGCTGGCCTACCAGCCCAAATACGATTTCCGCGCCGAGCGCATCACCGGCGTCGAGGCCCTCGCCCGCTGGAGCCATCCGCGCCGGGGCGTGGTGCAGCCCGAACTGTTCGTCGGCATGTCCGAAGAGACCGGCCACATCCGCCCGCTGACCGAATGGGTCGTGCGTCAGGCCATCGCCGATCAGGCCGCCCTGACCGCAGCCGGTCATGAGGTCCTCGTCTCGATCAATGTCTCGGGTCGTCTGCTGTCCGACGACGACTTCGCCGACTTCGCCCTCGCCCAGATCGCCGCCGCCGGCGCCCGCCTGTGTTTCGAGATCACCGAGACCGCGGTCATGGATGACCCCGAGCGCGCCCTGGCCGTCATCGAGCGCCTGTCCGCCGCCGGGGTCCAGGTGTCGCTGGACGACTACGGCTCGGGTCTGTCCTCGCTGGCCTATCTGAAGCGCATCCGGGCCGACGAACTGAAGATCGACAAGAGCTTCATCCTGGGGCTGGACGAGTCCGCCCGCGACGCCCTGCTGGTCAAGTCGACCATCGACCTGGCCCATGGCCTGGGCCTGAAGGTCACCGCCGAGGGGGTGGAATCGCCCACCGCCCTGGCCCTGCTGCGCGGCATGGGCTGCGACATGGCCCAGGGCTATCTGATCGGACGGCCCAAGCCTCTGGCCGCCCTGATCGAGCGGCTGGACGGCCCGCCGGTCGAGACCCCCACCGCCAGCGCCGCGACCGTCGCGGCCTGAGCCGGCTCAGCCCGCCGCCACCGCCTTCATCGTCACCGCCGTGTCGGCCAGCTTTTCGGCGTCCACGGGCGTCTGTTTCCCGATCATCAGCCGCCCGGCCATGAACTCGGCGGGCGCATTGACCGCCTCGACGCAGACGATGCGATCCCCGGCCAGATGGAAGACCGCGAAGGTCCCCGCCGCCACATCACCGCGCACCACCTGACGATCCGCCTCGCCCGGCAGGCCCGCGATCTGCAGCTTCAGCGCATACTGGTCCGACCAGAACCAAGGAGCCTCCGGCGCGGGCGCGGCGCGACCCACGATGGCCGAGGCCGCCTGTTTCGCCTGCTCCAGCGCATTGGGCACGCTCTCCAGCCGGTGCATGGCCCCGCCGTGAACCGGCACGGGCCGGTGGGTCACGTCGCCGATGGCGAAGATCGACGGGTCGGAGGTCCGTGCCTCCATATCGACCACCACTCCGTTCAGGCAGGCCAAACCGGCCTCGCGCGCCAGATGCTCGCTGGCCAGGGCGCCGACGCCCACCAGCACCGCATCGGCCTCGATCAGCCGCCCGTCCGCCAGCCTGACACCCGCGTCCTCGAACCCGGTCACCTCCGCCGAGGTCAGGATCTCGACGCCGTGCTCTCGGTGATGCGCGGTGAAGAAGGCCGACAGGGTCTCCGAGGCGACGCGGGCCAGCACCCGGTCCATGCGCTCGATGACCACGGCCTCGGCGCCCA